>Ga0209809_1001902_pt1 | contig 15842 bp, 20 predicted proteins | sample YNPMSTMetaG_FD_186172 | JGI IMG/M metagenome (GOLD analysis project Ga0209809, IMG submission 186172) | Anoxygenic and chlorotrophic microbial mat microbial communities from Yellowstone National Park, USA - YNP MS-T MetaG (SPAdes) (version 2) ... | reverse complement strand
GACGCCGGCCGCCCCCGTTTCTCCCGCGCTGCGCGCCTCAGATCGCCGAGGTCCAGGGCACCGGGATCAGGTCGTAGCCGGTGCCGGAGTGGCGGACATAGCCGAGCGCCGGGAACGGCCAGTGATAGCCGATGATCATCGTCCGGTCGGCGGCGGCGCGGTCGAAGAGCGCGCGTCGCGTCGCCTCCGCCGCCTGGGGGTCCATGTCGAAGACGATATGCCAGCCCGGGTTCTTGACGTTGATCGTCGGGTGGTTGGTGACGTCGCCGAGCACAAGCAGGCTCGCCCCGCCATTGGCGATCACGTAGGACGTATGTCCGGGCGTGTGGCCATGCGTCGGTAGGCCCGTGATTCCGGTGACGATCTCGGCGTTGGAGGCGATGCGCCTGATCCGCTCGGCCGGATAGGCGCCGAAGCGGCTCTTCACCATGCCGGCCGGCTGCTGCGGCGCGCGCTCGCTCATCCAGAAGGTCCATTCCGCCTCGGGCACGATCAGCTCGGCGTTCGGAAACCGCGCCTGGCCCTCGCGGCTGACGAGGCCGGAGACATGGTCGCCGTGGAAATGGGTGAAGAGGATCTTGCTCACCCGTGCGGGGTCGATCCCGGCGGCGGCCATGTTGTCCCACATCGTGCCGGCGGTCGGCGCAAGCAGCCCGCCCGTGCCAGTGTCAAACAGGATCAGATCCGTCCCCGTGTTGACGACGGTGATGTTGAAGGTGATGTCGAGATGCTCGGTCGGCAGCATGTCGGCCGCAAGCGCGGCGCGGACGGCGGCCGCGTCGGCGTTGCGCACGAAGCCCTCGGCCGGGTTGGGACGGCGATTGTAGCCGTCATTCACCACCGTCACCTCGAAGGCGCCGACCTTGAGGCGGTAGAAGCCTGGCGCCTGGCGCAGGGCCGGAGCGGCCTGCCCTTGGGCGAGCGCCGGCGCGGCAGCGAGCAGGGCGGGAGCGGCGAGGGCAGTGCCAAGGGCGCGGCGGCGGGATATCGGCATGGCGTCCTCCGAGGCGCTGATGATCCGGCGATCGTGAGGTAGTCACGCAGCACCCGAGACGCCATCTGGGAGGTCATGCACGGAACCGTGAACGGAGACGGAGGCGAGGATGCCGAGGGATGGTGACCTGCCGCGGCGCGGAGGGGGAGGGGCGCGAAACGTGCTCGGCGGCCCGCTCGCGCCCTGCTCGTTTCAACCGCTGACCGGTTGGTTCCGCGACGGATGCTGCAACACCGAACCGGGCGACGTCGGGCTGCACACCGTCTGCGCGGTGATGACCGAGCGGTTCCTCGCCTTCTCCAAGGCGCGCGGCAACGATCTCTCCACACCGCGGCCCGAGTTCGGCTTTCCCGGCCTGAAGCCGGGTGACCGCTGGTGCCTCTGCGCCGCGCGCTGGCAGGAGGCGCTCGAGGCAGGCGAGGCGCCGCGCGTGGTGCTCGCCGCGACCCACGCCGCGAGCCTCTCCGTCTGCTCGCTCGAGGACCTCAAGGCGTACGCGATCGACCTCGCCTGACGCCGCCCCTCGCCGCGGGCCGCCCGACGCAACGGAATGCCGCTCGCGCTTGCCGCGTCGTGGCCATCGGCCGATCCTTGCGCCACCGAGAGCGGGGAACGGGGCATGGGCGAGGACACGACGAAGGGGCTGCGGAAGAAGGCGCTTCGCCTTCTCGATCGCTACCGGGTGACGGAGGGCAAGGGGTTCCGGCTCAAGCGCATCGACCCTGCCGACACGGCGGGGCTTGATTTCGACAAGGCCGAGGCGCGCAGCCTGCTTGCCGAAGGAACGGAGCGACTCGCCGCGCTCCAGGAGCGTCTCTACGCCGATGACCGCTATGCCATCCTGCTGATCTTCCAGGCGATGGACGCCGCCGGAAAGGACAGCACCATCAAGCACGTGATGTCGGGTGTGAACCCGCAGGGCTGCCAGGTGACGAGCTTCAAGCATCCCTCGGCCGAGGCGCTCGACCACGACTTCCTGCACCGCCACCAGGCCGCCCTGCCCGAGCGCGGACGGATCGGCATCCACAACCGCTCCTGGTACGAGGAGGTTCTGGTGGTGCGCGTCCACCCCGAAATCCTCGCCGCGCAGAAGCTCCCCGCCCCGCTCGTGACGAAGCGGATCTGGACGGAGCGTCTTGCCGACATCGCCGCCTACGAGCGCTATCTCGCGCGCCAGGGCACGGTGATCCTGAAGTTCTTCCTGCACGTCTCGAAGGAGGAGCAGAAGCGCCGCTTCCTCGAGCGGATCGACCGCCCCGAGAAGAACTGGAAGTTCTCCATGGGCGACATCCGCGAGCGCGGCTTTTGGGACGACTATCAGGCGGCCTATGAGGAGGCGATCCGCGCCACCGCCGCCCCCCACGCGCCGTGGTTCGTCGTGCCGGCCGACAACAAGTGGTTCACGCGCCTCGTCGTCTGCGCCGCCGTTGTGACGGCGCTCGAGGATCTCGACCTGCGCTTCCCCGAGGTGACGGAGGCGATGAAGGCCGAGCTCGAAGCGGCGCGCACCGCGCTGCTTGCGGAGTGAGGGGCTCGGTGAGGCTTGACCTTATGACCCGGCTCAGCGAACGCACCGGCGCATGATCGGCTTTCTCCTCATCGGGCTCATCGCCGGCTGGCTCGCGGGGCGGATGATGCGTGGCCAGGGGTTCGGCCTCCTTGGCAACCTCGTGCTCGGCATGGTCGGCGCCTTCGTCGGCGGCTTCGCGCTGCGCATGATCGGTTTCCACGCGGCTGGCCTGATCGCCGAGCTCATCACCGCGACGATCGGCGCGGTGATGCTGCTCGTGCTCGGGCGTGTGCTGAAGCAGGCGTGAGCGTGCCCCTCCGCACCGCCGCCGTGGTCGGCGCAGGACTTGCCGGGCTCGCCTGCACCCGCGCTCTGGCCGAGGCCGGCGTTGCGGTGACGCTGTTCGACAAGGGCCGCGCGGCAGGCGGGCGGCTTGCGACGCGCCGCGTCGAGACGGGAGGCAGACGCCTCGGCTTCGACCACGGAGCGCAATACCTCACCGCGCGTGGCCCAAGCTTCGCCACGGTGCTCGAGGCGCACGCGGTGCGCTGGCCGGCGGTCGCGGACCGTGAGGCGCATGTCGGCACGCCCGGGATGTCGGCCCTGCCCCGCGCCCTTGCCGCCGGGCTCGACCTCCGCCCCTCGCGCAGCGTCGTCGGGCTCGCCCGTCGCGAGAGGGGATGGATCCTCCGCCACCACGAGGGCGATCTCGCGCGCGGCCCCGCTCCCGACCGGCCGCCCGAGGAGGCCGGGCCGTTCGACGCAGTCGCCGTCGCTGTGCCGCACGCCCAGGCCGCGCCGCTTCTGCCCCCGGCGCTCGCGGCTTCTCTCGCGCCGGTGCGCGTCGCCCCGTGCTGGGCGCTTCTTGTCGCGTTTGACGCGCCGGTCCCGCTGCCTGACGCCGTTCGGCCTGACAGCGGCCCGCTCGTCTGGGCAGCGCGGGATTCCGCCAAGCCCGGCAGAACAGCGGAGGCCGAGTGCTGGGTGGTCCATGCCGGGCCGGACTGGAGCCGCACCACTCTCGAGCGCCGCGCCGAGGAGGTGGCGCCCGAGCTGCTCGCGGCCTTCGCCGAGCTTGCCGGCGCGCTCCCGCCCGCGCTCCACCTCGCCGCGCACCGATGGCGCTATGCCCTTGTCGAGTCCCCGCTCGGAGCGCCCTGCCTCGTCGACCCCTCGCTCCGGATCGGCGCCGCAGGGGACTGGTGCCTCGGCCCGCGCGCCGAGCACGCCTGGGACAGCGGCACCGCCCTCGCCGCCGCCCTGCTCGGGAGCTGAGGGCCGCGCTCAGCCGCGGCGGGCGAGCAGCGGGCCGAGCACGTCGGTCACGCCGGCGATGGTGATCTGGACGCCGACCGCGAGCAGAAGGAAGGCCGAGAGCCTCGTCAGCGTGCGGCTGCCTGACCGGCCGAGGCGCACCGCGATCCGCCCCGCATAGAGATACCCGATCCAGATCGAGACGGACATCGCGACGATCGCCGCGGTCGCGCCGAGCACGTAGGCGGCAAGCGCCTCCGAAGCGGCTGGGCGGGAGGAGCCGAGCGCGATCGCAACCGCGATCGTCCCCGGCCCCGTCGTGAAGGGAAGCGTCAGCGGAAAGAAGGCGACGTCGTCTCCTTCGGCCGCCGGGGCGGCCTCGTCGCGCTTGCGCCCCTCGCGCGCCTCCGGGGCGGAGAGGATCGACCAGGCCCAGAGCGACACCACGAGCCCGCCCGCGATCCGCAGCGCGGCGATCGAGATGCCGAACAGGTTGAGCACAACCGACCCGCCCCACATTGCGACCAGCATCACGATCAGGCTGTTGATGGCCACCTTGCGGGCGAGCACGGCCTGGTCGGCCGCCGGCCGCACCTTGGTCACCTCGTGGAACAGGAAGGCGCCGGCGATCGGGTTGACGATCGAGAACAACGCCGGGAACACCAGAAGGAAGGTCGAGACGGCGGCCTCGGGCAGCATCGGGCGGGACCATGGCACAGCGACGGTCCGGGCGGCACCCATGCCGGCGCATGGCATCGCACACACTCGTCGCGACAGCGCAACCCTCCGTTAACGTTTCTCTGAAAGGCTTCTTAAGCGCCCACTGCGTGTGCATGGTCCTTGCGAAAACAATCGGCGGTAGTATCATGCCAGCAGATGCTACCTAAGGTAGCGGGCCCCGTGAGGCAGGTCGCTGGAGGGGATGATGCGTATCCTGTTGGTTGAAGACGAGCTGGTCGTTGCCCGTTCGGTCGCCGCTCTGCTCAGTGGCCACCGCATCACCACCGACATCGTCGGCTCCGGCGAGGAGGGGCTCGACCATCTTCGCATTTACACCTACGACGCCGTGGTGCTCGACCGGATCCTGCCGGACATGGACGGGCTCGAGTTCGTCCGCCGCGTACGGACCGCGCGCATCACCACACCGATCCTGATGCTGTCGGGCCACGGCGACACCGCCACGCGTGTGAAGGGCATCACGCTCGGGGCGGACGATTTCCTGACCAAGCCGTTCGAGCCGCAAGAGCTGGTCGCCCGCCTGCTCGCGATCGTCAGACGCGCCTCCGGCTTCGCCGACCAGACGCTCCGCGCCGGCCCGATCGAGATGGACCTCAAGTCGCAGGACTGCCGCGTGAATGGCCGCCCCGTGCACCTGACCGGCAAGGAGCAGGCGATCCTGCAACTGATGATGACGCGCAAGGGCATGGTGCTGTCGAAGGAGGCGATCCTGACCCACCTCTACGGCGGCATGGACGAGCCGGAGATCAAGATCGTCGACGTGTTCGTCTGCAAGCTGCGCAAGAAGCTCGCCAACGCCGGAAGCCCGAACCTGATCGGAACGGTCTGGGGTCGCGGCTACATCCTGCGCGAGCCGAGCCCAAGCGAGTCCAGCGTCGCCGCCGCCTGAGGCTCGAGCAGGCGCCAGCGCCCCTCGCCGCTCCGCCGGCAGCCGGCTCGTTCAGGGACGGGCCACCTGCCGGGGCTCGCCCACCGGGCGGGGTCGGGGACTGCCCATCCGGTCGCGGCAAGGCCGGGCGGCGAGGATCGCACCGCCCGGCCTGCCGTGTCCGTCGTGTCGTCCCGTCAGGCGCGGCGCCGACGCGCCACGCCGAGCATCAGGAGATCGCCCGCGAACAGGGCGAGCGTGCCGGGCTCGGGCACCGACACACGGGCGAGATACACGCCGGCCCAACCGGTCGCCTCGCTCGCCATCGAGACGCTGATGGCAAGCAAGCCGTTGCGGAAGCCGTCACGCTCGATCGCGATGGCCGAGATCGGCAGCGGGTTGCCGAGCTCGCCCACGGCAAGGGGGTCGACGAGCGTTCCCGCCATGCCCTCGCCCAGCACCTCGAAGGGGTTGACGCCTTCGCCGAGATCGAGGAACAGGCCGAACAGCGAGGCCCCGTCATCCCCGTCCGGCGTCTTCAGCGCCTTGAACGCGACGCGACCGGCGTCCTGCGCGATGAAGGCGGAGGCGCGCCACCGCGGCGGCTCGCCCTCGTCCTCTTCTTCGCCCCCGTCCGTTCCCGGCGGCCGGCCGGAGAAGGTTCAGAACAGGAAGTCCTGGTACGCGTCGCCGGTCTCGGCGACCAGCGTGAGCTCGCCCGTCACCACGTCCTTGACGAAGATCCCTTGGTGCCGCGGCACCTCGCGCGTCGTCGTGCCCGACCCGCCATCCGACTGGGCGATGCAGGCGGCGATGACAGCCGCGTTGCCCTCGCTTCCGCAGGTGAGGGTGACGGTGCGGGTCTCGGTTCCCCACGCCCCCCAGAAGGCGACGCGCCGGCCGTCGAACGACAAGGCCTCGCCGAGTCCGGTTCAGAGTCGTGCCGCTCGGTGTGGTCACGCCCGGCACGGTCTCGCCGATGCCGACGAGGGTGGTGATCCCGGGTTGGCCGACACGGGCGAGGTAGATGCCGCCTTCGGTCGGCGCCTCCTCGTTGTCGAGGCCGGTGAAGACGATCTGCCCGGCGGCGGCCGAGGCCGGAGCGGTCGAGCCGAACACGGCCCCCGGCGCCTTCGGGATCGCCTGCCCCGACCAGGCCACCGCGACCGGGGCCCCCGTGCCAGTGACGTGCCGGTAGGACACGCCCGTCTGCCCGGCACCGTCCACCGTAGAGTTGCCCTTGAAGGCGATCAGGCCACCATCGAACGCGGCAGGCGACCCCGGAAACTGGTCAAACCGCACGCCCGCCGCGCCGCCGGCCGCCTCGGAAGGAACCAGGAATTGCGGAAAGCCGGCGATCACGGGCAGGTTCGACATGCCCGTCACAGCCGCGCCACGCCTGGCGTGGCATAGATCCCGGCGGTTCCGACCCGCGTCACGGTCTCCCCAGTGGTCGGGTCGATCACCTGCCACACCGGCTGGGATTGGCCGCGCGTGGCCGCGAGAAGCGACGAGCGGTCGATCCTCGCGAAGGCGGGGAACTCGTTGAAGGTCGCGCCCGTGTTGTTCGGCTGCGGCACGAGCTGGTTCCGCTCGACGATGACGCCGACCGGACCCAGCGTCGCCATGTCGCGCGAGAACACGAAGGTGATCGGCTCGCCCGCCTACTGGCCGCCGCGCGTGCGGGCGCGGAAGACGACGAAGGCGTCGTCGTTCACCGAGGGCGGGCTGTAGCTGTTGAACAGCCGCGTGCTCTCGGGAATGGCGAAGCCGTTGTTGACAATCGTTTCCCAGGTCAGCGGTGACGCCGCCGCCGGCAGCGCGCCGGCTGCGAAGCCGATCGCGAGAGCGCCTGCCACAGGGCGTCTCGCGGAACGGTGCCACACGTCTCGGGAATTCGCGGTTCCAACAATCATACCCCTCTCTCCCCTTCTTAGGGAAGTTTGACATATGAAGGTCACGAGGGGGTGGAGGCCTTGTCACGCTCCACCGCGACGCCCTGTTATCTCCGCCCCGCACCGCTGCGCGGCGCAAACCCGGGCCCTGGGCCAGCGCCAGGACCGGGGCCAGCGCCGGGAGCGGGACCGATGCTGGACCGCGGGCCCGGGCCAGTTCCGGGCCCCGGGCCGACACCGCGGCCAGCCCCTGCCCGCAGGACCGGGCCAACGTTACGCCCCTTCACGCGCCGTGAGCGCCTCGCCGCGCTGCTGCGGCCCCACCTGGCGTGGCGGCACACCCTGGGCGAAGGCAGAAGCGGGAAGGGCAGGGAACCTCAGGGCGAGCAGCGTGCGTCGTTTCGCGCCGTTCGTCCTCTGTCTTGCAAGCGTCTGCGGCGGGTTCGATCTCGCGCCGAGACGCTTCGCTTGTTCCGACCGTCAAAGGCGATGACCCAGATCAGAACATAGCGGTCAAACGGACGGCCAGGCGCGATCAGGTGCCGCAACATCCAGCGCCGTTCAGGGCCGCCAGGGCCGGTGATAGGGGTGGCCGCGGGCGAGCGCGTCAGCGCGATACAGGGCCTCGGCGAGCATCGCGCGCACGAGCAGGTGCGGCCAGGTGTGCGGCCCCAGGCTCATCACATGCGCCGCGCGGTCGAGCACGGAGCGGTCGAGCCCCTCCGCCCCGCCGATCACGAAAGCGACCGTCCGCCCCGCCTCGCGCCAGCGCGCAAGCCGCCGCGCGAACGCCTCCGTTCCCTCCGCCACGCCGCTCTGATCGAGCGCGACCAGAACCGCCCTCTCCGGCACGGCGGCGAGGATGGCGGTGGCCTCGCGTCGGCGCACCTCGGCGGCATCGCCCTTTCCCTCGGCGATCTCGATCAGCTGAAGCGACGGTCGCAGCCGGGCGGCATAGCGCGCGAAGAGTGCCGCCTCGGGCGAGGCAGGGGAAGCGCGGCCGACGGCGATGACGGCAAGGCGTGCGGGCATCGACGCGAGTGTTGCCTTCTCGCCCCCGCCGGTCGAGAACCGACGCGATGGAACGGTTGATCTACACCCTTGTGCGCGCCGCCGAGTGGCAGGAAGCGGAACGGCTCGGCCGTTACGACGGCAGCGCGGATGACCGGCGCGACGGGTTCCTGCACTTCTCCACCGCCGCCCAGGTGCGCGCCTCGGCCGCCAAGCACCGCGCCGGCGTGGCGGACCTGTTGCTTGTCGCGGCGGATGCCTCGGCGCTCGGCGAGGCGCTCCGGTTCGAGCCCGCCGCGGGCGGCAAGCGGCCGGGCCTGTTTCCGCATCTCTACGGCCCGCTGCCGCTGTCTGCCGTCCGCTCCGTCACGCCGCTGCCGCTCGGCGAGGACGGTCTGCACGTGTTTCCCACCGAGATCCCGTGAGCGCGCCGCCGCGCCATCTGCGGCAAGACACCGTTCCGCTCGCTCCGGGTGACGCGACGCGCTTGACTTTCGCAGCCGCACGCCGTTTCTCCCCCCAGGGTGCGCGCGCGGGCCGAAGCCCGTAGCGCGCCGAGGCGTTGGTATCGTCCGACGCCGCGGGCCGCGACCCGGCCCGATCGAGGCAACCGGCCCCGGGGCACACCCCGGGGCAAGCCGTGTCCGTCGCAGCCGCAGCCGAAAGGCGCGGCGCACGGGGGCGCAAGCCCCGCCGGAGGGCCCGACAACGGTCGGGCCGGCGGGTTCGAAGGAAGACCAACAGAACATGGCCCAGACTGCACCCGCTCCCTCGACGGAGGATTTCGCGTCCCTGCTCGAGGCGACGCTCGGCAAGGACAGCGGCTTCGACGGGAGCGTGATCACGGGACGGGTGGTCCGGATCGACGGCGACGTCGCTGTCGTCGATGTCGGCCTCAAGTCCGAGGGCCGCATCCCGCTGAAGGAGTTTGCTCCGCCCGGCCAGAAGCCAGAAGTGAAGCCCGGCGATCTCGTCGAGGTCTATGTCGATCGCTACGAGGACCGCGACGGCACGATCATCCTCTCGCGCGAGAAGGCACGACGCGAGGAGGCCTGGACCAATCTCGAGAAGGCCTATGCCGCCCAGGCGCGCGTCACCGGCGTCATCTTCGGGCGCGTCAAGGGCGGCTTCACCGTCGATCTCGGCGGCGCGGTCGCCTTCCTTCCCGGCAGCCAGGTCGACATCCGCCCGGTGCGCGATGTCGGGCCGCTGATGGGAACGCCGCAGCCCTTCCTGATCCTCAAGATGGACCGCGCCCGCGGCAACATCGTCGTCTCCCGCCGCGCCGTGCTTGAGGAGACGCGCGCCGAACAGCGCGCCGAGCTCGTCCAGGGGCTCAAGGAAGGGATGATCCTCGATGGCGTGGTGAAGAACATCACCGACTATGGCGCCTTCGTCGATCTCGGCGGCGTCGACGGCCTGTTGCATGTCACCGACATCGCCTGGCGGCGGATCAACCATCCCTCCGAGGCGCTCCAGGTTGGCCAGACGGTGAAGGTTCAGGTGATCCGCTTCAACCAGGACACGCAGCGGATCAGCCTCGGCATGAAGCAGCTCCAGGCCGATCCATGGGAGGGTGTCGCCGCGAAGTATCCCGTGGGCGCCAAGTATGTCGGCCGCGTCACCAACATCACCGACTATGGCGCCTTCGTCGAGCTCGAGCCCGGGGTCGAGGGCCTCGTGCATGTGAGCGAGATGTCCTGGACCAAGAAGAACGTCCACCCGGGCAAGATCGTCTCGACCTCGCAAGAAGTCGAGGTGATGGTGCTCGACGTCGACCCGGTGAAGCGCCGGATCTCGCTCGGCCTCAAGCAGTGCCTGCGCAACCCGTGGGAGGCGTTCCTCGACGAGCACCCGATCGGCTCGACCGTGTCAGGCGAGGTGCGCAACATCACCGAGTTCGGGCTGTTCATCGGCCTGCCCGGCGACATCGACGGCATGGTCCACCTCTCCGACCTCTCATGGGACGAGCCGGGCGAGCAGGCGATCCAGAAGTACAAGAAGGGCGACGTTGTCGAGGCGAAAGTGCTCGACGTCGATGTCGAGAAGGAACGGATCTCGCTCGGCATCAAGCAGCTCACGGCTGACCCTGCCGCCGGCGTGATGGACCGGATGATCAAGGGCTCGATCGTCACCTGCGTGGTCACGGCGGTGCAGCCGAACGGCATCGAGGTGAAGGTGGACGACGCGGTCACCGGCTTCATCCGCAAGTCCGAGCTGTCGCGCGACCGGCAGGACCAGCGGCCCGACCGGTTCGGCGTCGGCGACCGGGTGGATGCCAAGATCATGTCGGTCGACCGCCAGACGCGGCGGCTGACGCTCTCGATCAAGGCGCGCGAGGTGGAGGAGGAGAAGACGGCGATGGCCGAGTTCGGCTCCTCCGACAGCGGCGCCTCGCTCGGCGACATCCTCGGCGCCGCGATCCGCCGGCGCAACCAAATGGCCGCCGAAGGCAAGGAGTGAGCGGCCCTCCCCGGCCGGGCGCGGAGCGGACGCAGGCACGGGCAGACGGGCGCGGACACAGGGGCGGCGCGGCGGATGCGGAGACGGGCGGCGGCCTGAAGCGGGCGCCGCCCGCCTTGCGCCGCCGAACCGCACGTGACGCCGCGCCTGCTCTCGTGCATATCGTGCGCCGATGGCGCTCGAAACCGACCTCCTGATCGACCGGCGACGGCTCAAACGCAGCCTCGCCGTCTGGCGCATTGTCGCCCTCCTCGCAGTGCTCGCGGCCATCGGCCTCGTCGCGTCCGAGACGAGGGAGGCGCGGTCTCTGCTCGGCGGCTCGGTGGCGCGGCTGACCGTCACCGGCCTCATCGCCGAGGATCGGGAGCGTGACGAGGCGCTGCTCCGGGTGGCGGAGGACGGCTCGGTCCGGGCGCTGATCGTCGCGATCGACAGCCCGGGCGGAACGGTCTCGGGCGGCGAGGCGCTGCATCGCGCTCTCGCCAAGGTGGCGGAGCGCAAGCCGGTGGTCGCCGTCCTCAGGGGCACCGCTGCCTCGGCCGGCTACATGGTGGCTCTGCCGGCGGCCAGGATCTTCGCCCGCGAGGCCACCGTGACGGGCTCGATCGGCGTGATCCTGCAGACGGTCGAGTTCGCCGGCCTGCTCGAACGCCTCGGCATACGCGCCGAGGCGCTCACCTCCGGCGCGCTGAAGGATCAGCCCTCGCCCTTCCGCCCGCTCACGCCGGAAGGCCGCGCCGCTCTCGAGGCGGTGGTGCAGGACCTCTACGCCCAGTTCGTCGCCATGGTCGCCGCGGGGCGGCGGATGGAGCCTGAGCGGGTGCGCGCGCTCGCCGACGGGCGCGTGTTCACCGGCCGCCAGGCGCTCGCCGAGGGGCTCGTCGATGCGATCGGCGGCGAGGCGGAGGCGCGCGCGTGGCTTGCCGCCGAGAAGGGCGTTCCCGCGAGCCTGCCCATTCGCGAGATCGCCCCCGACGAGGCTGGCCGGCTGCTTCCGCGCCTCGTGCGGGAGACAAGAAAAGCCCTTGTTTCAGAACGGCTTAGCCTTGACGGCCTGATGGCCGTCTGGCACCCTTCCCTGGTCGGGGCGGCACGGGGGGGCGGCGAATGACGCGATCGGAACTGATTGCCGAACTGGCGCGGCGCAACCCGCACCTGATGCAGCGCGACGTCGAAGCGATCATCACGACCGTGTTCGACGAGATCGTCGCCGCGCTCGCTGCCGGAAATCGCGTCGAGCTGCGCGGCTTCGGCGCCTTCTCGGTGAAGAAGCGCGATGCCCGGACGGGGCGCAACCCGCGCACGGGCGAGGCCGTCGCGGTCGCCGAGAAGCTCGTGCCGTTCTTCAAGGCGGGCAAGGAGCTCCGCGAGCGGCTGAACCGCGGCACGGGCGGGGGCGGGCGAAGCGCCCGCGCCCAGGCGACGGGTTGAGGGGGCGCGAGATGCGGGCGTCCTGGCTCGTCACCATCCCCCTCGCGGCGCTGCTCGTTCTGTTTGCCGTCTCCAACACCGAGGTGGTGCGGCTGAAGCTCTGGCCGTTCGACCACACGGCCGATCTGCCGCTGTCGGTGGCCGTGCTCGGCGTCTCGGCGGTGGCCTTCCTGTTCGGCGCAACCGTCGCCTGGATGGCCGGATTGCCCGCGCGGATGCGCGCGCGGCGGCTCGAGAACACGGCGAACGCTCTCCGCGCCGAGGTCGAAGAGCTGAAGAAGGCGCTCGCGCGCGCGCCCACACCTGCGGAGAAACCGGCCGGGGCTCTCGCCCGGCGCTGACCGCCCCGTTGGGCGCCCCCACCTGCCGTCACGCGCAATCGCGTCGAAGGGACTGATGGAGGCGATCCTTCGCACCGCTCGGCCCGTCGACGAGCGGTTTGTCAGGGCGGGATCGCCGGTGGCCGCAGAATGGGCACTTGGCGCCGCCTGCCGCGGGTGCTAGAGCTGCCGCTGTACGGCTCACATCAGCCCCGCATGGGTGGAGCGGTTCGAAGCGACGGAAGCGACCGCCTTTCACCCCCGCGCAGCCCGCTCAAGCGACGCTGCATGCCCGCACGGCCAAGCTCCCCCGCCGCACGCCTGATCGTCGCCCTCGACACGGCCGATCTCGCCCGCGCCACGGCCTTGGCACGTGCTCTCGCCGGCGAGGTCGGCCTCATGAAGGTGGGCCTCGAGCTCTTCGTCGCCGAGGGCCCGCGCGCGGTGGCGGAGATCGCCGCCCTCGGCGCTCCGGTCTTCCTCGACCTCAAGCTGCACGACATCCCCAACACCGTCGCCGGCGCCGTCCGGTCGGCCAATGCGCTCGGCGCGGCGATGCTCACCGTGCACGCCGCGGGCGGGGCGGAGATGATCAGCGCCGCACGCTCTGCCGCCGAAGCCGCCGGCGCCGCCCGGCCGATGATCCTCGCCGTGACAGTGCTCACGAGCCTCGGCGCCGCCGACCTCGCGGCAACCGGCGTCGCGGGCGGCCCGGTCCAGCAGGTGCTTCGCCTCGCCCGCCTCGCCGTCGAGGCAGGGGCGGACGGGATCGTCTGTTCACCCCGCGAGGTCGCTCCGTTGCGCGATGCCCTGGGCCCGGGCGTTCCGCTGATCGTTCCCGGAATCCGCCCTGCCGGAGCCGACGCCGGGGACCAGAAGCGGGTGATGACTCCCGCCGAAGCCCTGGCCGCCGGGGCCGACTGGCTCGTGATCGGCCGCCCCATCACCGGCGCAGCCGACCCGGCGGCGGCGGCACGCGCGATCGCCGCAAGCCTCGGATGAGCGTCACGGTCAAGATCTGCGGCCTCACCGACGCCCCCGGTTTCGACGCGGCCGTGGCGGCGGGGGCCGACATGGTGGGCTTCGTCTTCTACCCACCGAGCCCGCGCGCCATCACGGCGGACGCGGCCGCCGCCCTCTCTGCCCGGCACGCGGGCGGGCCGCTCCGCGTCGGACTGTTCGTCGACGCGGACGACGACACGCTCGCAGCGACGCTCGCGGCCGTGCCGCTCGATCTGCTCCAGCTACACGGCGCGGAGCCGCCCGACCGCGTCGCAGCGATCAGGCGTCGCTTCGGCGTGCCGGTGATGAAGGCGGTCGGCGTCGCCACGCGGGCGGAGGTGGCGCGCGCGATCGCGGACTACGGCGCGGTCGCCGACCGGATGCTGTTCGACGCCAAGCCCCCGCCCGCCGGCACGCCTGGCGCCCTTCCCGGCGGCAACGCCGCGGTCTTCGACTGGTCGGTGATGCACGGCATGTCCGTCCCCGTCCCGTGGCTGCTCGCAGGCGGGCTCACGCCGGACAACGTCGCCCGGGCGATCGCCACCGTCTCGGCACCCGGTGTCGATGTGTCGAGCGGCGTCGAGCGCGCGCGCGGGGTGAAGGACCCCGCCCTGATCCGGGCCTTCGTCGCGGCGGCGAAAGCGGCGTCGAGGAAGGGCAGCGCCTAAGCGCGCGCGGCCACAGCGCCCCGGGCTCTAGGCCGGGGGCGGGATTTGCGCTACCACCCCGGCTTCCGCACGGGAGGCGAGACGTGACCAAGCCCCTTTCCTCGGCGCTTCCGAACAGCCTGCGCACGGGCCCGGACGAGCGCGGGCATTTCGGACGTTTCGGCGGCCGCTACGTGGCCGAGACCCTGATGCCGCTGATCCTCGAGGTCGAGCGCGCCTATACGGCCGCGAAGGCTGACCCCTCCTTCCAGGCGGAGCTTGACCGCTATCTCGCCGACTATGTGGGCAGGCCGAGCCCGCTGTGGTTCGCCGAGCGGCTGACGCAAGCGCTTGGCGGGGCGCAGGTCTGGTTTAAGCGCGACGAGCTCAACCACACCGGCGCACACAAGATCAATAACTGCATGGGCCAGATCCTGCTCGCGCGGCGGATGGGCAAGAGGCGCATCATCGCCGAGACGGGAGCGGGCCAGCACGGTGTCGCGACCGCAACGGTCTGCGCCCTGTTCGGCCTTCCCTGCACCATCTACATGGGCGCGACCGACGTCGCGCGCCAGTCTCCCAACGTGTTCCGCATGAAGCTGCTCGGCGCGGAGGTGAGGCCAGTCACCTCCGGCGCGGCGACGCTGAAGGACGCGATGAACGAGGCGCTGCGCGACTGGGTCGCCAATGTCGCCGATACCTATTACTTGATCGGAACGGTCGCCGGCCCCCACCCCTACCCGGCGATGGTGCGCGACTTCCAGTCGGTGATCGGGACGGAGGCGAAGGCCCAGCTCCTGAAGGCCACGGGGCGCCTGCCCGACGTCGCGGTCGCTGCGATCGGCGGCGGCTCGAACGCGATGGGCCTCTTCTTCCCCTTCCTCGATGACGCCTCGGTGCGGCTCATCGGCGTCGAGGCGGCCGGGCACGGGCTCGACAGCGGCCAGCACGCCGCCTCGCTCTCGCGCGGCCGCCCAGGCGTGCTGCACGGCAACCGCACCTATCTCCTCCAGGACGAGTTCGGCCAGATCCTCGAGGCGCACTCGATCTCGGCCGGCCTCGACTATCCGGGGGTGGGCCCCGAGCACTCGTGGCTGCATGAGATCGGCCGCGTCGAGTATGTCGCGGTGACGGACGAGGAGGCGCTCGAGGCGTTCAAGCTCTGCACGCGGACGGAAGGCATCATCCCCGCGCTTGAGCCTGCGCACGCGCTCGCGCACGTGGCGAAGATCGCGCCCAAGATGCCGAAGGACGCGATCATCCTGATGAACCTCTGCGGCCGCGGCGACAAGGACATCTTCACCGTCGCCGAGGCGCTCGGGGTGAAGCTGTGAGCTCGTACCGCACGCCCGCAGGCGCGCCGAACCGGATCGCCGCGCGCTTCGCCGCGCTCCGCGCCGAGGGGCGCGGGGCTTTGATCACCTTCATCGAGGCCTTCGATCCGGACCGCGCCACCTCCGAGGCGCTGCTCCAAGGCCTGCCCGGAGCGGGGGCGGACCTCGTCGAGCTCGGCGTTCCCTTCACCGACCCGATGGCGGACGGGCCGACCATCCAGCGCGCCGGCCAGCGCGCGCTCAAGGCAGGCGCGACCCTTCCCGGCACGCTCGAGCTGGTGCGGGGTTTCCGTGCCAAGGACGGAACGACGCCGGTGGTGCTCATGGGCTACTACAACCCGATCCTCGCCCATGGTCCGGAACGTTTCTGCTCCG
>Ga0209809_1001895_pt1 | contig 15861 bp, 19 predicted proteins | sample YNPMSTMetaG_FD_186172 | JGI IMG/M metagenome (GOLD analysis project Ga0209809, IMG submission 186172) | Anoxygenic and chlorotrophic microbial mat microbial communities from Yellowstone National Park, USA - YNP MS-T MetaG (SPAdes) (version 2) ... | reverse complement strand
CAAAACAACGAGAAAAAATAATTAAAAAAACACTAGAAATTTTAGAGAATCGACCTAATGGGATTAGATATTCTGAATTATTTCGCGAGATAAAAAATCAATTACCCGAAGTGCCGGAAAATACCATCCATGGCACCATTTGGGATTTAGATAAAAAACTTCAGAAATAGGAAAGCCAGAAAGAGGAATTTTTATATTAAAGAGATATCTCAAAGAAAGCGTAGAAACAAAATTAAAAGAAGTAGAAAGAACTGTTAGAGGAATAAGTGAAGCTGTTTTTTATAATTCATTTGCCGATTATTTAGTTAAAGATTTGGGAGAATGTACAAAAGCAATACCGCTGGGCGGAAATAAATTTGGGGATAGGTGGGGTACGCCGGATGTTTTAGGGGTATATAAATTTTCAGAAACCGACCCAATACGGCCACCGATCGAGAAATGATAAGCGCAGAAATAAAGATCGATACCAATCAGCTTGTTACTGCTTTTGGTCAAGCGTGTTCCTATAAACTTTTCAGTCACAAGGTTTATCTTGTTATTCCAAATGAAGCAGAACGAGATATTGGAAGAATTGAATCTCTTTGTACAAGATTTGGCATAGGACTTATCCTTTTTGATAAAAATAATCCTCGAAATCCAAATTTTGAAATAAGAACTAGGGCTACGAAAAGTGAACCAGATTATTTTTATGTGAATGAATATTTGAGAAGATTAGGCGAAGATTCTAAGAAATTATTTTAGAAAGAATTTGCCGCCAAAGAGGAAAATCAGTTATGATTTTACTTGCGGGCTATCGCCCGCGAAAAACTTGAAATCGTCCTTTCCGCTTCCGTTTTTTGACGAGGCGGGCGGAAGGGGGGTTCGGTCTTTGCCCTTCCGTCCGGCAAAGCCCGTTAATAAAATCGGTTCGGATTTTTTCAAATACACTCCAGCTAAATTATTTTAATTGTTTTATCTCTTGACTTTTTGATAAAATTATTGTAATTTTATTTATCCTTAATAAGAGGAAAGTTATGTCTTTTTTTGAGTTTTTCCCTGCTGTCTCTTTTTTATTTCTTCTTTTTTGACATAACTCTTTCTCAAAATAAGGATCTACCCGCATTTTTGCGGGTAGTTTTTAAAAAATATTTCAGTTAGACTTGATTAATAACCTTGACTAAATATAAAAAATCAAATATAATTAAATCACAAGATTAAGATCGCGAAGGCGATCTTTTTTAAAAGATAAAACTTAAGAAATATGTTGGATTTAAAAAATATTAATCCTTTAATTAAACAAATCTCCGAAGAAAAAGATCTTCCTTTTGAAAAAGTGTTCGAGGCCCTAGAAAATGCCTTAGCGGCTGCTTATAAAAAGGAGTATGGCTCTAAAAATCAAATCATTAAATGCACAATCAATCCAGAAACAGGGGAAACAAACTTCTACCGATTGTTTTTAGTAGTAGACGAACAAATGATTAAAAAAGAAGAAGAAGAAAATGAAAATAAAGAAAAACAAGAAAAAATAGAAAATGAAAATAAAATTCTAGTTAAATTTAATAATGAAAGACATATGTTATTAGAAGATGCTTTAAAAATCAATCCTCAAGCTAAACCAGGAGAAGAAATTCTTATTCCTTTAGAACCTAAAATGGAATTTAGCCGAATCGCTGCTCAAACAGCTAAACAAGTAATTTTACAAAAATTAAAAGAAATTGAAAGAGAAACGATTCTTAAGGAATTTAAAGAAAAAGAAGAGAAAATAGTAAGCGGAGTTATTCAAAGAATTGATAAAAAATATCTTTATGTTGATTTAGGAAAAACTATTGGTTTAATGCCTATCAGCGAAGGAATACCCGGAGAACATTATAAAATAGGCGAAAGAAGAAAATTTTATCTTTTTAAAATAGAAGAAAAAAAGGGCACACCAGTTATTTATTTGTCTCGCTCTCATCCAAAATTTGTCTCAAAACTTTTTGAAATGGAAGTGCCAGAAATAGCCAATGGAATAGTAGAAATCAAAGCCATTGCTCGAGAACCTGGCCAAAGAACTAAAATGGCAGTTATTTCCCATAACGAAAATGTTGATCCAGTCGGAGCTTGTGTGGGGCAAAAAGGGACAAGAGTGGGTGTTATTATTGAAGAATTAAAAGGAGAAAAAATTGACATTATTCCTTATTCTGAAGAACCAACTAAATACGTCAGTTATGCTCTTGGACCAGCTAAAGTCAAGGAGGCAGAAGTTATTTCTGAAAGAAGAGAGGTAAGGGTTTATTTAGAACCTGATCAAATTTCTTTAGCCATTGGGAAAAATGGCCAAAATGTTCGACTAGCGGCTAAATTAACGGGTTGGCGAATCGATGTTCGCTCTATTTTAAATCCCCAAGAAACTGTTGAAGGCGGTTTAGCCGAAGCCTCAGAAGAAAGCAAAGAAACAAAAGAGGAAGAAAATAAAGATAAAGAAATAAAAGAAGAACCAGAAGAAACTAATGAAGAAAAAATAGAACCAGGAAAACAACAAGAAAACAAATCAGATAATCCAAAAAATTAAAATTAAAAATTAAAACAAATGCAAATAGATATCTCAAAAGAAAACGCCCTTCTTAAAATAAAAATTCATTTTGATCAAAAAGATCTTTTACCTTACAAAGAGAAAGTTTTAGAAAACCTTCAAAAAAATTTAGAAATCAAGGGATTCCGAAAAGGAAAAGCGCCTTTAGAAATAGTGGAGAAAAATTTCTCCGAATTAGAGATTTATGAAAAAACGATAAAAGAAGCCCTTGAGGAAATTTATCCAAACATTTTAAAAGAAAACCAATTAAAAGCTTTAGGTTTTCCTGAAATCCAGGTGACAAAAATTATTCCAAATCAAGAAGCAGAAGTAACTATTCAAGTAAATTTTCTGCCTGATTTTGATTTGCCAGATTATAAAGCCATTGCCAGACAAAAGCAAAAAGAAAAAAAGGAAATAACTGTTACAGAAAAAGAAATAGAAGAGGCAATAAATTATATTTTAGAGTCTTATGCTAATTTTAAAGAAACTAATCGAGAGGCTAAAAAAGGCGATTTAGTGAATATTGATTATCAAATTTTTGAAAACGAAAATTTAATTTTAAACGGTGAAGATAAAAATTATTCTTTTGTTCTTGGATACGGTCGATTTCTACCTGGTTTTGAGGAAGAAATAGAAGGGATGAGAAAAAATCAAGAAAAGGAATTTTTGTTAAAAGTACCCGAAAACTTTCAGGATGAAAATTTAAAAAATAAAACTTTAAAAATCAAAGTCAAACTGAACGAGGTAAAAGAAAAAGAGCTCCCTGTTTTAAATAAAGATTTTCTTAAAAAAATAGGAGATTTTGAATCCGAAGAAGATCTAAAAGAAAATATTAAAATAAGCCTCAAAATTCAAAAAGAAAATAAAGAAAAAGAAAGATTTCGAGCCCTCCTTCTTGAAAGCTTAGTAGAAAAAACTGATATCATTCTGCCACAAATTTTAATTAATATCGAAATTGAAAGAATGATTGAAGAGCTAAAAGCCTCTTTAGAAGATATTAGCTTAGATTTTAATCAATACCTCCAACAAATCAAAAAAACTGAACAAGAAATAAAAAATGATTTTAAAGAATTAGCCCAAAAAAGAGTCAAAGCTCGTCTTCTTTTAGAAAAAATTTTTGAAAAAGAAAATTTCCAAATCTCAGAAGAAGAAAAAAATAAAAAAATAGAAGAGATTTATTTCTCTGTACCTGAGGAAGAAAGAAAAAAAATTAATCCTTTAGCTTTAAAAGATTACGCAGAAGAGGTTTTAAAGAACGAAAAGGTCTTCGAAATGCTAGAAAAATTAGAGTAAAAATAGAAAGGGAAAATCCAATTTTATCGTAAAGATTGTAATTATAAGTCAATTCAACTCTTTCGTTTAAAGGAATTATCGTCATAAATGAAGGACTAATTAAATAAGGACCTTTTCCACCTTTTACTTGCCAACCTAAAAAATAGGAAATTTTTATCAAGTGGGGCACTCCTAAAGCATTTGTCTTAAAAACTAATGAATCTTTATTTTTTTCAAGAATTTCTATTGAATAAGAAGAATCTTTAACTAATCCTTTATTATCTTTTAACATTACCAAATTTTTATTCAAATTCTCTTTAAACTCTTTCTGTTGTTTATCGCTTAAGAAAATAATTTTTTCAGATAAATCTTTATTTTGATACCAATCAATAGATTTATCAACCCAATCTTTATTTTTTCTTTGGATTTCAAAAGATTTTAATACTTCCACTAAATCAGAATTTTTTATTTGATAAATACTAAAATCATTAACCTCTTTAATTTTTTCTAAATTTTTATCAGCTAATACCTTAAGGGTAGGTGTATAAGCAACAAAATAATTTGCCCCAAAAATTTTTAAATGCTCTATTCCTTTTTGAAAATTAAAAGGAGGATATTGAATGCTACTTAGAGCTGATGAAGGAGTTTCAGTAGTTTCCGCTTGATTAATAAAATGAAAATAACCAGAAATAGCTGATTCAATTAATAGACCTTCGAAAGTTGGCTTTTTGCTCCAAAGAGGAATATTTTCCAAAACTCTCGGTGTACCAAAAAGATTATCGTATTCATTTCTATATTCCCACATTACTCGTCCCTCTGGTAACTCTTTTAAAGCTTTCATTAAAGCCTGAAGGTTTGAATAACCTTTTTTATTTTCAAAGCCTTCATAATTCCACTTAAACCAAAAAGGTAAATAAGAAATAGTTTTAGGCAGGAAAACAAAAAGATAAATACTAGAAAATAAAAAGGTAAAAATTATCAAAAAGATTTTTATTTTCTTTTCTTTAAAAGGTTGCCCTTTAAAAAAAGAAGCAAGAAAGAAATTCATTAATTCTTTCAAAAAGAAAACGCCAAAAATTAAAAGACTAACTAAAACAAAGGGTAGAAAACGAGTATTCCAAACAGAAGAATGATTTAAAAGGAAATAAAAAATTAAACCTGCAACTAAAGGATAAAGAAAATAAATAATTTTTTCTTCTTTTTTTCTGTTTTTTAAAAAGGCTAAAATAAAACCTAAAACCCCCATTATCTCAAAAATGACAAGAGAAGGAGGAAATAAATCTTTAATCTGAATTAATCTTGTCCACTCCATTTTAGAGGTATAACCCAACAAAGCAACAAAAGGCAAAGACCAAAAGGCAGTTAAAAGAAAACCAACAAGAAAAATTCTGATTAAATAAAAACATAAAAAAGAAAAATCTTTTCTTTTCTCTTTTTGGATTAACCATTTGATTTTAGAAATAACTAAAAAAACAGAAGATAAAACAGAAACCATTACAGGAAAAGGATGGCTAAGAACCATTAAAAATAAAACAATAACTGGTAAAATCTTAAACCGAAAATCAGAAGAAGAAATATCTTTGACTATTAAAGCCCAAAAAATAAAAAACAAAGAAAAAGAAAAAGAATAAGAAAATTCACCAGCCAAAGTTGAAGGCAAATTGCCCCCATACATTGAAAATTGCTCTAAAAATAAATAACCAATGGCTAAAACTGATCCTAATAAAGGAATAGGGAATTCGCTTTTTAAAATTTTTAAAGCCAAAAAAATAGAAATTGGAAAAAGAAAACTACCTAAAAGAGTAATTAATTTAAAAGCAATATTTAAAGGAAGAAAATAACTTAAAAAAATAGTCAAAACATAAAGCAAAGGGGGATAAAAATATAAAAAAGGAAATCCGGCATACCAATCTCCTGACCACCATTTGATTTTCGGAAAAATTTCTTTTAAATAATAAACAAGATAATTATGAGAGCCGGTATCTCCACCACTAATAGTTGTTGGTGATAAAACTAAATTCCAAGGAATTCTTAAAAATAAAAATAAATAAACAAGAAAAAGAATAGAAAAAGTGGTGATTAACTCAAGTTTTTTATCTAAATTCAATATCCTGAATTTCATAATGGTGAAATTTGATTTTTAAAATATCAAAAAACATTTGAAAAAAATCTTTAAGATGAAAAGTAGAAGATTTATCAAAGTTTTTGATCTCCACCTCTATTTCTTCCACAGGAATTTTCAACAAAGAAGCCAGGTATAGAATTTCAATGTCAATAGCAAAGCGATTAATAAAGCTTAAAGAAAATATTTTTTGAGCTATTTCTTGAGAAAACCCCTTTAAACCACACTGGGTGTCTTGATATTTTAATTTTAAAATAAGCTTTAAAGAAAAATATAAAATTGGACGAGTAATTTTTCTTAAAAAAGGATCTTTAAAGTATTTTACTCTTTTTCCGATAACTATTTTTGACCCTTCTTTTAATTTTTGATAAATTTTTTCTATTCCTTCAAAGCCATACGGCAAATCAGCATCGGTAAAAATAACATATTTCCTCGAGGCCATCAAAATCCCTTTTTTTAAACTATAGCCTTTACCATAATTCTTTTCATTTTTAAAATACTTAAGATTCAGAAAATTATTTTGAATATTTTTAACAATCTCCAGGGTATTATCAGAACTATTATCATCAATAACTATTATCTCTGCTTCTTTAAAAGAGTCAAAAAGAAGATTCAAAACTTTTTCTAAAACTCTTCCTTTTTGAAAAGCAGGAAGAATAATAGAAAGATCTTTCATTGATAATTTTAAATTTTAATGGAATAATTTTATCATAAAAAAATTTTAAAATCTAATTATGTGGCCTATTCTTTTTGAAATTAACGGTTTTCAAATTAAAAGTTATTGGGTTTTTATGTTTTTAGCTTATTTGTTAGGAGGATTAGTTATTTATTTATTATCAAAAAAGGAAATAAACAGAAAGGAATTAATTTTTTTTATCTTATTGATTTCTCTGGGAGGTTTTATTGGGGCAAGGCTAAATTATGTCCTTTTAAATCTTGATTTTTATCTTCCAAACCCAAAAGAAATTTTGCTTTTTTATAAAGGAGGATTTACTTCTTATGGGGGAATTATTTTAGGTTTAATTACTGCTTTGATTTATCTAAAATATTTTTTAAAGAAAAACAATGAAGAAATTAAAAAATGGCTCGATAAAGGAATGTTAGGCTTTCTTTTTGGCCATTTTATTGGAAGAATTGGTTGCTTTTTAAACGGCTGCTGTTACGGAAAACCGTCTGTATTTTTTTTATCTTTGATTTTCCCCGCTTTAAATGACAACACCTATCGTCATCCAACTCAACTTTATGAAAGTTTTGGCTATTTTTTAATCTATTTATTTTTATTGAAAAAATATTTTCAAAAGAAAGAAAAAATAAATGGCTTAACTTTTGCTTTTGGTTTATTTTTCCATGAACTAATAAGATTTTTGGTTGAATTTCTAAGAGAAAATTCTTTATATATTTTGAAAACCAAATTTCTTCAATTAAGCGCTGCTCAACTTGTTAGTTTAATTTTAATGATGATTTCTCTTTTCCTCTTTTATATTTTTAAAAAAACTAAAATTGAGAAAGAAGAATCCCCACAAGAAAATGAGAAATAAAGCAAGATAATAAATTCTTTGTTTTTAAATAAAGATAACCCCAAATCAAACTAACAATAAAAACTCTTAAAAAGCCATTTAAAGTTAGCCAAATATAAGAAAAAGGAATATTTAAGTGCCATAAAGAAAATAAAAAAGAATTAATTACAAGGCTTAAAAATAAAGAATATCTTCTTTTTATTTCTTTGAGTAAAAAGGCTCGGAAAAACATTTCTTGAGAAAAAGAAATAAAAAGCCAATAGAAAAGGCCAAAAAGAAAATTATTTTGAAAAAAACCGTAAAGATCAGAAGAAAACAAACGGAAAAGAACAGAAATTAAAAGGCCAGAAATTATTCCTAAAAAAATGGCCATAAAAACATTGTTTTTGAACTCTCTTTCAAAAAAATGAGGGTAAATTTTTAGAGGTAAAATAATAAAAATAATCAAAGGTAAAGAACCTATTATATAAGGATAAATTGAAAAATTATAAAAAAACCAGAAAAACCGAAAACAAAAAAAAGAAAACAAAAATAAAAACAAATACCACAAAATTATTTTTTTAAAATTCATAAATACTTGTTTTTTAAAAACTTTTTTAGTATAATATTATAACAAAAAATATGGCTATGGATAAGAAATATCCAATTTATCCCTCAAATTCTATTCTTGTTCCGACAGTTATTGAAAGAACCTCGATGGGAGAAAGAGTTTATGATATTTATTCCCGGCTTCTAAAAGAAAGGATTATCTTTTTAGGAAGCCCCATAGAAGATGTCGTGGCTAATACTATTATTGCTCAAATTTTATTTTTAGAGCATGAAGATCCTAAAAAAGATATCCTCTTTTACATTAACTCTCCCGGTGGATCAGTAACAGCTACTTTAGCAATTTATGACACAATGCAGTATGTTAAATGTGATATTGCTACTTTTTGCTTAGGAATTGCTGCTTCTGGAGCAGCGGTTCTTTTGGCTGCTGGCGCCAAAGGGAAAAGATTTGCTTTGCCAAATTCAGAAATTTTGCTTCATCAAGTAATGGGTGGGGCAGAAGGACAAGCAAAAGATGTTGAAATTGCTGCTAAACAAATTTTAAGGGTTAAAAAACAATTAAATCAAATTCTTTCCAAGCATACCGGGCAACCTTTAGCAAAGATTGAAAGAGATACGGATCGAGATTTCTGGCTTACACCAGAGGAAGCCAAAAAATACGGTTTAATTGACGAAATTATTCGAACAAAAAAATAAATAAATAATGACTTATCTAAAAGAAGAATTTGGTTATTTTTTAGAGGGCGAGGGGAAAGAACCCGCCAAAGAATCAATTAAAGAAGAAAAGGGGAAAGAAAAAACAAAGAAAGTCAAAGAAGAAGAAAAAAACCTGGAAAAAGAAAAATTAGAAAAAGAAAGGAAAGAAAAGATAAAACAATTAAAAGAAAAATCAGTCTTGATTCAAAAAAAAGAAAGCCCAAAAGAAAGAGCGATTCTTTATCTTAAAATTTTAGAAGAAGCAAAAGAAATAGATAATAAAAAATTCTCTGAGGAAGTTTTAGAAAAAACTATTAATGCCTTAAAAGAAGATTCTAAAGAATGGAAAAAAGGAGAAAAAATAGAATTACTCTCAAAGGCGGTTGATTTATCTTTAGAAAATAAATTATTTATTGTCGATAAAAAAACCTTTGTTTTTGAAGAAATTTTTAACCTTTGGCGAAAAGAAATAAAAGATCTTGATTCAAAATCTTTAGAAAAAACAAAAAATCTAAAAGAATCAGAAGAATTAATCACTGCCAATCGCTTTAACCAAAAAGCGCTAGAAACCGTTTTCTTTTTAAGCTGGAATTTAAAAGAATCTTGGATTGATAAAGAATCAAGAAAAGAAATTAAAGAAAAAGAGAAGGAAGAAATAATAATTGATTTTACACAAAAATGGTTAGAAGATAATAACCCCTTAAAACCAATAAAAGAAAACAAAAAATTACTTGAAAGAATCCAAAAAGAAAATATTTCTTTAATCTTTGAAGAAGAGGCTTATCAAAATGTTTTTAGCCTTTTATATTTAAAAGGAATCCCTTATCAAAATTTAGAGCCATTGATTAATCAAACTTTAAAAGAAAAATCGTTAAAAGAAAAGGTTGAAAATGATTTTTTTAATTTTATGAATCTTAAAAAAGAAGAGAGAGAGAAAGAGGCCCAAAAAGTTATTCAAAAATTTGGGTTGAGCTTAGAAAAATTTACTTTTGAAAAAGAGAAAAAAGAGGAAGAAAAAGAATTAGAAAAATTAACAGAAGAGGCTTTTGTTCAAATGTTTGAAATTCTAAAAAAAAGCGATCCAGAATTCGCTTTAAAGCTAAAAAACCTTTTAGAAAACCCAGAAGCCAAAGAAAAACTCCAAGAAATATTAAATGCTCAAAAAAGAGAAATAGAAAATCTTTATCAGGAAATTTCCAAAAAAGAAGGAGAAGAAAAAACTGAAGAAATAAAAAAAGCAAAAGAAAAAGTAAAAGAAAGTCTTTTAAAAGCCGGCCTTTCTTTATCGGGTTTGGCTTTTTTAATGCTCTCGGCCATTATCCTTTTAAAAAGTATTGAGTGGGCCAATAATATGGCTAAAAAATTATCTCAAACTAAATTTAAATTTTAATTTAGAGGTCGAATTTTATTTTTAAAATAAATTATGTCAGAAAACTCCTTAAATTTTTTATCTTCGGATGCTAAAAATCTTTTATTGAAAATTTATGAAGCTATTTTAGAGAAAGTGACGATCAAAATGTATAATAATCTAGATGAGGAAACAAAAGGTTCTTTTTTGAAAATTATTTCCTCGGGCTCTGAAGAAGACAAAATAAACTTTTTAAAACAATATTTTTCTAATTTCAAGTCTCTTTTAACCGAAGAAATAGAAAAACTAGTCCAACAACTTAAGGCTTCAAAAAATTCAGGTCTTTAGATTTTTAGAGCGGCAGACCGGATTTGAACCGGCGACCTCTTCCTTGGCAAGGAAGCGTTCTACCACTGAACTACTGCCGCAAGAATTTATTTTATTTTAACATTTTCTCTAAAAAAATCAACTTTCTTGACTTTTTTTATTTTTTATATTATAAAATAAAACCTTATTGACTTAAGTTTTAAAAACATTTAAGATAAAAAAACTATGGATGAAAAGACTCTTCAGGAACTAAAAGAAAAATTATTAGAAGAAAAAACTCTTTTGGAAAAAGAGCTATTAAAGTTTGCTGATAAGGATAAAAAAATTCCTGATGATTACGATACTCGCTTTCCTTATCTTGAACGGTCTTCTGCTCCAGATGAAAGTGCTGAGGAAGTAGAGCAATACGAAACTTTATTGGCCTTAGAACATTCTTTAGAATTAAGACTAAAAGATATAAATGACACTTTAAAAAAAATCGAAAATAACCAATTTGGGTTATGCGAAAATTGTCATAAAAATATAGAGATTACTAGATTAAAGGCTAATCCAGCAGCCAGATTATGTATGAAATGTTCTCAAAACCTAAGAAACAGCGGGGAAAACCCCTAAAATGTTTTCAAAAATCTATTCAGTTGGTTTTTTAGGTTTAAATAATATTTTAGTAGAGGTAGAAGTTGATGTCAGTGAAGGACTCCATAATTTTTCTATTGTTGGTTTACCTGATCCCGCAATAAAAGAAGCCAAACAAAGAATTGCCTCAGCTATTAAAAATATTGGCGCTCAATCTCCCTTAAGGGCTAATAAAAAAATAACTATCAATTTAGCGCCAGCTGATTTTAAAAAAACTGGTTCTTTTTATGATTTAGCGATGGCTGTTGGTTATCTTTTGGCTTCTGGCCAAATCTCGCCATTTTCAGTGGAGAATAAAATTTTTGTTGGCGAATTAACTTTAAGTGGCGAATTAAGAGCTATTAACGGCATTATTTCTATCACTCTCTTTGCTGAGGAAAATAATTTTGAATATTTATTTTTACCTTATGAAAATTTAAAAGAAGCAAGCTGGGTAAGAAAGAATATAAAGCTAATAGGAATCAAAAACCTTAAAGAATTAATTGATTATCTTGAAGGAAAAATAAATATTAAACCATTTGAGGAAAAGCCTAGTATTTCTTCTTTTAACATTCAACCTTCTTTGGATTTTTCTTTAATTAAAGGCCAAGAAAAAGCTAAAAGAGCTCTCTTGGTTTCAGCAAGTGGTGGTCATAATCTATTAATTATCGGACCCCCTGGGGCAGGTAAAAGCTTATTAGCCAAAGCTTTTTTAAGTCTTTTACCAGATTCATCTTTTGAAGAATCTTTAGAAGTAACAAAAATTTATAGTATTAGCGGGCTTTTAGGACCAAATCAAAGTTTAATTACAAAAAGACCCTTTCGCTCACCCCATCATTCTTCTTCTCTTGCAGCTTTAGTTGGTGGCGGCACCTGGCCAAAACCAGGAGAAATTACTTTAGCTCATCGAGGAGTACTCTTTTTAGATGAATTGCCAGAATTTAGAAGAGATGTTTTAGAAAGTTTAAGACAACCTTTAGAAGAAGGTTATATCTGTGTTTCTCGAGCAAAAGGAAGAATCCTTTTTCCAGCTAAATTTATTTTAATTGCAGCAATGAATCCCTGCCCCTGTGGCTATTTTAATGATCCTTTAAGAGAATGTACTTGCACACCCCAAGAAATTATTCGTTATCGTAAAAAAATTTCAGGATCTTTACTTGATAGAATTGATTTAATTATTGAAGTGCCGCGTCTTTCTTATGAAGAAATTAAAAACAAACCTCAAAAGAATCAATTTTTAGAATTTAAAAAAATGGTAGAAAATTGCCGGGAGATTCAAAAAGAAAGACTTAAAGGAAGAAATATTTTAACTAATGCGGAAATGAAAATTAAAGAGATTGAAGATTTTTGTCTGGTTGATAAAAATGCTGAAAATCTTTTAAAAAAGGCAGTTGATCAATATGCTTTATCAGCCCGTTCTTATCATCGCTTACTAAAAATTTCCCGCACTATTGCCGATTTAGATAATTCAGAAATCATTAAATACGAACATTTAGCCGAAGCTTTACAATATAAAGTAGAATTAAAAATTAATGAGTGAGTTTCTAGTTACTAATTATTTCTCTTCATTTTTATAAAATTTTTAGCTCAATTTGACAATTTTAAAATTGGTGGTATAATAGATATATAGATCTTAGAATTTTATATGATTTTTATTGATTCTAAGAACCAAAAATCTAATTTAAAGACTCCAAATGCCTTATTTTTTAAGGCATTTTTTAATATTAATTTTTAAAAAATATGAAAAAACTATTAATAATAATTTTTGCATTTGGATTATTGTTAAATTTTAGTTTCTCTAATATAGCTGAAGCTAGAACAGTAAGAGTTAGAGGATATTATAAACCAAGCACTGGCAGATATGTAATGCCTCATTATCGAACTAGTCCTAATAGAACTAAGTGGGATAATTGGAGCACTAAAGGGAATATCAATCCCTTTACTGGTAAAAAGGGTACAAGAATGTATGGAATTGGTAATTAATAATTAAATCTATGAAAACAATCAGCGAATTAAATAATACAAAATGGTATAGATTTTTAAAAGTAATTTATATTTTGAGTTTTATTATTATTTTTGGATTTTCTCTTTGGATAATTTTAAATGAGTACCCGTTTCATATTAATGCAAAAAAATCTTATGCTAAATGTGATAATGGTACAATAATAAATTTTGCTGATAAGTTTAAAGATATTGATTCTCTAAGTGATGCTGCTTCTCTAGAATGCGATTATGATAAATTTGTAGCAAACTCTGAATATTGGGATACTATGTTTCGCCTCTATTGTTTAACGAATAAAGAAATCGGAGAAAAAATAAAAATGGTATATTCTGCGTATGAAGACATAGATACTGAACAACTAGGAGCAAAAGCTCGTCAAAAATTAGAAAAAGAAAATAAGATATTACTTTATAGCACTGACCCTACCATAATTTCTCTAAAGAAAATAGTTATTCCAGCCGAAAAGAATTATAGTTTTGTTATTGCATGTAGTAGAAATTGGTTGCGCATATTAGAATATTCAATTTTATCATTTTTGATACTTGCTGTTGTTTTTGAATTTATAAAACGCATATTTTATTATATAGTTTTGGGAACTATAAAGCCTAAAAAATAAATCTATGAACGAACAAATTAAAAATTGGCTAAAAACAAATTGGTTTAAAGCTGGATTATTAATAATTTTAATTATTTGTATCGGGGGTGCTTTTTATTGGTATGAATGGAGGCCAAGTGAAATTAGAAAAGAATGCGTGAAAACAGTTATGAAGAATCTATCGGCAATGGCAGGGGCTAATGCAAATGCACTGGATTATCAGATTGGCTTCCAGATATCTTTGGATATGTGTTTACTACAACATGGATTAGCAAAATAAAGTTTAGAATAAATCTATGAAAGAAAAAATTAAGGAATAAATTTATGTCATTTGGTATTATACTTATTATTATCCTTTTTGGATCTTTTGGGTTGTTAATCTGGTGGGGCATTAGACAAGAAACTAAAGAGAGCCGAGAACCTTTGATTGGTGAGTCCAGAAACCATTATTTTGTTAAGACAATTCTTGATATTAATGACAAGATTAAAAATCTCAAAGAAGAAAGTGAAATAAGAGTATTTTTAAAAGAAAAAATAGGGATAGACAAATCTATTCTTGAACTAACGCCGTATTCTGATTATGTTAATAATTCTACTTTAGGAATTGCATTATGCGGTATGGTTGGTGCTATTTTAACTACAGGTGTCCACCAAATGTCTGTAAAGATAGATAAAATCGACGCAATTCAAACTATATGGGTCTAATATTTATCTTGTAAAATTAATAAGGACAATATGCCTAAAGAAGAAAAGCGAAAAATCGATGAAGATATCCAAAAAAAGATTGCTTGCTTATTAAACTCTAAAGTTTTGTCACTTACAAACCAAACGAATGTTAAAGATGCATGGATGACAATCTTAAAAGATAAACTATTAACAAATAAGACCCTTAATCAGTTATGGGGAGAGGTACGTCGAACTTTATTCCCAGGGAGATTTAAATAATTATAAATAAAAAAACCACCGTTGGGCAATTTTAAAGATATAGTGAGTAGCAGGGTAGGATATACTGAAATATTAGACGGTTAATAGTTTTTTGCCTCTTTTAATATTAATTCAGGGTATCTTATCTCATCTATCCATTTTAAAGTTCGGAAATCGTCCCATCGAGCGAGCCACTTAAAAAAGCCTCTTTTAATGAGGCTTTTTGAATTAGAAAATATAGTGAGTAGCAGAGTGGGGAAATTCTTTTTACATGTCAGATTTAAACTTTAACCTCTATCTCAAACCTTAATAATCTGGGATATTGTCCACGATGTATTGATGATAGGACCTCCTGGAGCAGGAAAGAGTTTATTAGCCAAAGCTTATCATTCTCTTTTACCTCCTTTAAGCTTTGAAGAAGCAATAGAAGTGACTAAAATTTATAGTTTAATAGGAATGATCGATCATTCTGACCCTTTGATTAAAACAAGGCCATTTCGAGCGCCTCATCATAGTGCTTCTTTAGTTTCTATTGTTGGTGGCGGAGCTAATGCCCAACCAGGAGAAATCACCCTGGCTCATCGAGGTGTTCTATTTTTAGATGAGTTGCCAGAATTTAAAAGGGATGTTTTGGAAAGCCTTCGCCAACCCTTAGAAGAAGGAGAAATTTCTATTAGCCGAGCTAACTTTCGAGTAAATTATCCGGCTAAATTTATTTTAATTTCCGCTATGAATCCTTGCCCTTGTGGATATTTTAATGATCCAGAAAAAAATTGCCTTTGTCGGCCTTATGATATTTTAAAATATCGGAAAAAAGTCTCTGGTCCTTTTTTAGATAGAATTGATATGATAATTAACATTCAACGGCTCAAACCAGAAGAAATTTTAAATCACTCTTATAATGAAAATCTTTCTTTAAAACTCCAAGAAAAAGTCTTAAAGGCAAGAGAAAGACAAAGAAAAAGATTTAAAAACAAAAAGATTTTAACTAATTCAGAAATGAAAATTAAAGAAATTGGAGAATTCTGCCAGTTAGATTTATCAACAGAAGAAATTTTTAAAAAGGCAATTGAAAAATATCAACTTTCCCCAAGAACTTGCCATAAAATTTTGAAAGTCAGCCGAACTATAGCTGATTTAGAAGGAGAAGAAAAAATTTCTAAAAATCATCTTTTAGAAGCTTTACAGTACAAAACTAATCTTTCTTTAGATTTCTAAATTACTTTTTTAAAATAAAAGGATTTTGTGCTCCTCGAACTTCAAAATGCAAATGACAACCATTAGAATTACCAGTATCTCCCATTTTTCCAATTAGTTGCCCCTTAGAAACTCTTTGTCCTTCTTTAACCAAAACAGCGCTTAGG
>Ga0209809_1001893_pt1 | contig 15870 bp, 8 predicted proteins | sample YNPMSTMetaG_FD_186172 | JGI IMG/M metagenome (GOLD analysis project Ga0209809, IMG submission 186172) | Anoxygenic and chlorotrophic microbial mat microbial communities from Yellowstone National Park, USA - YNP MS-T MetaG (SPAdes) (version 2) ... | reverse complement strand
ACTGGCCTGGTGGGAGTGGCGGAATTCGACGAAAAACCTCTGGGGCTGGAGCGTGATGAATTTGGCCATGCCAGATTAGACCGCCCCGACCGGTATTTTGTTCACCCTCCGGGTGAACCTTTTACCTTGGTCGGTAAGGATTCAGGCTACAACACTGCGCTTCAGTTTTTGGACCCCTTTGGCAGGAGCCGGTGTGGGAACACAGCAGGGTCCAGCGCTCGTTGCACCCGAAGAGCTCCAACCCCCACAGAGTTCCTCCTTGGCCGGCGCCCAAAACTGGCCGCTCCGCTTCAACCGACACACACCCTCCGTGCAGCTCGCCTCCACCCGCCCCACGGCCCAGGCCTTGCTCCCCCACTGCGCACTCCGATCGTCCCCCCTGCTGGTGGTTCCCCAGAGAGACCACCCTGCTCGCCCGCCGTTTCCCCGCGCGCAGCGGCACTTGTTTAGCTCGGGCCCGGAGCGCCAGTGCTGCAACCCCATGGCGATAAGATCCCGTGGGAAGGCCGGTTTCCACCCCAGGCCGATGGCAACGACTCCATGCAGGGCCCGGTTCCACCCGGGCCAAGGGACGCGGTGGAACGCGTCCCTCCAGTTTCGTTCATGGAGGGCCCGGTTCCACCCCGGGCCCTGATCACACACACAGCGGCGGCAAGCCGCCGCAGTCCATGCGCTGCCGCGACTCCGCCTCGCGCCTCCGCACGCGCGCAACGTTTGGATTACGCTCGCTTGCTGGCGCTGTCGAAGAGCGACACCGTGCTCGGAGACCTACGGTCCCGGCCCTATCTTCCACGCCCGTTCCAGGCCCGACCCTATTGGTTGCTCAGCCGACCACATCTACCCTCAGAGGGCCGGCTCCCACCCCGGCCCGGGGGTGGGTGTGAACCCGCACAGACGGCCTCGGCCTGGAGACAGCCAAGCTTCGCCTGCAGAGCTCCTTGCCCCCTCTGCAGCCGCCGACGTGGCCGGCGGCAGGCTGAGAACCGAAACCCGTCCCCGAGTCGGTAGGTTCCCCTCAAAAGGGTGCAATTCAGTTTTTGAACCACCCTTCCCGTTTCCGCGATTTGTGCCGGTCACCGCCGCGGAAATGTTGAGGGAGAGTGGGTTTTGCGGGGCTTCCTCTCTTGGCCGCTCCAAAAGTGAAATGCCTCGTCAAAGTATAACGGCGTTGCGTTGGCGGCTATGGGCAACTCATGGTCGCACGGAGGGTGGGATCGTCTGGGGCGGCCACGAGCTTAGCAACAAGGGTGATCACGCAGCAGAGCGAGCAAAAGGAGTTGGAAGGGACCGAGCAGCGCCCTGGCGAGGACTGCCCAAATCGCGGCAAAGCTTCGTAGCTCCGTAGGAAGCCGATGGTCCCGGCAAGGAGTTGCATCTCACCCTCGGGCGCAGCCCATTACGCCAGTCCGGTCGGCAGGTCCCTCATTGGGGCTGTGCTCTTGGGACGCCAGTAAGCAGGACGCCAGAGCTCCCAAAAACCGCGCTACTTGAAGGTTCGCAAGACGATCGGGCCCCTCTAAGCGGTCCGCGCCGCCATCGCTGCCGCTGCTCGAAGCTTTGCGAGCCATGCCGCAAACCGGGTCGAATCGCAGTTCGCGTCCTCGACGACCTCAGCTCCCCAACCACCAAAGCAGAATCACCTGGCTCACCAAGGCCCCGAAGACCAAAAGCCAAGCAACCCCGGAGGCCAACCAGAGCCGGCGCGAGCGCGCCGGTGACAGCGCAAACTGGAGGACGAGGCTCCCGGCCGTGATTTGATCCCCGATGCGCAACCGGGCTTGGGGCGTGGGTTGTCCGTTGATCAGCAGGCCGGCCTGGCCCAGGGCGCGGACGTGGATGCCCGTGGACCGATCCCAGTCGAAGCGCAGATGTTCCTCCCAGACGCCTGGCGCTGGGGTGCACAACTCACAGGTGGGGCTTCGTCCCAAGCGCGCCGGGAATCGGTCGATCCGAAACCGGCGGCCCGCCACAGGGCCGGCCAGACCCCGAAGCTCGATCATCACCAAAAGCGGCGTGGCACGTGAATCCGATCGCCCGGCATCACCTTGGGATCCAGCTCCGGTTGCTGGATGGCCCTGCGACAATCCACCACGGTGGTGGAGCCGTCCGCACGCACGAGCAACACGCGCGTTTTCCGTGCAAAATCCGTAAAGTCCCCGGCAGACTGGATGGCCTGCGTCACTGTCAGCTCACCCAACCACGGGAACCGCCCCGGATTGCGCACCTCTCCGCCGACGTAATAGAACCGTTCGAGAGATTTGACCGTGGCGGTCAGCCGGGTGTAGTAGCGGGAATAACGTTCCTGAATCTCCTTTTGCAGTTCCCCGGCCGTTTTGCCTGCCGCAAGCACCGACCCGATCATAGGGAGGGTGATGGTGCCGTCCTCCTTGATGCGTTCCTCGTGCGGCGGAGGCGGTGGTTCCACGCCCGAGAAGGTCACGGTTACCGTGTCGCCCACGCGGAACCTCTCCACTGCGGCCACACCGGATGCGGAGGCCGACCCGTTCGCCGCCGCCGGTGCGGTCCAGGCCGGAGACTCGGAAAAGCCCGGTGTATCCGTAGGGGGCGTACCACAACCCACCAGTGAAAGAATCAGACCCAAACCGCAGCCAAATGCGGTCCACATCCCCAAACGCTTGCGTGCGCCGTTCATGCGAAAGGTTCCGGTGATCCTGGGTGGCACCGGTCAGTACTTGGACTTGATTTCGACGCGGGCGGTCTCGCCAGCGGTGGTGGTGCCGGCCTTGGTCTTGCCCTTGTCCGACCCGCTCGTTTCCGAATCGTCGCTGCGGTAGTAGTAGTCGTGATAGTAACCGCTGTAGTAGTAGTAGCTTTCGTCCTGCGAAAGGTTGATGTTGTTGAGGACGATGCCGATGAGGTTGCCGCCCACCTTCTCGATCATCTGCTTGGCGCGAATGTTCATGGGTTGAGGATAGCGCCGATACTGGATGACCTGCAGGGCCATGTCCACCTCGCTGGCCAAGATGGACGCGTCGCTGACCCCCATGATGGGCGGTGAATCGAAGAACACAAAGTCGTAACGCTGTTTGAGCTCGTGGATGAGCTCGCGCATGGCCGCCGAGCTCAGAATACCGAGCGAACTGCTGGGCAACTTGCCGCTGGGCAGAAAGTCCAGCGTGGGCAGCTGGGTGGTCTGAATGACCTCCTCGAGCTTGTTCTGGCGCAACAAGTAGCTGGTCAAACCGATGGCGTTGCTGACCTTCAAGCGCTTGTGGAGGGCGGGCCGCCGGAGGTCAGAGTCCACGATCAGCACCCGCTGGTTGCTCTGGGCGAAGACGGTCGCCAGGTTGAGCACCGTGGTGGTTTTGCCTTCGCCGGCACCGGCGCTGACCACCACCAGCGTGTTGAGTCGTTCGTCTTTGCGCGAGAACAGCAGATTGGTGCGCAACACCCGATAGGCCTCTGCATGCGGGCTTTCGGCGCCCTCCTCCAGCAGCAATCCCACGTTCTGCGGGATGACGCCCAGCACTGGCGCCCCCAGCGCCCGTTCGACGTCGTCGATGGTCTTGACGCTGGTGTCAAGGTACTCAATGAAGAAGGCCAAACCGACGCCCACGACCAAGCCAATGATCACCCCCAACATAATGTTGAGCGGTTTGTTGGGTTGCACCGGACGAATCCCCGGTTCGGCCCGTTCCACAATGGTGACCATGGCGGTTTTGGGCAGGTCCACATCGATTTTTTCGGCCTTGAGCTTGTTCTCCAGGAGGCGCTGGAAGGCGATGAGGTTCTCCAGTTCACGCTTTTTCTCGAAGTAAGGTCGGCTTTTTTCCACCTTTTCGATGTCCTTGCGCCGGGCCTCCTCGAACTCCGCCACGATCGAGTCCAAGCGTTCCTTCAGGGAGGCCACGCGAACCTCGAGGCCGTGGATCAGACCGTCCACGCGTCGGGCGATCTTGCCTTTGAGATCCTCGATCTGGCGTTTCACCGTCACCACAGTGGGGTGCTCGTCCGCAAAATCGCGTCGCAACTGGATGAGCGCTTGTTCTGCGAGGTTAAGGCTCTGGGCCAGCTCGGTCAGTTGCGGATCATCCCGCAGGGCTGCCGAAAGCACCTGGGGCAATTCTTCTTTGGGCACGGACTTGAGCTGCTGGAGCAATTTGGCCTCGGCTTCGTATTGGGATTTGGCCTCGATTCGCAGAGCCTCTAGGCGCCGGACGGTCTCAGCCTCCAACAAGAGGCTGGGACCTGTACCGGCCGCGTCCACGTCGGAGATTTCCAGCTCCCGGCGGAGCCGATCGAGTTCTCTCTGCGTCTGTTCGATGCGCTTCTGATGTTCCTCCAGCCGTTCCACCAGCACGGCAATGCCGCCCATGCTGAGCTGTTTGCGTTGCTCGATCCGGTATTGTTGGTAGCTGAGGGCGATGGCGTTGGCGATGTCGGCCGCTTCCTGGGCGTCCTCACTCACCACACGGATCTCGATGATGCTGGTGTTGCGGCGCGGCCGCAAATCCATCCGGTTGCGCAGGAGCATCAGGGCTTCCTGCATTTTCAGCGGCTCGCCCCCGGCGTACTTGGCCCCCCATTTGACCAAGAGATTTAGGTCCGTGACAACATTGGTCAGGATGAGCTCAGAGTTGATGACCTGAAACTCGGTCTCGATGAAATAGGGGTCGTAGCCCGGGTTGTAGAGTGGATCGGTCAGCCCGCGAATGTCCGTAATGTCACGTTCGACCTTGATCAGGGCGGTGCTGGCGTAGCGCTGGGGCAGCATGTAGGTCACCAGCGTGGCGGTCAGCACCACCAGGAAAAACACCGCCAAGATGACCGTCTTGCGGATCCGAATGATTCGCCAGTAGTCGAGAAAGTGTAATTTGGTCTCGGGAGGAGGCGTATTGACTTTGGTGGCGTCCATACAAAAAAGCAGGGGGCTAGCCTTGCATTCGCCCCAGCCCCCTGCGGCTCACATTCGGTTCAGTAGGTCGCGGTAACCCCGATGTACACCCGGTTGCGGTCATAGGACCGGCCCGGAATGTCCGAGTTCAGCCGGTCGAAGTTGTAGCCGGCCTCGCACGAAAGGAAGCGGTTGATCTGGTAAGTCAGGTTGATTCCTGCCGAGAAGAACTGATCAGCCTGATCCCCGTAAAGACCGCCATCGAAGGTGGAATCTTGGTAACGGATGTTGCCGATGGCAACCAGTTTCGGGGTGAGTTGGTGGCTGATCAGGCCGTAGACCGTGCTGCTCTCCTGGGAACCGGTGATCCGGCCACCGAAGGGAGCCACCACATCGGTCGGATAAAAGGAATGGACAAAGCCGATCTGGACATTGCCACCGCGGGCATATCCGTAGCTGGCACTGACATCCACGTAGGGGATCCAGTTGTCCCGGTTCACCCGGTCGTTGTCGTAGTCAATGTGGGTAGCGCCCAGCTTCAACGAGGCACTGGCATTGCGCAAAAACGCGTGGTTGACCCCTGCGTAGATGTAGTGCGAAATGTTGTCGCGGTCTTCCGAATACACCGGACCGGTCCTCAGGATGGGGTTCAACCAAGCAATCTGCTGATCACCCAGATAATGGGTGATGCCCAGGTTGTAGCCGATCAACGCGGTCGTTTCCGGGAGCGCTTGCCATCGCAAATTCGAAATGATCAGGTGTTCCACCCGGTCCAACAGGCCGGACAGGCTAGCCCGTTGGAATTGCCCGGAGACTGTCGTGACCTCGTCGTGGTCGTAGTTCCAGTACACGTTGTTGTAGCCAAGTTGCAGACCCAACTGCCGCGTCAGTTGGGCACTGGCCAGCAAACGCGCCCGGTTCCGGATGTTGTCCCCTTCCGTGCGATACGGAACGCCGTTGTCCAGCAACTCGGGCTCCTGGGCCACAATAAAGGAATTGTCCAAGTCCAAGCTGTAGCGTTCGGTGAACGCGTGATTGAAGCGGAAGTCCACCTGGTGGCTGTGGTCCCAAGCATCGCTGCTGCGGTCCTCGAAGTACTTGCCCGAATAGAGGTAGCGCAGCCCGAGGTAGGTCTGCTCCAACGGTAGGTTGAACTGAACCGACGGGGCAATGTTGAACCCGAAGCTGTCCCGCTCCTGCTGGTTGCTATAGCCGTAGGCGTAGTTGTCGTCGTAGAAACCACGCAACGTGGCTGAAACGCTCCAAGTCTTGGAGGCGTCCACCCCCGCCAGTCCCGGAGGGTATGCTGATGCGCTGGTAATTCCTACCGCCACCAAGCTCACAGATGCGACGATTCTTTTCATAGGCATTGATCTCTGGTTAATGCATCCACGCCCCGGCGTCACGTTGCCACGCCACCGAAGCCACCTTGTTGTGTACAGTGCCGTGCTGGGTCTGTCAACAAATCTGCCTCACTTTTAACGGGTTCAACCAGGTCGCGCAAGCAGAAAATTCCTGACCCTGAAAAATTTCTGGGCCACGCCTGGCCTGGTTCGGAAGGCGGTGTGAAAAGCCGGATTGGTGGGGCGTTTGAAGGACGAGCCATTGCGGCGCCGGGTTCCGTGCATGTGCAATCGGTGCCTCTCCTGCGGAGGCGGGTCACCTGGCCCCGGGCTACCCATCGTTCCCCCGGCGCTTAGCGCGCAGGCACGTTGAGTTGCTGACCCACACGCATGCGGCGGGGGTTCAATCCTGGATTGGCATCCAGCAGGCTCTGCACACTGACGCCGTAGCGGCGGGCGATGCTGGAAGGCGTTTCCCCAGGTTGCACGATGTGCACCCGAGCGACGGAGGGGTGGGAAGTAGCCGCGGCCGGAGGTGCCCCGGCCGATGGGGTAGAGGGGCGCGTGGAGCTCTCGGCGGGGCTGGGGGCAGACCTGGGAGAGCCGGTTGGGGTGGCTGCCAACTCGGCGCGTGCGGCCTGTGCCGCCGCAACGGCGTTGGAGAGGGCTTGGGTCAGCTCCGCGGTGTACGCCTGCCATCGGGCCAGCTCGTGTTTGAGGCGGCGGTTTTCGTCGGCCAGTTGCTCGAATTCCCGCTGCAACCCGGGCGTGATCGGCAACGGCAACACGGCGCGGGCCAGTTCTTGTTTGCAGGCGAGGATGCGCTGGCGCACGATGTCCGCGTTTTCCGCCTTCGGACGCAGTTGCAGGTAGCGCTCGTAGTGGTAAATGGCTGCGGCTGGGTCAGGAACCTTGACATCGTAGAGCCAGCCCAGCTCGAAATGGGCGGAGGCGGAGCGCGGATTGACCTCCAGGGCGCGCTGGAAGGCTTCCACAGCCCCCGCGTAATCCATGCTGTTCACGCGGGCTTTGCCGGCACGGTAATGAGGTTCTTTTTGCTCCTCCATCACCCCTGCGGGGCCCGGCACACATCCCGTGCCCACCGCCAGCAGAGTTGCCCACAGCAGCATCCACCATGCCTGTGTGGTGCGATCCATTCGGTCGGAAACTAACGAGGCTCCGCGCCCGGCGCAATGCCCGGTCGCTCCCTTTGCTGCTCGCTAACGCACACCGAGTGCGCACCGCGGATACAGGTCAAACGACGACCGTGTCCGGCCCAGTGGCGGCAGGAGCGCCAGGTGGGGAAGGCGGATGACATTGGGCGCGGGCGAGAACAGCACGACGGCCCCTGCCCACACAGGCGGCTCCCAAGCCACCATCCGAGCCGAGCCGGAAGATATTTCCAACCGGAGGAGAGCGAAAGGATCGTGGGCTCCCGAAAAGGCGTGCTCGCACCGAGCGTACCGGCTGGACCGACAGTACCTTCAGGGTGGGGCCATGGTGGCCGGGAGGGTAGCATGACCAATCCTGGCCATTGCCAGAGGTAACGCTGCCAACCAAGTTAAGGTGTGCTCGTACAGCTTCCGAGGTGGGGGCAAACAGCCGGCCATGAGGGGGCGGGAAAGCTCCGGTTCAGTGGCTTTCCGTTGGCGGTGGGTCTCAGTCTCGTCCTGGCCGTTCCGGTGTACGCGCAGCGGCAGATGGAACGGCTGGGACGCGGCTTGGTAGCGTTGCGGAGCAGCACCACCCAAGTGTACGTCGGTTGGCGGTGGCTGGGGAACGATCCGGTGGATTTGGGTTTTAACGTTTACAGAGTCACCGGCGGGGTAACAAACCGCCTGAACGCCCTGCCATTGACCCAGACGACGGATTTCGTGGACACGCCTCCCACGTTTGCGCTGCCGCATACGTATTTTATCCGGACGGTTCGGGGTGGGAGGGAAGTGGAAGATGTCTGGGCCCACCCAAGCGGGCGCTCCTCCTTCACGGTCCCTGCCCATGCGCCTGTGCCTGTGGATCATCAAGGACGAGTGGCGCCCTACCTGAACATCCCCTTGCAGGTGCCGCCCGGCGGCACGACCCCCGACGGTGTCAGCTACACGTATTCTCCCAACGATTGCAGCGTGGGGGACCTGGACGGCGACGGGGAGTACGAGCTGGTGGTCAAGTGGGATCCCTCCAACAGCAAAGACAATTCGCAGTCGGGCTACACGGGGAACGTCTACCTGGACGCCTACCGTTGGGATGGGACATTGCTGTGGCGGATCGATCTGGGGCGGAACATTCGGGCGGGTGCTCACTACACGCAGTTCATGGTCTATGACCTGGACGGCGACGGGCGGGCCGAGGTGGCCTGTAAGACGGCGCCCGGCACGCGCGACGGGCAGGGTAACTGGGTATTGATGCCAGGGGATAATCCCAACGCGGACTATCGAAACAGTTCCGGCTACATCTTGAGCGGCCCGGAGTATCTGACGATCTTTGATGGGCGAACCGGCGCGGCTCTCTGGACAACCAATTATCTGCCGCCGCGTGGCTCCGTCAGTGCCTGGGGCGACAGCTACGGCAACCGCGTGGACCGGTTTCTGGCCTGTGTAGCCTACCTGGACGGAGTCCGGCCCAGCCTGGTGATGTGCCGCGGCTATTATACCCGCACCGTCCTGGTAGCCTGGGACTGGCGCGACGGCCGGCTGACGCATCGGTGGACCTTCGATAGCAATGCAAGCGGCTGGGGTGCCTATGCCGGTCAGGGCAACCACAATCTTTCCGTCGCCGACGTGGATGGCGACGGGCGCGACGAGATCGTTTACGGCGCCTGTACCATCGACGACAACGGTCGCGGCCTTTATACCACAGGTCTGGGGCACGGGGATGCCATGCACGTTTCGGATATGGATCCGGATCGGCCCGGGCTGGAGGTCTGGGGCGTACATGAGAATCCTTCGGCCGCTGGCGGAGGCTCGTTCCGGGACGCCCGCACCGGCCAGCTCATCTGGGGCATTGAAGGGCCCGGAGACACAGGTCGGGGCTTGGCCTCGCCGATCGACGGACGCTTTCGCGGCTATCAGTTCTGGTCGTCGGTTTCGCCCGGTGTGTTGGACGTGCGAGGCCAACCGGTCTCGGCCAACCGTCCGTCTATCAATTTTGCCGTCTGGTGGGATGCGGATTGGCTGCGCGAGTTGCATGACAGCGCCGGCAGCGGCGGCACGGCAGCCAAATTGGACAAATGGACGGGCAACGGTGTGCAGCGCATTTTGAGTCCGTACACGGTTGACGGCGGTGCGCTCAACATCAACGGCACCAAGGCCAACCCCTGTCTGAGCGGGGATCTGTGGGGCGACTGGCGCGAGGAGATCTTGCTGCGCAGTGCCGACAACACCCGACTGATGCTGTTTGTGTCGGTCGTGCCAGCGACGAACCGGTTTCGCACGTTTCTTCACGATCCTCAGTACCGCTTAGCGCTGGCCTGGCAAAATGTAGGCTACAACCAGCCGCCTCATCCGGGCTTTTACGTCGGACCCGGCATGGATGAGCCGCCGGTGCTGCCAGTGTCCGATGCAGCCCTGGCTTGGGTAGGTGGCGGTGACAACCGCTGGGATGAATCGGGGACCCGATGGTTGGTGCACAACCTCTGGACCCGAACAGTGCTGACCAACTTTCGGAACGGTCAATCCGTGCTGTTCGACCTGCGCGGAGCCGGAGCCCCGCGTGTGATCTTGACCACGGAGTTGCAACCTGCGCAAGTGACGGTGCACAGTCCGACCGACTACGAGTTTTCCGGCGGTGGCTGGACGGGACCCATGTCGTTGATCAAGGCCGGCACGGGCACTCTGACCCTGGCCAACACCAATGCTTACACCGGCCCCACCGAGGTATCGGAGGGCGCCCTGCTCATCCACGGGGCGCTACTGGCCAGTGCGGTACGGGTCCGTCCCGGGGTGTGGTTGAACAGCCGGCTGGGCGGCACGGGCCTGGTGGGCGGAGGAGCGGTGTTGGAACGCGGCTGCATCCTGGATCCCGGCGCCGGAGGCGGGGCGGCCGGGGTGTTGACCTTCTCGAACCGCCTGGAGCTGCAGAATGCGCGGCTGTGGTTCGATCTGTCGTCGGATCCCACGGGAACCGCGCGTCCCAGTGATCGAGTGGTGGTGTGGGGGTCAATTAGTTTGTCCGGCACCAACCGTGTGGAGCTGCGCTTGCTTGAGGGCCAGCTCGGCCCCGGGCTTTACCCGCTGATCGAATACACCGGCGGCGTGACAGGAGGACTGGCCAATCTGGAGTTGGTCAATCCTCCGCGGCCGGGGCTCGTACTGACCCAGGCTGCAGGAATGTTCGGGTTGTTGGTACCGGACCCGTTGCCGGCGGGAGGACGTTGGTTGGTCTGGCGCGGTGCAGGCGCGCAATGGGACACGGGCGTCAGTCTTCACTGGCTCGAGAACGGTCAACCCACGGTCTTCGTGCAGGGGGACCGCGTGCGCTTCGATGACACCGGGGCCACTGTTACCGAGGTGATTTTGAACGGCCTGCTGCAGCCCGGTCTGGTGCTGGTGGACGCAGCGGCCCACTACCGCTTCACCGGCCCCGGAAGCCTTGCCGGGACCAACATGCTCATCAAGGGTGGGACCGGCACGCTCACCTTGCTGACCACCAACACGTTCACCGGCGGGATAGTGCTGAGTAACGGCGTGTTGGCGTTGAGCGGACCGGCTCCGGGCAGTGTGACCGCCAACCAGTTCGCGCCCGGTGCCGGGCCCGTCACGTTTTACGGGGGGACGCTTCAGCTCTATGGATACGGCTTGAGCGACAACACCAGCACGTACGGATCTCTCACCAACCGTTTAGTAGTGCCAGCAGGGCAGACCGGCATCATCCGCACCGGCCCCCGCCAAACCCTGGCCAGCCAGGTCCTGGGCGGAGGCACGTTGCAATTATACGTGGATTACGTGCGGGGCGAAGTCACCGGAGATTGGACGGCCTTCACGGGGCGCCTGCTGGTCCGCGCCACCCCCGGTACACCCACTTCTTCCGCCTACGACGATTTCCGCGTTGGCACGCCAACCGGTTTCCCCCAGGCACGGGTTCACCTGGGGGCGGGGGTTGCCATGTACAGTCGGGCACCAGCCGGCAGCGTGATTCCCCTCGGCGAACTGTCTGCCGAGGAAGGAGCGGTCCTGTTGGCAGGCGGCGGGTCCGGGCTGGGCGCCCAAAACGCGGTGACGTGGCGCGTGGGGGCGCTGAACACTTCGGCCACCAACGCCGCTCGCATGAGCGGCAATACCGGGCTGATCAAGGAAGGGCTGGGGACCTGGACGCTGACCGGCTCCAACAACTACACGGGACCCACCACGATCAATGCGGGCACCTTGGTCATATCCGGGAATCAACGGGCTGCCACAGGTGCGGTCACGGTGGCGACCACGGCCACTTTGGCGGGAACTGGCGTGGTTGGCGGCGCCACGGTGGTGCGGGGAAGCCTGCAGGTGGGCGGAGTCGAGCCGGGAATCCTGACCTTTGCCAGCGATCTGACCTTGGAAAGCAGTGCGGTGACCTTGCTCAAAGTGGCCGGACCATCCCCGGCCCATGATCGTCTGCGCGTGGAAGGCACCTGCCGGCTGGACGGCCGGCTTCGCGTATTGGCGGTGACGCCCGAGCCCTTCGAGGCCGGGCAGCGCTTTGCCCTGATCCAGGCCACGCGCATCCAGGGTGGGTTCGAATCCTACGAACTGCCGACCTTGGAAGAGGGATTGGGCTGGCGCACAGAACGGCTGGCCACGGACGGAACCCTCTGGGTGGTGCGCACCACACCACCCCAGCTGGGGATCGTACAACGTTCCAGAGATAGACTCGTGCTGCGGGCCGAGCAGGGGACACCGGTTTGGGCCGTCCGCGTGTTGCGAAGCCCGGAACTGACGCGGCCGCTATCGGGCTGGACCGCTGTGGCCGAGGGCGTGTTCGACGCTGCCGGCACCTTCGAGTTCATCGTGCCGGTACATCCGACCGATTCTGCGGCCTTCTATTGCTTGGAAGTTCCCTGAACCGCTGACAATAGCCCCCTCATGCGCAACCCCAGCCTTCACCAACCCTGCAAGCCGGCTCCTGAGGACCGGGCGAGTCCCCAACCGCGGGCCATCCTGACCGCCCGTCCAACGGTGCGACTGCGGCCTGCAGCAGGCCAGGGCGCCGCAAGCCAGTCCACCGGGGATTCCATGATCACGACCTTTCACAACCAATGAACCTCGCAGCCGCATTCCTCAGGTGGAGCGCAGGTTTGATTCTGTTGGCCCTGGCACTGGCCACAAGTGCCAACCAGACCGCACGCAGTCTGGCCAGCCCTCCAGGGTTCTGGGCCTGGGCACAGCGTCCTCCACTGGGCTGGAACAGTCGGGACTGCTTCGGCACCACAGTGACCGAAGCTCAGGTCCGGGCCCAGGCCGACGTCATGGCAGCACAGCTAAGGTCTTACGGTTGGGAATACATCGTCGTGGACATCCAGTGGTACAAGCCCGGGGCGCACGGCCAGGCCTACCGCCAGGGCGCAGAATTAACCATGGACGAATGGGGCCGGTTGTGGCCCGCAACCAACCGGTTTCCCTCTTCCGTCCATGGCGCCGGGTTCAAACCCTTGGCGGAGTACGTCCACGCCAAAGGCCTGAAGTTCGGCCTGCATTCGATGCGCGGAATCCCGCGCCAAGCGGTGCATCGGAACACCCCGATCAAGGGAACCCCCTATCGCGCCCGTGACATCGCAAACACCAACAGCCTTTGCCCCTGGAACCCCGACATGTACGGCGTCAATCCCGCCCATCCCGCAGCCCAAGCCTGGTACGATTCGGTGTTCGAGCTGCTGGCCCGGTGGGGCGTGGATTATGTGAAGGTGGACGACATCAGCCGACCCTACCATGAGCACGAAGGTGAGATTGAACTGATCCGGCGGGCGATCGACCGATGCGGCTGCCCCATGGTGCTGAGCCTCTCCCCGGGCGAGACCCCGCTGAGCGCGGGCGACCACGCGCTCCGGCATGCAAATTTGTGGCGCATCAGCGAGGATTTCCAGGATCACTGGCCCGCGCTCTGGGAGCAGTTCCGACGGCTGCATCAGTGGACCCCGTTTCGGGGCCCCGGCCACTGGCCGGACGCCGACATGCTCCCGTTGGGCGTGCTGGAGTCGGGCCGTCGGAGCACCCGATTCACCCGGGACGAACAACTCACCCTGATGACTCTGTGGTGCATCGCGCGCTCTCCGCTGATCTTTGGGGGCGATCTCACACGCTTGGACGCTTGGACCTTGTCCCTGCTGACCAACCGCGAGGTGCTGGCAGTAAACCAGTTCAGCACCGGAAATCGGCAACTGTTCCGACACAGAGACCGCATCGCCTGGGTGGCCGAAGACCCGACCGCGGCCGATCGCTACCTGGCCCTGTTTCATGCGCCTCCGCCGGCGCAACTGCATCCCCACCAAGCCCCTTGGCAAAGTTCCTTGATCAGCCCACATACCGCCGGCCAGCGCGTGGCAGTGGATGAGCCCCTGCCCGAGCCGACCCCGGGCCCGGTGGGGATCGACCTAGCCGAGCTCGGTTTCCACGGGCCGGTGCGCGTCCGGGATTTGTGGGCACAACGGGACATGGGACAGTTCGAGGGCCGGTTCGGAGTGCAGCTGCCCCCGCATGCCGCCGGTCTTTACCGTTTGTCGCCGGTGCTGCGAAAAGCCGAAAGCCCGCACGGCTCTGCGGGGCTGCTGCGCGCCTCTTCTCGGCCCCGCACGCCCACTCCGCCACCTCCAGCCCTGTCAGGTGAACGGCTCGATCGTGGACTGGTCGCGTTCCTCCTCACCAATGGCCAAACCTACCTGAGCTGGCGTCTGTTGCTGACCGACCCACCGGCCGTGCGATTTCTCCTGGAACGAAGCCCGGACGGAAAACACCCATGGGAACTTTGCACCCCCGAACCGCTATTGGACCGCTGCAATTTCCTGGATCGCCACAGTCAGGGACGCCCGTGGTTCTACCGTGTGCGAGCAGTGGCCCCGGAGGGGTCGACACAGCACTCGGCCCCCGTACGAGCCGAGCCGGTGGAAGGGCCCACAGCTTTTCGCCGCATCCGACTGCAGGGGAATTATCGCTTCGACAAGGTCGGTATCGCCGATCTGGACGGAGATGGGGCGCTGGACTTCGTGATCAAACAACCGCACCAGATCAGCGATCCCGGCGTGTGGCGGCCCAGCGAGGACACCTTCAAGCTCGAGGCCTATCGCAGCGACGGCACCTTTCTGTGGCGACGCGACCTGGGCTGGAACATCGAACAGGGCGTCTGGTGGTCCCCCATGGTGGTGTACGACCTGGACGGCGACGGACGGGCCGAGGTCGCGGTCAAAACCGCGCCCACGGACGTGGATTACCGCGATGCAACCGGACGAGTCACCCGCGGACCGGAATGGTGTTCCATCCTGGAAGGACGCACCGGCCGTGAACTGGCCCGCGTGGATTGGCCGGAACGCGGCCAGATCACCGACTGGGGTGACCCCAACAACAATCGCGCCTCGCGTCATCTGATGGGGGTGGCCTACCTCGACGGTCGCCGCCCCAGCCTGCTCTTGATGCGCGGCACCTATACGAAAATGGTGGTCCATGCCTACAACTTCCATGACGGCGCCTTGGTGCCCGTATGGAAATGGTGCGGCGATGACGAACGACCCCCCGTCCGCGGCCAGGGCATGCACGGCGTACACACGGTCGACCTCGACGGCGACGGCTGCGATGAAATTGTGTTGGGTGCGGCGGTACTCCGGCCCACCGGACGCATTTTGTGGAACCTCGGCATGGGCCATCCCGACGCCGTGTACGTGTCAGACATCCTGCCGCACCGGCCCGGTCTGGAGATCCTTTACGGTTTCGAAACACGCCAACCCAGAAATGGCATTTGCCTGGTGGATGGACGTTCAGGCCAACTCCTCTGGGGCTGTGACCATCCCACCGACCACGTCCACAGTCAGGGCATGTTCGGCGACTTCGACCCCGACCATCCGGGACCCGAGTTTTACACCGGCGAGAAGTTCAAACCGGACCGTTGGACCTACGGTGCGCGGGACGGCCGGCTCTTGTCGCAGGAAGACCTTGGCAGCCTGGCCCCGTACGCCCTCTGGTGGGCGGACGGCTGGACACGCTGGATAGCCGTACGCGGGCGCATCGGCCCCTACCGTGGAAGCTCGCCGGACGCTTACGAAGGCCGCGTGGTCGCCGTGGGCGATATTCTAGGGGACTGGCGCGAGGAACTGGTGACCTGCTTGCCGGGCGAACTGCGGATCTACACCACTACCATCCCCACGGCCACGCGGCGCTTGTGCTGGTTGCATGATCGCGCCTATCGCACCGGGCTGGCACACGCGGCCATGGGTTATCTGTTCCCGCCCCAGCCCACCGGTACGCTGCTTCTCACCGGCCCCTGAACCGCGCCGTCACCAGCGCGGCTTTTCATTGCGGGCAAACCAATCCCGCAACAGTCGCTGTCGTTCCGTGGGGACAGGAGCCGGCTGCAAGTTGGCTCGGTCCTCGCCATGTTCGACGCTCCAGCCGTGCCATTCGCGAAAGGCATGGTAACTCCAGTCCCACCCCCAGGTCTCAAACAAGTCAATGAGGTCGCGCAGGTACCGCGCCGCACTGCCCTCCGGGGCCCAGCGAA
>Ga0209809_1001890_pt1 | contig 15885 bp, 16 predicted proteins | sample YNPMSTMetaG_FD_186172 | JGI IMG/M metagenome (GOLD analysis project Ga0209809, IMG submission 186172) | Anoxygenic and chlorotrophic microbial mat microbial communities from Yellowstone National Park, USA - YNP MS-T MetaG (SPAdes) (version 2) ... | reverse complement strand
CGCGGGTCGCCCAGATACCGCTGCACGACGGCGGGGGTCTCGTCCGTCGAGGCGTCGTCCACGATGAGCATCTCCCAGTCCGAGAGGGTCTGCGCCTGCACCGATTCGATGCACTGCCCGATGTAGGGCGCGACATTGTATGCAGGCGTGATCACCGAAACCATAGGACGCGACACCATCGTGGCTATTATACCATTCGCCTCTGAAACAGGCGTTCGTAAAGCGGTTTCCATTGGCGTACTGTGTGGCGGATATCCCAACATGCAACGGTGTGCTGCCGCGCTGCCAGCCCATCGCTTGTCGTCGCGCCGCGTCGTCCACCAACTTCTGCTACATGCTCCCCTGAGTGTGGTGGAATCTAATACCAATCGCAAGGGTAGAGTTTACAATTGCCCCCCTCCTGCGGTTCCCCTCGCGAAGCGGGGGGAACCGAGCCGCGCACCCGTTTGGTTCCCCCTGCACGCAGGGGGAACCTTAGCGAGGGGGTCTTCAATCTCGTTGGTTTTCGTAAATTTTGCCTACGCGATTGGTATTATTACCGGCTCCCTTGACAAAAGCGCCTGCGGTGTGGTATAATACCATTAGGCTATTAGACCTAAAAGGTTCAATAGCCTGAATGAACAACGAGAGATGGAGGCAGCGCAATGCGAGAGACACAGGACACCTTTACGCCAGTTGGCGCGATAGCGTTCTTTGTGGCGATGATATTCGTGTACGCGCTCGTATGGCTCACGACCTACGGCATATTGCTCAAGTGGAGGTGATTTTATGGATCGGTTCGAGAAGCGCGCGATGGCGTTAGCGTTATTTCTGGTGTTGATGTTCTTCGGGCTGGTAGTATACGCCGCGAAAGGGCTACAAGCGGACTTGCCGACCTGCTTACCGAACGCGCGGTTGTTCGAGCGCGGGCGCATGGTGGAAATCGGTCCCAACCGCTATCAGGTGGATGTCGTCGCCTACATGTGGGGCTTCGATATGGGCACAGTGAACCAGATCAAAGTTCCCCGTGGCGCAGTGGTGGACTTCTATATCACCAGCAAAGATGTAATGCACGGCTACCATATCGACAGGACGCTGGTGAACCTGATGGCGATTCCAGGCGCGGTGACCTACTCCCGTGCGAGGTTCGACAGGGCAGGGGAGTACCAGATTATCTGCCATGAGTATTGCGGTTTGGGTCACCAGAACATGGCAGGTAAGGTGATTGTGGAATAAGGAGGCGAACCATGCAAGTCAAAGGCGCAATTCGGTTTATTCTGCTGAGTCAGCTGATTATCCCGTTTATTCTGCTCATTTTGGGCGTGCTGCTGGGGCTGTATCAGGCGTTAGCGCGTGCAGGGATCATCCGCTCGGCAGACCTGTTCGGTATTAACTACTATCAGGGGCTGACCCTGCACGGCGTCATCAACGCGGTGGTTTTTACGACCTTCTTCGCAGTGGCGTTTGGCAACGCACTGATGCTTCACCAGCTCAAGCGTCCGCTGAAGGTCGGCGTGCAGTGGGCGTCGTGGGTGCTGATGGTGGGTGGCACGCTGATGGCGGCGTGGGCGATGCTCACGGGGCGCGCCACGGTGCTGTATACCTTCTACCTGCCGATGGTCGCGCACTGGACTTTCTATGTCGGCGCGACGCTGCTGCTGATTGGCTCCATTTTGCCGTACTTTCTGGACTGGATTCCGAACACGCTTGCGTGGCGACGGGAGAATCCGAACGCGAAACTGCCGCTGGCAGTGTTGGGCAACCTCATCAATTTCACGCTGTGGTTTCTGATCATCATCCCCTTGGCGGTGACGGTGCTGTTCCAGATGTTGCCGCTGTCGCTGGGGCTTGCCAGCGAGGTGAACCCGCTTTTGTCGCGCACGCTGTTCTGGTTCTTTGGGCACGCGCTGGTCTACTTCTGGCTCATTCCGTCGTACATCATGCTCTACACCATGCTACCGAAGCTGGTGGGCGGCAAGCTTTACTCGGACCCAGCCGCACGGTTTGCGTTCCTGCTGTTCCTGCTGTTCTCGATTCCCGTTGGATTGCACCACCAATACACAGAGGGCGGCTTGAGCAGCGGCTGGAAGCTCTGGCATGCGTTCCTGACCTTTATGGTCGCGCTGCCGAGCTTCATCACGGCGTTCACGGTGGCGGCGTCGCTGGAACACGGGGCGCGCCTGAACGGCGGGCAAGGGCTGTTCGGCTGGTGGAGCAAGCTGCCGTACTGGAGCAAAGAGGGCGATAAGTGGCTCTTCGCCTACCTCATTTCGGGGCTGATTCTGTTCCTGTTCGGCGGCATCACGGGTATCGTGAACGCTTCGTACAACCTGAACCTGATTGTGCATAACACGGCGTGGGTCGTAGGGCACTTCCATACCACGGTCGGCGGGCTGGTGACGCTAAGCTTCTTGGGGATGACGCTCTACATGATTGCGCGATTGCGCGGGGCGGAGGTGCAGGCGAAGCCGCTCGCGCTCGCGGCGCCGTACCTGTGGATGCTGGGCTTCGTGATTTTCGAGATTGCGCTCTCGATTACGGGGCTGCAGGGTGCGCCGCGCCGCAGCAATCTGGGCATCAGCTATCTCGACCCCACCAACGAGTTCCTGTATCGTCCCGATTGGCTTTTCTGGTCGCATGTGGGCGCGCTGGGCGGCGTGGTGGCGACAATTGGCTTCCTGAGTTATGTCGTCTCGCTGGTCGGCACGCTGTTCGCCAAACCTGTGCGTGCGCCTGAGATTGACTTTCCCATCACCGACGCCCTACACGAGACGCCCACGCCGCTGGTGGTGAACCTGCGCCCGTGGGTGACGGCAACTCTCGTGCTGATTGCCATCTCCTATACTTACCCTGTATACGAGTCGATGACGCGCGGGATCGTCTCGAAAGTGCCTGGTTACCAGAGCCTCGACAACAACCTCGTGCCGCAACAGACTCTGCGGGAACAGACGAAACTGCCATGAGAGTCTTGCCACTTGCTGGATACCTCCTGTCATTCACCCTGGGATGCCCTGCCTTCGGGCAGGGCGTCCCGCCTAATCTTTCGAACACGCTGGGCACGAAGCCGCCGAATGTGAGGTTCATCGACACGGAGGGGCGCACCTTTACGCTCAACGACCTGAAGGGAAAACCTGTAATCCTCAGCCCCATCTATGCAGGTTGTCCCAGCGCATGCATCGTCATCAGCCGCAGTCTAAAACAGGCTCTCACAAAGCTTAACTTAAGTCCAGAAACCTATACAGTCGTCACCTTCACTTTCGATCCGAAGGAAGGACATGCCCACATGAGAAGTTTTCGGCAGAAACATCAACTTAACCTGCCGAACTGGCGGATTGCCTATGTGCCTGACGACAGGGCATTATTTGAACTCTTGGACGCAATCGATTTCCGCTTTACCTATGTGTCGGAGCAGGTGAAAGACCACCCGAACCTGCTGGTGTTTCTCGATAGCGACGGGGTGATACGCCACTACGAATTTGGTCTGGAGTTCACGCCTGTCCAATTGGAGCGGGGGCTGCGGATTGCACGCGGGCAGTACACGCTTTGGGAGCGCATAAGCGACTGGCTTTTTCCGATTGGCGCGGTGGGCGTGTTGGCGACGGGCGCGTGGCTGATGTTGGGGGGACGCCGCAAACGATAAAATCGCGCTGGACTCAGTGGTATAATTCGGTTGAATGAGCGCGAGGAGATGAATTGCTATGACGAAGTTATTGGATTTGGGAGCGCGGACGGATTACGCGGTAAAGGCGTTGGCGCTGTTGGCGCAGCGCGGCGATGGCGCGATTGTTACGGTCAAGGAGCTGGCGGAGGAGACGGGCATCTCCCAGCACTTCCTATACAATATCTTCGACGACTTGGCGAAGGCGGGGATTGTGCGCTCCTATCGCGGGGCGAAGCGCGGTTTTGCTCTCTGCCGCTCTCCGGAGGAGATTAGCTTCTACGACATCGTGGCGGCGGTGGAGGGGCTAATTGAGAAGCCGTATTGTCTGCTCGATCGGAATCGAGTCTGCTCTGCGGAGAATCCGTGCGCGGCGCACTTCTTTTGGATTGGCTTGCGCGACTATGCGGAACAATCGATGCGCGCGTTGACGCTGGCGCAAATTGCCCGCAAGCCGCCGTTCAAGTAGGGCGGTAGCGGCGGAAGTCGATAACCCCCTGCGAGTAGACGCCCTTGACGACCGACTCGACGCCCTCGCGTTGGGCGATTTTGGGCGTCTGACGGTGCGCCCACTGCGCGCCTATTACCACGGGAGTGACTGTCAGCCCCGCACGGCGCAGCGTCTCGGCGCGTTGCTTGGCGCGTCGCACATCGTGGCGGTCAACCTTAACCGAGATTTCCGCCAGTGCAACGCGCTCGCCCTTCCACCAAATCAGGTCTGCTTCCAGTGGGTCGCTCGCGGGGTCTTCCTCTTCGTCCAGCAGTCCTGCCGCGTCCAGCCACAGGAGTATCTGCTGGCGCACGGCGGCGTCGTCGCGCGGCGAGCCGCCCTGACCCAAGCCGAAGATGCGCCCCGCGCGCTGTATCACACTTCGCTCGTAGTCGTCGCCCTTGCGCCGCGCGACTTCGCCCCGTTGCCATTTCTGCAGCTCAATCACTGCAGGCTCCATCCTGGCAACAATCGGCTCAATACGGTTGACGATGGGTTCGATGCGATTGACAACAGGCTCAATACGGTTGACGATGGGTTCGATGCGATTGACAACAGGCTCAATACGGTTGACGATGGGTTCGATGCGATTGACAACAGGCTCAATCCGATTGACAACAGTGCGTAGTTCGCTGACCGCCGCTTCTAATGCCGCGACCCGCTCAGGCAGTTGGAGCAAGGGTTCTATCTTTTCGGGCAGTTGCAGAAGAGGCTCTATCTTTTCTGGTAGCTGGAGGAGCGCGTCTGTCAGAATAAAACGGCGCAAGGTCTCCCGCAGTTCGGGATCGGCTTGGAACAATCGCTGTAGCACACGGTTGGTTAGGAACGCGCGCGCGAACTCCAACTGCAGGCTCTCGTCTTCCTGCAGCAGCCCGACAATTTGCTGAATCAGCTCGGCGACGCGCGACATGCAAGGGGAATTGTACCTGCTACTCGCCGCGCTTGTTATGGAACGCCATTCGTGCGCGTATCGCTTCGCCGACCCGTTCGATAGGGTGTTGGGCGTTGGCTTGTTCCAGTGCGCGGAACATGGGGCGTCCCGCGAGGTTCTCCAGTATCCACTCGCGCGCGAACGCGCCTGTCTGGATTTCGTGCAAGATTTGACGCAAAACTTCGCGCGTATGGGCGTCCACAAGGCGCGGACCCCGCGTCATCGCTCCATAATGCGCCGTGTCGGAGATGGCGAACTCCATGCCGCGAATGCCGCTCTCGTACATCAGGTCGGTAATGAGCTTCAGCTCGTGCAGGCACTCGAAGTAGGCGACTTCGGGCGCGTAGCCCGCTTCTACCAGCGTTTCGAACGCGGCGCGTATCAGGGCAGGTACGCCCCCACACAGCACCGCCTGCTCGCCGAACAGGTCGCATTCGCATTCCTCGCGGAAGGTGGTCTCGTAGACGCCTGCGCGTGTGCCGCCCAAGGCGCGCGCGTAGGCAAGCGCAATCGCTTTCGCCTCGCCCGTGTGGTCCTGATGGACGGCGATGAGGCAGGGCGCGCCGTGTCCCTGTACATACAGACGGCGTAGCTGCGGACCGACCGCCTTCGGCGAGACCATAAACACATCGATGTCGTCGGGAGGCGTAATCTGCCCGAAGTGGATGGTGAAGCCGTGTGCAAAGCCGAGCGCGTGCCCCGCGCGTAGGTGGGGGGCGATTTGTTCGGCATACAGGCGCGGCTGCTGCTCGTCGTTGACCAACAGCATCAGCACATCGGCATGTTGCACCGCGTCAGGGATGGGGTGGACGGCGAACCCATCCGCCTGCGCCCGTTCCCACGAGAGACCCCGCCGTGCGCCCACAATCACCCGAACGCCGCTGTCGCGCAGGTTGAGCGCGTGCGCGTGTCCTTGGGAGCCGTAGCCGAGTATCGCAACCGTGCGGCTTTGCAAAGGAGTCAAGGGGGCGTCTGCATCTGTGTAGACCTGCGCCATCAGTTATCCTCCTTGGGCGGGGGCGGCGACTGCAGTTCAGGTTCGGCAGGCGGTTTCGGGCGCGGCGGCTCTGGCTGTGCCTCGCGCTGGATGCGCACACGCACCGTCACTTCGCGCACGCCCCGTATCTCCACTCCAGGCGGCGGCTTCAGCGGCACGCGCAGCTCAGCGTCACTGGTCTTGTTGCGCAGCGAAATGGGCGCGGTCTCAATAACATTGATTTGCGCCAAGCGCGCAGGACTGCCGCGCAACTGCACCGACACAGGTTCCACCGAGAACCAGATGACGCGGTAGGGGAAGGGGGGGAGGTCCTCGAGACGGGGGCTGATAGGCACGGTTTTGGAGGTCGGTTGCGGAATCAAGCGCACTCTCAGCCGCACCTCAGCGGGGGTAATTTGCACGCCCATCACAGGCTCGCCGCGCTCGTCCAGCGGTGTGGGCGCAATCTCCAGTTCGAGGTCGCCCTGCAAGCCTGTCATATCGAAAGTGATTTGCACGGTGCGCACGCGCCGTACTTGGGATGCCGCGCCCGTGATGCGCACACTGTTCGGCTCAGGGACGGCTTCCGCCAGCACCTCCTGCAGCTCAGGGATACCCGTGAGATTCACGCGCACGGGGAACTGTCGACTCAGGCGCGGCTCGAGCGTCACGCGCACCATCGGTCGCTCAGGGGTGAGAGTCAGCTGCTCGCGCCACTCGGCAGGGTAGTCGAGTCGAATGGCGAGGCGGTTCTCTCCAGGCTTGGCGCGACTAAGGTCGACGGAGGCGCGGATTTGCTCGGCGCGCGTCTGTTCCACCCATTCTTTGACGCCGCGCACGACCACTCGTGCGCGGAGACTGTTCTCCAGGCGCACCTCGTAGTTTTGCGGCGCGTTGATGAGTTCAATCGGCACTTCGTAGGCGCGCTCGATGATGGGGTGCAGCTGCGACTGCACGTAGAGCGCGAGCAGCACTGCCGTCACTAACGCGCCGATTTTTTCCAGAAGGTTCTCGCGCCACCGCATCACGGGGAAGTGTACCCCGTCAGCCGCGCCATTCGCCCCGCGCGACCGCAGGGATGAAGGTCTCCAGTTCGGGGCAGGGCAGGGCAACGGTTGCGCCGCGTTCCGCGCTCAGATACGCCGCCATCAGCAGCTCGGTGATTCGCGCGCCATACTCCAGCGTGCAAAACGGCGTCTCGCCCGCGAGGAAGCACTCGGTGAAGTAGCGGTTTTCGGCGATGTAGCCGTAGGTGTGCGCCTCGTCCGCGAGGTAGGGCATCAGTCCTTGCTCGGCGTTCTGTTTCTCCACAAGGTCTTCGCCTGCTTCGCCATGCACGGCGCGGCTGAAGAAGATTTCGCCCTCACCGCGCAAGGTGTTAATCGCGAGCATGTATTCGGGTCCCAGCACCTCGAAGGTCAGCCGCAGCCCAGGTCCGACGAAACACCACGAGGTGCTGGCTTCGACCATCGCCTTGTTGCCCGACGGCATACGGAACTCGATGCGTGCGGTTGCGTAGTCTTCGGCGGGCGCCTGGGTGTAGTCCACCTCCATCTCGTGGGCGTAGGTCTCGCGCAGGCGTCGGGCATATTCGGGGCGCGCCCACTTGAGGCAGGCGATTTGCGCCGAGACGGAGCAGGGGAGTAGGGCAGTGAGTGGCTGGTCGGGCGGGGTGAGCGCATACCAGCCTGCGGCGACGCTGTGGCACATCATATCGTTCAGCACGCCGCCGCCCTGTAGGTCGCCGCGCCAGAACCACGCGCGGTGCGGACCGCTGTGTTCCTCCGCGCAGCGCGCCAAGTACGGCTCGCCCGCGACCGCCGCGCCCCGACGCCAGAGCAGCTCCTTGCCGCGTACAAGGGCAGGGGCGAAGAGCTGATTCTCGAGGTAGCCGTGCGGGATGCCCGCCTCCGAGACCGCGTTTAGAATCTGGCGTGCCTCTTTGAGGTTGCGCGCCAGCGGCTTTTCCACAGCCAGCCCCTTGAGCGCCGCGCGTCCCGACCTAACCTCGTCTGCAATCGCCTCGATCAACTCTACCCGCACATAGTTCGGCGCGAGGAACCAGACGGCGTCTACTTCAGGGTCGCGCGTTAGGGCGCGTACATCCGTGTAGACCTTCGGGTCGCCCACACCCAGCGACCGACAGAACGCCGCTAAATCGGAACCTTTCGCAGGGTTGGTCGTCATAATTGCTGTGATGGCGGCGTTGCGGACGCTGGCAAACGCCTGCGCGTGGAACCGCGCGACGAAACCGCTGCCGACAAAACCTATCCGTAAACGGCTCATGGGAGCGGATTTCGGTATTTTCCTCTGGATTCCTGCTTACGGGTTAGCAGGGAAGGGTAGGGGAACGCCAAAATTAACCACAAGGAGGCAAACTGTGACGATGAGACGCTGGATTATTGGGATTGCTGTAGTCATCGGACTGACGGGTGCGTTTGCGCAGCCCTTGCCCCCAATCACTGAGCCGCTGTTCGACACGGCATGGCCGACTTGGGGGCGCGACTTGCGCCGCAGTCATTTTGCAAGCGACTTCGCCGGTCCGAACAACCCTGTCGTGCTTTGGTTCCGACGGAACGGAGCCTTAGAAGAGCTTGCCATCTTCGAACCGGAGATATGGGTTCCTCAGCATCCTGCCACAGGGCTACGGTACACCAGCTACACCTTCTACGACGCGGCGTCAGGGCAGATTACAGGGTCGTTTGGTCCGTTTTGGGGAGTGCCCTCGACGCCGATTTTTATGAACGCTGCGGTAATCGTCGTAGACAATCGCGGCAACTTAGTCCTTACTATACCGTGGCTCGCACTGATGCTTTCGGGTGGGCAATATGAGTGCCTGCTTTTCAGCCCCAGCCCCGTGCGAGGCGTTCGTGCTATCTCATGGACGCTTCGGGGCTTTCCCGCCTATCGGACGGGCTTTGGCGCAACGACGGACGGGTTTTACATCTATCCCGTCTTTGCTGACAACTTCGGGAATATCGTCTTCCTATACTTGGCTTGGATTGTCGTTGTGGACAGCAATGGGAATATTCTGCGGGTGATTCCAGATTACGGCGGGTTCATCTTTGACCAAATCCCCTCTGCCGCGCTCAGCTCAGTCTCTGGCACGCGAGACGGCTTGCTTCTGTTGTTCGGGTTCCATAACGGGTTAGTTGCCGCTGTTGCGGTGGATCCGTTTGCTGGCACGATTGACTACGCCTGGTTCACCTCGATACAAGGCTTGAGCGGCGGCGAAGTCGCCTCCGATTCGGTAGACCGCCCAATCGCTGTGACTTCCGATGAGACGAGGGCGATTGTGTGCGGTTCCAACAGTGGGCGCGTGTACGGCGTGTCGCTGGCGGACGGCTCTCGGCAGTGGGAGTATCAAGCAGGCGGCGCGATTATGGGCGGACCCTCCATCGGTCCCGACCCGAACAACGGTAACGAAGAAACAGTCTACCTCGTCGTGCGTCACTCGCCGACGCAGAGCGCGATTCACGCGATCAGCGCCTCGAACGGCCAAGGGAAGTGGGTGCGCGTGCTGCCGAACATCAGCCGCTGCACGCCTACGATTGATCGGAACGGCGTGCTCTACATCGGCGACGAACGGGGCTTTCTGTACGCCATCAACCCGAACAATTCGGTCAAGTGGCAACTCTATTTAGGCGCGCCCATCCGCGTTGCGCCTGTCATTGGCGAGTTCGACTTCAGGGGCACTCCCACAACCTTCATGTTCGTGGCGGCGTCCAATCGCTTCCTGTACGCGATTGTAGACCGGTCCGTGCTATCTACGCAATCCACGCCTGGAGCAGGAGGCGTAAACACTGCGCCGCGATCGGGCGGAGCCCAGTAACCTTCGCAGTATGCAGGGGCGCGTCCTGATGCGCCCTTGCATGCTTCCGCAAAATGGGGTATAATTTCGGCGTACTGCCGTAGAGGACTTCCCAGAACTGCCCATAGGAGCAGGAAACGGGTACATACTACATTTGGACGGGACAGGCAACGATGAGAAAACGAACACAGACCGCCACATCCGCCGAAGAATCTATCGAGACGCTGACCAACGGCGCGGGCGACGCCCTCGAAGTGGAGATGCGCCCCAAGCCGAAGGAGACCGCTGACTTCAAGCAACTTTGGTTGCAACCGTTGAGCGACCTCAAACGCCGCGCGAAGCGCATCGGCATCAGCGATGAGGTCGAAGATAAGGCGGAGCTGATTTACTACATTCTCCGCGCGACTGCCAGCGAGCCGGGCAGCGAATACGCATGGGGCGTGCTGGAAATCCTGCCCGACGGGTGGGGCTTCCTGCGCCGCCACCCGAACCTGCAGAGCGTGAGCGAGGATGTCTATGTCTCGCAATCGCAAATCAAGCGGTTCGGACTGCGCACGGGCGACCTCGTGTTTGGGGTAGCGCGCCCGCCAAAAGAGGGCGAAAAGTATTACGGGCTGCTGCGCGTGGAAGCCATTAATGGTGTGCCCGCCGACGAAGCGCGCCGCCGTAAAGATTTCGAGCAGCTCACTCCTCTATATCCGAACCAGCGACTGGTGATGGAAACAGTGCCCGAAAACATCTCGGGACGCATCATCGACCTGATTGCGCCCATCGGGAAGGGGCAGCGCGCGCTGATTGTCGCGCCGCCCAAAGCAGGGAAGACCACGCTGCTGAAAAACATCGCGAACAGCATCACCGCCAATCACCCAGAAGTCATTCTGCTGGTGCTGCTGGTCGACGAGCGCCCCGAAGAGGTCACCGACATGCGTCGCTCGGTCAAGGGGCAGGTGATTAGCTCCACCTTCGATGAGCCGCCTGAGAACCATATGCGCGTGGCGGATTTGGTGCTGGAACGCGCAAAGCGACTGGTGGAGCAGGGGAAAGATGTGGTGATTCTGCTGGACAGCCTCACCCGATTCGGGCGGGCATCGAACCTGACCACCAGCCCCAGTGGGCGCACCCTTTCTGGCGGCTTAGATCCTGCCGCGCTCTATCGCCCGAAACGATTCTTCGGCGCGGCGCGCAACATCGAAGAGGGCGGTAGCCTCACCGTCATCGCGACCTGCCTCATCGATACGGGCTCGCGCATGGACGAGGTGATTTTCGAAGAGTTCAAGGGCACAGGGAACATGGAGCTGGTGCTCTCGCGCGACCTCGCCGAGCGACGCATCTTCCCAGCCATCGATGTCAAGCGGTCGGGAACACGCCACGAGGAACTACTGTATTCCAAAGAGGAGCTGATGGCAATCTGGCAACTGCGGCGACTGCTGGCGAATCAGGAAGACCTCGTGGAGGCAGCCGAGCAACTTATCCGACTGCTTCAACGCACGAAATCGAATCGCGAGTTCCTGATGGAAGTGGTCGCCCGCACCCGCGCTGGATAAGGAGGCGAGACCATGCGCGACGACGAACGCAAACGACCATTCGACGAAGACCCCGACGACGAACTTGAAAACCTCTTCGATGACCTCGAAGAGGATGATGAGCCGCTCTACGACCCCTTCTCGGAGGCGGAGGAAGAAGAGGAGGACCTCGAGGAGATAGAGGCGCAGCTGCAACGACTGCTTGGGGCGGAGCCGTCCACTGAACCAGAGGAGCGCGTCCCCCGCTTCGAGCGCGGGCGTGAGCTGGAAGTGCGCGTGACGGGCGTCTATGAACGCATCGAGCATGGGCAGCCGCGCGCGCTCTTGGTGCAGGTGCGCGACAACTATGGGCGCACCGTGCCTATCGTCATCGGTCCGTTTGAGGCGCACGCCATCGTCTCCGCACTCAACGACGAGGCGCCGCCGCGCCCCATGACGCACGACCTGACCCGCAACATCCTCACACGGCTGGGCGTGAGCATCGACCGCGTGGTCATCGACGACCTCTGGCAAGGCACTTTCTACGCCAAAATCTACCTGCTGCACGGCGACGAAGAGATAGAAATCGACTCGCGCCCCAGCGACGCGATTGCGCTCGCGCTGCGCTTCCGCGCCCCAATCTACATGGTAGAGTCGGTGTTGGAGATGGAAGGTCAATACGACGACTATAGTTAACATAATGCCACTTATCAGACTCTATGCGCGCCCTCTGGAACCGAATCGTTTTCGACCTCGCCTATGTGCTGTTCAAAATCCTCTTCGGAATAACTTTTCGGTTCCCGCTTTTTGTGTGGCTGCGGATTGAAGGGCGTCCGCATGTGCCGCGTCGCGGCGGGCTGATTGTGATTGCGAACCATCTCTCGCTGGCGGATCCGCCCGTGCTGTGGTATGCCGCGCCGCGCCACCTGTGCTTTATGGGACGCGCGGACATTCCTCGCATCCCCCTCGTCGGCGCGATTGCACGCTTGGCGAAAACAGTGCCTATCAAGCAGCGCGCTGCTGACCGTACTGGGCTAAAACTCGCCATCGAGACCGTACAGAGCGGCGAGGCGCTGGCGATTTTCCCCGAAGGCGAGTTGTCCGAGTCGCGCGACCTGCAGCCGTTTCTGCCAGGCGTGCTGCTGATTCTGCGCCAGACGCGCGCGCCTGTGCTGCCCGTCGGCATCATCGGCACGGATCGAATCCTGCCCTATGGGAAACTGGTTCCCCGACCCGCGTTTGGCGTGGTGCGCGTGCGCTTTGGGCAAGTCATCCCTGCCGAGCAGATTCTGAGCCTGCCCAGCGCGGAAGAGCAGCTCGCGTTTCTGGAAGAGCAGGTCGCGCGCCTATCGGGACAGCGCAGGGCGCGTGCCTGCGCCGACTGAACGGGGTACAATTCCGCTGTGGCAGCGCAATTGTGTCCCTTTCCGGGGATGGATCCCTATTTAGAGGACCCCGCGCTGTGGGGGGATGTGCATCACACCCTTATCAGCGCGCTGCGCCGTCAACTTAACCGAAATCTGCCTGAGGGGTATATTGCCCTAATTCAGGAGCGCATCTACTTGGAAACGCGCGAGGGTAGTCAGCAGTATGTGCCCGATGTGTCTGTAGGCGTCTCAAACCGTGAGGTTCGCAGCCAATCAGCAACTGCGGCTGTCGCCGACGCTCCCGTCCACATCGCTTTGCACGCGGAACCAGTGCGCGAACCGTACATAGAGATTTACTCCTTGCACGCGCCAGAGCGTACTTTGGTGACTGTTATTGAGATTCTCAGTCCTGCGAACAAATCGCCGCATTCGCAAGGGCGACGGCTCTACCTCCAAAAGCAGCAGGATCTGCTATATAGCACGGTTCACTTGTTGGAGATAGATTTGCTGCATGAGGGGGCGCACACGGCGTTCTTGCCGTTAGAGGCTCTGAAGCGCGTGCGCGCGGAGTGGGACTACTTGGTCTGCCTGCATCGGGCGGGTTGGGCAGGGCGCGAGGCGGATGTGTGGTTCATCGACCTTGCCGAGCCACTGCCGTCAGTGCTTGTGCCGCTGCGTGCGCCCGACCCCGATGTTGTGGTACACCTGCAAGCGGCGTTCGAAGAAGCGTACAGCGAGGGGCAATACTACAGGGCGGCAGACTACACGCAGCCGCCGCCTGTTCCCCTGCCCCCTGAAAAACTGGCGTGGGCGGATACGCTCCTGCGCAAGAAAGGCGTGAGGGCTTAGCATGGAGACGCATGCACAATCTGGCGACTGGCGCATAACGACTTTGGGCACGGCGATTTTGCAATCGCGGTTCCGCACGCTCGCGCGCCCCGCGACGCCGTTCGAGCTAATGGACGACGCGGTCAGCTACTACCGCGAAAACTTCCGCCCGCTGTTCAGTATCTCGCTTTGGGTCTACCTCATCCCCATCACTCTTACGATTCTGCTGCTGATTCCGATGGTCTTCTTGGACGCCTCGACGACTGGGGGGTTCTTTGCAGCGATTGCGTTGGACTATTTGGGGCTGTTCCTGCTTTTCCCGTATCTGGTGGTCGCGCCGATGGTGCATGCGGCGTTCACGACGCTGGCGTTTCGGATGCTGGCGGTCGGCGAGCCGATTACGCTGCGCGCGCTGTGGGCGCGTCTCAAGCTCCGTTTCTGGCATCTGATTGCGAACCAGCTGTTAGCGGCGCTCGCGCTGGGCGGTATCTATCTCGTGCTGGGGGTCGGCTACTTCTTGTTGGTGCTGGCGATAGTTTTTGGGGTCGCCGCGCTTGTTGGGAGCAGCCCTACCCTTGCGATTGCGCTGGCGTCCATCCTGCTGTTGGTCATCACCATTCCGACGCTGGTGCTGGCGGCGATAGCAACGGTGTGGTTTGTGATCCTGCCCCAAATCATCGTGCTGGAGGAACGCACGGACGCGATTACAGCGTTCAGCCGCGCGGTGGAGCTGGTGCGCCCGAACTTGAGGCACGCCACGCTCAGCTGTCTCGCCTTTTGGGGCGTGTACGCGGTCTTCTCGATTGCCGTGATGAGCCTCGCGGGCATACTCCTGGCGATTGTCATAGGCGTCATGAGTATCTATGTGGACTTCGGGCAACTCCTCGAGCGCTGGACGCTCACGCTCAACCAGGTGTACGAGTTGCTTTCGTATGTGGCGTACATGCTGGTGATGCCCGCGATGTATCTGACCAGCATCCTGCTCTATTTTGATTTGCGCTATCGCAACGAGGGGCTGGACATTTATGAGGTTCTGCAGCGGGGCGAGTCGGGCGTGTAACTTAGGGTGGGTTGCCCTGCTCTGCGTGTTTGTGTGGGCGAGCGAGCCGATGGACGCGCTTATGCAGGCGGAGGGCGCGTTGCAGGCGGCGTCCCGCGCGCGCCCTGCCGACCGAAAAGTTTTCCTCCAGCAGGCGCAGCGCGCGCTTGCTTCCCTGCCCCAAGAGGCGCGTGAACCGCTCACGAAGTTGCTGGACGACGCCGCCAACAGCGGCGATCCCGCCGACATCGCCCGCGTGCAACGCAGCATTCGCGCCTACCGTGAGACGCTTGCCCCCTCCCCTACCCCGACGCGGACGCCCGAACAGGTCAAGCAGCAGTTAGACGCCATCTTTGCCGAACCCGATATGCAGATTCCGCCGAAGTCGTTGCTGGAGCGGTTGGCGGAGGCGTTTCTGAACGCAGTGGAGATGCTTATACGGTGGCTTGGTCAGCTGTTTGGCGGGCTGGGCGGCGTCGGCGCAGGTCGACTGATGCCGTTTCTGCAGTGGCTGGTGATTGTGTTGCTGGTGCTGACGCTTGCGCTGGCGGTTTCGTACATTGCGGGGCGTGTGCGGTTTCGGCGGCGTGGGCGCGCCCCGATAGCCGCGCTGGACGCCCTGCCCGACGACGCGCGACTGCTGGGCGCGCGGGAGTGGCGCGCGCTGGCGCAGCGACTTGCCTCCGAGGGCAACTGGCAGCTCGCAGCGCGGGCATACTATCTGGGCAGCCTGCGTCTGCTGCACGAGGCGAAACTGCTGGACTATGACCCCGCGCTCACCAACTGGGAGCATCTGCAGCGGTTGCGCCAGCCGCCGCTCGCTGCCCTGCTCCCCTCCCCTACTCCCCTGCCCGACCCTGCCCTGCGCGAGGAGGCATATCAGCAGTTGCGTCCTCTCACGCGGCTGTTCGATTCCATCTGGTACGGCGGGATGACACCCGACGAGGCGACCTACCGCCAGTTCGAGGAGGCGTTCGAGACGCTCTTTAGGAGGTTGGAGGCGCGTGCAGTTCCTGCGTGAGCGTCTGGGGCTGGTGCTGTTGGTGGGCGTGGCTGCGGCGTTGCTGCTCTACTCGCTGCGCTTGGCGCAGGCGGCGCGCGACCCACGCTTTGCGCCCAAGCCGTTGAGCTATAGCCAGCATCGCTACGGCGTCAAGGGTTTCGCCCGCCTACTGGAGCGCAACGGCTACACGGTGCGCCCGCTCAAGCGCACTTACCGCCGCCTGCCCAAAGACGCCGATATGCTCGTCATCTTTCCCCCGCCCTTCCGACTGGATGGCGGCGGCGACTGGAGCGCGGAGGAC
>Ga0209809_1001883_pt1 | contig 15944 bp, 14 predicted proteins | sample YNPMSTMetaG_FD_186172 | JGI IMG/M metagenome (GOLD analysis project Ga0209809, IMG submission 186172) | Anoxygenic and chlorotrophic microbial mat microbial communities from Yellowstone National Park, USA - YNP MS-T MetaG (SPAdes) (version 2) ... | reverse complement strand
ATGGCGAGGGATTCGGCTCTCCGCTGGAGCGGTTGCAGAGGTTTCTGGAGGAGGTGAGTTTGGATGCGGAGCGGATGGAGGAGGAGGCTGAGTCCCCGGCGGGGGACGCGGTGACCCTGATCACGATTCACAGTTGCAAGGGGTTGGAGTTTCCGCATGTGTTCATTGTGGGCTTGGAAGAGGGACTGTTGCCGCATAGCCGCTCGGTGGCGGAGGGGACGATTGAAGAGGAGCGGCGTCTGTTCTATGTGGCTGTGACGCGGGCGATGGAGACATTGCACTTGAGCCATTGCAGTGCGCGGCGGAAGTCCGGGGAGTTGACGCCGTGTCAACCGAGCCGGTTTCTGCGGGAGTTGCCTGCGGAATTGCTGGAGTGGGTGGAGGCACAGGCTCAAAAGCCGGTGGACACTGCGTCGGCAAGGGATTGGTTTGCCCGGATGCGCGAGGCGGTAGGCTGAAGGGGGCAGCGGCGGGCAGCAGGTGTTTTCGGGGAGGGTGCGAGGCTGCCCGGGTCAGGAGGGTGGGGCGGGGGCGTGGGGATCGAGGCCGCGCAGGTGTGCGAGGGCTTCGAGGATGGCCGGACGCAGGATTTCGAGGCATTCGCGGACGGCGGAGGGTTTGCCGGGCAGGTTGACGATGAGGCAGCGGCCGCGGGTGCCGGCAGTGGCGCGGGAGAGGATGGCGGTGGGCACGCGAGCGAAGCTGTGCAGGCGCATGGCCTCGCCGAAGCCGGGCAATTCGCGGTCGAGGACCGAGCGGGTGGCTTCTGGGGTGACATCGCGCGGGGTGATTCCGGTGCCACCGGTGGTAACGATGAGGTCGCAGGCTTCGTGATCGGCCCATTGGCGGAGTTGGGCGGCGATTTGGTCGGCCTCATCGGGCACGAGGGCGACGAGGAACTCGCAGGGGATACCGAGCGTTTCCCGAAGAATTCGTTCGATTTCGGGGCCGCTGTGGTCCTTGTAAAGGCCGGCGCTGGCGCGATCGCTGGCGGTGAGCCGGCCGATGCGCAGCGGCCGTGTGGCCAGGGCTGGAGAAAGGTGCGAGGAGGAGGACGCGAGCGCCGGGTTCATACCTTGATCTTTTCCAGCAGGCGAATGCCCTCGATGCGCATGGTTTTGTCCACCGCCTTGCACATATCGTAGAGGGTGAGGGCGGCGACGCTGACAGCGGTGAGGGCCTCCATTTCAACGCCGGTGGGGCCAGTGGTTTCGGCGGAGCCGGTGATCTCGATTCGGTCGCGACGCACTTGGAATTCCACGGCCACGTGGGTCAGGGCCAGCGGGTGGCAAAGGGGGATGAGCTCGGCGGTGCGTTTGGCGGCTTGGATGCCGGCGATCTGGGCCACGGTCAACACGTCGCCCTTGGGTAGGGCTTGTTGTCGGAGTGCGCGGATGGTGGCGGGTTGACAGACCAGCATGGCTGTGGCGACAGCGCGGCGGTGTTGCGGGGGTTTGTGTCCCACGTTGACCATCCGGGCCGTACCGGAGGTGTCCACGTGGGTTAGGAAAGGAGAGGAAGGTCGGCTGGATTTCATAGGGAAGGACTCGCGGGTAGAAATTCGACTTCGGTGCCTGGATCGAGCTGCGCGGTTTGGGGAGGCAGGCGCAAGAGGGCATTGGCGGTGGCCAGAGGGGTGAGGTCCCCGGAGCTTTGCCAAGGCAGGGGAACGAGTTCGATCTGGCCTCGGCGGCCGATTTCCCAGCGGGCTGGCCAGAAGACCTCGTAGGGACCGGGCTCGGTTTGGACGGGCTGTTGAAGCAGTGCGATTTGCCAGGGCTCAGGGACGACCGGGGCGCCGTCCCAGGCCAGCAGTGCGGTGCGGACGTACAGCTGCAGGCACACGAAGTGGGCCAGGGGGTTACCGGGGAGTCCAAAGGCCAGTGCTTGTCCACGCCGTGCCACGATCAAGGGGCGGCCGGGTCGAGTGCGCACCTTGTGCAAGAGGATTTCGAAGCCGCAGTGTTCCAGGAGGCGGCGGGTGAAGTCATGGGGGCCCACGCTGGCGCCGCCGGACAACAGCAGCAGGTCTACCGGGGGGGCGGAGGACTGGAGCGGTTGGAGGGCGGTGCGGGCGGCCTGCTCATCTTCCGGCAGCCGCAACTGGTGCGGGACGACGTCCCAGCCGGCCAGAAAAGTGCGGACGAGTGTGGAGTTGGAATCGCGGATCTGGCCAGGGCCGGGTGTTTCTGCGGGGTCAACCAGTTCGTTACCGGTGACCAGGTGCCACACGCGAGGGCGCCGTGTGACCAAGGGGTGAACATGGCCCACGCTGGCTAGCAGGGCCAGGGCTCCCGGGGACAGAGCCGTACCGGCGGGCACCAACACGCTGCCGGCCCGGGCGTCTTGGCCGCGGGGGCGGATGAACGATTCGGTGGGGCGATGCCGAACTGTGATGTGGTCACCTCGATCTTCGACGTACTCGCGGGGCACGACCTGGAGGTTCGGGCCTGGCAAGGCGGCGCCGGTGGCGATGGCGACCGCCTCTCCGCGTTGGAGGGTGCGGGGACGCCAGTCGCCGGCCCGAAGGCAATCGACCACGCGGAAACGCGGTCCGGGATCGTCCTGCCGGATGGCGAAACCGTCCATGGCAGAGCGGTCGAACGCGGGCTGATCTTCCGGGGCCAGGACGGTTTGACGCAATCGCCGGCCCGCGGCGGTAGCCAACGGCACCGTCTCGGCTTCCAGCGCAGGGCACAAGGCGGCGATGTGCCGTCGGACGGCCTCTGCGGTCCAGTCGGTCACCGCGCAAGGTTGTGTCATGGGCATTGGGTGCCGGTTTTTTGTCTCCGGCCCTCGGGCCGGCCGGAGCCGGCGAGGGGTTCGGGTTGGCTGACGTTAAGGTTCCGCAAGTGTTGTCGCAAGAGTCGGCGCGAGCGGTTGGGGAAGGCGAGGTCGGGTGGAGCGACCGTGGAAAGGCATGGATCCGCACGGCAAGCGGCGCGGTGCGACTGTGGCCGATGGATGGGGAGGACGGGCTAGACGTCGTATTTTTTGAAAAATCGGCGTCGAGATTCTGTTTCGGCCTCCTGCGTTTCGGGGGCTTGGGTGGGCTGCTGGGGGGTGGAACTGGCGCTGGCGGTGGCGGGCGCAGCTGGGCCGGGCTGGGGAGGTGCCGTGGATGGTGTGTCGGATGCGGACCGGGCTTCTGTGGAGCTGGGGACTTCTTCCACGGCTTCCACGAAGGCCAGTCGCAGTTGCATGAGAGTTTCACGCAACAGGCGGCTTTCTTCGGGCAACAGATTGCCGCGGGTCTTGACTTCGAGCATGTCGAGCTGGTCGATGAACATTTGGGCGGCTTCGAAGTCGCGGTGGGGCTGGCCGGTTTGGGGGTTGGGGACCCGGCCCATCATGACCATGGCCAGATCGGCCAGTTGAAGGACCAGCCGTGCGAACAGTGCGGAGTGGTGTTCGGTACTGGCTGCCGAGGTGGAGGTGGGCTGTGGGTTGGGCTGTTGCATGGTCAGACCAGGCGGATGGGTCAGGCCTTTTTGCCAGGCGGACGTGCCAATTCTTCTTCGAGGAGGGCTGCCAGGAGTTGGAGTCGTTCGGCCACGTTGAGCGTGCTGAGCAGGACCTGGCGGTCGGTGGGTTGGCGGATGAAAGTGGAGCTGATGAGATCGGCTACGCATTCGGGCTCTTTGAGGTTGGCCACGAACTCCAGAAGTTGCCGGGCGGTGAATTCCGAACACGGGCCGGCAGTGGGATGAGCTTCGTCGGCGGTCCAGACGGTGATGCCGGGAAAGGGTTGGTGGGAGTCGAGTCGTTGGCGGAGGAGGCGTCGGATTCTTTGCAGGAGGGGTTCGAGGATTTCGTCGGGGGCGGACTGGCTGGGGAGGGGTTCGACACGCATGAGGCGATACGGTTTGTAGCGGACGGTTTCGCCCAGGGCTACGCGGGCCAGCCCTTGCAGGATCAGGTGGGAGGTGCCGTCCGGATGCGTCACGGAAACGCGCACCAGCCCGAGCCCCGCCACCGGCAGGGGGAGCTCACGCATGCAACAGGGGCGTTGCATGGCCACCACGAACATCCGATGGCTGGCCAACACATCGGCCAGCATCTGCCGGTAGCGCGGCTCGAAGATGTACAGCGGCAGCAACGACTGGGGAAACAGCGTTGCTCCCGGCAAGATCATCACCGGTAGTTCCGAAGGCAACTTCACTCCTTCAATTTAGGGGACGGCGTGGGTTGCGCAAGGGGACTGTGCGCGCTCGGGCTCCGGCTCGGGCGTTTTGGCGAGCGCGGCCGTTGGGTGGGTGTTACGGGATTGGCTCAGACAGGAAAGGCCATGGGAGCGAGAGGGGATCGACCCGCAGGCCTTCGGCCTGAAGCATAGCGAGGCGCATGTGCAAGCAGGGGGCAGCAAAGCGTGTCGTGGAAGGCGAGTGGGGTCGAAGGATGATTCTTTGGGGTTTGGGTGATCCGGCCCGGGTTCAAGGGCACCGGGTTCGCGATTGTCAAGAAGGCGGAGTTGGGAAACAGTGGGCAGCGATGTCGGACGATAGTTTGGTGGTGAACGAGATTTTTTACAGTCTGCAGGGCGAGAGCAGTTGGACGGGCCTGCCGTGTGTGTTTATTCGGTTGACCGGTTGTCCGCTGCGCTGTTCGTACTGCGACACCGCTTATGCTTTCCGGGAGGGTCGGCGCATGCCGCGGGCCGAAGTGCGGCAGACGGTGCACCGGATGGCGGAACCGTTTCGGCAGGCGGATTTGCGGCTGTGTCGGGGGGACGGTATGGCGGTGCGGCTTCCGTTGGTGGAAGTCACCGGGGGCGAACCCCTGGCCCAGCCGGGTGCCCTGCCGCTGATGCAGGAGCTGTGCGACGACGGCTTTACGGTGCTGTTGGAGACCAGTGGGGCGTTGGACATCGCGCCGGTGGACCCGCGGGTGCGGCGGATCGTGGACCTCAAGTGTCCCAGCAGCGGGGAAGCGGATCGGAATCGATGGTCCAACCTGGAGGTCTTGCGCCCCGTCGATGAGCTGAAGTTTGTGATCGGGACCGTGGAGGATTACGAGTGGGCACGGGAGCAGATTCGCACGCGGGATCTGGCACAGCGTTGTCCGATCCTGATCTCCTGGGTGCATCCGTTGACGCCAGCGCAACGGGACTCTTCGCTGAAGCCGGTGCCGGCGGGGCATCGGCCGCTTTCGCATCGGGAGCTGGCAGAGCGGATTCTTGCGGATGCCTTGCCGGTTCGGTTCCAGGCGCAATTGCACAAGTGGATTTGGCCTGCGGACCAGCGCGCGGTGTGAGGAGGCCATGCAGGCGGTGCGACCTCGGAAGCGGGCCGTGGGGCTTGGGAACTCGGGGGCTGTACGAGCCGGCGGGAGGCATGGGTTGGGTCCGGAGCTTTAGGGCGGGCGCATGCGCAGAACTCGTACCTGGCTGAGGAAGTTGCAGCGCTACGAGGCGCGCAATGTGACCTTTGTCGATCCGGACGGTCGGTGGCCAATCGTTTGGCAACGGGCTCAGGGGGGGTGGGTCTGGGACGTGGAGGGGCGGCGTTATCTGGACCTGACGGCGGCGTTTGGCGTGGCGGCGGCAGGGCATGGGAACGGGCGAGTGGTGCGGGCGGCTGCAGAGCAGGCACGGCGTCTGTGCCATGGCATGGGGGATGTGCACCCGCACGTGCCCAAGGTGCAACTGGCCCGGGAACTGAGCCGGTGGACCTTCGAGCGTTGGTCGCGTCGGTTGCCCCGACGATTGCAAGGCCGCGTGATTTTCGGCTGTTCGGGCTTCGAGGCGGTGGAAGCGGCTCTGAAGACTGCGCTCTTGGCTACTGGGCGCGCCGGCGTGGTGGCCTTTGAGGGCAGCTACCATGGGCTGGGTTACGGAGCGCTCAATGTCACGCACCGGGATTACTTCCGTCGACCGTTCGAGTCGCAGTTGCGGCGGTTCGGCGCCTTTGTGTTGTATCCGCGGCAACCGGCGGATTTGCCCCGGGTCCGACAACAACTCGAGCAGATTCACCGACGCTCGGCGGTGGGGGCGGTGTTGGTGGAGCCGGTGCAGGGACGTGGCGGGATTCGTGTGCCGCCGGCGGGCTTCCTGCCGATGCTGCGCGAATGGTGCGATGCGCGGGGTGCCCTGTTGATTGTGGACGAAATTTTTACGGGTTTTGGGCGTACGGGCGCCTGGTTTGCGTGCGAGCATGCGGGGGTCGTGCCGGACCTGATTTGTTTGGGTAAGGCGCTGACCGGCGGATTCCCCTTGTCGGCTTGTGTGGGGCGAGCGGACTTGATGGATGCGGCGTGGCCGCCTTCGGCAGGAGAAGCGCTCCACACCAGCACGTTTCAGGGGCATCCGGTGGGATGCGCCATGGCCTTGGCGCAACTGAGGGAGCTGCGTCGGTTGCGGTTGGCATCGAAGGCCGCGCGGTTGGGCGAATGGCTCGTGCGACAGTTACGTGCCCTGCCGGAGATTCCGGGCCTGTGCCGGGAAGTGCGCGGTCAGGGGTTGATGGTCGGGGTGGAGTTGCGCTGGGCTGATGGTGGGCCCGCTACTCCGGTGGTGATCGAGACGCTGAAACAGATGCTGAAGCGCGGCTTTTTGCTCTTACCGGAAGGCGAGGCCGGGGAGGTACTGGCTTGGACACCGCCCCTGATTGTGAAACGGGAACAGTTGGGCCGGGCGGTGGCGGCTTTTGCTGAGGCACTGGAAGTGGCGGCACGGCGGGCAGGGCGGGGCGACGGGGAGGCGCCATGAAACTGTCGGAAATGCGGGCGTTGTTAGACACGCACGGGGTGCGGCTGACCCGGCGGTTGGGCCAACATTTCATGCACGACCCGCGTCCGCTGGATCGGATGGTAGCGGCAGCGGATCTGGGGCCGGGCACGCCGGTCCTGGAGATCGGGCCGGGGCTGGGACCTTTGACCAGACGGTTGCTGGCGCAAGGCTGCCGGGTGCTGGCCATCGAGAAGGACGCGCGCTTGGCGGAACTGCTGCGACAGCAATTGGGCGGGACTCCAGGTCTGGATTTGATGGTCGCGGATGCCCTGGAGTTTTTGCGCAAGGAACCGCGGGATTGGGGGTCCTGGGTGGTGGTTTCCAACCTGCCGTATTCGGTGGCGTCACCGTTGTTGGTCGAGCTGGCGGGCTTGGTACGCCGGCCGCGACGGCTGGTGGTGACGGTACAGGCAGAAGTGGCGGATCGACTGGTGGCGCGTGGCGGGGAGCCGTCCTTTGGCTTGTTGAGTCTACTGGTGCAGCAGTCCTATGTTCCGCGCGAACGATTTCGCATCCCGGCCCGGTGCTTTTTTCCGGTGCCCCGGGTGGATTCGGCCTGTGTGGTGCTGGATCGGTGCGAGCCGGAGCGGGTTCCGGCGGAGTTGCGGGAGGTGTTTTTGCGGGTGGTGCGGCGGGCCTTCTCGCAGCGGCGCAAACAGATGTTCAAGCTCCTGCGGTCGGAGTGGCCGGAGCCGGTGTTGGCGGGGGCCTTTGCGGCCGTGGGTTTGTCGCGGGAGGTCCGCAGCGAAGCGGTCTCGTTGGAACGATACATTGCGCTGGCGGAAGCGCTGGCAAGGGTATGAACGCGGAGTGGTTCGACGTGGTCAACGAACGGGATGAAGTGGTGGGGCGTGCGAGCCGCCAGGAGGTGCATGCACGCGGTTTGAGGCATCGGGCCGTGCATGTGCTGGTGTTCAACGCGCGCGGCCAGTTGTTTTTGCAGAAGCGGTCGCGTTACAAGGACCGGGAACCGTGCGTGTGGGATTCGTCCGCCTCGGGTCACGTGGATGCGGGGGAGGATTACGACGCGGCGGCGGTGCGGGAGTTGCGGGAGGAACTCGGTGTGGTGTCGTCCCGGCCGCCGCGGCGGTGGTTCAAGCTCGAGGCCTGTCCGGAAACGGACCAGGAATTTGTTTGGGTTTATCGGCTGGAACACGAGGGACCGTTCGTGTGGCCGGCGCAGGAGATCGAGGATGGCGCCTGGTTCGATCCCGGAACGATTTCGCGCTGGGTGCGGACTCAGCCGGCGTTGTTTGCCGGGGCCTTCCGCCATTTGTGGGCGGAGGTGGAGCGGCGTCAGGCTGGGGTCGAGGCTTGCTAGGTGCCGCGCGGGTCCGGGGGCGGCCAGGCGGTCGTAGCTGTCCTTGGAGGGTCACACGGGATGGACGTGCGGCGGCCAGAGAGGGGCCGGGGTATGGGGCCGGTAATGGCAGGAGCTCCAGTGTCGGCGAGCCGCAGGCAGCGGCCACAGGAGCAGAGGAAATCACAGTCATGGAACTGCGGTGGATCAGTCTGTTGGGGCTGGTGAGCTTGCTGGGGTTGGCCTGGGCGCTGTCCAGTGCGCGACATCGGTTTCCGTGGCGGACGGTGCTCTGGGGGCTGGCGTTACAGTTTACGCTGGCGTTGTTGTTGCTGCGTACGCGGGTAGGTCAGCAGGTGTTCGGCGCAGCCGGGGATGCCATCCGGGCCCTGACGGGTTTTGCCGAGGAAGGGTGTCGGTTTGTGTTCGGGCCGCTGGCGGATGCAGCGGTCTTGAACCAGGTGTTTGCGGGGCGGGGGCTGATTTTTGCCGTGCTGGTTACTGGCACGATCATCCTGGTGTCCAGTCTTTCGTCGCTGCTGTATCACTGGGGGGTGTTGCAACGGGTGGTGCGTGCAATGGCCTGGGTGATGCGGCGGCTGATGGGCACGAGTGGGGCGGAAACGCTTTCGGCGGCAGCCAATGTGTTCATGGGCCAGACGGAAGCGCCCTTGTTGGTGCGGCCTTACATCCCGCGCATGACGCGCAGCGAGCTGCTTTGCCTGATGACGGGGGGCATGGCCACGATTGCCGGTGGGGTGGCGGCGGTGTATGCGCGCATGGGGGCGGAGGCAGGACACCCCGAGATGGCAGGCCACCTGTTGACCGCTTCCGTGCTGAACGCGCCGGCGGCGCTGCTGGTTTCGAAGATCCTCGTGCCCGAAACCGAGGTCAGCGAGACCGCCGCCGGCCATCTGCAGGATCCTCCGCGCACCACGGTCAACAGCCTGGATGCCTTGTGCCAGGGGGCTGCTGAGGGGTTGCGTCTTTCGCTGAACGTGTTGGCGATGTTGATCGCGTTTGTGGCCGTGGTGGCACTGGTCAACGCCCTGCTGGCCTGGCCGCAAACGCGCCTGGGCGTGGCCGAGCCGGTGACGCTGCAGATTTTGCTGGGTTGGCTGAATGCGCCGTTTGCCTGGTTGCTGGGCGTGCCGGCGCAGGACTGCCTGAGCGTGGGACGGATTTTGGGTGAGCGGATCGTATTGAACGAGTTTATTGGCTACGCCACGCTGACGCATCCGGACACGGTGTTAACGCCGCGTGGTTTTACATTGGCGACGTACGCGCTTTGCGGGTTTGCCAACTTCACCAGCATTGCCATTCAGGTAGGGGGCATCGGGTCGCTAGCGCCGGAACGCAGAGCGGAGATGGCACGGCTCGGTGTACGTGCCATGGTGGGCGGTGTGCTGGCGACCTACACGACGGCCTGTGTAGTGGGGATTCTCTGGTGAGCCGGAGCGGGTCGAGTCTTCCGGGGTTTGCCGGGCCCCGCGGTTTTTGCGCATGGTGGAATGCCTTCGTTGGCCTTGCATCCTTGCGAGGCGGGCGCGGTGGTGCGGGGAAGAGCTCGGGAGTGGGGACTGGGCCGACCGACGGGACTGATGGGACGCAAGAAGCTGCCCCTTGGGGCCGCTGCCGCAGTGGGGAAATTGTGCTTTCGTGGGACGGCGCGGCTCAGACCCGGTCCTGGCCACGAACGGTGGAGGATGTCCCGGACCGATTGTCCGCTTGCCAGGCAGGGGCGCTTCACCTACCAGTGAACCCATGCAAAGCCTGCTGGTGATGACGGTTCTCGGGCAGGACCGCCCCGGGCTGGTCGATTCCGTTGCGGATGTGATCGCGCGGCACGGGGGCAATTGGCAGGAAAGCCGCATGGCACGGTTGGGCGGGCAGTTTGCCGGGATCCTGCGGGTGAGCGTGCCGGCAGAGCAGCGGGGCTTGTTGGAACAGGCGCTGGCAGACCTGAAGCGTCAGGGGCTGACGGTGGTGGTGCATCCGGATGTGTCGCTGGCACGGCCACCCGGCTGGCGGCTGGGGCATTTGGAGGTGGTGGGTCAGGATCGGCCCGGAATCGTGCGTCAGATTGCTCATGCCCTGGCCGAGGCGGGTGCAAACGTCGAGGAGCTCAAGAGCGAGTGCCGCAGTGCAGCCATGTCGGGGGAAGCGATCTTTCAGGCCAGTTTTTTGGTGGCCCTGCCGCCCGACTGTCCGCTGGAGCCGTTGCGCCAGCGCATCGAGCAGATTGCCGAGGATTTGATCGTGGACATTCGGTTTCGGGAAGCGCCGGAAACGGAGCAGGTGCCAGAGGCGCCGGCAGGCAAGGGGTCTGCCGGGGCTTGAGGAAAGGGAAGCGCCTGCGGTTGCATCCGTCTTGAAAGCCCCAAAGCTATGTGCGGTGCGAAAGCCAGAAATCCCGTGAAAAGCAAGAAAATCGGTCGATGTGCGTGCTGGTCCGAGTGGAAGCGGCTCGTGGTTGCGGCGTGTCTTGTGACCCTTTGGAGTCCGGCGCCTGCCCAGGCACCGGCGGAGGTGCGTCCCGGGATCGATCGTGCGCCCACGGCGGAGATGTTGCCGGGCCGGGGGCCGGTGCAGCGAGGGGATTGGTTCGACAAGGTTTGGTCGCAGCGTCGTGCCGAGTTCAGGGCCCGCCGGGAAGCTGATCGCGGGGCCTTGGTGTTTTTGGGTGACTCGATAACGCAGGGTTGGACGGATCTGGCACAGCGTTTTGGTCGTTGGAAGTGTGCCAATCGTGGCATCAGTGGGGATACCACTCGCGGCGTGCTGTATCGACTGCAGGAGGATGTGCTGGATCTGAAGCCGGCGGCCATTGTGCTTTTGATCGGGACCAACGACATCGGGTTGGGGGCGGACCCAGAGGATGTGGCTGGGAACGTGCGCGCGATTTTGCAGGCTTGTCAGAGGGCCAATCCCGCGATGCCTGTGGTGGTCTGCAAGGTGATGCCCAGCCATGCCAGTCGGCAGAGGCCGGCCGACAAAATCCGGCGCCTGAATGCCCTGGTGGACGAGGTGGTGCGGGAGTTTCCGCAGTGCCGGCGTTGTGATACTTGGACGCCCTTTGCCGACGCCGAGGGGAACGCGCGTCCGGAAGAGTTCCCCGACCTGCTGCATCCGAATGCAGCGGGCTATGCCAAATGGGCGGCGGCCTTGGAACCGATTCTGCGGGAGCTGCCCGGGCTGCCATCGGCTGTTCCCGAGGGAGGTTTGCCCTGAGTTTTGTTCCTTGCGCCGCTTCGGATGGACCGACGCGATGCGTGCTCGGTGATTTTCGGCACCGTGGGCAGGATCGGCTTCGTTGGTCGGGAGGCTCAGGGAGGCAGCAGGCTGATTTCGGCAAGGGACGCCCAAGGGCCGGCGGCGTGACCGTCCAAGGCCCGCAGCAGGATGCCTTCGACCTCCAAGGGTGCGGGGAACCGGACGGTTTTGGGCTCGGGATTGGCCGGCCACTGGCCCGAGAGTAGGGGCGGGCTCCAGGCCGGCTGCCCCGGCAGGCGCACAGAGATTTCCCAGCGGCGTATCCACCCATTCCGGTTGCCATCCTGGCGGGGCAGGACAATGAGCCCGGCGATGCTTCGTGTTCCCTCCCATTCAAGTCGAAGCTCATGAGGAAAACCGGGCGCATCCGCGCCCCAGGGCGTGTGCCACAGCGTGGCCGGGTCTCCGTCCACGGCCTGGGCAGCGTCGTAGCCGGGATTTTCACTCGAAGCGCTGACCCGCAGGGGCAGGACGGTCTCTGGCGGCGGTTGGAGCAGCGCCTGGATCTGGGTCGGGCTGAACTCGGTGCGGGGCCGGCAGCGGGGAGAGCGCAAGTAGGTGGCGAGACTGAAGCGGAGCTGTCGGGACACCGGATCGTTGGCCCCGCGGGTCAGATCCAATCCGCAAATGATGATGCGTCCGGCTCCTACGCGGCCTTCCGCGATCAGGGCCAACGGACGTGCGGTAAACCAGTCGTCGATGACTCGGACAATGGGCTCGGTTGGGGGCGGCAGCAGATCCAGCCGCAAGGCCCCCGCCCGGTGGATGATGTACCACCACTGCCAGTTGCTATGGCTGTCTGTGGGGAACCGAGCCAGGGCTGGATGTCGCGGGTCGCAGAGGATGCCGAGGGTGGTAGGGGCTTGTCGGCCTGTCCAAGCGGTGTTCCAAAAGATGGAAGAGAACCCCAGTTTCACCGGGGCCTGGTCATGGTTACGCACGTGGTGCGCCGGCAGGGTCAGTAGCACCCGGCCACCAGCAGTTAGGTATGCTAGCACGGTGTCATCCCAGCGATTGGTGATGAGGACCGAAGGCGGCTCTGCTGGCAGTTGGACGGGATAGACCCAGAGGTCCCAATCGTTTTCGAACGTCACGGACCGGGCGCGGGAGCCCGGTGGGGTGGGCTGGCCGGTCAAGGTCACGACCAGCCGGTATCGGGCCGGCGCAGCCAGATCGCGCAGGGGCCACCGGACTTGCCCGAGGGACAGTCCGTTGCCGAGTGCAAGGTCTGGCAGGAAGAAGGTTTCTTGCCGCACCGTTCGGCCGCGGTCGTTCACCAGCCGCACCTGCACCTCCACCTGAGAGAGTGGAGCCGGGCCAAAGTGCGCCGCCTCCAACGCTGCTTCCATGGTGTCGTCGGTGGTGAAGACCCGCCGCGGCAGCCTGGCCAGCGGAACCGTAGCGTTGCAAAAGCGGCGAAATTCGCGCGCCGACACGTAGCCCTTTTCGTCCCAGAAGGGATCCAGCACGCCGACCAATGCCGTCCCTTGGCCGGGGAAATCGCGCAGATCGAGCAGGTGAAACCCGCCCATGCCGGGCGTGCGCAGAGCCGATTCGATGTCTTCCTTGTAACAGAGGACCTGCAGCCGACCGCTGGCATGCAGGAAGGCTGGTGCCAATCGTTCCAGCCCGTGGGCGCGCAAAAAGTCCTCGAAGATGTCGAAGTTTTTGGCCTTCAAATAACCGGTGTATTTCTTGCGCTCGGCCAGGTTGGGATAGACACACCACTGGCCGATTTCGTGGCTGATCACTGGCACCGAACGGTGTGCGATGTAATCCCGGTAATCGGTCATCGTCTCCGGTGGCCGTGCATTGATGCGCGACTTCAGGCCGGCGCCCCAGGCTTGGATGCGCGGGTCGGGCGTGACGTGGAACTGGTTTTCGGGCAGTTGCGGCCACCCGGAGCCGCTGGTCCAGAGCCGGCGCGGGTCCCGTGCCTTGAAGTGGGCCAGATATTTCCGCAGATAGGCGTTGGCGTTACGGCCGCCCGGTTCGTTGCCGTGGGCCATGAAAAGAAAAGAGGGATGATTCCCGTAGGCGCGCAGAATGTGTTCGGTCTCTTCCCAGGACCAGTCGTCCACGGGCTTTCCGTCGCCCAGCGTGGTGGATTGGTTGGGCCAACAGGTTTCCACCTGCAAATAGAAGCCCAGTTCGTCCGCGGCTTGGAAGGCGGCCTCCGGTGGACACCAGGAATGAAACCGCAGCAAATTCAAGCCGTGGTTTCGGGCCACATGGAGGATGCGCCGCCACTCGCCAACGTCCGTGGGCGGGTGGCCGGTACGTGGAAAAATGGCGCATTCGAGCGTGCCGCGAATGAAGAGGGGCCGGCCGTTCAAGGTCAACTGGGTGCCCACCTGGCCAGGCTCGCGCAGGCCGAAGCGAACCGTCCGTTCATGGACCACGGAGGCGTCTGTGGCGCGGCCTTCCAACCGTACGTTCAAGGGGATCAAGGCCGGTTGAAACTCGTCCCACAACGGCACATCCGACCCCAGCGCAAGGGTGGACTCGACCTCTGTGACCGTCCCCGTGAAACGCACCAGCTGCACGAGCGGTGGGCGATGCGTGGCCGGCGCCCCCGCACGCAACGTCAGTTGGCCCTCGAAGCTTCCGCCAGCAGGGTTGGTCACGGTGAGTTGGACCCGGGCCGAGCGCGTGGACACTTCGGGATAAACCTGGATTTCCTCGATCCATACCGGTGGCAGGACCTCCAATTCGATGCGGCCCACGATGCCGTTCCAGTTGCCCTGGGTATGATCGCTGATGCCGTGGGAATTTTCGCCAATGTCTACTATGCGGCGGTTATCGACCTGGACGGTCAGCGTGTAGGAGCCGGACTGTAGGAATCCCAGATCATAGAGATGCGGCGTGCTGAGCGAGCGGTTGGTGCCGAGGAGGCGGTTGTCCAACCAAACCCGCGTTTCCCAATGCGGTCGTTCCAAGTGCAGGCGGATCCAGCGCCCGGCCCATTGCCCGGGCACGCGAAAACTGCGCTGGTACCAGGCGGCGCCGGCATAATACCGATCGGGTTGGAGCCAAAAGGGGACTTTCACCTGACCGGGTTGGCGGTAGGGCGCGTACTCCGGGGCTTCGAACCAGGACCGGTCTACGATGCCACCGGTCCAGGGAGTGTTCGTGGAAATCGGGTCGCCGATGCCCTGGGCCGGCAAGGTCCCCGGCAGACGGACGCGCCCCGGCAATGGCCGGGACTGCCAGTTTTCCCGTAAACCGACGTCGTCCGGATCGAGGGCAAACCTCCAGCGGCCGGCCAGGTCGAGGCGTTCTGGCGTGGCCATTGCCGTTACACTGATCAACCCCACAAGTGCACTAGCAAGGATTGTGTTCATGGTCGGTATGGATCGGGCGGCTTTATCGGCACGCGGCTACACACTCGGCCCCTGCGACTGTAACAGCCCGTCCGGCCCAGTGCACCCTCGAAGAACGCCGCAATTCCCCGTCGTTCCCTCCGGGCCATTGCCGCGGCTCGGCCCTCGGTTGCCACAAAGTCAGCGACCTCATCACGGCCAGCAGCAGGGTAGGGGAACGGATCCTTGGAACCAGACAGGGTCAAGAGGGTTCGAAGCGTTCGACGAGCCGGTAGAACCGCGGACCGGTCAGTTGGTCGGTTCTCGGCCGTGGCTGCGGCACGTTGCTCGGCAACCCGAACACAAACGGTTTCCCCCTGTGCGGCCGAAATCAATCGGGACCCCGCGTTGGCTAACGTGCGGGCAGTAAATCACGCTGCATTTTGCTGCCTCCTGAATTCGGGCGGGCCGCAGGAGTAGGGCATCCCGATCCCCATCTTCCACCCGACCCTGGTGCCCAGGAGGTTTGAATGCCCCGCCGGCAAAACCATGGGCTGCCGATTCGCGCCGAACTGACTTTTCCTTTTTGGCGGCGGTATTGTCCCGACGTTCCTGGTGGAAAGTCGAGTTTGGCGGTGGGCGTCGGCCTTCTGGGCCCGCCAAGGACGCGGTTCACGCAGGTCCTCGTCGTTCCAAGGCTGCCTGAGAAGGGCCGTGCGCTTGGGCTGCCCGAGCCTCATTGAAGGCACAACCGGCCCAGCGCCGACCGGGGTGCATCCGCTGATGCCAACGCCTGACCCTGGCCGCCTAGCGGCCTTTGATGCGTGCCCAGGATTGGACGCGGCGTTGCTGCAGGAGAGGCAGAGCAGCTCCGAACTGTCTGGCCTGGCGTGGAAGGGCACAGAGTTCCGCCTGTTCGTTTGTCGCGTGGGTGCGGTGAAGGGCGGGGGACGAGACCCAGTCGCTGCCACCGTGTTAGACGCGTCATCCGAGAAACAACAAATCGCGGTGGTGCCCAGAGGAAAGCCCCAGGGACAGCTCCAGCACGAACGCATCGACTCGAACCTGGAACGAGGACGTGGACCGCTGCTGCCGTTCTTGGGGGCAATCCGAAAACAGGCCCTTCATTCTCGGGCTCGGTCCGATCGCTTGGCCGAACTCGGGTTCTCGACCACGACCCCTTTTGCCCGCGGGCGGTGTCGTCCGAATTCCCCAAACGCCGACAAGGTTCCACGCAAAGTTCGGCAGGTGACCTCCTTCCTTCGAGCCTCCAAAGGATCGGCAGGCGAGCGGTCGCGGAACTTTCAGGGCGGGTTGTCTTCGGTCGCCCATTGCCGGAAGA
>Ga0209809_1001881_pt1 | contig 15946 bp, 17 predicted proteins | sample YNPMSTMetaG_FD_186172 | JGI IMG/M metagenome (GOLD analysis project Ga0209809, IMG submission 186172) | Anoxygenic and chlorotrophic microbial mat microbial communities from Yellowstone National Park, USA - YNP MS-T MetaG (SPAdes) (version 2) ... | reverse complement strand
GGACCTGCGGCGCGCCCGCCGGCTGGTCAACGGCGGCCTGCACGGCTTCGAGCGGTTCCGCGACGCCTATCGACGGGGTGAGCGGCTCGTGGCCGATGCCGTTTGGACGGTCCGTCCGGAGCGCCCCCTCGCCGCGTGAGCTCTCAACGGGGCCGCCGCGGCGGCAGGATCTCGATCTCGTCGGGGTGGACTTCGATCTCGTGTTCCCAGCGTTCGATCCGGACCGCGCCCGGCCGGTCGAGCGGCGGCGCCTTGCGCCCGGCGAGCCAGCGCATCACGAGCCCGGCCAAGAGGGCGACCGGGAAGATCAGGAGGAACAGCACACCCGCGAGCAGGGCGAGCACGAGGGCGAACGTCAGCCCCGCGGCGATCGCCGCGATCTCGCGCCAGCCCAGAAGCCGCAGGAGGCTCCAAGGCGAGCCGCTCGCGATGGTGATCCGCTCGCGCACGGGCGTGTCCCTTTCCGCGAGGAGCAAATGGCGTCGCCCGGGCGCCGCGGCAAGGCGCCCGCAGCCGGTGGGCCGCGTCAATGACGCTCGCGCGTGGCGGTGAAGCGGACCTTGGGGAAGTCTTCCTGGACCCGGGCGAGGTCCCAGGCGTTGCGGGCGAGATAGACCGGCTCGCCGTCCCGGTCACGGGCGATCGAGCTCCGCTTGGCGAGCAACAGCCGCTCGAGCTCTTTCGGATCGTCGGCGGCGCACCAACGGGCGGTCACGTACGGGGCCGTCTCGAAGTCGATCGGCAGGTCGTATTCGGCGGCGAGCCGCGTTTTCAACACGTCGAGCTGGAGCTGGCCGATCACGCCCACGATCCATTCGGCCCCGATCTCGGGGCGGAACACCCGGACCACGCCCTCTTCCGCCATGTCCTCGAGCGCCTTTTTGAGATGTTTGGCGCGCATCGGATCGCCGAGGCGGACCCGCATCAAGATCTCCGGCGCGAAGTCCGGCAATCCGGTGAACCGGATCGGCTCGCCCTCGCTCAAGCTGTCGCCCACCCGCAGCTGGCCGTGGTTGGGCAGGCCCACGATGTCGCCCGCATAGGCCTCCTCGACGAGCGCCCGCTCGCGGGCGAGGAAGAAGATCGGGGCGGCGGTGCCGACCGGTTTGCGCTCGCGGGTCGCGACGAGCTTCATGCCGCGGGTGAAGCGACCCGAGCAGAGCCGCACGAAGGCCACCCGGTCGCGGTGCCGGGGGTCCATGTTCGCCTGGACCTTGAAGACGAAGCCCGTGACCTGCGGCTCGCCGGGCTCGACGAGCCGTTCGGCCGCGGGCTGCGGCCGCGGCGGCGGGGCGGAGCGGGAGAGGAAGTCGAGCAGCGCGCGCACCCCGAAGGTCTTCAAGGCGCTGCCGAAGAAGACCGGGGTGAGGTGCCCCTCCCGATAGGCCTCGGCGTCGAAGGCCGGCAGCGCACCGTCGACGAGCTCCATCTGTTCGTCGAGGGCCTGGAGCTGCTCGGCCGGCACCCGTCCGAGGAGCTCGGCCGAGCCGCGCTCGAGCGGCCGCTCGGGCACGGGCCCGGCCTCCGGGTCGAACAGCAGGACCTCAGGGCCACCGCGGACGGCGCAGCCCCTGAAGTTCACGCCCATGCCGATCGGCCAGAGGACCGGCGCCACATCCAGCGCCAGCTTGTCGTGGATCTCGTCGAGGAGAGCGAAGGGGTCGAGCGATTCGCGGTCGAGCTTGTTGACGAAGGTGACGATCGGCACGTCGCGCAGCCGGCAGACCTCGAAGAGCTTCAAGGTCTGCGATTCGATGCCCTTGGCCGCGTCCAAGACCATGATCGCCGAATCGACCGCGGTGAGCGTTCGATAAGTGTCTTCGGAGAAATCTTCGTGGCCCGGTGTGTCCAAGAGGTTCATGACGCAGCCGGCATGCTCGAAGGTCATGGCCGAGGTCGTGACCGAGATGCCGCGCTGCTGCTCGATCGCCATCCAGTCCGAGCGCGCCCGCCGGCGCTCGCCCTTGGCCTTGACTTCACCTGCCAGATGGATCGCGCCGCCCAGGAGGAGGAGCTTTTCGGTGAGGGTCGTCTTGCCGGCGTCCGGGTGCGAGATGATCGCGAAGGTACGGCGGCGGGCGGCCTCCGCCGCGACGGCGGGATCGATCAAGGCTGGCTCCGGGGGCGAGCGGGTCGACGGGTCAGAGATGGGCGAGGGTCGGGACCGGCGCAAGCCGCGGTCCCGGCTTTGCCCGAAGGTGCGCGATGCGCTAGGTTCCTCTCGGTTCGCTCCACCCGAAGGACCTGCCCCATGCCCTCCCGCCTCGCCCGCCTCGGCCTCGCCGCCGCGGCCTGCTTCGCCGCCGTCGAGCCGGCCGGCGCTGCCGCTCCCGAGAACACCCTCTTGATCGAGCTTTCGACCGGCGGGCGGGTGGTGATCGAGATGCTGCCCGAGATCGCCCCGAAGCACGTCGCGCGGATCAAGGAACTCGCCCGCGACGGCTTCTACGACGGGATCGTCTTCCACCGGGTGATCGACGGCTTCATGGCCCAGACCGGCGATCCGACCGGCACCGGCACCGGCGGCTCGGGCCGCGGCAGGCTTCCGGCCGAGTTCTCGAAGGTGCCGTTCGAGCGGGGCGTGGTGGGCATGGCGCGGACCCAGGACCCGAACAGCGCCGACAGCCAATTCTTCATCATGTTCGCCCCGGCGCCGCACCTCAACGGCCAGTACACGGTCTGGGGCCGGGTGATCGAGGGCATGGAGTTCGTCGACAAGATCGCCCGCACCGAGCCGCGCCGGCCGGCCCAGCTCGACCGCATGGTCAAGGTCCGGCTCGCCGCCGACCAGCGCTGACCCGAGGGAGCGCAGAGCGTGGCCGTGCTCGTGACCGGAGCCGCGGGTTTCGTCGGCATGCACGTCGCGGCCGCACTCCTCGAGCGCGGTGAAGCCGTGCTCGGCGTCGACAATCTCAACAGCTACTACGATCCGGCCTTGAAACGGGCCCGGCTCGGCGAGCTCGAGCGCCACGCGGGCTTCCGCTTCACCCGCCTCGACCTCGCCGAGGAGGCCGAGGTCGTGGCCTTCGCCCGCGCGCACGCCGGGGAGATCCGCGCGGTCGTGCACCTGGCCGCCCAAGCCGGCGTCCGCTGGAGCCTCGAGCGGCCGATGGACTATGTCCGCTCGAACCTCCTCGCCCACATGGTCGTCCTCGAGACCTGTCGGCACCATCTGCCGAAGCTCGAGCACCTCGTCTATGCGAGCTCGAGTTCGGTCTACGGGGCCAACGAGAAGGTCCCGTTCTCGGTCGAGGACCGGGTCGACCAGCCGGTCTCGCTCTACGCCGCGACCAAGCGGTCGGACGAGATCCTCTCCCAGGTCTACGCCCACCTTTACGGCATCCCGCAGACCGGGCTCCGATTCTTCACCGTTTACGGCCCCTGGGGGCGGCCGGACATGGCCTATTACGTCTTCACCGATGCGATCACCGCCGGCCGTCCGATCACCCTCTTCAACGAAGGCCGGATGCGGCGCGATTTCACCTGGATCGGGGACGTCGTCGACGGTGTCTTGCGGGCGCTCGACCGGCCACCTGCGGCCGAGCCCGGCCGGCCGCCGCACCGGCTCTACAATCTCGGCCACCACGAGCCGGTCGAGCTGCGCCATTTCGTGGCCGTGCTGGAAGCCGCGATCGGCAAGAAGGCGGAGATCCGCTTGGCGCCGATGCAGCCCGGCGACGTGGTGGAGACCTTCGCCGACATCGAGGCCACGACCCGCGATCTGGGTTGGCGACCGACCACGCCGATCGAGGAGGGTCTACCGCGGTTCGTCGCCTGGCACCGTGCCTATCACGGGATGCGCGCCCCGGGCTGAGCCCGGAGCCTCCAGGACCCGCTGGCGGGCCTCGATCCGCTCCTCGAGGAGGGCCATGAAGCGGTGCCGGTCGAGGCCCGGCAGGATCGGCTCGAGGAGCTCGATCACCGCTCGGCCCGGCCGCTTGAGGAACGAACGGCGCGGCCAAAAGAGCCCCGTGTTCAAGGCGACCGGCACGACCGGCACGGCGAGCGCGGCATAGAGCGCCGCAACACCCGACTTGTAGTCGGGGGGCGCGCCGGGCGGCTTGCGGGTGCCCTCCGGAAAAATCACGATCGACGAGCCGCGCCGGGCCGCCTCGCGGGCGCCGCGCACGAGCGATTTCAAGGCGGCGGCGGCCCCGCCGCGGTCGACGAAGATGCAGCCCGAGCGGGCGAGGTAGGACGCGAAGAGCGGGATCCAGCGCAATTCGCGCTTGAGCCCGTAGACCACGTCGGTGCGGATCGTGTGGAAGACGAGCGTGTCGAGTGCCGATTGGTGCTTGGCCGCGAAGATCACGGGACCTTCGGGGAGCCGCTCGAGCCCGCGGACTTCGACCTCGAGCCCGACGATCCCGCGCAGCAGGGCGAGCACCCCGCGCATCCAGGCCCGCGCGTAGAGGCGGACCGCGTGCGCGGAGAGGAACGGGAGCGCCGGTAGACCGGCGACCGCGGCGATCGCCGTGTAGAGGAAGAAGGCGAGATTGAAGGCCGCCGAGCGCAGCCAGACGATCGCTTCCCCGAACAAGCCCCGTTCCCCCGCCGTCCGCGCCCGCCATCCAAGCGGGCGGCCGGGCATCCGGCAAGCCGAGCTCAGCGCAGTCGGGCGAGCCCGTGCGTCGCGGCCGAGCGGGCCGAGAGGGTGGCGAGCAGGGCAGCAACGACCGGGACCATGGCGAGCAGGATCCAATCGAGCGGCCGCGGCACGACCGGGACCAGCCGGGTGCCCCAGAGCGCCGGCAGGTGGACGAGGCCGAGGATCGTTCCGAGCGCGAGAGCGAAGCCGACGCTGCCGCCGCGCAAGGCACTCGCCATGGCGTGGAGCTCGAACTGGCGGGCGACGTAGCGGTCGGGTGCACCCAAGAGCCGCAGCAGATCCACGGTCTCGTCGTGCAGATCGAGGCTCGCCCGGGTCACGAGCACCACCACCACGACCAGGACGGCGAGCACGAGCAGGCCGGCGCCGCCGCCGATCCAGCGCAAGCGGAGGGCCACCTCCTCGAGTGCCCCACCGCTCGGGCTCGTCTCGTCGACCATGGCAGCGGGGGCGATCGCCCGCACGCGCCGCGTCACCTCCTCGAGGTCGGGCACCACCCCCGGCTGGAAACGGACGTCGACGAGCCGCGGCAGGATCAGCTCGGCCCGCGCTTCGGCCGAGGCGCGGCCGATCCACGGCTCGACCAGCTTGTCGAGTTCCTCCTGCGAGACGAGCGCGGTCCAGGCGACGCCCGGCAGCGCCTCGAGGGCGGCGCGCACCCGGGCGAGCTCGGCCTCGCCCTCCGCCGGATCGTCGACCGCCGGCAAGGCGACGGTGAGGATCCGCGGCCGCTCGGCCAGCCGATCGACGGCGCCCTGCGCCAGCACGGCGACGGCGCAGGCGAGCACCGCGAGGAAGACGAGGCCGCCGATCAGCCAGGCGAGGAAGCGGCTGGCCGGCGTGTCGTCGAGCGGCAGGTCGAGAGCCGCGCCCCCCATGGCCCTCACTCCGCCGCCGTCCGGTCGGCCGGCACCGGGCGGATCAACCGGCCGCGCTCCATGTGCAGCACGGGGAAGGGCCAGCGGCGGATCAGCTCGCGCGAGTGGGTGGCGAGGACCACCGCGGTGCCGAGCCGGTGCAGCTCGCTGAACAGGAACATGAGCCGCTCGACGCGCGCGGGCTCGACATTGCTCGTCGGCTCGTCGGCGAGCAACAGATCGGGCCTGGTGATCACCGCGCGGGCCACCGTGACGAGCTGGCGCTGGCCCATCGAAAGCTGCGCGGGCTTCGCCTCCATGCGCTCGGCGAGCCCGAGCCAGCCGAGCATCTGCGAAACATAGGTCGAGATCTGCTCCTCGTCGGCGCCGCCGATCCGCAGCGGCAAGGCCACGTTGTCGAACGCGCTCAAATGGTCCAAGAGCCGGAAATCCTGGAACACCACGCCGATCCGTCGGCGCAGGCGGCCGAGCTCGTCACGCTCGACGAGCGCCACGTCGCGGCCGAACAGCACCACATTGCCGCGCGAGGGCGCGGCCGAGAGGCTCATCAGGCGCAGGAGCGAGGTCTTCCCGGCCCCGCTCGGGCCGACGAGATAGTGAAAGGTGCCGGCGTTGATCGTAAGATCGATGTCGCGTAGGACTTCGTCGCCGGAGCCGTAGCGCATGCCGACCCCGTGCAGCTGCAGGATGGCCCGTCCGCTTCGGTCCCCGTCCACCCTCGTGTCCGACCCGACCGACATGCTCTCCCCCTATTGCAGATCGCGCGAATTTCGTCCACTGGAAACCAACCATTCGGCGAGAAGCCCCCGCCCTCCTGTCGTTCGGGCCGAGCCATGATCGTGACCTGCCCGGGCTGTGGCGCGCGCTTCCGGGTCGATCCGGCGCGGCTGGGACCGGAGGGGCGGCGGGTGCGCTGCTCGGCCTGCGGCCATCGCTGGCTGGTCCGACCCGAGGCCGAGGCGTCGGGCGGCGCCACGCGCGCAGCACCTTCGGCCGAGCCGACGCGGGCCGAAACCGCGGGCGCCGCTCCGCTCTCCCTGGTCACGGGCGAGCCCGCGCCGGCGGGCGGGCCCGCGGATCGGCCGCCGCCGCTCGCCGCCGCCCCGGCCCTCGGCCAGCCTCCCTCGGGCCGCGGCACGGCGATCGCCGGCTGGCTCGTCGTGGTTCTCATCTTGTTGGTCCTCGCGGGTCTCGTGGTCGGCCGCAACGAGGTGGTCGCGGCCTTCCCGCAGACCCTCGCCATCTACGACCGGCTCGGTTTACCGGTCACCGCGCGGCACGGCCTCGAGCTCAAGAACCTCCAGGCGCGGCGGCTCGAGGAGCACGGCGTCACGATCTTCGTGGTCGAGGGTGAGGTGCACAACCTCACCCGTTCGGAGCGGCCGATCCCGCCGGTCCGCGTGGCCCTGTTGGACGGCGAGGGCCGCGAGCTCGATTCGGCGCTGTTCCGGGCCGCCCAGCCGACCGTGGCGGGCGGCGGCGTCGCCCGCTTCGAGGCCAAGATGGTCGACCCGCCGCCGGTCGCGCGCAGCTTCCGCGTGGCCTTCGAGCCCGGCTCTTGAGGTGTCGCCGCGAAGCCCGATGGCCCGCGCGCTGGCCGAGGCCGAGGCGGCCGCGCGGCGCGGCGAGGTGCCGGTCGGCGCGGTCGTGACCGGGCCCGACGGGCAGATCCTGGCGGCCGACGGCAACCGGGTCGAGGAGCTCGCCGATCCGACCGCGCACGCCGAGATCCTCGTGCTGCGCGCGGCGGCACGCCGGCTCGGGACGCCGCGCCTTGCGGGCTGCGATCTGTACGTCACCCTCGAGCCTTGCCCGATGTGCGCCTACGCGCTGGCCCTCGCCCGCATCCGCCGGCTCTATTTCGGTGCCGCGGATCCCAAGACCGGCGCGGTCGAGCACGGGCCCCGCCTGTTCGCGAGCCCGGTCTGCCACCATCGCCCCGAAGTCTACGGCGGGATCGCCGAGCAGGCGGCCGGCGAGCTGCTGCGCGCCTTCTTCCGCGCCCGCCGCTGACCGCCCCAGCGCCGGGCACCGACCGCCTCGGCCCCGGATGCGGCGGCTCGCCGAGCGCCGTTCAGGCCGGCTTCGGCGGCTCCCCGCCGGGCGGGGGAAGCTTGCCGGGCTCGCCGGCCGAGGGCGGGCCGGCCGGCGCCTCCTCCTCCTTGAGCCCGGCCTTGAAGGTCTTGATCCCCTTGGCCAGGTCGCCCATCACGGTGGGCAGCTTGCCGGCGCCGAAGATCACCACGACGATCGCGAGGATCAGAAGCGCCTCCCAAAAGCCGAAGACCATCCACCCCTCCACCGGCGCCCACCGCCGCCCTCCATCTGGGGCCGGTGCCCTCGCCGGGCAAGCACGACCGTCGAGCGCGGCGACCAGCCGGCCGGCGCGCTCCCGGGAACGGCCTCAGCCCACTCGCTCGCGCAGCCCGGCCCGCCGCAATCCCTCGGCGTAGAGCTCGAGGTCGCGCGGCCGGCGGAGGGGATAGTGTCGGAGGAAAGCCTCGAGCGAGAAGCCCGGCTCGATCCGATAGATGTCGGCGAGGGCGTGGGCCGCCTGCTCGCGCTGCCCGAGATGGCCGAGGGCCGCGAGCATCGGCAGATAGGCGCCGAGCAGGATGGGCTTGCGGGCGATCAGCGGGCGAGCCGCGGCGACCGCCGCTTCGAACCGCTCGGCCAAGAGGTGGGCGAAGACCTCGGCCCGGCCGAACAGGCTCTGCAGCGGGTCGAACGGCGACAGTCGGCGGTAGCGGGCCATCGCCTCGAGCGCGGCCTCGGGTTCGCCCCGGTAGCAGCGGACCAAGGCGCAGCGCGCCCAGGCCATCGGCAGGGCGGGGTTGAGGGCGATCGCCCGCTCGGTGAGCCAGAGCGCATGATCGAGGTCGCGGGCGAGGGCTCGGGTCTGGGCGAAGGTACAAAGCGCCAGGGGCTCCAACGGGTCGAGCTCGAGCGCTCGGCTCGCGGCCGCCGCGACCTCGGCGATCAACTCGCCGTGGCCGGCCCGCCAGGGATAGCCGGCCCGCAACATCTGCGCGGTCGCGAGCCAGGCATGGGCGAGCGCGAGGTTCGGGTCGATCTCGAGCGCCCGGCGCAGGAGCCGGGTCGCCTCGACCAGCTGCGGCACGTCGAGCGCGTAGACCAGCCGGACGGCGCGCAAGACCAGGAGGTGGGCTTCGCCGCGCGTGCTCGCGGGCGGATCGGGTCGGCTGCTCTCGCGGATCACGAGCTCGCGCGCGACCCGCGCAGCGATCGCCTCGGCGAGCCCGCTCGACACTTCCCCGAGTGCTCCCGCGCCGAGGACTTCGTGGTCGGTCCAGAGCAGCCGGGCGGTCGCCGTCTCGACCAGCTCGACGCGCAGACGGAGCGCGCCGTCTTCGTGGGCGACCCGGCCGTACACGAGATAGCGCGCCCCGAGGCGGCGGGCGATCGCCGAGGGGTCGGCCAGCTCGCGGGCCAGCACCGCTGCCGAGCTCGGCGCCAGCACGAAGATCCAGCGGAACCGGGCGATGGCCGCCGAGATCTCCTCGGCGAGGCCCTCACCGAGCGGGGGCAGACCGCCCGGACCGCCCTGCTCGCGAAAGGGTAAGACCACGAGCGAGGCGCCTTCCACGACCGGCTCGTCTACCGCGGTCCGGGTCGGCTCCGGTTCCCCCACCGCGCCCGCTCGGATCCTGGCCAGAAGCCGCTGGGTCGATTCGCTCGGCCGCGCGTCGAGCAGTCGGTGGAGGGCCTCCCGGCACGCTTCGTACTGGCGGATCGCCGCGGCCGTGTCGCCGCGCCGGGCATGCAGCAGCATGAGGGCCCGGTGTGCCGGCTCGTGGCCCGGCTCGAGGGCCAGGATGCGGGCGGCGAGGGTCGCCTGCTCGCTCGGCTCGGCGGCTGCCTCGAGCCCCCGCTCCAGCGCCTCGAGGGCAACGCTCCGCCAGCGGGCCCGCTGGGCGGCGAGCCAAGCGTCGAACGGCCCGCCGAGCCCGTCCAGGCCTTCGAGCAGCTCGCCCGTGGGCAGCTCCCCGGGTCCGACCTCCCGGTTCGGCGCCGCCGAGCGGGCGGCGAGCTGCAACGCATCGACCTCGATCCGGCCGACATCCAACGCCACGCGATCGTGCGCGATCCGCAAGAGCTCGGGCTCGGGCAGAGAGCGCCGCAGCTCGCGCAGGGCCTGGCGGAGGCTGGCGCGCGCCTGCGCTTCGGCGCGTTCGGCCCAGAGCAGGCCGGCGAGCCGCTCGCGACCGACCGGCTGGCCCTCGGCGAGCGCCAGGACCGCCAAGAGGCTCCTTGTTTTGCGACCCTTCGGCGTGCGGTCGGTGCCGTCGGGTCCGAGCAGGCGGCAGCCGCCGAGCAACTCCAGCCGCCAGCGGCCCGGTGCGGTCGGGGCGGGGCTCGCGGGCGAGGGCTCGGACCGAGCGCGCGGGGTGTCGTCGGTTTGCATCGGGCTCGAGGCCATCGCTTTCGGCCCTTACAGGAACACATTATTCACGACGAATTCACGGATGTCACCTGACGACCGGGCGGCCGTTTTCACGCTCCCTTTCGTATCCGCTGCGACAAGGCGCGTGCGCGCGTTCGCGATCGGCCGCGAGGCCGGATCGCGGAAGCATCGTCGACCATCGCCGGGGCGGGCGACCGTCCCGGCGCTTTTTTTCCGGCCGACCGCCGATCCGGCTGCGACCGCGCCGTCTCGACGCCCGCCCTGGGCTGCGCTAGGGGCGGTCGAAAGAGGTCGACGGCGTGGCGAGTGCGCAGCGATGGAGTGGTTCGAGGAGACGCTCTGGCCGAACTGGGCGCAGAAGATCCGGGTCAAGGAGGTCCTCTTTCACGAGAAGACCGCCGTGCAGGACCTGATCGTCTTCGAATCCTGGAGTTGGGGGCGGGTGCTCGCGCTCGACGGGGTCGTCCAAGTCACGACCGCCGACGAGTTCGTCTACCACGAGATGATGATCCATCCGGCCGTGCTCGCCCACGGCCGGGTCGAGGAGATGCTGATCATCGGCGGCGGCGACGGTGGCTGCCTGCGCGAGGCCTGCCGCTACCCGACGATCCGGCGGATCACCCAGGTCGAGATCGACGCGGGGGTGATCGAGTTTTGCCGGCGTTATCTGCCGACCGTCTCGGCCGGTGCCTACGACGATCCGCGCGCCCGCATCGTGATCGCCGACGGCGCCGCCTTCGTGCGCGCCTGCCCGGACCGGTTCGACGTGATCGTGGTCGATTCGACCGATCCCCGTGGCCCGGGCGAGGTCCTGTTCACCGCCGAGTTCTACACCGCCTGCCGCGCGCTCCTGCGGCCGGGCGGCATCATGGTCACCCAGTGCGGCAACCCGGCGATCTACCCCGACGAACTCGTCTTCACCCAAGAGCGCCAGCGCCGCGCCGGGTTCGCCGACGTCACCTACTTTTTCGCGCCCGTGCCGACCTACATCGGCGCCAACATGGCGCTCGGGTGGGCCTCGGACGAACCGGCCCACCGCCGCATCACCACCGAGGAGCTGCGGCGCCGGGGCGTCCCCGCTGGCCTCAAGCACTACACGCCCGAGATCCACCTGGCGGCCTTCGCGCACCCCGCCTGGATGATCGAGCGGGTGGGCTATTGAGGCCGGGCTCGGCGGCTGGAGCACAAGGTGGTACGGTACGGGTTCGATCCCGGCATGTCCCGGATCGGTCACCGGCCGCGCGTGCTTGTGTTAACCGCGCGGTAAGGTTAGTCCGCTAGACACCACGGCGCGAAGGACGCGCCGCCGGTTTCGGGGAGTGCGTCAGGGCCGCTCGGGGAGCTGCCCCTTCCGATCCGTCAGCGGGTGCGACGATGATCAGTGATGCTGCGAAGGTGAGCCGGTCGGGTGCGGAGGGCGCGCCGGCCGAGGGTGCACCGGCCGAGTGGCCGTTCGTCGAAGGGGCGACCCTCGAGGGTTCGATCGCCGATCCCGCCGAGGAAACGGTGACCCTCCTGCTGGCCGATCTCGTTCAGGACAGCAACGGCGAGATCGTGCTCTTCAACGACTCGAACCTCCGTCGTCTCGCGCTCCTCACCGAGGCGAGCGAGGTCGCCCGGGGCGAGGCCCCCCATCACGTGACCGCCGCGGGCGAGGACGTCACCGGCTTCGCCTACGTCACCTTCGACAACGGCATCACCCTCTACTACCAGCCGCCGCTCGAGCTCGTCGTCCATTCCGAGCGCGGCTGAGCGCGCGCGGACGATGCCGGATCGAGCGGTCGTCGATGCGCACGTCCACCTTTACGACCCCACGGTCCTGCCCTACGCCTGGATGGGCGGCGATCCCGTGCTCGACCGGCCGCACGGCTTGGCCGAGCTCGATCGGGCGGCGGGCGCGGTCGCGATCGAGAAGCTGGTGTTCGTCGAGGCTGCGGTCGACCCGGGCCACCATCTCGCGGAGGCCCGCCGCATCCAGGCCCTGGCCGACCGCGATCCGCGGGTCGGTGCGATCGTCGCGCACGCCCCGGTCGAGCGCGGGGCCGCGGTCGAGGTCGATCTCGACGCGCTCCAGGCCCTGCCCGCACTGCGTGGCATCCGCCGGCTGATCCAGGACGAACCCGATCCGGCCTTCTGCCTCGCCCCCGGTTTCGTCGAGGGCGTGCGGCGGGTGGGCGCTCGCGGCCTCGTCTTCGAGCTCTGCCTGCGGGCCGGGCGCGGCCAGCTCGCGCCGGCCACCGAGCTGGTCCGCCGCTGCCCCGAGACCCGCTTCGTTCTCGACCATCTGGGCAAGCCGCCGGTCGCCACGGGCGGACTCGACCCCTGGCGGGCCGAGCTCGCCGAACTCGCGCGCTGCCCCAACGTTGTCTGCAAGCTCTCGGGGCTGATCACCGAGGCCGATCCGTCGCGCTGGACCCGGGCCGATTTGCGTCCCTACCTCGAGCACGCGCTCGAATGCTTCGGCCCGGAGCGGGTGCTGTACGGCAGCGACTGGCCGGTGAGCGCCCGAACCCACCTCTACACGACCTGGGTGGCGATCCTCGACGAGGTCCTGGCCGGCCTCGACCCGGCGGCGCGCGAGCGGGTCTGGCGCGGCAACGCGAAGAGCCTCTATCGCCTCTGAGGGACCGAACGCTCACACGGGCGGGCATGCCCGGGACCGGCCCGGCCGGCGCGATCGCGCGGGCAAAGGCCCAACGCCCGGCCTCGCCGGCGCCTCCGGCCTCGGCTAGCCTGCCGGCCGGCCGGGATCGGGAGGCGGAGACGATGGAACCACTGCCGCGGCGGCGGGTCGGGCGGACCGACCTCGAGGTCACGGTGCTCGGGCTGGGCGGGGCGCCGCTCGGTGATCTCTACGAGAAGATCCCCGACCCGCGCGCCTGGGCGACGATCGAGGCGGCTTGGCAGGCCGGGATCCGGCTGTTCGACACGGCCCCGCTCTACGGCCACGGGCTGAGCGAGCACCGGATGGGCGAGGTGCTGCGCTCCAAGCCCCGTGATTCCTTCGTGCTTTCGACCAAGATCGGGCGGGTCCTCGAGGCGGCCGATCCGCGCACGATCGACCGCGGCCAATGGGCCGGCGGCCTGCCGATGCGCTGGCGGTTCGACTACACGGCCGCGGGTACGCGGCGGTCGATCGAGGACAGCCTGCAGCGGCTCGGCCTCGAGCGGATCGACATCGTCTTCGTCCACGACCTCGACCCCTGGTGGTGCCCGACCGCCGAGGTCTTCGAGCAGCGCCTGCGCGAGCTCATGGCGGGCGGCTGGAAGGTCCTGGACGCGCTGCGCTCGGCCGGTGCCATCCGGGCGATCGGGCTCGGGGTGAACGCGGTCGAGCCCTGCCTGCGGCTCGCCCGCGAGGCCGACCCGGACGTGTTCCTGCTGGCCGGGCGCTACACGCTCCTCGAGCAGGGCGGGCTCGACGATCTGCTGCCGCTCGCGCGCGCGAAGGGTTTCTCGTTCCTCCTGGGCGGGCCCTACAATTCCGGGATCCTCGCCACCGGGGCAGTGCCCGGCGCGCGCTACGACTACAAGCCCGCCCCGCCCGAGATCCTGGAGCGGGTCCGGCGGATCGAAGCGGTGTGCGCACGCCACGGTGTGCCCTTGAAGGCGGCGGCGATCCGCTTCCCGCTCGGCCTCGATCGGGTCGCGGCGATCGTCCCGGGGGCGGTCCGGCCCGAGGAGGTCGAGGAGAACCGCCGGCTGATCTCCTGGCCGATCCCACACGCTTTCTGGGAGGAGCTGGTGGCCGAGGGGCTCCTGGCCGAGGGCGCTCCCCTGCCGTCTTGAGCCGTCGCGAGCGGGCCGGCCGAAGAAAACGGCCCGCGCCTGCCGTCGTCGGGCGGGCGCGGGCCCCAAGGATGTCTCAGCCCTCAGCGGCGCTCTTCCTGCCATCGGGGCCGACGCGGTTCTGTGGCGAAACGCACAGGTCGCGACGCGGTCCGTGCTTATAGCCGAGATCGGGCCCCACCGCGGCCGCGGGCGGGCCCGGGAGAGGCGGAAGGTCGCCGGCCCGGCCGGCGGCGACGGTCGAGGAGGACCCGATCCATGCCCTTGTCCGAACGCGATCTGGCGATCGTCCAGCTCGGGGTCGATTCGCTCACCCGGACGATCGCCGAACTCGGCCTCACGCTCCTGATCGAGCAGGATTTCGACGGGCTCGCCGCGTTCCTGCGGGCGCGCGGCAGCTTCGTCAACCCGAGCTTCGATCCGAGGGTGAGCCGGCTCGGCTGGCGCGATTTCTGGGTCCATCTCTTGGATCCCGCCGGCCGCTCGATCGCCTGCAGTGCCGAGAAGGTGATCGAGACCGAGGACTTCATCGAGGAAGTGGCGACCGGCCGGATCTGGTACGAGGGTGGCTTCGCGGCCCGCGGCGGGCCCGAGCGCATCGAGGTGGTCCGGCCGAGCGTGCGCCTTTCCGGCACGCTCAGCCATTCGGGCTCGACCTGGGTCGACCCGGTCTGGCGCGGCCACGGGCTCGCCATGCTGATGACCCGGCTGTCGCGGGCGCTCTCCTTCCGCAACCACGGGGTCACCGCCAACACGGGCTTCGTCCGCCACAGTCTCTACGTGACATCCGTGCCGACCGAGAGCTACGGCTACGCGCATGTCGAGAAGTGCCTGGACGGCTTCTTCCCGCCGCAGAACGGGCCCGAGGTCCTCTATCTCTGCTGGATCACCGACCTCGAGTTCGTTCGCTCGGTCGAGGCTTTGCCCGACCATCCGCGCCGTCCGGTCCCGCTCGCTCCGGCCGAGCCGGCGCTGCCGCCGGCACCCGCTCGCGCCGCCGCCACGCTCGAGGTGAACGGGAGGTGACATCGGGATACGATAGGCTTGCGAATTCCTTTGGTTAACAAAGGGTTATCGTCGAGAACGGGTCCGCCGCGAAAGACGCGGCCTCGATTCCCGGCGGGACCGGCGGTGGGCGCGAGCCCCCGCCGCGTTCCGCGGGTTACCAGGAGGACCCGTGCCCGTGTCCACGCCGAACCACCGTCACGTCTCCCTCCAAGACGCCATCGACGCCCTCACCGACGCCGTCGCCCGTCTCGGCTTGTCGCTCGTGATCGAGCGCGATTTCGACCGCCTCGTCCGCTTCCTCGAAAGCCGAGGGAGTTTCGCCAACCCGTCCTTCGATCCGCGCCGGAGCCGGCTCGGGCCCGAGGATTTCTGGCTCGCCGCGCTCGACGCCGAGGGAGCGATCGTCGCCACGAGCGCCGAGAAGGTGCTCGAGACCGAGGATTTCATGGAGGAGGTGGCGACCGGCCGGATCTGGTACGAAGGCGGCTTCGCCCGGGTGTTCGGCGTCGAGCGGATCGCGACGGTGCCGGTGAGCGTGCGCCTCGGCGGCCGACTCAGCCATTCGGGCTCGACCTTCGTGGTCCCCGCACACCGCCGCTCCGGCCTCGCCATGTTCCTGCCCTGGCTCTCGCGCGCGCTCTCCTTCCGCAACGCCGGCTGCCTCGCCAACACCGGCTTCGTCCGGCAGAGCCTGGCCGACACCCCGGTGCCCGTGCGCTCCTACGGCTACGCACATGTCGAGAAGTGCCTGGACGGCTGGTTCCCGCCGCAGGGCGGCTCGGAGGTGCTGCATCTCTGCTGGATCACCGCCGAGGAGTTCCGCGCCAAGCTCGCGACCCTGCCCGAGCATCCGCGTCACCCGGTGCCGCTGCCGGTGAGGCCTCGCCCCCGCCCCGTGTCGGTCGCGGTCTGAGCGCGCCCGGCCGGGCCTCGCCCGCCCGGGCCCCGACCAGGGGCACGCTCTCGCGCAGCCGGCAGAGCTGCAAGAGTTCCTTGACGCGCACGCCGTCGTCGGCCGTCGGCAACAACAGCTGGCGCCACCGTTCGAGGGCGAGCGGACCCTGCACCACGATGTCCTGCAGGAGCGGCGAGCCCGTGAACCGGACGGTCCGTTGGTCCTCGCGCAAGAGCTCGCCGAGTGTGCGCCGTGCCGCCCGCGGATCGGCCGCCTCGGCCGCGGCGAGGGCTTCGAGCCGACCGAGCGGGGCGGGGCCGCCCTCGGGGCCGGGCGGGGCG
>Ga0209809_1001872_pt1 | contig 16030 bp, 8 predicted proteins | sample YNPMSTMetaG_FD_186172 | JGI IMG/M metagenome (GOLD analysis project Ga0209809, IMG submission 186172) | Anoxygenic and chlorotrophic microbial mat microbial communities from Yellowstone National Park, USA - YNP MS-T MetaG (SPAdes) (version 2) ... | reverse complement strand
TTTGCCGTCGCCGTCCCGGTCGATGCGGTCTTTGGCGGCGGCCAAAGCGGGCGACTGCTTCCATTCCTCCGGTTCCAGAATCCCATTGCCATTTTTGTCATAGAGCCGGATTGCTTCCGCAGCGGCCTGCGCCGGATCAAGCTGAGGCTTGGGAGGCGGCTCCGGCCCCCGCCGACAACCAACCCCAGCCCCCCTAGAACCATCAAACTCCATACGACCGCCTGAAAAAAACGCTTACTCCCCATGAGGAATCTCCCAGGAGGAAACCCGATGCTCCAAGTTTCCGGCAGAATACCATTTTAGCCGAATGGAAGACCCCGATGTGTCATTCCTGCGTACGCAGGAATCCAGACTTCTTCCCACGGAAGCGAAAATCCCGGAATAGGGAGTGCGTATTTCTGGATTCCCGCTTTTGCGGGAATGACACCCTCACCCGGCCAGGCTACCGCCTGGCCGCCCTCTCCCGCCGGTGGAGATCCCAACTGCTTCATTCAGCTAACTTGTTACCCGGCAGAGAAGTTTCAGCGGTGAGCCGGATCAAATAGCTCAGATTAAGAGCCTATCCCAAAATGCCAGCTTTACTGTCCGATCCTCCAATACAGGTAGGTTTCATGGACCCAGGTTAAATCGAACCCAGCTTGGGCGAGGCCTGATTTTGGGATAGGCTCTAAGTCGGATTAATAGGTATCCGGAATGCTTTGCCCGTCCCGACGGTTGCCCAGAAAACTAAAAATCCTCAGATCGATCGCATAGCTGAGCATCCGGGTCGAACCGTCGCACATGACCACATTAAACCCCGAAGGATGGGCACTGCCGAACCGGTAGGTACAATTTTCAAACCCGGGGGTATCCTGTTTGGGTTGCCGATCGGAAACGTATGTTAAATTCCCGTTGGCGTCGAGTCCGGGCACCCAACGGTTCAGGTCCCAATCATTGCCTTGGAACGCGGAGTTGTTATCCACGCAGGCATTCCCGCTATAGTAATAGTCGGGATTCAGATATTTTTCTCCGGCAAAGAGGGTGTTACTCAGGCCGTCTTTAATATGGGGCGGTTGCACTTCGGTCCGTTCGCTGGAAATGCCGTCGAACTGCCGGAGCCAACCCTCCAGGTCACGGAAGTTGCAGTTGGGATACTTTTGGGGACAGGAGGTATCGCTGGTGGCGTTGCCCAGAAGGGCCACGGTGCCGCCGTTGGCCGCATAATCGGTCTTGCCCAGGGCGGTGGGGTTGCCGGCGTTCCAACAGCCTTCATAGGTAGGCAGTGCCATGGGCCGACGGCGGGTGGGACAATAAAACAAGGAAATGACTACAGCCCGTTGCTGGGTCAAGGCGGCGGTTTTGGCGTTGCCGGTAAGGCCGGCGCCCATTTGATGGACATTCATCTGATCCAGATAAGGCAGGAGATTATAGAGCCAGCCGCCCGGCTGCATGGCCCCAAACCCCATATCCGGATCGCCGGTCCACATGTATCCCCAGCCGCTGGAGGGGAAATGGCCGTGGACTTCCGCATGTTGCTGGGCGGCCCGGCCCAGTTGGTAGAGGTTGTTTTTGCAATGGACATTGCGGGCCGCCTCCCGAGCACCCTGCACCGCCGGCAACAAAAGGGCAATCAAAATCCCAATGATCGTAATAACGACCAACAATTCGACCAGCGTGAACGCCCGCCGTCCTCGAAATGCCCTTTTCATAGCACCCACCCTCCAAGAGCCTTAGGATTTTCGCATTTCCTTGCCCAATTTAAGATGCTTATTATTATAATGCTTTCTAAGAAGGCTTGCTAAAGGGAGCGGCCTGGATTTTTCTCCGAACTGATATATGCCTCTTTGTCGGAAAGGGGGGTCTTGGGGGCCAACGAGGGGCGTCCTTGTGGAAAAGGGGGAGTGCTCTTAAAGTAGAAAAATTAGCCGAATGAAGCAACCCGCCGTCCGGCGGCCTAAATCCAAGGTGTCATTCCCGCACAAGCGGGAATCCAGACCGTAAAAAGTAAAATTCCATCTTGCCTGGGTTCCCGGTTGTGCCGGAATAAGCCTGGACTGCTGCTCACGCAGGAATGACACATCGGCCCCCTTCATTCGGCTAAAGTGTTACGAAAAAAGGTAGCGTATTCGCCGAAGGAAGCGGCGACGTGTCACTGCTGCGCTGCGGAAGCAGGAGTCCAGGCTGCCTTGGGCCTGCTCCTGTGTTCCTGCTGAGGAAGCGGAAACTTTGGGATACTTTCTGGATTCCTGTTTACGCAGGAATGACACGGGGCCCCCACACTCGGCCAGTCGGCAGGCTGGCCGGGCTCTCGACGGCCAAAGGAGAGGGAACCCCCCATCATCCGGCTAAAATGTTACCTTGGGGAAAAATAAACCAACCGTCTTCCTAGTAGGGAGCCAAAATGACTCAAAACGAAAAAGCGGTCCTAATCGTGGGGGATCAGCGGGTGGAGTTGCCGATTTTGATCGGTACGCACGGCGAACGGGCCGTGGACATCACCCAGCTGCGAGAGCTGACCGGCCTGGTAACCTATGACCCGTCGCTTGCCAATACGGCGATCACCCAAAGCGCCATCACCTACATCGACGGGGACCGAGGGATCCTCCGCTACCGAGGCATCCCCATCGAACAATTTACCGAAAAACCGAACTTTATCGAGGTAGCCTATCTCTTGATCTTCGGCCATTTGCCGAATAAAACCGAGCTGAGCCAATTCAGCGCAGCGCTGACCGACAACGAACTGCTCCATGAGGGGCTAACCCGCCAGTTTGACCATATTCCGCTGGATGCGCCGCCGATGGCGATTTTGTCGGCCACGCTGAGCCATCTGGCCTGTTATCATCAGGAGTTTTTGAAGGTGGAGGATCCGGAGTCGTTTTTGGCGGTTGCCGCTCGGCTGATCAGCAAGGTGCGGACCATCGCCGCCTTTTCGTACCGGCGTTCTCAGGGCTTGCCGTTTATTTATCCGGATCCGCATCTTCGCTACTGCGCCAATTTCCTCCACATGATGTTCTCCCTGCCATATAAGCAGTACATTGTTACGCCGGAGATCGAGGACGCCCTGAACCTGGTGTTTATCCTTCATGCGGATCATGAACAAAATTGCAGTACCATGACGGTTCGCACGGTCGGATCGGCCAAGGCGAACCTCTTCGCCTCCTGTGCCGCTGGCGTAAGCGCCCTGTGGGGCCCGCTGCATGGGGGGGCCAACGTGGAAGTTATCCAAATGCTCGAGCAAATCCACCGGGGCGGCATCACCCCCCAGCAGTGCATCGCCGCCGCCAAAGACAAGAGCAATCCGTTCCGGCTCTACGGGTTCGGCCATCGAATTTATAAAAACTACGATCCCCGGGCCAAAATCCTCAAACAGGCCTGTGAACGGGTGTTTGCCAAACTCCAGCACCATGATCCCCTTTTGGATATCGCTCGAAAATTGGAGGAGTTGGCGCTGTCGGATCCGTACTTTATCGAACGGAAGTTGTATCCTAATGTTGATTTTTACAGCGGCATCCTCCTTCGGGCCATGGGCATCCCGACCAACATGTTTACCGTCTGTTTTGCCATCGGTCGGCTTCCCGGCTGGATCGCCCAATGGAAGGAGCAGCACGACAATCCGGAAAGCCGGATCATCCGGCCTCGACAGTTGTACATCGGGCCAGCGGAAGAAAAGTATGTCCCGATGGCCGAACGGCCCACCTCTTAGGCGATGGAATAACTTCCGGCTCTCCTGCAGCAGCCTGGAACGGAGAGAATGTTTCCATTCGGCCCAGCCCTCGGAAGAAGCTTTTTGGCTTTTCCTTGTCCCGCAAGCTTCGGAACATCTCTAGCCCAAAAGCAGAGCAAGAGGTACACTAATAAGTCCACAAAATACCGGAAGTGGTTGGCCTCCTGACGCCTGGGAAACGAAGGCATTTCGCACCCTTGGACCAGTTTCGCAATAATGGGGATCTATTTAGCGAGGAAAGCATCGTACGCAAAGGACATGGAGGCCCGATACATGGAGGGTAAGCGATGAAGGCGAAAAAGGAAGCCGGCAAGGCCCGGCCGGATGCGATGGAGGAAATTCTGGGCCATTTGAATCCCCAACAGCGCAAAGCGGCCACCCATGGCCACGGGCCGCTTCTGATCCTGGCCGGGGCCGGTACGGGCAAAACCAATACCCTGGTGCATCGGGTGGCTTGGCTGGTGTGGCATGGGGTGCCGCCGGGCCGAATCCTGCTGCTGACTTTCACCCGCCGGGCCGCCGCAGAAATGCTCCGCCGGGCCGAATCCCTACTGGCCCACCTCCGCCAAGGCGCCAAAAAATTCGCCGGACTGACAAGCCAGGTTTGGGGCGGCACCTTCCATGCCGTGGCCACCCGGCTTCTGCGTCAGTACGGCAAAGCGATCGGACTGCCCCCCGACTTTGTCATCCACGACCGTTCCGACTCGGAAGATTTCCTGCAGGTGATCCGGACGGAACTGGGCCTGAACAAAACGGATCGCCGCTTCCCGCAAAAAGGCACCTGCATGGAAATCTATAGCCGATGTCTCAACGCCCGGACGCCACTAGCCGACGTGCTCGGCACGGTCTTTCCCTGGTGCGCCATGTGGGAGAAAGAGTTGGCCCGGCTTTTCGACGCTTATATCCAGCGGAAGCAGCAGGCCGGGATTCTCGATTATGATGATCTGTTACTCTATTGGCATGCCTTGCTTGAAGACCCTCAGGCCGGGCCGGTCCTCCGAGAGATGTTCGATTATATCCTGGTCGATGAATATCAGGACACCAATCGGCTCCAGGCGGAGATTTTGTACATGCTGTCGCCCGATGGCCGAGGGCTTACCGTCGTCGGCGACGACGCCCAGGCCATCTACAGCTTCCGAGCCGCCGATGTCCACAATATCTTCGAATTTCCCGAACATTATCCCAATACCACGATCATCACCCTGGAACAAAATTACCGGAGCACCCAACCCATCCTGGATGCCACCAACCAAGTGATCGCCCTGGCGAAAAAGCGGTATGTGAAAAACCTCTGGACCGAGCGGACCGAGGGCCCCCAGCCGGAATTGGTCCTCTGCCAAGATGAACAGGAACAAGCCGACGAGGTGATCCAACGGATTCTGGAGCGGCGGGAATCCGGCCTCCTCCTACGCCAACAAGCCGTCCTATTTCGAGCGTCTCATCATAGTATGCTTTTGGAAACGGAACTCAACCGGCGCAATATTCCCTATCACAAATACGGCGGTCTGAAATTTTCCGAAACCGCCCATGTCAAGGACCTGTTGGCGATTTTGCGTCTAGCGGAAAACCCCCGGGACACGGTAGCCGGGATGCGCATCCTGGTCCTGCTGCCGGGCATCGGGCCGAAAACGGCCAAACACCTGATGGAGATGCTTCAATCGGCCGGCGGCCAACTGGACGTCTGGCGGCAGTGGAAAGTGCCGGCTGCCGCCGCCGGAATTTGGACGAAATGGCTCGCTCTATTGGAACAATTGATCCGTTCACCCAAAGACGTCTCCGCCCAAATCCATGCCGCCCGTACCTTCTACCAACCGCTGCTGGAGGAAAAATACGACAACACGTATGCCCGCAGCCGGGACCTGGAACAACTGGAGCTGATTGCGGGCCGGTATCCGGATCGGCGCAGCTTTTTGGCGGAGATGGCCCTGGACCCACCCAGTTCCACGCAGGACCTGGCCGGGCCGCCCATCCTGGACGAAGATTTTTTGATCCTGAGCACCATGCACTCGGCCAAGGGGCTGGAATGGGAGGCCGTCTATATCATCCACGCCTCGGACGGCAATATTCCGTCCGATATGACAACAGGTTCACCGGAGCTTATCGACGAAGAATTACGGCTCTTCTATGTGGCATTGACACGTGCTCGGAAGTACCTGGCTGTATTTTGTCCACTATTCCATTACTATGGGCCGTTCGGTAAGACGGACCAATACGGCATGGCCCAATTGACGCGGTTTCTACCCCGTTCGGTGCAACGGTATTTTCAAGTGCAATTTGGCGGCCAGGCCGTGTCCGCCCCTCCCCACTTTGCCAAACCTCTCAGTCCGGCCGAGTCCGTATCGGAAAAAGTGCGTCAGAATCTCTCCCGCCTGTGGAAATAGTGCCCTCCCGGCTATTTTGAGAGAGCTCTCGGCTATTTTGATGGGATTCCGCCGGCCAGGCGCCTACCACTTTACCGGGGGGCAACATCGTCTCGAACATCTGCCGGAAGGCCAGCGCATTTCGAGGGGCGAACGCCTCATAGTCATTGTTGAAGAACGCATACAGGCAGCGGCCCCCCAGATGCGGTAGGAGGCGTTGAACCCAGTCGGCCAATTCTTGGTGAGAATAATGATATCGATACAATTGCTTCCCTAACCCGTGGAACCGAACATAGAGAAAATCGGTTGTCGGCAAGACATCTGGGGGCAGTTTCGGATGGCTGACAGCCACAAAAGCCGCCCCGTACCGCCTCAGGACCTCCGCCGTCTCCGCGGCCCACCAACTGGCATGGCGAAACTCCACCGCATGACGCACCCCAGGAGCCTCCCGCTGAAGCAACTGTAAAAATCCTTCCAAACGCTCCAGATCTTGGTGGAGCGACGGCGGCAATTGCCAAAGCACCACCCGAAGCGTCCGCAGCGGCCCCACCCGCTCCAAAAACGCCTTCAGCACCTCCTGGCAATCCACCAGCTTCTGAAAATGCGTTACCCGCCGGGTTCCTTTCACCACCAGATGGAAGCCTTCCGGCAACCGCCGATTCCAAGCCGTGATCATCGTCCGCGGGGGAAACCGATAAAAAGTGGAATTGATCTCCACCGTGTCAAACTGGCTGGCATAATAGCTCAGCCGTTCCGAGTCCGGTAAATCCGGTGGATAAAACACCCCCGTCCAATCCGAATAGGTCCACCCGGAGGTACCCACATGGATATCTGCCGAACCCATGGCCCCTTCCTCCCACCAGGTCCTCGGGAGTTTGCCCGATTTCGGCTGGCCCACCGCCGCTTGTAGCCCCTATTCTAAAGGGTAAAAGCCGGCGCTTCCAATAGGATGGAGGCCGAAAACTCGCAATAGATCTGCGGAACCGGTTTCCAAAACCAAAAGGTGGGAAGGTAAGGTATCCGGTAGGGGCCGGTCTGGGAACCGTGTGGTTTCTCTACCTGTCGGTTGCCCCACCGGCCTTAAGAGCGGGAATGGCTGATGACGGTTTTCGGCAGTTTTTCCCGGAGCTGGCGCACACCCTCTTCGGTTACTTTAGTATTCAATAGATAAAGATGCCGAAGGTTCCGGAGCGGTTCCAGGTGGTTGAGGCCCTCGTCGGTAATCGCCGTGCCGGAAAGGTCAAGCACCTGGAGTTTGCTGAGATTGGCCAGAGCGGCCAAGCCCTGATCGGTAATGCGGGTCCCATCCAGAAAGAGCATTTCCAAGTTGAGCAATTTTCCCAGATGCTTCAGCCCCGCGTCGCCTACCTGAGTGCGGGAAAGATAGAGCGTATGCAGCCGAGGAAGCCCGGCTAACGAGGCCATCCCGGCGTCGCCCACCTCGGTCATTTTCAGATAAAGGATTTCCAAGCCTTGCAGGCCGGCCAGATGTTTCAGCCCTGCATCGGTGATCCGGGTTTCCACCAGATCAAGTACTTTGAGATGTTTCAGGCCTGCCAGAGTGGCTAAGGTGCTGTCATCGACTAACTCTCGGTGGAAAAAGACGACCACCACATGGCCTTCCGGATCGGTCAGCACACTGCGAACGGCCGGTTGGGCCTCCAGCAATTGTGCCTCCCCGGCATCCTCGGTCCAGGAGTCCGGTTCTTCCACGGCACTGCTGCCTGAGCGCCCCACAAACCGAAATGCATCACAACCTAACCATCCCAGAATCCCCAGCAAACCCAACACAGCTAGCCACCTCTGATGCACTTTCATGAGCTGAGCACCTCATCCGTCAGGAAGAAACTGTTTGCAAGGTGTCCACCCTAAGAAGGTGTCCCGAAATTCCCGCTGTAGCCGGAGGGAACCCCAACGGTGGCCCCCAGACTGCCCAATCCCCAACAACACGGCAGTCTATACAGCAAATCCGATAAAGCAAAACGGTTGGCACGGGATCGGGATCCCTCCTGGGCTACCAATTTCGGGATAGCCTCTGAAGTCATTGGCCTCTATCTTAAAAAAACTCATTATACCTCCATGGAGAAGTGGAAGATACAGGCCAACGGGCTAAATAACTTCACATAATTTGACTGTATGTACCGGGAACTATGACCACAATCTGTGGTGTTCGATCCGATTTTTAGCCCCTCCATCTGGTAGTGGCCCGGCCGGTTAGAATATAGTCAAAATAATTGCGAAAGTGGTCCAACGGGACGAACTCCCTTCGTGTCCAAGGCGCCAGTAGTCCAACCATCTTCCGGTATTTTGTGGATTTCTTGAGACGGCTGTTTCGGCAATGCGCGGCTGAGGATTCGCTTTCGGAGGGAAGATTCTGCTTTCGGTAGGAATGAGATACTGTGTTGGGAGTCAAGGGGCGATGTGTCATTCCTGCGCAAGCAGGAATCCAGAAAAAACAACTGGATTCCCGCTTTCGCGGGAATGACATACAAGGGGGCGCCTGTGTCATTCCTGCGCAAGCAGGAATCCAGGAAAAAACAAATGGATTCCCACTTTCGTGGGAATGACACACCCTGGGGCCCTCGTGTCATTCCTGCGCAAGCAGGAATCCAGATTTTACGCCTCTCCCCACCGTGGGAGAGGCCGGCGGTGCCAAAGGCACCGCCGGGTGAGATACTGTGTTGGGAGTCAAGGGGTTTTTTAGGGAAAATGGAGTTTCGGGTTGTGCATGGGGAAGCTCCGTGGGATGAAGGGGGGATGATGGCTTTGGCAGGAAGCCCAACAGGGCCAGGGGGTTCTACCGAGCGGCCATGTCCAAAAAGGCTATAGGCGGTGGAGAAACCGAAGTGTAGCCCACCCCTTTGGAATGGAGAGTGTTTGGAGGATGCCCGAAGCGTTACCTATTGATCCTCGCAAAACCAAAAAGACACAGCAGGGGGCTGAAAACCAGGGATTTTGTCTATCCCTACGATTTGCGAAGGTCAATAGGCCAGAATGTGCAGAGTTCGTGATCCGAAAGAGATGGATTCAGGGCGGAAAGCCAAATGGTGCCAAACCCCTGGCGTTCCGGAGGATGGACCAGGGCATCATCCCTCCGGGTTTCACCAGTTTAAATTACTCCGGCCGATAGGGCGGACAGGCAACCGCCCGGAGAAACCGGCCTCCGCTTTCATACCATCCCTGCTGGGTAAACCGACACCACCGGATGTCCAACAAAAAGGCAATCCATTGGCCGGAAGGCGTCTCAAATGAGGCGATCATCCGCCGATCTGTCAAGGGTTGAAAATGGTAAAATCCGAATCCCGACTCGGAAATATGTTTGCCCACCACTACGATGGATTCTTCCGTGGGAGTTTGGCCATCGGCAGCCACCCGGTTCAACCGTACTAAAAACGGAAACGGATACCGTTGATCCTGACGACGCTCTGGTAAGTAGCCCTGGGGAAAGAGTCTGCTTAATAGCTGGGCTACACGAACCCTAATCTGCGGATCCAGAAGATGGGATGCCACACCCGATTCGAGCGTCTCCGGAAGCATCGCTACCTTCATGAACTTGTCCCCATGTGCCAAGGTTCGGTGCGTCAGCCGGGAGGAAGAACACGCCGGCTGCCGAAACTTCCAACCCCTTGAGAACTCTCCCCGGTAAACTCCTGGCGTCGAGGTTTCCCAGAAGAACTTTTTGGTCAGATGCCCGGGAGGCCCCGCTCTATCCAGAGGTAGAAACAGGAGAAACTTGGGCAAACCGACAGACACCCCCCCACCGGAAAAGAGCATCCCGAAAAGAGGAGCAAGGAAAATTGACCTTTTCAAAAGGCCATTTCAAATCTAGGTTATAAAACCGCCGGGGGCAAACCAACCAAAACGTCTGTATTTACCCCCCCACAAGAATGCACCAAAAAGTGGGGTAAAAATTACATAATTAGTGGTACTACCGTTGTATTCTCCAGAGCACCCTCCTTTCTGAATCATCCTTCTGAGGAAGGTGGTGTTGACGGAGAGCTTCCCGCTTAGCCTCCTGTCCAAAACCCTTCATTTCCCCTGCCAGGGGGATAAGCCGATAAAAGCTGACTTCTATGGATGCATGGATTGACCGCCGGGAAGGCAATTGGCAATGGAAAATTCTGGCCGAGTGGGATTTCCTGCTCGGAGGGACGGCTCCCTGGTCTGTGCAGCGATGGGCTGCGGCGTATCGGGTCGAATGCGTTAAACAAGGGGACCATCGGGCTGTTTACCGAATAGAAACGCCCAAAGGGGTCTTCTATGCGAAGCATTACCGAGCCCCCCGGTGGACGGATCCGTGGAGGAATTTCTTCCGCGGCTGCCCTGCCCGCCGGGAGTTCCAGACTCTCCTAGCCCTCTCCGAACGGGGGGTGCCCACCCTTCGGCCTATCGGATGGGCGAAACCTGTCGGTTTGCCGGGCCTGTGGGATAGCCTGCTCCTGACCGAGGCCGTCCCCCAGGCGGTCTCCCTGGACGAATACCTCCGGACTGGCTGGCCCAAACTCCCACCAGCCGATCAGCCTAAGATCACCCGGTGCCTTTTAAAACAGTTGGCCGGTTTTCTGGCACGCTGCCATCAGGCGGGGATCCTGCACGAAGATCTTCATACCGCTAATATCCTGGTGGTGGCGGAGGATGTGCTGGAGGAGGCAGGCCTGGGTACCTCCACCTCTTCGGTGACTCCCCGTGGCAACTCCATAGAGGGGCAGGAGGAACCCCAGGGGAGTGCATCCGTCAACTTTCGATTTTTCCTCATCGATGTTCTGGCCGTCCGACTCGGTAAACCCCCAGATCGGCAAACCACGCTGAAAAATCTCGCTCCCCTGGCCGCTGCATGGCGGGATCAGACCACCATCACCCAGCGCTGGTATTTTTGGAAACATTATTGCCAGGCCAGGCCGGAAGTCGCCTTTGATTTGCGGGCGGATGCCGAGCGGATAGATCGGCTGGGCTGGCAGTGGCGGTTTCGGCTCTGCCGACACCGGGACCGTCGGCTCCTGAAGCCCAAGCCGGATTTACACATCCTGAAGAGCGGGGGCGGGAAAATCTATGCCTTGGCCGATCAAAACCTTCGGGTGCTCCGGAGTTGGGCGCAGGCGCCGGACCGGCTGGTGGAGCATTTTCTACATCGGGCCGTAAAACTAGGCCATCACAGTGTGCTGGTTGAGGCCGACTGGCCGCCGCCGGAGGAGATTTTCCACCAAGAGGCCCTGTTTTCTGCATCCAAGAGGGTCGGGCTGGTCCGGACGCCGATTCCGGGACCACATTTTGGGGGTGCTTCGGGGGAGTCTGCTTGGGGGGGAGAAAAAGAAGGGGTTTCTTTATCAACCTCTACTTTTAGGGAATGGCATGATACCTCCGAGGATGGGTATCCGCCAGGGGGTTCCTGGGCCCCTGGTGATTTCGGAGAGGTCTGGGGAGAAGGCTTTCCCCGGGAATTTCGGAATTTTCCTTATTTTGGGGGAAAATATACCCACTCAAAAGGGGATTCTATAGAATGTTCCAATCCCCTGGATTCCCCCTTCCTAGATTACATGAAACCATCCGATGGTGGGGATTACGACCCATTTATCGGATCAACGGAGTGCCTTCCAAAGGCACCCAAGGATATGCGAAAAGAATACAACGCTTCTGAAAGTGGGCCGGATTCTGGATTGGCTTCCGTTCGGGTGGCACTAAAGCGTATTCGAGAACGGGTGGGTTGGGGGGGCTGGCTGCAGTATTTTCGAGGGACTCGGGCACGACGGGCTTGGTGGGCCGGTCATGCCCTGCTGTATAGGGGGATTGCCACCCCCCAACCGATCGCCCTTTGCGAACCCCCCTTCCAGGGAAATCCCTACTACTCCTATCTGGTTACCCAGTGGATTTCCAATGCCCAGAATCTGCATCTTTGGGGTTGGCAAATCGCCCGGCTTCCTCAGGCCGACCGCCTTCGCCTGGCCGCCCAATGTGCTGAAAGTTTGGGCCGTCTTATCGGCCGACTCCATGCCTATCGAGTCCGGCACGGGGATCTCAAAATGGCCAATATCTTGGTGCGGGCAGACGGAAACAGCCTGCAGACTTGGCTTTTAGATGTGGACAGAATCCGGATAGGTTCCCGCTGGCAACGGGGGTATCGAAAGGATCTAGTTCGATTAGCCCAGGGGCTGAGCGCACATCCGTGGGTACCCCGGAGCGTACTTTGCCGATTTCTGCACACCTATACCAAACAGTTTCCTGCCTTTGCCAGGCCCGATTGGAAAACCCTCTGGCGGCAAATCTCCAAAGAACTCACCCGCTGGCAACACAAACACAAAGGCCGCTGCCCCCTGCTGTAAAAAGCCCGTCGGGAAAAGCCTTTGGAAGGGTTTCGGATATCCTGGTGCTTGCTCCTTCGCTCGAAAGGAGGGTATATACGACTTTTTGACGAATGGTTTGGGCAAATCGCCAGCCGGTGCTTGTTTCTTCCCGCTAAAAGAGGGTATAGTGCACCCTAGAACTCATTATCTTCCAAGGCAAGTGGGATATTTTTCGGTTCGAGAAAGGATGGGGGACTGGCAGCAAGTAAACAAATATCTCTGTTCACAATTTCCCGTTTGGAATGGAGATGGTTCCAACCGATTCTGTACATTTGATCCAATTAACCGCTCTCAGGAGGTGTGATCATGGCACAGATTTGGCGAAACATGGTCTTTTTTGGAGGCAACCTCCTTAGGCTAAGGCGGCTCAGCCGGTGGGCCTTCCTCGTCTTAGCCTGGGTATGGCTGTGGTGCCTTTTGGCAACCGGCGTCCCGGCGGAACCGAGAAAGGATCATTGTGTCATTTTGGTCAGTATTGATGGACTGGCCGGCTTCTATCTGGACGATCCGAAAGCGCAGATGCCCACCATCCGACGATTGGCCAAGGAAGGGGCTAGGGCCAGCGGCATGGTAACCTGTTTCCCGTCGGTAACCTGGCCGGCCCATGCCACGCTTTCGACCGGCGTCAGCCCGGCCCGGCACGGCATGATCGGCAATAGCTATCTGGATCGGAAAACCGGCCAGGTGGTGGGCCTGTTGTGCGATCCGGTCTATGAGAAGGACCAGGTCCTCAAAACGCCGACGATTTATGATGTGGCCCATCAAGCGGGTTTGAAGACGGCCGGGGTGCTCTGGCCCATCACCCGGGGGGCGACCACCCTGAACTGGTTTGTGCCCGACATGCCCGGCGACGACACCTGGGAAAAACTGGGCACCCGCAGTTGGCTGGAGGAACTTCGGGCCGAGGGCATTCCGGTGGATCGGCACGGCCCATGGTGCCGGGAACCGGCCGGCGGCGTGCAGCGGGATTGGCTTTACAGCCGAATGGCCGCCCACCTGATCCGCCGCCATCAGCCCAACCTGATCCTCATCCATCTGGTCGAGCCGGACCATGTGCAGCATCGCACCGGGCCCCGATCGCCGGAGGCCTATTGGTGCGCCAGTTACAGCGATGATCGCATCCGGGACCTGGTGGAGGCGGTGGCCGATTCGCCCCTGGCCGGGAAAACTACCTTCATCATCTGCTCGGATCACGGATTCTTCCCGATCACCAAGGACATCCGGCCAAACGTGCTTTTGCGCCAAAAGGGCCTGATCCAGGTCAAAGAAGGTAAGATGGTCTCTCGGTCTGCTTACTGCCTGTCGCAGGGCGGCAGTGCGATGGTGTACATTTTGGACGATGCCCGTCGAGAGGCACTTCTTAGCCAACTCCGCAAAGACTTGGCCCAGATCGAAGGCGTGCAAGCCGTTTTTGGACCGGAAGAGTTCGCCAAAATCGGTCAACCCACGCCGCAGCAGAATCCTTGGGGAGCGGACCTCTGGCTGGCCGCCGAAAGCGGCTATAGTTTTTCCGATGGCTTTTCGGGCGAGGAGGTAGTGGTAGCCCGGCAGACGGTCGGCGGCACCCACGGCTATCTGCCCGATCAGCCTGATATGCATGCCATGTGTGTCCTCTGGGGGCCGGACATTCGAGCTGGTACCCAATTGGGCAAGGTAGATGCCCGGGATATTGCGCCGACGATTGCCCGGCTTTTGGGGCTCCAGATGCCGACGGCCGAAGGCCGGGCCTTGATCCAGCCGGCCGCCGCCCCAACGGCCAAACCTTAACCCCACCGCCCGCTGGACGACTGCAATTCTTGAATTTTTGGTAACACTTTGGCCGAATGAAGCAACTGGCTTCTCCCCTGGCCGTCGAGAGGCCGGCTAAGAGGCTGTCTCGAAATGGGTACTCGGGCGGCGGCCCGGCCCGTCGCCAAACCCTTCCGATTTACCAAAGTGCCCGTTTTATGGGGGGTTGGCAGTCTGGGGGCCGCCCGTTGGTCGGTGCATCCCCACTCAAAATGGAATTTCGGGAGAGCCTCTTAGAGTTAGGGATAGCTTTCCCACTTCAGTGGGGTCTTGTGGAAAGAGGAAAAACGGGGTAAACTAATCGGATTAAAGTATGAGCACTGTGTCAGCCGGGTTGGTAGGATAACAAACGGCTAACTGCATCCGCCAAGTGCTTTCGGCCCCATGGCGATTCAGGCCAGGCCTTCTTGCTGGATCTGGGCGGAATGAGCCGAAAGAGGGTTCCATATACCTCTGAGGAGGGATTTTTCTTTCTTGGTTTTCAAAGGAGCTGATCCGTGGCAGAGCGACGCTTCGTAACAGTCGATGGCAATGAAGCGACGGCCAATATAGCGCACCTGACCAACGAAGTGGCCGCCATTTATCCGATTACGCCCTCGTCCGGACTGGGCGAAATGCCCGATGCCTGGGCAGCGGCAGGACGAAAGAACATTTTCGGTTCGGTACCGCTGATTGTGGAAATGCAAAGCGAGGCCGGGGCGGCCGGTGCGGTCCACGGCGCCTTGCAGGCCGGAGGGATTGCCACCACATTTACCGCCTCCCAGGGCCTGCTGCTGATGATCCCCAACATGTTCAAGATTGCCGGCGAACTGACGCCGACGGTCTTCCATGTAACGGCCCGGACCGTGGCCACCCATGCCCTGTCGATCTTCGGCGACCATAGCGACGTGATGGCTTGCCGAACCACAGGGTGGGCCATGCTCTGTTCCGCCTCGGTGCAAGAGGCGCAGGACATGGCCTTGATCGCCCAGGCCGCCACGTTTGAATCCCGTGTGCCGTTCATCCACTTCTACGACGGGTTCCGGACTTCGCATGAAGTGAACAAAATTGAACAGCTTACCGAAGACGATTGCCGGGCCATGCTGGATATGGAACGCATCCATGAGCATCGTGCCCGGGCGATGAATCCGGAACGGCCGGTGCTCCGGGGCACCGCCCAAAACCCGGACGTCTTTTTCCAAGCCCGCGAAGCCTGCAACCGGTTTTATCAGGCGGTGCCGGGCATTGTGCAAAAGGTGATGGATCGGTTTGCCCGGCTTGTGGGGCGGCAGTACCATCTGTTCGACTACATCGGCGCCCCGGATGCTGAGCGGGTGATTGTCCTGATGGGTTCCGGCGTGGGCGTGGTGGAGGAGGCCGTTGAACGGCTGCGGAGCGAAGGGCAAAAGGTGGGCCTGGTGCAAGTACATCTATACAGACCATTCGACGCCAAGGCCTTTGTCCAAGCCCTGCCGAAAACGGTACGCCGGATCGCCGTCCTGGACCGGACCAAAGAACCCGGCGCCCTAGGCGAACCGCTTTACCTGGATGTAACAGCGGCCTTGGCCGAGCAGTGGACCGAACAAGTCCCCGGTACGCCCATGCCCCTGGTGATTGGCGGCCGATACGGCCTGTCCAGCAAGGAATTCACGCCCGCCATGGTCAAGGGCGTTTTCGACGAACTGGCCCGGCCCAATCCACGTCGGCATTTTACCGTGGGCATCCACGACGATGTCACCCATCTGAGCGTGGATTACGATCCCCATTGGTCCACCGAAAAAGAGGATGTGGTCCGAGCAGTCTTCTTCGGTCTGGGCAGCGACGGCACGGTCAGCTCGGTCCGGAACACCTGCAAAATCTGC
>Ga0209809_1001870_pt1 | contig 16048 bp, 15 predicted proteins | sample YNPMSTMetaG_FD_186172 | JGI IMG/M metagenome (GOLD analysis project Ga0209809, IMG submission 186172) | Anoxygenic and chlorotrophic microbial mat microbial communities from Yellowstone National Park, USA - YNP MS-T MetaG (SPAdes) (version 2) ... | reverse complement strand
CGTTAAGGGCGAACGGTTTTTTCGGCGTGTCGGCCCCGATGCGGGGTCATGGGTCCTGGGGTGGCTCGGCGGCGGCGAGGCGGCCTTCGAAGGCGGCACGCACCTCCTCTTCGAGCAGCTCGTATCGGCCGACGTAACGCGGCGAAAAATGGAACGGGATCACGCGCCGCACGGCGGCCCAGCGGCCGAGCGTGCCCGCCTCGCGGGCCGTCAGGTGGCGGCGGGCGCGGGCTTGCGCACGGTCGGCGTCGAGGAACGGGGCTTCGATGACGAGCGTGTCGGCGCCCCGGGCGAGCTCGAGGATGCGCTCGATGTTGCGACGCGTCCACGCGCAGTCGGTCACGTACACCACCCTTTGGCCCGGCACGACCTCGAGCACCTCGCGGCGAAGCATACCCAAGGGCAGGGTCCGCTCCACGATCCCGTCCGGACCTCGCCAACGGGCACCGATGGGCGTCGTGTCCGGTGCGTTCGCGAGGACCGCCTCCTTGAGGGTCCGCAGCCAGGGGCCCGTGCCGAGGCCCATGGCTTCGAGGCGGTTGCGCCAAATCTGCACGTGCTGGGGCTCGGCGAGCGCGAAGGCCAAGCAGGGGATGTCGTGGTCGAGCGGAACCGCACGGACCGACAGGCGCGGCTCGTCGCACACGTGATCGCCGGGCGCTTCGAAGCTCTCGATCGGCCCGGAGCGGAAGCGATCGGTGAGAGCGAGGGTGGCACGCCGCCTCCGGCCGTCTTCCGGTACTTCGAGGACTTCGAAACTTACCCCCTCGCGATAGGTCCCGGCCAGGTTCCAGCTGTAGGAGGCCAGCCGGTGGGCGAGCCGCTCGATCGTCCCCGCGGGGCCGACGAGTCGGATCGTGCGGGCGCGGCCAAGCACGACACGCAGGAGTTCTTCGAAGCCGCAGAAATGGTCGAGATGCGCGTGGCTCAGCAGTACGTCGCTCACCCGCAAGAGTTTACGTGGTGCGAGTCCAACGAGCGTACCGAGGTCGCACAACACGGCCCGTCCGGCTCCCACGAGATCGACGAAGAGGGCCGGATCGCCGGTCGGGCCGTTGACGAGCGTGAGCTCGAAGGCACTACGCATCGAAAAAGGTACCTCACGAGTGCTTTCCGTGGGCAAGCGCCGGTCGATTTCAGCCGATCGACGCCGACCCTCCTCGATTCCTCGATCCGTGATTTTCGGCCCAAGTCCGCTTGCGATCGGGGTGCTCGCGACGCGATGCCCGGGTCGACGGCCGGCGTTCCCGCGATCCCGCCAGCCGCCCCCACTCGGGATCCTCGCCGCCTTTCGTCCGACCGACGCGCTCGCGAAATCGAGAGGTGAGGTCGCCGCCGCGAACTTGGTGCCCCAGGAGGGACTCGAACCCCCACGCCCTCGCGGGCAACAGATTTTGAGTCTGCCGCGTCTACCGGTTCCGCCACTGGGGCACCCTCGCGGCCTCTAAGGCGCGGGCCGGATCGGGTCAAGGCGGCTTCCCGGTGGGCTCGACCGAAAGCGCCCCCGCGACCCCCCGACCGGCCGCACCTGCGTTCCGACGGAAGCGGCCGTCCCTCGGGAGGGGTCCAACGGAGCGACCCGCCTCGGCCTTGCCACGTCGAGCTCGGCGCCACGCGCAACACGAACGGTGGGATCGGGTCGAGGCCGGGTCGGCGCATGTGCACACAGCGGCCCAGCCGCTCGACCTGTACGCGTAGCCCGGGGGAACCGAGCGGACCCGCAGGCGGAGGAGCACGCAAGTGGCGAAGTCGAGGGCGAGCGCCGTGGGCGGATCGATCGGGGTCTCCAGCGGCCGGCCGAGTCGGTGATCGCACGGATAGGTTCGTGAGTGGTCAACCGGAGCGCCGCACGCGGTGCGGCCACGCTTGCCCTCCTCCTCCTCCTCGCCTAAGCGGCGACGCGGACTGCGTGTCGGGAGGGCGCCCGTGCTGCGCGCGACCTACGATTGGATGATGCGGCAAGCCGCGAGCCCGGGCGCCGAGCGGGTGCTGGGCGTCGTGTCGTTCGCCGAGAGCTCGTTCTTCCCGATCCCGCCCGATGTCATGTTGATCCCGATGGTCCTCGCGCGTCCCGAACGCGCTTGGCGGATCGCAGCTATCGCCACGGCGGCGTCGGTTCTAGGTGGAATCACGGGGTACGCGATCGGCTATTTCCTTTACGAGACCGTCGGCCTCTGGGTCATTCAGCTTTACGGGCTCGCCGAGCAGGCCGAGGCGTTTCGCCGCGGCTACCAAGAGTGGGGACTGTTGATCGTTCTCGTCGCCGGCTTCAGTCCCCTACCCTACAAAGTGATCACGATCGCGAGCGGCGCAGCGGCCTTCGACCCCTTTGTTTTCACCTTGGCCTCGATCGTCTCGCGCGGTGCCCGTTTCTTCTTGGTCGCGGTTCTGCTGCGTTTGTTCGGCTCGGTGATCCGGAATTTCATCGAGGCACGACTCGGGCTCGTGACCGGTGCTTTCGCCGTCCTCCTGGTCCTCGGCTTCGTGGCCCTGCGCTATCTTCGATCCTGAACTCGGCGCGAGCGCGGAGGCAGGGACGTGCGAGCAGCTCCGACGATCTTCGAGCGGCGCGGGAGCTATCCGCTCAGGGTGGTACTGGCCCTGGTCGTCATGGCCGCAGCGGGCGCCCTCGCCACCGCTTTCGGGCTCGAGCATCTGGGGGGCTACGCACCCTGCTCGCTCTGCATCCTCGAGCGCTGGCCCTGGGCTGCGGCCTTGGTCGCGGGTGTGATCGGTCTCGCGATCGGCGGACCGCGCACCGCCCTCGCCGTAGCTGCCCTGGCACTCGTCGGGAATGCCCTGGTCTCGGCTTATCACGTTGGCGTCGAGGCCGGCTGGTTCGCTTTGCCGAGCAGTTGTGCCGCGGGTGGCGGAGCGAGCACGATCGAGGAGCTTCGGGCGCAGCTCCAAATGGCCCGGCCGACCTGCGATCGGGTCGCACTGCGCGTATTCGGCCTCTCGCTCGCCGCGTGGAACGGACTCGCGGCGGCCGCGGTCGCAGCTCTCGCAGCCGCGACGCTGTTGCGCGCCCCTCGTTCCGGCGAGCCACCAGCCCTCAACAGCTGAACGAGACCGCCCCGGTCGCGTGTTGCAGCACGTGCCGGGTGGCACCACCGAGGACGAGCTGCCGCAGCCGCGCGTGGCTGTAAATCCCCATGACGAGCAGGTCCGCACCGAACTCGGCCATCCGTGCCAAGAGATCGGCGCCGACGTTCCCCGAGCCCGGCAGCCGGCGTCCAACTGCCGCCACACCGTGCCGTTCGAGAAGGGCGAGCGCGCCGTCGAGGCTGTCGGCGCCCTCTTCCCCCACCGTCACGACCTCGACGGCCTGGGCGGAACGGAGGAACGGGAGAGTATCTTTGAGGGCTCGGGCGGCCTCTTTGCGGCCGTTCCAGCCGGCCAGGACGCGGCGGCCGAGGTCGGCGGAAAAGCCGTCCGCGGGGACCAGCAGAACCGGACCGCCGGCGCCGAGTGCCGCCTGCTCGATCGGCTGGAGTGTAAGTGCGTCGATCCCGCGGGCCTCGAAGCGCGGCCCGATCGTGAGATCGGCGGTACGGGCGAGCTGCGCGAGGCACTCCCCGGGATCGCCTTCGAGATGCCGCCAGATCGCTCCCGATCCCGGCTCGCAGACGCGCCGGAAGGTCGCTTCGAGCCGCGCGGCCACCGCTTTCGCGGCTTCGCGCTGGGCCTCGATGATCTCTGGGCCGACATAGGCGGCCCCTTCGCCGTAGCCCACCGGGACGATCGGCGGCGGGGTGACGTGCAGGGCCACGAGCACGGCTCCGAACCGCCGGGAAAGCTCGAGCGCCGCGCGCAGGCGCGCTTCGTTACCGGCGTCGTCGGTCAACTGGAGCAGGATGGTGCGATAGGTCATGGGTGGCCGCGTCCTCTTCGCTGCCCGGGCCGAGCCTCGGCGAGCTCAGCCTAGCAGCCGCCAGCCCGTAACGATACGGGCGGCGGTCGTGAGCCAACACATGGCAGCGAATACCCAGGCGAGGACCGGGAACCATTGCGGCTTCAGGCAAGAGAGCACGAAAAAGGCGATGGTCTCGCTGCCCTCGGTGAGGCCGCCAAGGTAATAGAGCGACTTCTTGCCCCGCGCCTCGGTGGTGAGACCGCGACGGCCGGCCATGGTCGCAAACGCGAGGAAGGAGCTGCCGGTCCCCATGAAGGCAAACAACAAGCACGCCGCGGGGAGTGCGTTGGCAGCCGGGTCGTGCAGGGCGAAGGCGCACGCCATCGCGGCATAGACGATGAAGTCGAAGACGATGTCGAGGAAGCCGCCCCGGTCGGTGATGCCGTTCACGCGGGCAACCGCCCCGTCGAGCCCGTCCGCCAGCCGGTTCACGAGGAACAAGAGCAACCCCACGCTCGGATGGCCCGCCGCAACGAGCCCCGCGGCCAGCAGCCCGAGCGCGAAGCCCACGATGCTGATCGCATCGGCGCCGATGCCGAAGCTCGCCACTCGGCGCGCGACCTCGGCCAGGGGAGGGTCGATCAGCCGACGTGCCGCGGCATCGAGCATCTACCGGCTCGACCGAGTTGGCGCGGCTCAGGAGCGGCCCTGGCGCAACTCGAACGGCACGACTCGGTCCTTGCCGGCGCCGGGCGTGGCCGCGCCAGCCGCGGGCGGTTCGCCAGCCGCACCGGAAGCCGAGACCGCGCCGGCGACCGCCTCTTCGCGCCGCATCCGTGCCGCGACGAGCACGGTCACCGGCAGCGAGGCGAGATAGAGGAGGGCCAGGATCGAGAGCGTGAGCCAGGGCTCGGTGACGAGGAGGGCCATGGCGAGGCCCGCGACCGCGAGGGTCGGGACGATCTGATCGGGCCGGAGGCGCAAGCGCTTGACCGAAAGGGTCGGGACCCGGCTCACCATCAAGATGGCGACGAGGGTCAAAGTCGCGGCGTTCAAGAACCAGTGCTGCCAGATCGCGTGGCCGAAGGCGAACCAGGCGATCATCGGCGAGAGGGCGAGGCCGGCGGCCGCCGGTGCCGGAACGCCCGTGAAGAAGTGCTGGGTCCAGCGCGGGCGGTCGGGGTCGTCGGCTTCAGTGTTGAAGCGGGCCAGGCGGAGGGCGCAGCAGACCGCGAACAGGAGGGCCACCGCCCAGCCGAGGCCGCGCACCGGTTGCAGCGCCCAGAGATAGACGAGTAGCGCCGGCGCCACGCCGAAGTTGAAGAAATCGGCCAGGCTGTCGAGCTCGGCGCCGAGCTTGCTCTGGATGTTCAGGAGCCGCGCCGCGCGGCCGTCGAGCCCGTCGAGCACGGCCGCCGCGACGATCAGCGCCACGGCGAGCTCGTAGCGCCCGTCGAGGCCGTAGCGCAAGCCGGTGAGCCCGGCGCAGAGGCTCAAGATCGTGAAGAGGTTCGGCACCATGTGCAGCAGCGGACGGCGAGTCCGCTGGCGCTGTCGGCGCCGGCCGCGCAGCATCATGTCATCCGTCTCCGCCGAGGGGGCCGTGGCCCGTCGAGCTCCGCCAACACCGTCTCGCCCGCGATCGCCCGTTGGCCCGGGAGCACGAGGGGCGTCGTTCCCGCCGGAAGATACACATCGCAGCGGCTACCGAAGCGAATCAAGCCCACGCGGTCGCCGGCGCCGAGCGTCGTACCCGGCTCGACGAACGGCACGATCCGTCGAGCTACGAGCCCGGCGATCTGGACGAGCCCGACCCGCCGTCCGTCGGTCGTCTCAATCACCCAGGAAAGCCGCTCGTTCTCGTCCGAAGCTTTGTCGAGGGAGGCGTTGAGGAAGCGGCCCGGATGGTGGACCCTGGCGACGACACGACCGGCGACCGGCGTGCGGTTCACGTGCACGTCGAACACGTTCATGAAAATACCGACGCAGGGCAGGGGTTCACTGCCGAGGCCGAGCTCGGCCGGCGGCCGGCGCGCGCCGACCGCGACGATCCGCCCGTCCGCCGGGCTCACGACGAGGTCGGGTTCGTCCGGCGTCACCCGTGCTGGATCGCGGAAGAACCAGGAACACCAACCGGTGAGCGCGAGCCCGATCCAGAAGAGCGGACGCCAAAGCGAGCCCAGCAGCAGCGCGAGCAGGAAGAAGGCGGCCACGAACTTCCAGCCGTCGCGGTGGATCGGAGCCAGCAGCCCCGGCATCGCCTCGCCTTCCGTCTTCGAGAGCTCGGCCGCGTTCATTCCGTCCCGATCGCGTCGGCGCGCAGGAACACACCGTCCATCTGCAGCTCGCGCCCGCTGCGCGGTTCGACATAGCCCGGCAGGAAGAGCCACGGAACGTAGCCGAACGCCTTCACCCGGTCGATCATCGTACGCCAATCGAGCTCGCCTTCGTAGAGCGTGACGAGCGCGAGCTCGAGCTGCAGCCCGACGATTCGCGGGAAAAGGCCTCGTGCGCCGTCGAGTGCCGGGCCCTCGAAGCCCTGCAGGTCGAGCTTCAGGAAGATGCGTCGCGCGGGGTCCGCAACGAGCTCGGGCAGCTCGTCCAGCCGAACCACCTCCACCTCGATCCGGCGAACCGGCCGTGAGCTCGGCGACAGCCGCTCAAGCGTGGGCGTGCGCGGCAAAAGTGAGCTCATGTCGCTCTCGCCCGAGACCTCGAGGATGGCGCGTCCCCGGTTCGCGCCGAGCGCGACGGCTGGGCCGATTTGCCAAGCGGGATCGTGGGCGGCACGGCGCAACAGTTCTTCCCGGAGCTCGGGAATCGGTTCGATCGACAGGATCGGACCGCGCCAGCCCGTTTCGCGCAACTTCGCCGCATATTGCCCGCGATTGGCGCCGCCGTCGACCACGAGGTCGACCCGTGATCGCTCGAGCAGATTGACGAGCTGGCGGTGCGGGTCGCGCGCCTTCCGCAACGGCCGGACCTCGTAGCCGAGGGCGCGGGCGAGTCGGGGAAGGATCCTCACGATCCGTGGGCCAGGGCGAAGACCTCAACCGGCTCGGGAACGCCGCGCAGGGGGAAGCGGCCGAGCGGTTCGAGGAGCGGGGCATCGCAAGCGCACATCGCGGCAAAGGCGCCGGAGATCAGCACGTCGCGATCGAGGTCCTTGGCGAGCTGCTGGAGGCGGGCGGCGACGTTGACCGCCGGGCCGATCACCGTGAAGTCGAGTCGCGAAGAGGTTCCGATGTTGCCGTACATGACGTCGCCCACGTGCAAGGCGAGAGCGAAGCGTAAGGGCCCGGGGCTCCAGCGTCGTTCCGTATCGAGGCCCCTGAGCCCGCGGCGGGCCTCGGCCGCGGCACGCAGCGCCCGATGACAGGCGGCCTCCTCCTCGAGGGGAAAGATCGCGAGCATCCCGTCGCCGATGAACTTCAAGATCTCGCCGCCGCGGGCTTCGACCGGTGCTCCCACCGCGTCGAAAAAGGCATTGAGACAGGCGATGACCTCGTCCCGCGCCAGCCTTTCGACGATCGTCGTGAAGTCGCGCAGGTCACACTGCCAAATCGCCGCGCGCACGGTAGCACCGCTGCCGCGGCGGATTTCGCCCGCCAGGATGCGCGCGCCGGCATGCCGCCCGACATAAGCGTCGAGCAGGTTGCAGGCGATCCGCCGGGAGAGGCGGATCTCGGTCGCCATGGCGAGTGCCGGCAAGAGCTCGCCCAGGGCCGCGAGGTCGGCCGCTCGGAATCCGCCGGGGCGCGTCGTCGCCCAGGTACAGGCGTGGCGCGTGCCGTCGGTGAAGGTCATCGGCATGGCGACGTAGTCGGTCATGCCTTCCGCACGGAGCTCGGCGTAGACGGGATATTCGCGGGGAGCCGCGGTCGGCAGGTCGAGACGCTGGTGGATCGCCTCGGCGCCCTCGTAGAGCGCGCGGACCGGGCTGTCGAGGAAGCGCCGATCGGTGATCGCGTCGTGGTCGAGGAAGGTGATCTCGGCCTCCTCCATCCCCGGTCGCCAGAGCAGACGGGCGCCGAAGAACTGCGGATGGAGCGTGCGGACATGGAGAGTGGAGCGGGCGATCGGCAGGCCGTCCTCGAGAAGCCGGGCGCACAGACCGGCGAACAAGCGCTCGACGAAGCGCTCGCGCCCGCTCTCCAGCACGAGCCAGTCGAGCGCGAGCAGACGGCGTTGGGGCCAGCGACCGCCGGACGCGCTCATGTGCCGCGCGCCTCGACTTCGGCCAGACGGAGCGAAACCTCGGTCAGCCGCTGGGTCGTATGGTGTAACCGAGCTGCGAGCTCATGCATGATCTCGACGCCGACTTGGGGAAATTGCGCGACCAGGTTGAAGAATCCGTCTTTGGCGATCCTGAGCGTGTGCAACCGCGTCGCCGCCACGACCGTGGCGGTCCGCGGCACGTCGCACAGGATCGCGATTTCGCCCACGATCTCGTTCTTGCCGAGCGTCGCCACTTTTACACGGCCTTTCGGCGTGTCCACGAAGACGTCCGCGGTGCCTTCGAGCAGGATGTACGCGGCGTCGCCCGGCTCGCCCTGCCGGCAGACCACCTCGCCCGGCTCGAAATCCAGATGCTCCGAGGTGAAGGCGAGGAGCTTCAAGCGCGCGGGTTCGACCTTGGCGAACAGGGGGATCGCGCGGAGCGCTTCGACGTCGCGTTGCAGGCTCACGACACCTCCTCCGCTGATCGACCGAGCGCACCGACGGTTTCATGCCCCGGCGCCGAGATCTGGGCGAAGCTGCCCTGGGCCACCACCCGTCCGCGGTCGAGGACGATAACCTGCTCGAAGCGAGCGGCCCATTCCGGTTCCTGCAGCGACCAGACGATCGAACGGTCGCGAAATGTCTCGAGCAGTGCGTCGCGGACGAGCGGCTGGTCGGCTGCGTCGAGCGCTGACGTGGGCTCGTGGAGGATCACGAGCTCGGGCCGGCGCAGGACCTCTCGGGCGATCGCGAGCTTCTGCCGTTGCGCCAGGGTGAGCCGGGCGCCGCCGATGCCGCACTCGGTGCGCAGCCCGACCTCGATCACGACGTCCCGGAGCCCTTGCGCGTCGATCACCTCGCCCAACAGCGCCGCCACCCGCGTGGCGGCGTGCGCTTGGCCGTAGGCGATCTTGCCGAAGAGGATGTTCTCCTGGACCGAGACCGCTGGGTTGACGTGGTCGGGATCGAAGAACGCCACGGCGCCGACGAGCCCGGCCGGCAGCCCCTCGCGGAAGCGCTTGCGCGCCTCGAGCAGCCTCGCCTGGAGCGGTTCGTCGATCAGTCCGAGCCGGTGGCGGGCCACGATCAATTTGAAGGGTAGGTCCAATAGTCGGTCGCGGTCGGCGGCCGGCAACCGGTCGAGCCGGTCGATGCTCGCCCGTCCCAAGATCGCCTTGAACTCGGGTAGATCCTCTGGTGCGATGAAGGCGAACTGACGATAATATTCGTGATCAGGTGGGAGATCGGCGAATAGTTCTATCATGGTTTCTGCGAGGCGGTAGCCGACTCTCCGTAGTTCGTCGACGAGTCCCGTGTTTTCGAGAACCTTGCGCACATAGGGGTGGCTCGCAAGGTGCTCGAGGTCGAAGACGCTGCCGACCGGCATGCCGAAGAGCAAGTTCTCGGCGACCGTGGCGTTGGTGTTGTAGCGATGCGGGTCGAACGGCTCGACCAGTCGCGCGAGTCCCTCATCGCCGGCCAGTCGGGCGCGCATCGCGCGCCGCGCCTCGAGGATCCGCTCCGCGAGCTCGGGTCGGTCCGCCGGGAGCGGCCCTCGCAGCCCGAAGGTGTAGACGTCGTCGGTGAGCCGGGCCACGGCCAAGGCCGCGAGCATCGCCGGAAGCCGTTCGGCCGGGTCGCGGACCCCGGCCGCTTCCCAGTCGACCCAGTCGGCATCGAGCGGATCGGCAGAGTTGCCCGAGGCCAGGGCCTCGTGGCGGTCTCGGGCGCGTCGTGCTCGGTCGGCCCCCGTCGGCTCGACCAGCCGACGCGGCCGCTGCTTGAGGCCGTAGAGGAGGTTGTCTTCGATCGTTCCGGCGATCAGGGCGGGCTGACTCCCGATATAGGCGATCTTGCGACCGAGCAGCGGTTCCGGGAGCTCGTGGAGCACGAGGTCGTCGATCAGCACACGTCCCGAATTGGGCACGAGGAGTCCGGCGAGGACCAGGGTCAACTCTTCTCGACCGCCCCCGGCGGGGCCGATCAGGGCGACCCGACAGGGCAGATCGAGCTCGAGCTCCACGCCGTCGAGAACCGGCTCGCGCCCGTCGTCGAGCAACGTCACGCCGGCCACCCGCAGGCTCGTGCCGGTGAACGATGGCTCGCGGCTCGGCTCGCCGGTCAAGAGCTCGGCCGGCTTGAGACCCGGCGGGGCGAATTGGGCCACGGTTTGCTCGTACTTGATCCGGACGTCGTAGAGGGTTTGATAATAGGTCAACAGCTCCTTCCAGGGCGAGGACAGGTCCTTGTGGGCGCCCACCACGGCCACCAGCGCGCCGAGCGTGATGTCGCCGTGGATCACGAGCCAGCCGCCGATCGAGAAGAAAAAGAATGGGCCGAGCTGAGCAATGAAATTATTGAGGAATTTGATCAAGAATTTCTTTTTGTAAATCGCGAAGCGAATCCAGAACACGGTTCCCAACTGCTCGCTGAAGCGGGCGAGCTCCCAGCGGGCCGTCCCGTGGGCGTGGATCTCCCGGATCGTTGCGCAGGTCTCGCTGATCCGCTCGGCATTGCGACGGACTTGGCGGACCCGCCTTTTGGCGAGCTCGTTCACTTGGCGTTGCAAGCGCGGGATCAGCCACATCTGCAAGGGGTAGAGAGCGATCGCGGCGATCCCGAGGATCGGGTCCTGCATGAACATGAAGGTGAGGATCGTGAGCAGCGTCCCGCCCTGGAAGGCCGGCACGGCGAAAGCGTCGCCCACGAAGCCGCCGAGAGCCTCGGTCTCGGCGTTGATCATCTGGACGAGTTCGCCTTGGCTGACCTTGCGGAAATGCGGCAGCGGGAAGCGCAGCACGTGTTCGTAGAGCTGATAACGCAACCGGCGGAGCATCCGTTCGGCGACGATGCCGGCATAGACGTTCAAAAGGTATTTTAGCCCGCCACCGATCAGGACCAGCGACAAGAACAGGCCGCAAAGGGCGAACAGATAAGTAGTGCGTTCCAGATCGTATCCGAACAGCAGCCACGGTCCGTCAGGGTTCCCGAGGGCTCGGTTGATGATGATTTTGGGGAGCTCGAGAGAATAGTAGAGCGGCGGGAACGACAAGAACGTGAGTGCCAAGATCAAAAGCTGCTGTTTCCAGCTGTACTTGCGAATGAAGGCGAAGATCGAGGGTTCCATGCCGTCCGCCGAGCGATCGTCCAGGGGACCTTAGGGGAAGCTGCCGGCCGGCGCAAAAGGCCGTGTCGAAGAGCGGGCTTCAGGTTCGAGCGGAAGCCGACCGGCCCGACACGGTGAGCGGCAGTCGTAGGCAAGCGCGCAGACCGCCTTCGGGGCGGTTAACGAGGCTCACCTCGCCCCCGTGCGCCCGAGCGATGCCGCGGGCGATCGCGAGTCCGAGCCCGACACCGCCGGTTTCGGAGGATCGGGACGGGTCGAGCCGGACGAACGGCTCGAAGACCTCCTCGAGCTTGTCCAAGGGGATTCCGGGCCCGTCGTCGTCGACCCGGACAACGGCCTCCTCCCCCTCTCGGACCAGGCCGACCCGCGCCCGCTTTCCATAGCGCACCGCGTTCTCGATCAGGTTCCTCAAGGCGCGCCGAACCGCGGCGCTCCGGATCCGAGCGACCACCGGCTCGCTCGCCACGAGGCGCACCTCGAGGCCGAGCTCGCTCAGGTCCTCGACCGTACCTTCGACCAGCGCGGCGAGGTCGATTTCCCGCACCGGTTCGGCCTGGGCCTCCTCACGGGCGAAGGCGAGCGTGCTCTCGACCATCCGCTGCATTTCGTCGAGCGTCTCGACGATCCGCTGCTTCGCTTCCTCGTCGTCGAGGAGTTCGGCGCGCAAGCGCAGGCTCGTGATCGGGGTGCGCAAATCGTGGCCGAGCGCCGCGAGGAGGCGCGTGCGATCGGCGATGAACCGGGAAAGCCGCTCTTGCATGCCGTTGAAGGCCGCGATCGCTCGGCGAACCTCTTCGGGCCCGGTCTCGGGCAGGGGTGCGACCGGCTCGCCGCGTCCGAGGCGATCGGCGGCGTCGGCGAGGGCGACGAGAGGCCGGGTCGCGCGGCGGGTGCCGAGCAATACCGCGCCGACAAGGAAGGCGGCGAGAATTGCGAGCGTCGCCGCATAGGGCCGGGCGAAGGCCGGCACGGTTGCGATCGGGACGCTACGGGCGTTGAGCCAGCGGCCGTCCGGTAGGGCGATCGAGACGGCGGCGACGAGGTGCGGCCGGCGCCAAGGCTTGCCGTCCTCTTCCTCGTCGCCGCCGAACCAGCGGTCGGTGCGGGTGGCGAGGGCCACCCGCACCGACCGCGGTGGTGTGCCGAGCTCGCGGGCCAGGCGCCGGACCAAGGGATGGCGGACGTTCGCCTCTTCGTTAACGAGCGGCTCGAGGTCGATCGCGAGGACGAGTGCCGGATTGGTGAGGGCGCGGAGGATCACCTCATGCTCGTCCGGTCGGGTCGTCGCGAGCAAACGGACGGCCGGGACCAGCTGGTCCACGAGCCGCTCGCGCCCGAGCCGAGCGAGCGCCCAGTGACGCTCGTCGACGAAGATCCACCAAGCGACGAGCTGGGCGGTCGCGACCGCCAGGAGCGCCAAGGCAACGAGCCGTCCGGCGAGCGTGCGTGGCCAGAGCCGGATCACGCCCGTTCGACCTCGGCCTCGAAGCTGTAGCCGCCGCCCCAATGGGTGCGAATGAGCTCGGGTTTCTTCGGATCCCGCTCGATCTTGCGGCGCAGCCGGAGGACCTGTTTGTCGATCGCGCGGTCGAAGGGGGCGGCTTCGCGACCTCGGGTGAGATCGAGGAGCTGGTCGCGTGAGAGAACCATCTTGGGGTGCTCGAGGAAGGCTGTGAGCAACAGGAACTCGCCCGTGCTGAGCGGCACCACGACGCCGTCCTCGCGGGTGAGCTCGCGCCGGCCGACATCGAGAATCCAGCGGTCGAACTTGAAACGCTCGGCGGCCGGCCGCCCACGACGGGGTGGCAGGGCCTGGGCGCGCCGCAGCACCGCCTTGATCCGAGCGACGAGCTCACGGGGGTTGAACGGCTTCGCGACGTAGTCGTCGGCGCCCATTTCGAGGCCGACGATCCGGTCGGTGTCTTCGCCGAGAGCCGTCAGCAACACGATCGGCAAGTCGCCGCGAGCGCGCAGCTCGCGACAGAGGGCGAGGCCATCCTCGCCGGGCATCATGATGTCGAGAACGAGGAGATCGATTGCCGCGGCCTGCAAGATCTTTCGGGCAGCTGCGGCATTCTCGGCGGTGCTCACCCGGAAGCCGTGCTTGCCGAGGTAGCGCGCGAGCGGCTCGCGGATGTCGCGATGATCGTCGACGACGAGGAGGTGCGGCGCGGTTTCCATGGCCCGATCCTGCCAAATCGCCGGCCCGCTGCTAGCCCTCCGACTGTAACGGGCCGTCGCGGCTGCGGCGGTGCGCCAGATCTGGTGACCGAGTGCGTAGCTGCTCGACATTCGGACGCGACAGGAGGATGGTCCAAGGTGGACGTTCGCAGCGAGTGGAGGACCATCGCGATGACGAAGGACGATCGGATCGAGGCCGAACCCGGTCGGCGGCGGGCCCGCGCGTTTCTGATGCTCGGCGCCGGCGTGTTGGCCCTCGGTGCCGTCGGTTGGGCCGGGCTGAGCTGGGCCGATCCGTGGCACGGCCGCGGCATGGGCCCGATGGGCTGGGGACCTGCCGGCATCGGTTGGATGATGTTCGACCAGCTCGACGCCGACGGTGACGGCGTGGTCGGCGCGGCCGAGCTCCAACGGCCGAGCGATCGGATGTTCATGCGGATGGACCGTGACGGCGACGGCTATCTCACGCCCATGAGTGCCGCGGAGCGCGAGCGCATGCGCGAGCGGATGCGCGAGCACGGCCGCGAGCGCGGACCGGGTCGCGACTGACGTTGCCGGGATCGAGGCCGGCCGCCGTGCCGGCGCCGGTCATCGCGCCGCGTTGCGGTACCCTCGAAGACGCCTATCGTGGCGCGGTCCGCGGTGAGGGAGGACCGGCCATGAGCGTCTACCGGGCGATCTGGGAACGCAGTCTGCGCGATCCCGAGGGTTTCTGGGGCGAGGCGGCCGAGACGCTGCATTGGGACCGCCGCTGGGACCGGGTGCTCGACGCGTCCCGCCCGCCCTTCTACCGCTGGTTCGCAGGCGGCCTGCTCAACACTTGTTACAACGCCGTCGACCGGCACGTCGCCGCGGGTCGCGGCGGACAGGCCGCATTGATCCACGACAGCCCGGTCACCGGTACAATTCGGACCCTCACCTACGCCGACCTGCAGCGGGACGTGGCCCGCTTCGCCGGTGCCCTGGTTCGCCTCGGTGCGCGCAAGGGCGATCGAGTCGTCGTCTACATGCCCATGGTACCGGAGGCGATCGTGGCGATGCTCGCTTGCGCGCGGATCGGCGCCATCCACTCGGTGGTGTTCGGCGGCTTCGCGAGCCACGAACTCGCCAAGCGCATCGAGGACGCCAAGCCCGTCCTCGTCGTGTCCGCCTCTTGCGGGATCGAGCCGGGTCGGGTCGTCCCCTACAAACCTTTGCTCGATGCGGCGATCGAGCAATGCAGCCACAAGCCCCGCCACTGCATCGTCCTGCAGCGGCCGCAGTTGCGCGCCGAACTCGCGCGCGGCCGCGACCTCGACTGGGAGGAAGCGACAGCCGGCGCGCACCCCGTCGATTGCGTGCCGGTGGCCGCCACCGATCCCCTCTACATCCTCTACACCTCGGGCACCACGGGCCAGCCGAAGGGTATCGTGCGCGACCAGGGCGGTCACGCCGTGGCGCTGCTGTGGAGCATGCGCAACATCTACGGCGTCCAACCGGGTGAGGTCTACTGGGCGGCGTCCGACCTGGGCTGGGTCGTCGGCCACAGCTACATCTGTTACGGGCCGCTTTTGAATGGCAACACCACCATCGTCTACGAAGGCAAGCCCGTCGGCACGCCGGACCCGGGCGCCTTCTGGCGGGTCATCTCGCAGCACGGTGTCAAGGTGCTCTTCACCGCACCCACGGCGTTTCGCGCCATCCGCAAGGAGGATCCGGAGGGCGCGCATTTGAAGCGCTACGACCTCTCGCATTTCCGGGCCCTTTTCTTGGCCGGCGAACGCTGCGATCCCGACACGCTCTTGTGGGCCGAGGCTCAGCTCGGGGTGCCGGTGATCGACCATTGGTGGCAGACCGAGACCGGTTGGGCGATCTGCGCCAACCCGCTCGGCATCGAGAAGCTACCGGTCAAGCCCGGCTCGCCCGCCCTGCCGATGCCCGGCTACGACGTTCGCGTGCTCGACGACGAAGGTCACGAGCTACCGCCCGGCAAGCTCGGCGCGATCTGCATCAAGCTGCCCTTGCCCCCCTCCTGTCTCCCGACGCTGTGGAACGCGGACGAGCGTTTCGTTCAATCCTATCTTTCGCGGTACCCCGGCTATTACTTGACGGGTGACGCCGGGTTCAAGCACGAGGACGGTTATCTTTTCATCATGAGCCGGATCGACGACGTCATCAACGTCGCCGGTCATCGGCTCTCCACGGGGGCGATGGAGGAGGTGCTGGCCTCGCACCCCGCCGTCGCCGAATGCGCGGTGATCGGTGTGGCCGACGAGCTCAAGGGCGAACTGCCGCTGGGCCTGGTCGTCCTCAAGGCCGGAGTCGACAGGCCGCATCCCGAGATCGAGCGTGAGCTCGTCCAAAAGGTGCGCGACGAGATCGGCCCGGTCGCCGCCTTCAAACTCGTCACTGTCGTCAAGCGGCTGCCCAAGACGCGGTCGGGCAAGATCCTGCGCGGCACGATGAAGAAGATTGCCGACGGCCGGCCTTGGACCATGCCGGCGACGATCGACGATCCGGCGATCCTCGACGAGATCGCCGAGGCGCTCGCCAAGCTCGGCTATCCGCGCACCGGGCCGGGCTGACGCGGCGCCCTCGCCCTCGCCGAGCGCTTCTCGAAAAGAGCGTGCGGCGGCCTGCCGCAGCCTCGCCGCAAGGCCCTTTTGCGGCTTGCGCATGGGTAC
>Ga0209809_1001869_pt1 | contig 16056 bp, 16 predicted proteins | sample YNPMSTMetaG_FD_186172 | JGI IMG/M metagenome (GOLD analysis project Ga0209809, IMG submission 186172) | Anoxygenic and chlorotrophic microbial mat microbial communities from Yellowstone National Park, USA - YNP MS-T MetaG (SPAdes) (version 2) ... | reverse complement strand
TTTAGGTCAGGGTATCTATCAACTTGAATATATTTTTTACATTCCTGAAGTCAACATTCTTTATGACTTGAATTATAGTTACTATGGCTTTCAGGCAGGGTTTGGTTTCGGTTATATACTTGGTGCTGTCGAAGAGACTCAACGGACAACAATTCAGAAGGTTACAGAGGAGACAAAAGGTTTGGCATTCAACATCAAGTCAGTCTTTTACACAGCTCTAAGTCACACACTACAGGTTGAGATTGGAGTAAATTATCGTCAAGCATTCTTGAGTAATTTGAATTTTTTAATCAACCGACAACCTGACGAACGACTCAATTTATCTTTTAATTCATTTGGAATAAAAATAGGAGTGAGATACAGATTGTAATGGAAGAAATAATCAAAGCAATCATACTTGGCATCGTTCAGGGATTAACTGAATTTTTACCAATTAGCAGTACAGCACATTTGAGAATTGTTCCTGCATTTTTTGGATGGAACGACCCTGGTGCTGCTTACTCAGCTGTAATTCAAATTGGAACAATGCTGGCGGTTATAATTTACTTCTTGAAAGACTTACTCAGAATCTATAGAAAGGTTGTAATCAATCTTTTTGAAAAAAAGTTTATTACCGATCTTGATACAAAACTTGGATGGTATATTATTATTGGAACTATTCCAATCATCATATTTGGTTTGCTTCTTGAGGACTTAATCGCAAATGAATTTCGCTCAATTTATTTAATAAGTTTTACTCTTATATTTTTTGCAATCGTTCTTGCAATCGCAGAAAAAATCTCAAAGAAAAGCCTGGATATTAATCATCTTTCATTGTCAAAAGCGTTGATTGTTGGAATTGCTCAAGCATTTGCTCTGATACCTGGTGCATCAAGATCTGGAGTCACAATTACTGGAGGTTTATTTGTAGGATTTAATAGAGAAACTGCTGCAAGATTTTCATTTATGTTGAGTGTGCCTGCGGTTTTACTAAGTGGAGTTTATGAGTTCTATAAAATTTTTCCTCAACTTACACAGCAGGGAGCTCTTTCACTTATTTTTGCAACAGTGTTTTCTTTTATAAGTGGTATCCTTGCAATTGAATTTTTGTTAAGATATTTGAGGACGCATTCAACTTATATCTTCATCTGGTATCGAATTCTTTTAGGAATTTTACTTTTAGTGTTAATCAACATCAATTTCATTAAACCATAATTGGAGGACACAATGAAAAATTTATTTTTGTTGAACTTTGTTATAATTCTTCTTTTTACGCAAATAACATTCGCTCAAAAATCAAAAACTCAAACTAAGAAAACACAAGAAACAAGAACTCAACTTGTTGCTGTTTTTGAAACAAATATGGGAAGATTTGAATGCGAACTTTTTGAAGACAAGGCACCTAAGACGGTTGCGAATTTTGTGGGACTAGCCGAAAAAGGTTATTATGATGGAGTTATTTTCCATCGTGTTATAGATAATTTTGTTATTCAAGGTGGGGACCCAACAGGAACAGGTAGAGGCGGTGAAAGCATTTATGGTCATCCTTTTGAAGATGAATTTCATCCTGAATTAAAACATGATAAAGCCGGAGTTCTTTCGATGGCTAATGCTGGTCCAAATACAAATGGGAGTCAATTCTTCATTACACTCGCTCCTACTCCTTGGCTTGATAACAAACACTCAATCTTTGGTCAAGTAATTAAAGGAATGGAGATAGTTAGAAAAATTGGTAAGGTAGAAACAATTAAACCTGGAGATAGACCAGTAAAAGATGTTGTAATGAAGAAAGTCAAAATAGAAAGAAGAAAAGTGAAGAAGTAATTCCAATGAAAGAAGAAACCTTCTCTTCCAGATGGGCATTGCTTGTCTCAATTCTTGGAATAGCGGTAGGAACTGGCAACATCTGGCGTTTCTCAAGGATTGTTGCTCAAAATGGTGGAGGTTCTTTTTTAATTCCATGGATTATTTTTCTTTTAATCTGGTCAGTGCCTTTAATCATTCTTGAGTTTACAATCGGGAAATATACTCGAAAAGGTCCGATTGGTGCTTTCGTTCAACTCGCTGGTGAAAAATTTGCTTGGATGGGTGGATTTGTCGTTTTTGTCTCAACTGCAATTATGTTTTATTACTCGGTTGTAACGGGCTGGTGTATAAAATATCTTACTGCTATTTTTACTGATAACCTCCTTGCTATTAATGATTATTCTCTTTATTGGAATAATTTCAGTTCGAGTTATCAACCTGTTTTATTTCATTTGATTGCAATTTCAATCTCTGGTTATGTGATTTACCGTGGTGTTAAAGGTGGAATTGAAAAAATTAGTAAGGTGCTTGTCCCTTCATTAGTTGTAATTCTTGTTCTTTTATTTTTTAGAGCAATCTTACTCCCCGATGCAATTAAAGGAATTGAATTTTTCTTTAAGCCAGATTTAAATCTTTTATTAAATCATAAAGTCTGGATTCAAGCATTGACGCAAAATGCCTGGGATACAGGTGCAGGTTGGGGATTAATTCTTGTTTATGCTGCTTACGCAAGAAAAAGAGAAGATACTACAATTAACAGTGCTCTTGTTGCATTTGGCAATAATTCTATTTCATTACTTGCGGGGATTACAATCTTTGCAACAGTCTTTGCATTAACAACCGGCGATGCTTGGAAAGAAATTACCGTCTCAGGTCCAGCAAATACAGGATTAACTTTTATTTCTTTACCAAATCTGTTTAAAGAGATGCCGGGTGGTTTATTAATTCAAAATCTTTTTACATTTCTTTTCTTTCTTGCTTTAACATTTGCTGCGTTAACTTCTCTTATTTCTCTTGTGGAACTTGCTACAAAAACTTTAATTGATTTTGGATTTGAAAGAAAGAAAGCAATTAGCATTGTGTTAGCTTTTGCACTTTTGTGTGGATTACCATCAAGTCTAAATCTTAATTTTTTGATAAATCAAGATTGGGTGTGGGGTGTTGCTTTAATTTTGAGTGGTGGATTTATTGCTTTTGCAGTCATGAAGTTTGGTGTAAATAAATTTAGAGAAGAAATTCTTAACAGTTATGATAATGAATTTCGATTTGGCAAGTGGTTTAATTTCATAATTATTTTTATGATTCCTCTGCAGGCAATAATTCTTTTGGTCTGGTGGATTACAGCATCATTTGGTTGGGAATCGGAATGGTATAATCCTTTCAGACCTGAATCTGCTGGAACAGCAATTTTTCAGTGGTTGATTGTAATTTTAATTTTGCTTTTGGTTAACAATAGAATTGCAAACAAAGTGACCACAAATTATGAGTCTTGATTCAATCATAGTGATGATTTTTTCTGTTTCAATAGTGTGGGGAGGATTCATTTTTCTTCTGGTGAAGGCTTTAAAAAACAATAAAACAAAAAATGGCTGATACTCAGGACATCAAATCACTTCTTAGCAAAATAGACAAGGGTGAAATCCCAACTAATGCTTTAATTTTTGGTGAAGAATCCTTTTTTATTGATAAAACAATTGAAAAACTAGAAGAAATCGCAAACAAAAAATCCTTAGACTTCACAAAAATTTCTGCTAACGATTACAAACTCAACGATTTGATTAATTTGGCTGAACAAAATTCTTTATTTAGCTCTGGAAGAATTTTAGTTGTCAGGAATTTTGGAATCTATATTAAATCTGCCTCTTCTGATGATGAAGATGATGCAATTAATTCTAAAGCTACAAAATCATCAGCTTCAATAAAACTTCTTACTGAATATTTAAAGAAACCAAATCCTGCTACCTTTTTATTCTTAACTCATTCAGACAAAATTGATATGAGGTTAAAGTTTTATAAAGATGCGTTGAAGTTAATTCCATTTTATCAATCTCGGAGAGTCTATGAGAAAGAGATTTTTGATTTCATCGAACAAAAATTTATAGAAAAGAAAATTCAAATTGATTACGAAACAATTGAATATATTTATAGAACCATTGGAAATAATCTATACGATATCGAATCTGAACTTAATCGATTATTCATCTCAATTGAAGGAGTAAAAAAAGCTGATGTTGAAACGATTAAAAATTTTTTAATTCCAATAAGGAAGTACTCAATCTTTGATTTACAAAATGCTTTTCGTGATAAAGATTTAAATATGGCTTTGAAAATTGGACTTAATTTAATTCAAAACAATCAGTCACTTGTTTATATTATTACCATGCTGCAGAAATACTTTTTCAACCTTTTGACTTGTAATGAGATTAAAAATCACTATAAAAATGATGAGAAAGTATCTGCAATTATTGGTTGTCATCCATTCTTTTTGAAAGATTATGAAGTTGCATCTAAACGATACAAGTTTGAAGAACTTGAAAAAATTTTTGATATTTTGCTTAAGAAAGATATTGAATTAAAGTCATTAAATCTTAAAGAAGATGTTCTTTATACAGCAATGATTTCTGAAATTGGACTTGCAATAAGAAAGCTTTAGACAGGAACCACAAATACATATCTAAGTTTAATGGATAAACTTGACAAAAAACTATTAGCCGATAAAACAGACGAGGAATTAATCCTTGAATTTCAAAAGACTAATTCAATTGAGCTTTATAATGAATTAGTTAGAAGATATAAGGACCCATTAATGAATTTTATCTTTAAATTTGTTGGTTCAAAAGATTTATCTGAAGATATTTTGCAGGAGACATTTTTTCGATTATATCGTAATAAAGATTACTACACTACTGTAGCGAAATTCTCAACTTGGATTTACACTATTGCAGCAAATTTGGCAAAAACAGAACTTCGTCGCCGTAATAGAAGAGCAATCTTTTCAATTCACAGTGGAAACTCTAAAGAAGAAGGTGAAGAAATTAGTGAATATGAATTGCCAGATGATAGATATCGACCTGACATTCAAACCGATAGTAACATTAAAAGTGAAATCATTCAAAAAGCATTGCTCAAAGTAAAACCAATTTATCGTGAATTGATAATTTTGAGAGATATTCAAGAGCTTTCTTATGAGGAAATTGCTGAAATTACTGGTTTAAAAATTGGCACTGTTAAATCACGAATTAACCGCGGGAGAGCCCGCTTACAAGAACTATTAAAAGACATTTATTATGAATAAGCTATGGGACAAAAGAACATCGAAAAATTGCTTACAGATTTAAAAAATCTGCCAAAACAAAATGCCCCTGAAGATTTGGAAAAAAAACTTTTAGAAAAAATAAATCTATACGAAAAAAGAAAATCTTCGGGTGTATCATTTCTAAAGAGATTCATTATTAGTTATTACGATCCTATTTACGCACCAGCAATTACGATTGTTTTAGCAGCTTTTGCGATTGTTTATACTGTTAACCAAAATCAAATTAAAGTTGATTCTGCTGAAGCATCAATTGAAAAAGCAGTGCCAGTTATTCAAGAAGCTCAACTAACTACTCAAAATGAACCTCAAAAAATTTCTGTCCCGAAAAAGAGAGATTATGTTCTAAAACGAGATAAAATAAGATTAAATCTTGGTACTGGAGTTAGTCTTGATGAAAGAGATATCTCTTATGAAAATGAGAAATCAACTCCGCCCGCACTCGTAAACTTTCCATTTACAGATGAACCCATCACAATTCGTATTCCACCCCCTGAAGTAATTTTCAAAAATGAATTAGAGAAATTAAATAACTTCAGTAATAACAAAGACTCAATTAGAATGATCAATTCTAGGAGAAGGTAGAGTAATTTTTTACAAAGATTGATTCTGAGAAAATACAATCACCATAATTTTTTAATGAAAATTGATATATTGAGTAGAAAATTGAAGTCATTTAATGAAATCTAAGCAAAATATAATCATATTAGGTTCGACAGGTTCGATTGGAACTTCTGCTCTTGAAGTAATAGAAAATAATGCTGATAAGTTTACCGTTAAATATCTTTCAACAAATACTAGGGTTGATTTACTTCTGGAGCAGGCTAAAAAGTTTCATCCCGAAGGTATAATTATTACTGATGATGATGCTTATAAAGAACTTAAAAGCGAAAACCTTCCACTTAAAGTTTATTCAAAGAAGGAACTTTCAAATATCATTATTGAAGAAGATATTGATGTCGTTATTGCTGCAATGGTAGGTTTTGCTGGGCTTGAATCAACATTAGAAGCAGCAAAAGCAGGAAAGAAGATCGCTCTTGCAAATAAAGAAACCCTTGTTGCTGCTGGACATATCATTACAAAACTTGCAAAACAATCCGGGTCTGTAATTATCCCTATTGATTCTGAACACTCAGCTATTTTACAATGCTTGATTGGGGAGAAAATAGATCAAGTTAGAAAAATAATATTGACCGCTTCTGGTGGGCCTTTCCTTAATCGGGACTTCAGAGACTTTTCCTCAATCACAATTGAAGAAGCTCTTCAACATCCTAATTGGAAAATGGGAAACAAAATTACAATAGACTCTGCGACAATGATGAACAAAGGACTAGAAGTTATTGAAGCTCATTGGTTGTTTGGATTGAGAAGAGAACAAATTGAAGTTATAATTCACCCTCAATCAATTATTCATTCTATGGTTGAATTTGTTGATGGTTCAATAAAAGCCCAGATGGGTATTCCTGATATGAAACTCCCTATTCAATATGCATTAAGCTACCCAGAAAGATTTCCTGTTAGTTATTCCACAATGGATTTTCTAAAATATTCTCAATTAACTTTTCTTGAACCAGATTTAAAAAAATTCAAATGTCTTGAACTCGCTTTTCGAAGTCTTGAATTTGGTGGAAATTATCCTGCCATTCTAAATTCAGCGAATGAAGTTGCTGTTTTAAAGTTTCTAAATAACGAAATTAAATTCACTCAGATTCCAGAAATTATTGAGGATGCCCTTGAAAAATTTGGATCAACAAAAGAACCAGATGTTGACGAAATTTTTGAGTTTGATTCAAGAGTTCGGGATTATTATCAAAAACCAATTAAGGTGAAATATGGAATTTCTTAATTCACTTTTATATTTCATAATTACAATTGCCATTCTTGTCTTTGTTCACGAGTTTGGTCATTTCATTGCGGCAAAACTTTCTGGAATAAGAGTGGAAGCTTTTGCAATTGGTTTTGGTCAAAGATTATTCGGTTATAATAAAAAACTTGGATTTACAATTGGTTCACTTCCAAAAAATATTGATCTCGAAGAGAGTACCGATTATCGGGTGTGTATCCTTCCACTTGGAGGTTATGTTAAAGTCTCTGGAATGATTGACGAAAGCCTTGATAAAAATTTTCTTAAACATGATCCACAGCCATGGGAGTTCAGAACAAAGTCTACTGGTAAAAAACTTTTTGTTCTTTCAGCGGGTGTTTTGATGAATATTTTGCTGGCATTTGCAATTTTCTGGGGAATTAATTTCACAAAACCAGCGCATCATCTTATTACAACAACAATTGGCTATGTTCCGCCTAAAAGTGCTCTTGAACTTGCTGGTTTTCAAACAGGAGACAAAATTCTTTATATCGATGGAAAACCAATTAAATACTGGGATGAAATTTTGAATTATGTCTTTGTGAAAAAAATTGGCGAAGAAATAAATGTGAAAATTGAGCGAGGAGGAGAAATTATCAACCTACAACTTGGAAGTAATCTTTTACAAATTGATAAAAAGTCTGGACTATCATTTTTGCCGAAAGAGACTAAAGTTTTTATTGCTGATGTAATATCAAAATCACGAGCAGAGGAGGCGGGATTAAAAAAGAACGATACAATACTTTTTGTGAACAATAAAGAAATCATTTCATCTCGACAGTTGATTGATATAATTAGTGCATCCCCAGAAAAACCAGTTGAAATGGTAATTCAAAGAGGCTTTGATACACTTAAACTTCAGGTTATTCCAACTATAGATGGAAAAATTGGAATTTTAAGTGGCGTAATCATATATGCCCCTGTTCATTTAGTTCGTTATAATTTTTTGCAGGCTGGGTTTAAGGCTATTGAAAATATTGGAGATAACATTCTTCTATTTTTCTCCATCATTTCGAAAGTAATTACTGGTAAGGTAGAATTTTCAAATGCATTTGGAGGACCGATAAGAATTGCACAAATTGCTGCTCAGACAGCTGATGTAAATTTTCTAAGCTTTATTAATTTCCTTGCGCTTCTAAGTTTAAGTCTTGCGATTATTAATATTTTACCGTTTCCAGTTCTTGATGGTGGCCATATTATCATTGTAATTTTGGAAGGAATTTTGAGGAGAGAAATTTCACCAAAAGTTAAAATTGTAATTCAGAATATTGGTTTTATCATTCTTCTTTTATTTATGGCTTTCGTGATTTATTCTGACATTATGAATTTTAAGTAATTGTTTATTACTTAGGAATTGATTTAGCTTTTGCCTGATTTAATTTCTTGATTTTTTTGTTTATGATTAAAATATTGCAAACAAAAAAAGAGGACAATCGACATACCCAGATTACTACTGCGTTAAAAAATGAAAGGTGAAAAAATGAAAAAGTTAATCTTTTCCTTTATTTCGATTGTAATTGTATCATCTGGTTTTTCCCAGGGTGTGTCGGTTGGGAAATACTCGGGAGAATTTCTTGCAATTGGTGTTGGTGGTAGAGCACTCGGAATGGGAAGTGCATTTGTCGCAATCGCCAATGATGTCTCAGCTGGTTATTGGAATCCGGCTGGATTAACTCGCCTTAATTATCCCCAAGCAATGTTAATGCACGATGAAAGATTTGCGGGGTTGGTTAATTATAATTACGGAGCAGTTGCCATCCCATATAAATCGGATATGACATTTGCTTTAAGTGTAATAAGACTTGGCGTTGATGGAATTCCTGATACTCGTAATGCTTTAATTGACTTAAATGGAAATCTAAAACTTGATGATAATGAAAATCTTGATTATTCAAAGATTACTGAATTTAATTATGCCGATTGGGCATTTATGTTCTCTTTTGCAAAAAAATACAGTGATAAAATGTCTTATGGTGCAAATTTAAAAGTTATTAAGAGAGATATTGCTGAATTTGGTGCTTGGGGAATTGGTTTTGATGTTGGTGCAATTTACTCACCAATGGATAATCTCTTTTTGGGCGCTAATCTTCAAGATGTGACTACAACTATCGTTGCTTGGGATAATGGAACAACTCAGTTGATTTCTCCAACATTAAAGTTAGGAGCTGCTTATCAATTCAATATACTTAAAGGAATATTGACTCCGGTTGTTGATGCTGATATTAGATTTGAAAATAGAAGATTTGCCTCAATGTTAAATATGGGACCTGTAAGTTTCGATTTTCATACTGGATTAGAATACACTTATGATAACTTAATTTCAGTTCGATTTGGCTACAATGATGTGAAGCAATTGACATTTGGGGCTGGACTTGTTCTTCCAAAACTTAACATTGATTATTCATTCGTTAAATTTGATCGTCAGGGTGAACTAGGAAACACTCACAGAATTTCTTTAATGCTAACACTTCAAGAGCCTAAATATCAGCGATTGACCGATTGAAAAAAATAATCTTTGTAATTTTAATTGCAATCTTTTTCCCCAGGTGTTTCCCATCTTTAAGAATAATTGATTCTGAGTATGAAATTTTAAAACTAACGCAGGAAAAAGCAGAGTCTAAAGAAAGAGACTTTTCGGTTTTGGTTCCAACAGGTTGGTTTCAAACACAAGATATTAATTATGATGGAAATGAAGTCTGGCTTGTTAGTGAAAATTACACAGCTGTGATAACTTTAAGAAAAATTAATAGTTTATCTTTGATTAATTCAAAAGATAAAAATGAAAAATTACTTTCCCTTGCTCGAACTTCTCTGGTTCTTCATAGAAGAAAAAATGAGAGTTTGTTTAAGATTAATCTGCCACCTAAGCTTTATAAGAATGGAAATTTAATTTACTCATCCTTTGAATATGGATTTGGAGATAACCAAATAGCAAGAATTGTAATTACACAAATTGGAGGTGACTACTTTGAGTGTGTTGCTTACACAGCATCAAAAGGTATGGGGAGAATCTCCTTAATCGAACTTTATTCAATTCAAGAAAGTGTTGTTGCGAGTCTCACAAAAAACCGAAAAATCTAAATTTGTTCAATGTAAAAATACTTTTTTCAAAGCTTTTTTTATTTTTTTCATATTGACTCAAATCAAACGGCGTAAATCGATAGAGATTGTTTAAAACAAAAAAAGCTTTTTGGCGTTGACCAAAAAGCTATCAAATCAAAAATTTTGATTAATCAAATTACTTTGCGAGCTTATTAATAAACAAAGCTAATCTTGATTTTTGGTTGGAAGCTTTGTTTTTATGAATAATGCCTTTTGTAGCTAATTTGTCTAAAAGTGAAACTACTTTATTATAGGCTGCTTTAGCTGTTTCTTTGTCTTGAGCAGTTCTGACTTTTCTAATCCAAGTTTTCAGTTCGCTCTTTCTTGAACGATTCATTGCTCGTCTTTTCAGGCTTTGTCTATGTCTCTTAATAGCCGATTTATGTGTAGCCATCAAATCTCCTTATTTTTCACAAATTTAAGTAAAAATGGAGTTTGTTCAAATTTAAGGTGGTAAGATTAAAAATATTCAATCCAAAAGAAATTTAATGCACTAATAAGAAAAATTAAGTCCCTAATTTTGTTTAAGTTGAAAGCCAGAAAAAAATTAGGCGTTATCAAACAATAGATAAATCAAATCAAGAGTAATGAATTCAGAGAATATTATGACAATTTTTATTTTCAACACAAGCAGTTGTGTTTTTTCTTATCCTTACTTTTCTAAAAGATAAAGCCAAGATTATTGTTTTATTAATGAGATTATAAGACTGGTTTTCAATTTGAAATTTTGATTTTATTTCCACAACCAATTTTATGTTCTCAAATTGAAGTCAAATTTTCTCTTTTGTTATATTGCAAACAATGTTAATCGAATTTTTAGAAATTTTTGAATAATTCATCTGAAGGGAAAGCTCAAATATGCAAAAACAACTCTCGAAGGTTTATAATCCTAAAGAAGTTGAAGATAAATGGTATCAATACTGGGAATCAAAAAAATTATTTCATGCTGAGATTGATTATTCTAAAAAGCCTTACACAATCGTAATTCCACCTCCAAATATCACTGGTAGTCTTACGATGGGACATATCCTGAACAATACACTTCAGGATATTTTCATTCGATGGAAAAAAATGTGTGGTTATAACGCTTGCTGGATTCCCGGAACTGACCATGCATCAATTGCAACTGAAACAAAAGTAACTGCTTACCTTCGTGAAAAAGCTATTGACAAAAAGAAAATCGGTCGTGAAGAATTCTTAAAACATTGCTGGGAATGGAAAGAAACCTACGGTGGAATTATTCTCAAACAATTAAGAAAACTTGGAGTAGCCTGCGATTGGGACCGTTTACGATTTACAATGGATGATGATTACTATCGACTTGTCCTCGAGGCATTCGTTCATCTTTACAAGAAAGGATACATCTATCGTGGGTTGAGAATGGTCAACTGGGATCCGGCAACTCAATCTGCAATTTCAGATGAAGAAGTAATTTATCAGGAAGTCAACGGGAAACTGTGGTATTTCAGATACCCAATCAAAGATGGAAATGAATATGTTGTAGTCGCAACAACTCGTCCTGAAACAATGTTGGGCGATACTGCAGTTGCTGTCAATCCTGAGGATGAAAGATACAAACACTTAATTGGTAAGAAAGTAATTCTTCCAATTGTTAATAGAGAGATTCCAATCATTGCAGATAGTTATGTAGATAAAGAATTTGGAACTGGATGTGTTAAAGTGACCCCCGCTCACGACCCAAATGATTTCGAGATAAGCCAGAGACATCCAATTGAAATTATTAATATTATGAATCCTGATGCAACTCTAAATGAAAATGTTCCAGAAGAATTTCGTGGATTAGACCGGTTCGTCGCTCGAAAAAAAGTTGTAGAAAAATTTGAAGAACTCGGTTTGCTTGAAAAAACAGAAGATCACAAAACAAATATTGGTTACTCTGAGAGAGGAAAAGTTCCTATCGAGCCATATCTTTCTGAGCAATGGTTTATGCGAATGGATGAATTAGTCAAGCCTGCAATTAAATCCGTTGAAGATGGGAAAATAAAATTTCATCCTGACCGCTGGACAAAAGTTTATTTCCACTGGATGTATAACATTAAAGACTGGTGTATTTCAAGACAATTGTGGTGGGGACATAGAATTCCAGTCTGGTATTGTCAGAATGAAGATTGTAAAGAAATAATTGTTCAGGTAGATGCACCACAAAGTTGTACAAAGTGTGGATCAACTAATCTTAAACAAGATGAAGATGTTTTAGATACCTGGGCTTCAAGTTGGCTCTGGGCTCATGGCGTGTTCAAAACAAAAGAAGAACTTGAATATTTTTATCCTACAGATACGCTTGTAACTGGTCCAGACATAATTTTCTTCTGGGTTGCTCGAATGATTATTGCTGGTCATGAATTCACCAATAATATTCCTTTCAAGGATGTTTACTTCACAAGCATCATTAGAGATGAAAAAGGTCGAAAGATGAGTAAATCTCTGGGAAATTCTCCTGAACCACTGGATGTAATCGACCAGTATGGTGCAGATGCTTTGAGATTTACAATAATTTACTTAGCTCCACTTGGCCAGGATGTGCTCTTCTCTGTTGATAAATGTGAAATAGGTAGAAACTTTGCTAATAAAATCTGGAATGCAGGAAGATTTTTGCTGATGAATTCTGACCAGATTAAAGTTAATTACAATTTAAAATTTGAGTCACTTGATTTGACTGATAAGTGGATTTTAAGTCGATTGAATTCAACCATCAAAAATTACACTGAAGCTCTTGAGAATTTCAAAATAAATGATGCGTCGAAAATTATTTATAATTTTATCTGGAGCGATTACTGTGATTGGTATGTTGAATTTGTTAAAACAAGACTTAGTGAAGAAACAAATGGAAATGTTAAATCAGCTATTCTCTCACGAGCAATTTATGTTTATGAAAATATTTTGAAGTTACTTCATCCAATAATGCCATTCATTACTGAAGAAATATTTCAAACAATTTATAATCTTGATAAATCCAGCAAGGATGAAACTGAGATTAAGACAATAATGACAGAACAATTTCCAATTGCTGATGAAAAATGGATTAATGAAGAGTTTGAAAATAAACTTGAACTTTTGCAAGAATTGATTTCGTCAATTCGAAATATTCGCGGTGAAATGAATGTTCCACCTTCAAAGAAATGTGATGTTTACATTAAAGCATCTGACAAAGATTTTGAAGATTTAATAAATGCATATCCTTTTTACATTGAAAAACTTGCAAGAGTTGAAAACATATTAGTTGGCAAGACAATTCAAAGACCAAAAAATTCCTCCGTTTCAGTTGTAAAGGGGAATGAAATTTATATTCCACTTGAAGGATTAATCGATATTGAAGTTGAAAGAGAAAGATTGAGAAAAGAAATAGAAAGACTAGAAAAACTTCTCGATGGAGTTAACAAGAAGCTTGCAAATGAAAACTTTGTCTCTCGTGCACCTGAGGATGTTGTAAAGAATGAAAGAGAAAAACAAAAAAATTTTTCTGAAGCCCTTGAAAAAGTTAGAAACAATCTGGCAATGCTAGAACAAAACTAAAATAGAAAGAGATTAAAAATGAATATATACGACTTTATTGGCGGAGTTGCAGTTGCATTGAGTTGCTTTAACTTACTGCCTCAAGTTTTAAAAGGATTTAAGACGAAAAGTGTAAGAGATATTTCCTGGATTTTCATTTTTATGGTAATTGCTGCGACAATTTTTTGGTTCATTTACGGAAAATATCGAAACGATTGGGCAATAATGCTTACCAACTCAATCATCTTTGGATTTGCAGTGATTCTTTTGATGCAAAAGATAGTGTATACTAAAAAAGAATAATGAGATTGTTATAAAAATTGTTTTTGAGTTAAGTAATTTATAAAATATATTGATAAGTCAGCTGAATGACCAATTTTTGAATTTAGTTTAACAAAAATGTTTACATCAATTATATTACCTAAATTTTTATCCTTTTGAAGTATGGTTATGGCTAGAAAAGTACAAATAAAGCAAAGTGTTAAAAGGCCCAAGAAATTAATGGATTATTATCAACCATATTTATTCGTAGAACTAGCTTCCCAAACTCGAAAAGAAGAATTTTTAAAAAAATTACGAGGTAGAGGTCAGAGGTATAAAAGATATTTAGGTTCACCTTTAAGGTACGCTGGTGGAAAGAGCTGGGCAGTAGGTTATGTGATAGAAAAAATTCCTGAAGATATACCGAGATTAGTATCTCCATTTTTTGGAGGTGGTTCAATTGAAATTGCAATTGCAAAAGAATTGGGAATTAATGTATTAGGTTTCGAGATATTCGACATACTTGTAAATTATTGGAAAATTCAAATTAATAGACCATTAGATTTATATAATGAATTAATAAAATTAAAGCCATCGAAAGAAACTTATTTATGGGTTAAAGAAGAATTAAAAAAATATTGGGAAGGTAAACTAAAACTACCACCATTAAAATTAGCAGCTTATTATTACTTTAATCATAACCTTTCTTATGGTCCTGGTTTTTTAGGTTGGATGTCTAGTGTATATGCGAATGAAACTACTTATAAAAGACTATTAAAAAGGGTTAGAGAGTTTAGTGTTAAAAATTTAAGTATTGAATGTTCATCTTTTGAAGAGGTGATTCCAAAGTTCAAAAACGATTTTCTTTACTGTGATCCACCTTATTATTTAGGTGAAGACAGTACCCTTTTTGGGGGTCTTTATCCACAAAGAAATTTTCCTATACATCATAATAGTTTTAATCACAATTTACTTAGAGAGCTTTTATTGAATCATAAAGGTGGGTTTATACTCTCTTATAACACCTCTCCAACAATTAAAAAATGGTATAAAGATTTTGAAATTGTAGAACTCCCTATTCATTATACAATGGGACAAGGAGAAACAAGAATAGGTTTGAATAGAAAATTGAAGAATAGCAATCATATAAAGAAAACAAAAGAGTTATTGATTATAAAAAGGGTCTAAATTATGCCTAAAAGGAAAGCGATGAGTTCTCAAAAAGAGAGTTATGTAAAAATTAGAGGGCATAAAGATGCGAAAGAATTTGCAGAACTATTAGGAATTGGTAAGGAGTATGGTCGTGAACCTACAGCTAAAAAGGATGTAATAGATTTTGAGGGACATTCATATTCTGTGAAAAGTGGAGAAAAGAAATGGCAAATTTTTCTTTACGGAAAAACAAGGTTTGAAAAAGATTATACATTTAAAGCCATGAATGGAATTAGTGATTTATTCTTAAAATGTATTGATAGTTTTCCTGAGAGCAGAGATGAATATTTGAGGAATAAAAAGAATTATAAAGAGAAATTAAAACAACCTATGCGTGAACTATGTAAGAAATTAAAAGAGAGAAAAATAATTGAAGCATTTATTGATAAAGCTATGTTTAATAGTGGAGAAGCTAAATTTTTGTTATAAAAGATGAAACCAAGTTTCATGTCTTTTGGAGCAGGGATGTTGTAGAAGTGCTTTCTAAAAATTACGAGGTTGAAAATTCTAAGGCTAGAACAAGAAATCAATTTGATGACCAGAAAGTTATCTTTAAAGTATCGGGAAGAACACATGGTGAAATTGAAATGAGGAACGACAGTGAGATTCATTATCGTGAAATAAAGTTTTGGTTGGATAAAAAATTAACTTTTAGTCTATTGAAAAATGAAATTAAATCTAATTATGAAGTTCGCCCTAAAATCATTCTTTATGGTAAATCTATAAGAAAGTTATCTAAATTTTATAAGCAAAAATGATTGAAATAAAACATCGAGATATTCGTAAGTTTTGGTTTATTGGAATTAGGGGAGAGTGAAAAAGTTATGAAGAACTAATTGATATTAAATTAAGTGAAAGATAAAGATGAAGTAAGTTATGAAGAATTTTAGGAGAATTTGAGATTAGGGGGATTGAAGTGTCCATTAATATTTGTAATCGACAGGTAGTGAAGGAAATTAGATGGCTAAAAGAGTTTAATAGTAAATGTAAGAAGAAATAACCATTA
>Ga0209809_1001863_pt1 | contig 16080 bp, 11 predicted proteins | sample YNPMSTMetaG_FD_186172 | JGI IMG/M metagenome (GOLD analysis project Ga0209809, IMG submission 186172) | Anoxygenic and chlorotrophic microbial mat microbial communities from Yellowstone National Park, USA - YNP MS-T MetaG (SPAdes) (version 2) ... | reverse complement strand
TGCACGACCCGCGCATCCGCTATATGCGCAACGAGCAGAACCTGGGACCGGGCGCAACGCGCAACCGCGCCCTCGACGCGGCGCAGGGCGAGTGGATTGCGATTGTGGACGCCGACGACTGGATTGTGCCTGAGCGTCTGGAGAGGCTCGTGGCGTTCGCCCAGGCGCAAGGAGTGGAGATGGTCGCCGATTTGCAAGTTTACTGGACGGAGTGGGAAAGCGTTTATCATGTGGGATGGGCAACTTATGCACGCCCCCCGAAGCGTCCGTGCAAGTATAGTGTAGAGGCAATTATTCGGGCGCACCCCGCATTCAAGCCGCTGATTCGTGCTGATTTCCTCAATCGTCACAGTATCCGTTATGCGGCGCATATTCGCAAGTCTCAAGATTATGCTTTTTATTTGGAGAGCCTAATCAAGGGAGCGCGTTTCGCCCTACTGCCGCAGCCGATGTACTACTATCGCGTCCATCGGGATACGGTCACGACTCGTTATGATGCGCTTGTGGAAGGACACAAGTCACTGGAGTACTTATTGGGATTGCCCGAGACAACACCGTGTCAGGCAAAGTGGTTACAGCGAGCGTTTCGGCGCCGAAAAGCGTATATTCTGTATCCACAGTTTGCTGCCAGCGTGAAACGCGGGGCGTGGAAAGACGCCTACCAACTATTTCGCTGCGCGCCGCGAGTGGGGTGGCTCTTAATTACGGGTCTGCCTGGCGCACTCTACCGACGCCTGTTCGACAGGGAAAAACTGATTGATCCCTGGCGTGAGACCATTCAAAGGGAGGTACACCGTTGATGCCTCGAGCCGTCGTCACGGGAGGCGCGGGCTTTATCGGCTCGCACCTTGTGGATCGTCTGCTTGCCGAAGGCTGGCAAGTAATCGTCGTGGACAACCTGATTACAGGGCGCGAGGAGAATCTCCGACACCTGATGGGACGCCCCGACTTCGAGTTCATCCGCCATGATGTGTGCGAGCCATTTGACATTGAGGGCGCGGTCGATTATGTGTTCCACTTGGCGTCGACAGCAAGCCCCGTGGACTTTGTGCGCCACCCGCTGGAGACGCTGCGGGTCGGTTCGCATGGCACGGAGAACGCGCTGGAGTTGGCGGTGCGCAAGGGCGCGAAGTTCCTGTTCAGCTCCACTTCAGAGGTCTACGGCGACCCGCTGGTGCATCCGCAACCCGAAGACTACTGGGGGAATGTGAACCCAATTGGCGTTCGTGGAGTCTATGACGAGGCGAAGCGGTACGCCGAGTCGCTGGTGATGGCGTATCACCGCTACAAGGGGGTGGACACGCGCATCGTGCGGATTTTCAACACTTACGGCGAGCGCATGCGCCTGGACGACGGGCGTGCGGTACCTAACTTCGTGTGCCAAGCGTTGCGCGGCGAGCCAATCACTGTCTACGGCGATGGCAGCCAAACCCGTAGCTTCGGATATGTGTCCGATCTTATTGAAGGCATCTGGCGACTGGCGCACGCTGACTATCACCTGCCCGTGAACCTCGGCAACCCCGAAGAGCGCACGATTTTGGAGTTCGCGCAACTCATCAAGCAGCTCACAGGCAGCGACAGCCCAATTGTGTTTCGGGAGTACCTCACACCCGACGACCCGAAGCAGCGCTGTCCCGACATCACACGGGCGCGCGAGATTCTGGGCTGGACGCCGCGCGTGTCGCTGGAGGAGGGGCTGCGCCGCACCATCGAGTATTTCCGCGAGCGCATTTAGCCCACCTCCTGAAGGAACTGGGCGATTTCCTCTTCGCTTGCGCCCCAAAAGATGATGCGCGCCGCCTTCTCTAACGCTCTTCGCGGATGCACCAACGCCAACCCAAAGGGCGGCATCCAACCAAGTCGCTGTCGGAAGCTCCAAGGCGCGTCGTATTCCCATACGGAGCGCACTCCGTGATAGATGAGTTTCAAGCGTGTGTCGGAGCGCATTTCGGGAATGGTACGCCGTCCCAACAGGAGCATGAGGCGGGCGAGGTTCAGCGCAGGGAGCGAATAACCCAGTCTCGGATGAACCTGTAGCCCCTGCCGCTGGGCATGCTCCCGAATAATGCGTTCGCGTGCGATTCCCTTGCGCACCTCGTGCTGAAGACGCTCCCAACGCGCGGCAATTCCGTAATAGAGATTCGCGCCGTGCACGCGATAGTACGCCAGCGTCTCATCGATAAAAGCGAACTTGCCGTAGAATGGAGCCCCCAGCAGCAAAGGTACATCTGCGCTAATACGCCACTGTGCCACATCTAAAGGAAAGATGGCTTCAAGGGCGCGCCGCGCAAAAGCGTTGCCGCTGGTGGGAACCCAAGAGTAGTAGATACGGCGCTGCAGCACAGGGCGCAAATCGCCTTCGTAAGGACGCTTGAGGGGGAACACCTGACCCAAAGGCTTGCCTTCAGCGTCGACACACTCCATCCGCCACTCCATTATCGCTACCGAATCGTCCCAACGCGCCGCAACCCGCTCCAACAACTGCGGCGACCAGTAATCGTCCGCATCAAGAAAACAAATCACACTGCCCCGCGCCGCGGCAAAACCTGCGTGGAACGCCGACGCTTGACCGCCGTTCTCTTTGAAGATGAGTTGCACGCGGTCGGCGTATGGCTGGAGTACCGCGCGCGATTCGTCGGTGGAGCCGTCGTCGACGACGATAATCTCTTTGTGCGGGTAGGTCTGCGCAAGTGCGCTCTCGACGGCGGTCGCGACAAAACGCGCATAGTTGTAGTTGTTGATAATGACGCTGATAAAAGGCTGTGCCATACAGTATTAGATACCCTTTTCCCTCGCTTGTTTGTGAATTGCGGCAGCGCTGGCAAGCAGTAGAGAAAGGGTTAGCGTTGTAGAAGGAACTGCCTGATTTCTTCTTCGGAGGCATCCCAGAACACCCAGCGCGCCGCCAGTTCCAGCGCCTTATGAGGCGCTACCAGCGCGACGAACAGCGGACGCATCCACCCCCAGCGTGCGCGCCAATCCCAGTCCGCATCGTGCCGCAACACGGTGCGTGCGCCGCAGTATGCCAGCCGCATAAGCGATGTGCGCGGAACATCCGCAGGCAAGTGCCTGCTTAGTTGTGTCATTAGGCGCATCAAGTTCAACAGCGGCAGGGAGTATTCCAAAGAGGAGTTCGGTTCCAAGCCCTGTTTGCGGGCGTGTTCGCGGATAATGGCGACGCGCGCCAATCCATGACGCACTTCACGCACCACGCGCTCCCAACGGGGGGACATTCCCTGATAGAGATTCGCGCCGTGAATGCGATAGTACGCCAGCGCCTCGTCAATGAACACGAGGTTGCCGTAGAATGGGGCAGCCAGCAGAAGGGGCAAATCGGCGCTGATGCGCCAGAGCGCCTCCTCCAAAGGGAAAATTGCCTCTATCGCGCGTCGCGCAAAGGCGTTGCCGCTGGTGGGCGTCCACGGGTACGAAATACTCCGCATCAGCAATCGGCGCAGGTCGCCTTCGGGCGGGCGACGCGGGGGTAGCATCCGTCCCAGAGACTTGCCTTCAGCGTCGACACACTCCATCCGCCACTCCATTATCGCTACCGAATCGTCCCAACGCGCCGCAACCCGCTCCAACAACTGCGGCGACCAGTAATCGTCCGCATCAAGAAAACAAATCACACTGCCCCGCGCCGCGGCAAAACCTGCGTGGAACGCCGACGCTTGACCGCCGTTCTCTTTGAAGATGAGTTGCACGCGGTCGGCGTATGGCTGGAGTACCGCGCGCGATTCGTCGGTGGAGCCGTCGTCGACGACGATAATCTCTTTGTGCGGGTAGGTCTGCGCAAGTGCGCTCTCGACGGCGGTCGCGACAAAACGCGCATAGTTGTAGTTGTTGATAATGACGCTAATCAACGGTTGTGCCATCGTCTATGTCCCTCCTTGCTGGGTAGCGCGCAGGGAGCGCACCTCTGCAAACAACTCTTGCAAGGCGCGGCGGCTGTGCGGAAGCAAGAACACACCAAGCGCCAGCAATGGCACATAAGCCGCAATTGGCGCACATACCGTAATTCCCAGCGCGACTGCCCACACCAGATTAAACCCGTAGCGCGGGCGCCCGATATAGCGGCAGATACCGCGATGGAGGAAAATGTTATTAGGCAGGTGCGCCAGAAAAGAGGCAACGGCGTAGCCGATCGCCTCGTACCCTAACGGCGCCAATCGAGTCAATAACGCCGTGCTGAGGTAGAGGTTAAGCACAAAAAGCAACGCCGCTTTAGTCACCACATGATTTTGCCGTACCACATAGAGCGCCTGCGCTTGCGAACTGAAGATGGCAGTCAACAACTGTTCCGCGACCAGAATTGCCAGTGTGATGAGGGTGAGGCGAATGTCCCACTGGTGTCCGAACAGGGGCGGCAGTAGATGCCATGCGCCCAGAACAAACAGCAAACTAACCCCGCCCAGACTAAGAATCTGCGCCTGCGGCGAGATGTAGAGTACTTGGAGCATCTTAGCAGGCTCGTTCTGCACGCGGGCAAGCACACTGGTGGTGACGCCACGGATAGACGCCTGCGCAAAGTTCAGTAGGTTCAGCAGCCGTTCAGCGAGCGCGAAGTAGCCGACCGCTTCCTTGCCCGCGATTGGTAGCAGAACCAGTGCGGGCGCGAGGTTCTTCGCATAATACAGCCATTCCGACAGCGCCTGCGAGAAGCCGTACCGAAGCATGTCGCGTAGGCGTTCCCAATTCCAACCCCAGCGTGGCGCATAGCGCGAACTGGCATAGGAGGCAAGGAGATTAGTGAGCAACGCCGCCCAGAAAGAGCCGACCAGCGCCCATACGCCGTAGCCCCCCAGCGCCATCGGTATCCCTACCACATACGAGGCGACTTGTGCGCTCATGTCGATAAACGCCATCCGCCGATACCGCAGCGCGCGCTCCAGCAACGCTTGCGAAACGATTGTTGCCGCGAACATAGGCAAGCCTGTCCACACAGCACTCGCCACAGGGAGAAATTGCGCTTCTGCAATCCAGAGATGCCCCAGAATACCCGTTGCGCAGAGCGCCGTTGTTGTCAACAGACAACTGAAGCCGAGCAGCCACCAAAACGCCTGATGCACGGTTTCGATCAGTCGCTCCTCCTCACAGCGCACGAGATAGAGGCGTATCCCCATGCCCAAAACCTGAGTCAAAAAGGTGTAGACCCCGACGACAGAGGCGAATAACCCATAGTTTTCAGGACCGACCACGCGCGTGACATACAGCATCCCCGCCGCCGAGAGCACGATACTAAGCGCCCGACGCAGGCTCATGTAGAGACTTCCCTCTACCGCGCGTTTGCGAAGGTCACGCATCGTCCGATGTAATCGAAATCCCTGCAGGCGAGAGTCGCTCGCGTAACTGCTGCACAGAACGCGCTCCAATCCAGTTTTCCCAATCGGTGGAAGCGGGTGTGAGAGAGAGTGGCTCCAAGCGTGCTTCGTCACACAGGCGATACAGTCGCCATCCACGCTCGCGCAAGAAGTTCGCCAGCAGCCGTACAGAGTAGCCGTACTCAGCAGCGTTTTTTTCGTTCGCTTCGAGATAAAGAAAGTCGGTTTGCTGGAGAGTGCGTTCGGCGCCCTGAAGCACAAATAGTTCGTAGCCTTCCACATCCACTTTTAGCAGGGTAATCGGCTGATGGGCGCACTCCAGACTGTCCAATCGTTTCGACAGAACACGCAGCGCGCCCGCTCCGTTCGGCTCGTGAACAATCACGCGGTTGAGATCGTCGGTATACAAATCCGTAAAGCACAGCTCTCCTTCCGTGTTGCTGAGGGCAAGATTATAAAGGTGCAGGTTCGGCAACCGATTGAGCGCGGCATTGGCTTTTAGGTAGCCGAAGATGCGTGGGTGGGGTTCAAAAGCGTAGACCTGAGTCGTTGCGCCCAGTGCCTTCGCAAGCGGTATCGCGTGGGAGCCGACATTCGCACCTAAATCAAAGATTGTATCCCCCGGACGCATCAACTTCAGCAATATGCGCAGGTCATGCGCACCGTGCCACCGAGACGCATGAAAAAACATTAACTGCGTGAGCGGGGTGTTATACAGTCGGAACCGCGCGCCCGCATATCGAAAAGTCACCATTTCATGCACCCGCGCGCTCCTAAGTAAACGAAATAGTAGATACCGTGCGGGCGATTCCCACTGTTGGCTTTGCTGGTAAAGCCAGCGCCAGTGGCGGATAATTCTGCGCATAGGATGAATCTGTTCAGGCGTAGCCACAGCAAGATTATACCGATAGGTCTCTACATGGCTACGGCGAGTCTGGTAAAACCCTACGGAAGCGCCTCCCCCGTTTGCGGTCCAGTTGGGGTATAATAAGTGGGCTGAGAGGAGATTGTCATGCGAAACTGGAAACGGTGGATAGGGTTCGTGTCGATCAGCGTTCTTGCTGGGACACTCGCGGCTCAGGATAATGCGCCACTCATTAACTACGCGACGCTGTTCGGGGAATTCGACTACGACTACTTTCGCGGGAATCCCAGCGTCGGATTAGTTCGGGACGGCGTTGCCGAGGGGTTCTCAAGGGCTATCCCTGAAGGGTTCGTCGCCACACTGGACGAGAGTGATAAGGTGAGCGGAATCGCATCTCAGAAACTCACCTTTAATCGCAATAGTTCCGCACCAGCTGAGGCTGCATTATCTATGGTTATGTATTTCCCTTCCGACGACTATCCGCAGCCAGGTGAAACTGTACTGATCAAGCTTTGGATAAAAACAGAAGACTGGAACAACGCTTCTGTGCGAGTGCTTGCACGAGGCTTGGACGGAACGGGCGCAACCGAGCTTTACAACTCATCGAGTGCTTTGCCCACTTGGACGCAACTGAGCCTCAACTATACGGTTCCTGCCTCTAATCCACGCGGAATCGTGGTGGATTTGCGTGTGCGTTCGAATGCGGGGCTTTCCTCTGGGGTCGTGCGATTCGATAAACTGGAAGTAACGGGCAGCAAACGCTGGCGCAACCGTCAGCCGCGGAGCCTCAAACTTATTGCGCCATACTTTCCTTGGGCAGAGGAAAGTCAGCGTGATTGGATCTACTACGCACGCGAGTTTGAAGCAATCATCGCCGACTGGAGCGACATCAAAACGCTACGGACACACCGCCCCGACCTGCTAAATGTGCTTTATTACAACCTCATCTACAGTGTACGCAGCCAAAGCAGCACCGACTGGTCCCTGCGCGACATCTTCGGATATTGGTATGCCGATCGATTTCACCCTGACTGGTTCCTGCATAACATCTATGGCAGTCGCCAGCAGTTCGGTACCTATCTCTACCTAATGGATATTGGTAACCCACAGGTCTCCAATTGGAGCGCCACGAATTTAGAGCTTTACATGCAATATTCAGATCCTGGTCGCGACGTGATTCATTTTGATAGTTTTATCGACTTTTTCTTCCCTAACTTTCTTTTGCAAAAATATCCCACTCCCGCCAGTCGTATGGCGGCGATGCGTAAACACTTGCAAAACATGCGTAGGGTTCTCGACGGTAGAAATATCCAGTTTATCATCAACGCAGCCTCGCTTTCATACACTCGAGATCAACCACACACCTATTTTCTGCGTCAGGGTCTGTTAGATGGAATGCTGATTGAGGAGGTTTTTACGCACATCTACTCGTCCCCTCCGGGGTTTCTGCCGTTCTATATCTGGGAAAGTCAACTTAATACCCTGATAGAGAGCCGCCCGCGCCTGCGCGTGGTCTACACAGGCTATGGCGTCAGCAACCCTGTGGAAGGGCGACGGCAGAAGATTTACGCCTTGGCGAGCTTCCTGCTATGCGCAGACGACAACATCTATTTGTACCTGGACAAGCACTACTTTGACGGTTCGCCTGCTCGCCAACGCAGCTGGCGTCCCGACCCCGACTTCGAGGTGCCTTTGGGTCAACCGACGGGCGGCGTGCAAGTGTTCTTCCGTTCGTCCGACTATGCAGGTGGGCTGTATTATCGTCCCTTCCAGAACGGCTTCGTGTTGGTGAACCCGACGGGTAACTTGCGCCCCTTGTTTAAGGATGGCGCGGTGTTCACCTACATTCTGGATGCTGACTACCGCGAACTCTGGTCGGGTCAGCTATTCCCTGCGGGGTCGCGCATCAAGCTCTACCCGAAGCAGGCGCGCATCTTCTACCGCGAGAGTAGCGGGCTGCGGATGCCTGACTCAGGCGATGGCAAGCGCGCACCCGAAAGCTCGGGTAGAGACGACAAAATCCTGCCCAGCGGCGACCCCATTCGGAGGCGGTAACAAGTACTGGGGCACTGTGTTTTCGACATAGGCAACTTGGAGCGAGCAGCTACAAGGGTTGCCCCCGCGGAGGTGCGGCGATGCCAACCTTGTAGGGGCAGGTCTCGTGCCTGCCCCGCCCCGTATGCTGAAACCATATCACGAAGACACCTAAAAGACAGCAATCAACGCCTCTCGACACATCCCTCCCTCTTGCTGTTGTCTCGCTTAGAGTGAGCCGCCCCCTTGACAAGCCCCCTACCCTGTTGGGTATCCTAATTTTAGCACTCAGACGCCGAGAGTGCTAAATTCAAGTTCAAATTCAGACCGTAAGGAGGTAGATGGGTATGACCTTCAAACCGCTCAACGACAAGGTTGTGATTGAGCTGCTGGAGGAGGATGAGAAGACCGAGACGGGCATCATCTTGCCCGACACGGCGAAGAAGCGCCCGCAGGAGGGCACAGTGATTGCTGTCGGACCCGGTCGCTTGCTCAATAACGGCAATCGCGCGCCGATGACCGTGCAGGTCGGACAGCGCGTTGTCTTCTCTAAATACGCTGGTAGCGAGTTTGAATACGAGGGTAAGAAGTACCTTATCCTCGACGAGGATCAAATCTACGCGATACGCGAACGCTAAATAGGAGGTGAGACGCTATGCCTGCGAAGATGCTGAAGTTCAACGAAGAGGCTCGACGCGCCTTAGAGCGCGGCGTCAATAAGGTCGCCAACGCGGTGAGGGTGACCCTCGGCCCGAAAGGGCGCAATGTGGTGCTGGATCGCAAGTGGGGCGCGCCGATTATCACCAAAGACGGCGTGACCGTCGCGAAGGAGATTGAACTGTCCGACCCGTGGGAGAACATGGGCGCGCAGCTGTGCCGTGAGGTCGCGTCCAAGACGAACGATGTGGCAGGCGACGGCACGACCACCGCGACCGTGCTGGCGCAAGCGCTGGTCAACGAGGGTATGCGCTATGTCGCGGCAGGCGGCAATGCGATTGCGCTCAAGCGCGGCATCGATAAAGCCGTCGCGAAAGCCGTCGAGACCATCAAAGCGCACGCCATCCCCGTCACCGAGCGCGAGCAGACCGAGTATGTCGCCACCATCGCGGGCAACGACCCCGAAATCGGCAAAATGATTGCCGAAGCGATGGACAAGGTCGGCAAGGATGGCGTCATCACCATCGAAGAGTCTAAGGGCACCCAGACCACGCTGGAGATTGTGGAGGGCATGCAGTTCGATCGGGGCTATATCTCGCCCTACTTCATCACCGACCCTGAGCGGATGGAGGCGGTGTTGGAGGACGCGCTGATTCTGATTCACGAGAAGAAGATTAGCTCGGCGCAAGACCTATTGCCTGTGCTGGAGCGCGTGGCGCAGGCGCGCCGCCCGCTGCTGATTATCGCCGAGGATGTGGACGGCGACGCGCTGGCGACGCTGGTGGTCAACAAGCTGCGCGGCGTGCTGCAGTGCGCCGCGGTCAAAGCGCCTGGCTTCGGCGAGCGACGCAAGGCGATGCTCGAAGACATCGCCATCCTCACAGGCGGACGCTTCATCTCCGAAGATCTCGGCATCAAGCTGGAAAATGTGACGCTCGACATGCTCGGTCAGGCGAAGAAGGTGGTCATCGGCAAAGAGGAGACCACGATTATCGAGGGTGCAGGCTCCCATGAAGCCGTCGTGGGGCGCATCAATCAGATCAAGCGGCTCATCGAGACCACGGAGAGCAGCTATGACCGCGAGAAGCTGCAGGAGCGCCTGGCGAAGCTGTCGGGCGGTGTGGCGGTCATCAAGGTCGGCGCGGCGACCGAGACCGAGCTGAAGGAGAAGAAGCACCGCTTCGAGGACGCCTTGTCCGCAACCCGCGCGGCAGTAGAGGAGGGCATCGTGCCTGGCGGGGGCAAAATCTTCTTGCTGGCGCAAGCCGCGCTGGACGGCATCGGCGACAACGACGACGAGCGCACGGGCGTCACCATCGTCAAGCGCGCCCTCGAAGAGCCGCTGCGCCAAATCGCCGAGAACGCGGGGCTGGAAGGCTCCGTGATTGTCGAGAAAGTCAAGGCGCTCGGCGCACACGAAGGGCTGGACGCGGTCACGGGTACATTCGTGGACCTGGTGAAATCGGGTATAATTGACCCCGCTAAGGTCAGCCGCGCCGCGTTGGAGAACGCTGCGTCCATCGCAGGGCTGGTGCTGACCACCGAAGCGATGGTCGCCGAGAAGCCCGAAAAGAAGACGGAGCCGACGCCTGGTGGGGGCGGCGGCGACTTCGACGACTTCTAAGCTTATCCCCCCTCCCACCCCCAAGGACCGGGTGCTGTCCCCCTCCACCCGGTCCTTCAATCTTAATAGACCCCTGCGAGGCTCAGGTACACGAAGCCGCGTTTCCCGTAGGCAAGGTCGAAGCGAATCAGCCCGATTGGGGAGGCGAATCGCAAGCCCGTGCCGACGCCCGCCCGCACAGGCACTTCTGATAGCTCGGTTCCGCTGCTCCACGCCGCGCCGACATCGACGAATACCGCCGCTTGTACCGCCTCCATCACGGGGAACAGATACTCCGCGCTCCCAACCACGGCACGGTTGCCTCGAAACTCGTCTTGGGCGTAGCCGCGCAGCAGGTCGTAGCCGCCTATCCAGAACAGCTCGCTCAGCGGCGCGCCGTCGGACGCAACGCCCGCCACACCACGCAGGACAAGCGTCTGCTCCCGACGCAGGGGAATGTAGTACCGCGCCTCGCCGACGGCGCGCGTGAAGCGGAAATCGCCCGAAACCGCTCGCTCCGCCAGCGCGCTGGCGTACAGCCCCGCGCGCGGGAAGCGACCCTCGCGCGTGTCATAAACCACCTGCACGCCCAGCGCGTCAAAACGCCCCCTATTCGCCGCGCGCAAGGTAGGGGTCAGCAGCGCGTCGGGCGCGTCGTCGTAATCGACCCTGTCGGCGCGGTAGCGCAGGCGCAGTTCGAACAGCTCGCGCCAATCGAAGCCGATGTACGCCGTGACCCCACGCCGCCGCTCATAGCGGCGCACGGTGTCGATATCCGCGTAGAAGACTGGGTAGAACGGCGCGCGGTCATATAGCTCCACGCCGAAGTTGAACGCGCCGGGCAGCGCGCGCGGCGCCTCATAACTCAGCGAGTAGGAGGGACGCAGCGCCTCATATTCGCCCGTCAGCGGATTGCGCACCTGTTCGCGCTGCCACTGCGCACGCACGCGATGCCCCAGTCCACCGACATTCGTCTCTGCCAGCTCAGCATAGCCGACGAAACCTTGCTCGCTGCTATAGCCCGCCGCGACCGCAAAATCGAACGACTGCTCCTCCTCAATCTGCAGGAGCAGGTTCGCCGTACCGACCTGCTCGCCTGGCTCCGCGCCCAGCTTCGCGTCCCGCAGGAACGGGAACCGCCCCATGCGCTGGCGAACGCGCCGTAGCCGCTCTTCGTTGTAGACCTCGCCAGGGCGCACGCCCACCAAGCGACGCAGCACCTCCGTGCGCGTGCGCTTGTTGCCCTGCACCGTGATTTGCGCAATCACGCCCTCGGCGACCTGCACCCGCAGCGCGCCCGACTCGTCCAGCGCGTAATCTGCTACGCGCGCCAGCGTGTAGCCCCGTTGCCGATACCACAGCTCCACCTGCTGCAACGCCTCCCGAATCTGTTCCTCTGTGGGCGTCGTGCCCACAAGCGCGTAAAGCGACGCGCCGACTTGCTCGGGCGGAGCGACTGAAACGCCCTGCAGTTGCACCGAGCGCACTGGCGTCTGGGCAAAGAGACACCCCATCCACAGAATCAACCCGAACAACCCTAAGACCCGCATACCCTTTATTATAGCCCACGCGGTATACTCATGGCGACGCCCATGGACTTTCGAGACGCTGTGCGGTACATCGAGAGCCTCTCGATTCAAGGCTGGCGGCTGGGCAACGCCCGATTCGAGGCGCTCTTGGAACGAGCAGGCTCCCCCCATCTCAAAGTTCCCTGCGTTCACATCACAGGCACGAACGGCAAAGGCTCTACCACGACGATGCTCAGCGCGATTTTGCGTGCGGCAGGCTACCGCGTGGGTACTTACACCTCGCCACATGTGTTCGACATCTGCGAGCGCATCCTTATCGATGGCGAGCCGATTTCCCAAGAGTTTTTTGTAGAAGGCATCGCCTTCCTACGCCCGATAATCGAGCGATTGACAGATACCGAGTACGGGCAGACCACCGAGTTCGAAATCAAGACCGCGCTGGCGTTTTGGGCGTTCGAACAGACGCAGATGGACATCACAGTGCTGGAGGTGGGAGTGGGCGGGCGACTGGATGCTACGAATGTGATTGTGCCTGAAGTGAGCGTGATTGTGAGCATCGGGTTAGACCACCAAGACCGCTTGGGTCCGACGCATCGCGATATTGCTTACGAGAAGGCGGGCATTATCAAGCCTGGGCGTCCTGTTGTGAGTGGCGCGATTCCGCCCGACGCGGTTGAGATGATTGCGCAGGTCGCCGCTGCGCAAGGCGCACCGCTCGCTTGTGTGCGGCGCGCGGAGACAGCAGGCGACTGGCGCGCGGGTAGCAACGACTTTCTGTATATGCCGTTGCCCTCGCCGACCGATTCGGCGGTGCGCGTGCGTCGCGGCGCGTGGGAAGTCGCGCTCCAGCCCGCGCTGATTGGCGACTACCAGCGGCATAATGCGGCGTGCGCTACCGCGGCGGCAGTGTTGCTGCGCGAACGAGGCTACACGATACCCGACCGCGCGATTGAGCAAGGGGTACGCGAGGCGCGTCTGCCTGGACGGCTGCAAGTGGTGGGCGAGTCGCCGTGCGTGGTGCTGGACGGCGCACACAACCCCGACGCTGCGGCTGTATTAGCGCGGTCAATCCCACGCCTGTTCAAGTACCAGCGGCTCATCCTCGTCATCGGAATGCTTACTCCGCACGAACCTGCGGATACCTTGCGCCACCTGCTGCCCCTTGCGGACGCCGTTGTCTTCGCCCCGATTGACCACCCGCGCGCCCACACGACGGAGACCCTGCTCCAGAGCGCGCAGGCGTGGCTGGCGAGCAAGCCCAACCGCGCGCCGCGCACGCTGCTGACCGCCTTTAGCCCCCAAGACGCCTTCCAGCGCGCCCTCGACCTCGCCGACGCCGACGACTTGGTGCTGATTACAGGCTCCTTCTACCTCATCGGCGCATGGAAACGATGAGCGGAGAACGCCCCGGCGCACGCTCAGAAAATCGGCTTCCAAACAACGCCTCCCGCGCGCGGCAGCCCGCTTATAAAGAACAAGACACCGCCTGGCAATGAAGGGTCGGACACATTGAAGCGCAGTTCCCACCCTCCATGCCGACGCTCCAACACCACTGCGTCAAGGAACTCGTCCATCGGCAGCCGACCAGTCAGCATATCGAACCACACTTGATCGCGCCTATCGGCGATGTAAAAGCCCTCAGCGGCAAGCGAGGTTAGCGCCCACAACCGGAACACCTCCGCGAGGCGCGCTTTCGCAGAGGCAGGCAATCGCCCCAGAGGAATCGGGATGACATCCGCCCATCGCGGCTCCTGCAAGAGCCGTTCCCGCTCAGAGGCAGGCAACTGTTCCAAAATGTGCCAAATCAACCACGCCTTTCCATAGGCTGAGGCAAAATCGGCGTCGATAAGGAGTGTCTTGCCGTCGCGCAGCCATTCAGGAATGTATCCTGAACGGTTCACGAGCCGTGCAGCCTGAAGAGGTGTGAGCGATTGGTAGAAGAGGTTCCAGTCGGCGGCAGCCCCATCCGATAAGACGAGCCGACGAATAGGGGCAACAGGAACGCGCTGCAACCGACTCAGAAACGCAACGAAGTTCCGCAGCGTCCACACCGTCTCGTAGCGGTCTAACAGCGCCTCGGCATACTGGGTGTGTTTGCGGAGCGCTTCGTGGATTGGGGTGCTTTCCTTCACATACAGCCGCAACGCCATGCACCAGCCTGTGGGCGCGTCCCAAGTCATCGCCTTCTCCACAGCAATCTCTTGGTTTTGCAGTTGCGCCCACTCGTGAAGTCGCTCGTAGATGGAGTGGCTTCGGTCACCAGCGCGCGGCGGAAACTGGCGCAACACAGGCTCCTCCAGAAGCGAGTGGTGCTGTCGCAACGCTTGCTGAAGCCGCTGCTGAAGCGGGGGCGCTGCTTTCTCGAACAAGCGCGAGAGAGTGTCATGCGAAAACGCGAGGTGGGCACTCTCATCGAAAAATATCCTTCGCTCACGCGGCGGCTTGGGGTGCAAGAGAATGTAGCGGCAGCGGACGCCGTAGCCAATCATTGACTCGTACCACTGAACCGTCGCCAGCAACTCGATTCGTGTCGTTGCTGGAGCGTCTGGCGGAAATAGCACGCCTTCCGCATCGCCTAACCAAAGCGCCAACGATTCCGTATCTACCTCCAGCGTGTAGACTTGCGCAAGCGCCGATTGCTCGAGGGCGTTTTGAAGGTTGAGGGGCGGGTGCAGTCGCTGAGCGACGGCGGCGTGAACATACTCTTTCAGGATAGTGAGCAGTTTCCCACAGAGGCTGTGAAGCGCCCACACCATCCGATGAGAGGGGTCGTCGAACCAGTGTTTGCCGTAGCGCGTGGACCACTCGGATTGGGGCAGGCGCGCGTGCTGCTCGGCTAAGCGCAGCAGGGAGGGGTGTATCCCGAAGTCGCGTAGCGAGTAGTTCTCAAGGAAGCGTTCAATCACTCGTTGCCAATCGATCGGCGGGCGTTCGTAGGGCTTTCGCTGCTGAGTAATTGGTGAGGATGGGTCTACTTGGAGGACGCATAGCGGTTCACGAGGAATCCCTTCCGCGAACGCCTTTTGGAACTGTTGTAGGTTGCGCCAGTTCGCGAACAGCTCTTGGAACGGCGCGCTACGCAGCAGCTCGACCGTCTCCATGAGCCGCTGATATTCGTAGCGCGCCAACTCTGGGTCGCGCGAAAAGGTTTTTCCAAACAGACGCGACGCCGAATCCATCGTAATTTGCTCGATTGGAACACGGGACTGGGCGATCTTCTGGAGAACGGTCCTTTGCGCCCGAAGTTCCGCATTTAGTGTGCGCGCCAGTGCTTCTATCAGACGCGCGTCTTGCTTCCGCAACTCTGAGGGGCGTGCGAGAACCCATTGGTCATCGCCCTCGCCCGCAGGACGAAACTGTATCTCAAGTGTGTTCTCCAGAATCCTGCGCGTTTGGTTCCAGTCGCGCGGCTTCAGGTGCAACAGCACTATCGCATTATTGAGATCAGGGGAACACACAACGCGCCTGCCGCCGACCGACATGCGCTGGGCAATGTCCTCGTAGGAGTAGTAGCCTATCGGGAAGCTCACCGTTTGCCCACCTGCCACTGCGAGCGTCGCTATCACCCCAACCAAAGCCCCATACCGCATGGCGATTCCTCCACTGTTTTAGACGCTTTGATTTTACCTCGCGTTCTCCCGTGCATCGGCGGGGGTTCCGTCTCACGACACAGATGTTCCTACGGATGGTGTATAATAGGGCTGGGTGGCGCGATGAAGACGATTGGGCGATTCTCGCCGTATCTGGTGATTCTGCTGGCGGTCGCAGGATTGTTGGGCTGGGCGCGTACCGAGCAACGACGCGCCGAAGAGGCGCAGTACGAAGGCATCGAAGTGCGCGAGCCTGTATGGAACGACCGCCTGCCCGCCGTGCGACAAGAGACGCTTCAGCAACCGACAGACGAAGCGAAACTGCGCACGCTGACAGACCGATTGACCCACCATTACCGCGAGTTGGACACGCCCCTACGCTTCAAGGTGATTGCGACTGATGACGGCGCGCTTGCGCTGCGCCTGAACGCGGCGGCGGCGCTGCCCCGCTGGTACACTGCGCGCGCCGCGCGACTGGGCT
>Ga0209809_1001862_pt1 | contig 16089 bp, 17 predicted proteins | sample YNPMSTMetaG_FD_186172 | JGI IMG/M metagenome (GOLD analysis project Ga0209809, IMG submission 186172) | Anoxygenic and chlorotrophic microbial mat microbial communities from Yellowstone National Park, USA - YNP MS-T MetaG (SPAdes) (version 2) ... | reverse complement strand
CGCCGGCTTGCCCCTCCCCCCTTCCCCCCCTCCCCGCTGCCGCTGTGCGGCGCGGGGAGGGGGGAGTTGAGAAGGGTTTGAGGCGGGCGACTTCGCCGCCCGCCTCAAACCCCTCCTTTTCTCCCCCTTCTCCTCCCCGTTTCGGGGAGGAGAAGGGGGCCGGGGGGATGAGGAGGGGTCAGAAGCGGCTTGCTACCAATCCATCAGTTGAAATTGCACATGACATCATTGACAAGCCCTGCCTCTGACCCAGCGCGGCCACTATGCCCAGCGCGTACCAGAAGGCCACCGCGGGCTTGGAGCCCAGGGCCAGGGCATCGGTCATCCCATAGACATGAAGGGCGATGAGGCCGGCGGCCAGGCCGAGGGCAAGGGCCCTCACCCCCACCCCCCTGCCCCCCTCCCCCTCTCCCGCCGAGCGGGAGAGGGGGAGGGGGAAGCCGCCGGAGGCGGCGGGGGAGGGGGTGAGGGCCACCCGCCAGCACACCGCCAGCGCGATCCCTAGCAGCGCCAGATACGCCACCAGCCCCGGAATCCCCAGGTCCAGCGCGGTCTGCAGGAAGATGTTGTGGGCGTGGGCAATGTCATATCCGGGCGGGACCCGGGAAGGGTCCATCGGATACAGCACACGCGCCACATCGCGGAATGTCCCCAAACCACATCCCGTCAACGGGAAATCCCCAATGGTGACCAGTGCCCAGCGCCAGACCTCCTGGCGGAAAGCGAGCGTGTTCAATGGGCCTATGGCGGTCTGAACGGAAGGTTCTTCCCACACCGCTTGCAGCCGCTCTGGCCCTGCTGCGAATATGGCCCCAATTCCGGCCACCACAATGATAATGAATACTCCCCAGCCAATCCATCTGGCGGAAGACCGGGGCATCGTACTTCCCCACAATGCGGGCAGGATGATGAGCCCGACCAGCCCGCCCATCCACCCGCTGCGGGATTGAGTGAGGACCAGAATGCCCGTCCAGAGGAGGCAAAACAGGGAAAGCCCGATCCGTTCGGAAAGGATTTTTGCCCGGCGATGAGAGCGCCACGGCCGAAAAAGCAGGGAAACCAGCAGGGGGAGATAAAGACTCAGCACACCCGCCAGTTGATTAGGGTGAACAGCCTCGGCCCGAAGTTCGGGAAGGGGTCCAATCAGCCGGGGGATATAGGGGATGATGGGTTCTAACGCGGAGACTTTAGTCCTCCACTCTGCCCCCAGGGTACCAACAACAAGGATGGCGAATCCCAGTAGAATAAAGACGACCAGAACGAGGCGGAGATGGGACTGGTTCTGCACGCTGAAGGCAATCACGCGAAAAACAGCCAGCCCCAGGAGAAATCCTGCCGCCTTGGGGAGGGTTAACTCCGGTACGATAGATGCCCGAATGCTCAGGGGAATGGTCAGGAGCAATACCAGCAGGGCAACGTTGAAGGGGGTCCGGGGCCAGGGTTCTCCTCGTACTGCCCACCGCAGAAGCCACCAGGTCGCCAGCATCGCCAGCGCGGCGGTGGTCCAGTTGGGACGAACGGTAGGGAAAAGCAGGAATGGGGCTGCGATACCCACCCCTAACCACTCCAGGCCCAACAAATAGCCCATAACAGACAGAATCCTCTTCCCCTTCCGGCTATCATCCCATTGCTCCCCCGCACCTCTGCTCCCCTGCACCTCTGCACCTCTGCTCCTCTGCACCTCTGCACCTCTGCTCCCCTGCACCTCTGCCCCCTAATACGCTCCTCTCCCCCGTAGCACCACCCACACCGTCTTCCACAAAATCAAAATATCCAGCCAGAGGGAGTAGTTCTGAATGTAGAACAGGTCGTCCTCGGTATGGAGGTGCATCGGCTTATCGGAGCGGCCGTTGACCTGCCACCAGCCGGTGATGCCCTGAGGGACGGCAAAGCGCTTCCGCTGCCAGGGCTCGTACCGCTCCACCAGCCAGGGTAACTCCGGCCGCGGCCCCACCAGACTCATCTCCCCCTTCAGTACGTTGAACAACTGGGGCAGTTCGTCCAGACTGTAGCGCCGGATCAACCGCCCCACCCGCGTCACCCGGGGGTCGTCCGGTTTCTTGTGGATAATGCATCCATCTGAGCGCACCTCGTTCACCTGTTCCTGCAGCGCCTCCGCGTTGGCTACCATGGAGCGGAACTTGTACATGGTGAACAGGCGCCCGTTCTCCCCCACCCGCGGCTGGCGGAAGAGGACGGGGCCCGGGGAATCCAGTTTGACCGCCAGAGCCACCACTCCCATTACGGGGAGCAGCAGGATAGTCAGAATGCCGCCGACGACCAGGTCAAAGAGCCGCTTGACCAGCCGCTGGTAGTCGTTCAGCGCCGGTGCCCGCAGGTTGATCATCGGGATGCCGGCGAATTCCTCGGCAGAAGCCCGGTAGAGGGCCAGGGCGAAGTAATCGGGTACCACCCAGATGCGGACCGGCAACTCGTGCAGCGTCGCCACCAGTCGGTTGACCCGCTCGTGGGCCCGGCGGGGAAGGGCAATCACCACGTCCTCCACGCCGTACTCCCGCACCACCCGCGCCACGTCGTCCAGACTCCCCAGCACCGGCAGGCCACACTCCCGCTTGTTCGGGTCGTCGTCCAGATAGCCCACCAGTTGCAGGCCGGTCCAGGCGTACTCCCGGACCATCCCGGCCACCCGCTGCCCCACCTCTCCCGCCCCGATGATGAGAACCGGACGGCGGGCCGGGGGGGCCTTGCTGATCCGCCACGCCAGACGGGCCACCGCGCGCCAGCCCAGGAGCAGGAAGAAGTCCAGGAGGACAAAGGTGAGAAAGAGCCAGCGGGAAACCTGGCGGACGGTGAGGTAGAGCAGGCCCGCGAAGCCGAGAGCCGCCAGGAGGACGCCGAAGGAGGCCCGCTGGAACTCATCGGCCGCGTGGAGAGTGTGCCGGGGATCGTAGGCGGAGACCACCAGGAGCACCAGCACCCAGAGCAGCGGGGCAATCAGGTAGAGGTAGGAGGGCAGGTGGACGGTTTCCAGAGGGCGGATGCCGGGGAGAAGGGTGGGAAGGGCCGGCCGCAGGAGAACCGCCAGATGAAGGGCCGCCAGGGTCAGGCCGGCATCTATGAACATAGAAAGAATGGCAAAGTCCACACTGAAGCGGCGAAACATCGGGTCCCCTCCTTCGGTCGGTAAAGTTGATCAGATACCGCCGCCAGAGACGCCGGGGTTCGGTGAGCGGGGTAAGAGATATTCCGAGACGGCCACTGGTCCCCCTCTACTCCGTTGCAAGAGGTGCGGAGATCCTGCGGATCTCCGGAATCAGATCAAAATCTTCGTCAAAACTCACGATGGCTCAATGCCCAGTCCCTGGCAGGAAAGGGCAAGCAACGCATCATGGAAATTCAGCGCCCCACCCGTTTCTCTGACCAACTCTACCACACGTCCGAACATGCGCTGGATGTCTGCGGAAATCCAGGTAATGATGTCCTCGGGCACCCGTTGCAATAGTTCATCCAGAAGAGCAGGGAACTCGTCGGCGCGCCTCTGTTCCTGTGCGCGACGGGCCATCACGCTGATGGTCTCGTCCAGGACACAGTCAAAATACACCAGCCCAATGTTTTCAGCCTTCAGCGCAGCAAGCAATGCTTGTGCCCGAAGGTGCCATTTGTCCTGCCGGTCCATGAGCGCCACCAGCACATTGCTATCTATGGCGGCTTGCCCGTTCATACTTCGTAAAGGCCCTCCGTATCCGCCAGAGCATCGCCTCCCCACGCCACCAGACCCACCAACCCATCCAGGTGAGTTGCAGGGATCGCTCGCCACTGAGGCTTCTGAGGCCATCCCTGGGGTTGTGTACGGTGTTTCAGAAACAGCGCAAAGTCCAGAATCTCAGCGATTTGCTCCGGTGGCAACTCATCCAGGACCTGATTGACGGTTTCCCGCAAAGGAGATCCGATCCCTTTCATCTCCGGCCTCCCTTCCCCATCTGCAGATTCTGGCGCGTTTAAGCAAAAATGAAGACTCCACTGCAAAAAGGGTTCTTTATCGCAGAGACCGCAGGGTACGCAGAGCATTATTCTATCAGGAGTTACGCAGTTGGTCTTTTTTTGCCACGAATTGCACAAATTTACACGAATGAAAAGAAATAAAATTCGTGCCAATTCGTGAAATTCGTGGCGAATTCCGAAGTTTATCCCGCCAACTGCGTAAGTTCTGTCTAGGAAATCTCTGCACTCTCAGCGTTCTCTGCGATGAGTTTTTGCAGTGGACTCAATGAAGTCTTGCGCTCGCCTTTAGCTCCGAAACTCTATTCCAGCCCGTATCTCCGCACTCCCAGCGCCTGAAGGACCACCAGGGCCACGAACAGCGGGTTGTTGATCAGATACCGCCGCCAGAGGCGCCGGGGTTCGGTGAGCAGGCGGAAAAGCCATTCCAGGCCGGCGCGCTGCATCCAGCGCGGGGCCTGGGGCTTGCGTCCCGTCAGGAAATCAAAAGCCGCTCCGACGCCGATGAGCACAGGGGCGGTCAATCGTTCTCGGTGCCCGGCCATCCAGCGTTCCTGTTTTGGGGTGCTGAGACCTACCCAAACTATATCCGGAGCGGCCGCGTTGATCATTTGTACGATCCGATCATCCTCATCGGCAGTGAGAGAGCGGAAAGGGGGAGAAAAGGTCCCCGCTACCTGTAAGCCCGGGAACCGCTTCTGAAGCACAGAGGCCAGTTGCTCCGGGACTCCTTCCGCAGAAGAAGTGGCGGTAACCCTTTGCCGCCAAACGTTCGCAGAGGGCCAGCATCAGGTCCGGACCGTAAACCCGCTCCACGTGGTGGAAGCCCTGGAGGCGGCTCAGCCAGACCAGGGGCATACCATCCGGTGTGACCAGCCCTGCCCGGTTATGGATCCGCCGCAGTTCCCCGTCCCGCTGGCTCTCCATTACCCCGTGGACACCGGTGACGCAAACGTAATGGGGCTCCCGGCGCTCAATCCAGCCCTCTATGATCTCCAGCGCCATCGCCATATTGAGGGCGCTGACGCCAACGCCCAGAATATTGGCTCGGGGGACCTTCTGCATTTACCGCTCCGTCAGCATCCGCCCCAGAATCTTCCGCACCTGTTCCCGGTCCTTGGTGGCAAAGTACCAGTCAATCGTCCGCTTCAGCCCTTCGCGGAAAGGCACCTGCGGTTCCCAGCCCAGGAGTTTCCTGGCCAGAGAGTTGTCCGCCACCCGGTTCAGCGGGCCGGTCGGCATATCGGGGCGGAAGACAATCTCCGCTTTATGGCCGGTGTACTCCAGCACCATCCGAACAGCATCAATCACCCGCACCCGCTCCATCGTGCCCAGGTTGACCGCCGTGCCATCATCTATCTTCTCCGCGGCCAGGATGGTGCCCCGAACGATGTCGTCAATACCAATCACGATTCTAAAGGCCATGTTCTGTACGCAAATATATACGGGCGCGTCAAACATGGTCTTTGAAGACCTGTTTGGTATCAGAAGCCATCGACATGTTGTAGCCGGACCTGGCGGATCAGCCGGAATTGCTCAACAAATCATAGTATATACGTTGGTGTGCTTGCACCATATTCGTCAGTGAGAACTGTGTTGATACCCATTGAATGCCTTGTAAGCCCAGTCGCTGCGCATATGCTGGATCTGCCAGTAGACTAATGATGGCTCGACCAAGTTCATCAGAATTCTCAGGAGATACAAGCAATCCGGTCTCGCCATCACGTACAACTTCCGGAATGCCACCCACGCGACTAGCAATCACTGGAACACCCATTGCCATTGACTCCACACTGATAATTCCAAAAGCCTCCCATAATGACGGCAATACCGTAACGTCGAGCGATGCAAGGACTCTACCTACATCTTCTCGCCATCCCAAAAAATGCAAATGCGACAGAATATTGAGTCGCGCCGCTTCTTCATAAAGCATGCTTCGAAGCGGGCCATCACCTGCAATGATAAAGTGCGCTTTTGGTATCTGCTGTAAAACCTTTGGTAATGCTCGAATAAAAAAAATGACGCCTTTTTGTCTCTCTAAACGCGCAATCACACCAGCCACCGGTGCATCAACTGGTAAGCCAAGATCTCTTCGCGCCACATTCCGATTTGGTGAGTCCTTAAGTCGCTCATGACGAAATGCGTAATAAATGCGAGTAATCTTTTCGGGTGGCATGATGCGGTTTGCAATACCATACGCTCTGATGTAATCTGATCCGGCTATGTAATGATCTGTGAAACGATCTAACCAGCGTTCAACCTGACGATATAACCATCGTTTAGGCTGCCGTACATACGGATGACACGCATAGGCATGGATCATATGCACGATCACAGGGATTCCCGATTGCCTTGCAGCCAATCTCCCGATAACTCCAGCCACAGAGGTGTGTGTATGCACGATATCGAAATGTTCTTCATGTAACAACTCGCGTAAGGCGCGGTAGGCCTTGATGCTCGTCATAATCCCACCTGTTCGTTGCATCTCAATCGGCACAATTCTCAGCCCGGCCTCATAGAAAGCATGGTCAAGCGGATACCCAGGAGAGAAACCGACAGTCACATCAAATTGTTCTGGATCAAGCCCAGAGGCCAACATCAGCACATGTTCGCCTGCACCACCAATGGTGGTCGTGATAAGTTGTAACACTTTAATACGGCGTTTCAACATTCCATTTGCCCTTCAAGTGCGGAATGGTAGGCTTCGGCCAGCAGCTGTCCCATCTTCCCCACAGAAAATATTTTTGCGCGTGTTTTGCCTGAGTTGGCAAGCAAAACTCGCCGATCGGGTGCTTCAACAATCGTCTTTATCGCGTGTGCAATAGAATCAACATCAAGAGGATCACAATAAACACCCGCATCACCGACTACTTCCGGCAATGGTCCAGCTCGGGCGACAACAACCGGCGTTCCACAAGCCATTGCTTCGAGAGCAGGTAAGCCAAAACCTTCATACAATGACGGCATAACCAATACATCGGCCGCGCCATATAGCACTGGCAAATCGGATTCGGCGACTTCACCTAATACTCGCACGCTTGGCGACATCTGCTGTATATACTCTGTGAAGTCAAGTTGATGCCTCGCCGGTTTACCAGCAAGAACAAGTGTTCCAGCATAGCCAGACAGCTTTACCTTTTGAAAGGCTTCTAGCAAGCGCCCCACATTTTTCCAGGGTTTCCAGGTTCCTACAAATAGAATATAGCGGTCCAAATTATAAGCCTGTTTAAACCGAAAGATTGCATCTAATTCTGGCGGCCTAAAATGTTCCGCAACACTGTTCGGAACAACCCGAATCCTTGTTTCTGGTATCTTAAAAACCCTGCGGATTTCTTCAGCAATGAAATGTGAGACGCATAAGATAATGCGCGATCGGTGTATGGCTTGCCGTATCATCCAACCGTAATAAAGACGCATAAACCAATTCAGTTTGTCCGGATAATGAAACAATGCCAGATCGTGTATCGTCACAACTATAGGCCGTGTGGTAGTGACAGGAATCACATAATGTGGCGCGTGAAAGAGGTCCAGATGATCTTGAGTAATCAGCCAAGTCATAGCCAATTGTTCATAAATACCAGGTGATCTGGCACCAATAATTCGAACTTTCCATGCGTTATGCATTTGATGCACCTGCTGTGCTGTTTCCTCATCCGGTACATACACAACTAGTTCAAGAGATTGAGTAGATAAGCCTTGTAGTGCGTTTCGGATATAACGTCCTACGCCAGGATATCGCACCAGCCGAGCATCAAAACCTACGCGCATGGCCTCTCCTGATAAATGATATTCTGCAATACCCGTTCAAGTTGCCAACCAATAATTCTCCAATCGTAAGTTGCTTCAACCAGGAGACGACCCGCCAGCCCGATCTTGCGGCCGAGGTCTGGTTCTCTCAATAGACTCAAAATTGCCGAAGCCAACTCTGATGGTGTCTCGCCTACCAGAATGTGCAATCCCGGGCTTACTTGTATTCCCTCACAACCTACCATCGTCGCCACAACAGGCCGTGCCATAGCCATCGCTTCAAGAATTTTCAGCCTGGTGCCACCACCAATCCGCAACGGGGCGACAAAGACCGAAGAGCCTGCCAGATATGGCCTCACATCGGCGACTGTACCGGTCACTGTGATCCTTGGATCGCGACCGCAGGATATTATACCAGGAGTCGGATCACGGCCTACAATTGCCAGAGTCGTCTGTGGACGATGCCTCCATACTCTTGGCATTATTTCTTCACAGAGAAACAAAGCCGCATCAACATTCGGATAATAGTCCATACTGCCAACAAAGATGAGATCATAGTGGTAAGGCGAGATAAAAGTGGGATCAAAATACTCTGTGTCCACACCATTCGGCACGACAGCAATGTTGTCCATACCCGAAATCATCCTAAGGGTATGACGGTCTTGCTCAGATACGGTGATGCAGAGATCAGCCCGTCGCGGAAGCCGGCGCTCGAACTCATATATAAAGCGGCGCTGGAACCATCCATGCACCTTCTTTAGGCCCCATCGCGGGCTTCGTGCAAAGCGGTCGTAAAGCAAGTAATCGACATTATGCATATCAACCACGCGGGTAGCAAGTCCAGAAAGCCCTTCCAAACTATCATAGACATAATGAAATTCGGCCAATACGACATCTGGAGCAATCTTGCGCGCCACTGACAGGACGACATCAGTCAATTGAGAGGGGGTATGTTTAAGAATCACGAAAGGGCGACGTGAGACTAGGCTATACAAGATACGCAACCCTGTTCGCAGCGCTGATACTGGCTGTTCCACGATACGAATTGACTGGCAGTACTGCGATAGAATATCCTCCCCAGTTACCTCAGCCGACGACAGTGCGACCGAAACCAGGTGAATTTGGTGGTGTTGTGCCAACTGTTTGATCAGATTGAACATCCGGATGCGTCCACCTTGGTTGGGCGGATATGGCCATTCCGGTGTGACACACAAGATTCTCATCGCAGCGCCTCATCATCTGGTGTTTCAGGGTCTTGTTTACGAGGCCAGAGGCTATAGCCGTACCATAACAACCATGGAAGAAAAATAATCGTCCAAAGTAGTCGCTTTGGCCAGGGTGTCTCGCGCAACCAGACAATATCCTCCCTCAACTGGACTTCTCTCTGACTTTTTACCCGCGGGTTAGCTCCGATCAGATGTCGCTCACCCAAGCAGAAGCGTTTTTCTTTTAGCCGAGATAAGAGAGCAAAATTTTCTGCTATGGAAAAGCCGTGATGTTGGGCAAACCTCAGGATACTTTCAACAGAGCCAGCCGGGTCCTCAACAAAAGATTCGTAACGAATCCGCATGTACGGAATCCCCAACCATTTCATAAGCCATGCGCTACCATTTGCGCGGATCCAGTCCTCAATAGCCGCTTTATTGTCCATTGTGCGAATTGTGGCTCTCCATTTGACACCGAAAGGCTCAACCAAAGGAATCGGTCGGTTCACCCAAGAAAAAACCGTGGCACGCGGATCTCGAACCAGATGAACAGCTATCATGGAAACTCCGGGTTGCTGAGCCAGGATCCATCCAAAAGCACCGGATTTAGAGGAATCTATTATAATAGTACCAGGATGCTTCTCTGCTATCACTCTCAATAATGAAACAATCGCTGTGAATGTCTTACGCTGACCAGGATTCAGCAAATCTTGCCCAATGGAGCGGCTTAAGGCACGAAAAGGTAATGTGATGGCCCTTGGCAAATTTCTCTCAACTCTGAAATCATTGAAAACAATCGGCCAATCCCGGCCAAATGCTGCCTCAAAAATTGGATTCCAAAAGCTGCACTCACTATAAGGGCGTCCACAACTGCAAAGCATTACACCATCAGGGATAGTTGTATAATCAAAGATCCCTCTGAGTTCACCAACATGTAACATACCAGGCATTTGCCCCAGGATATCTCCCAGTAGTGTACTTCCGCTTCGACCTGCTCCTGCAATGTACAAGATCTGCAACGCGTTTTTCCTCATCACAACCCATGTTCCTTTCGTACGGCATGAGATCCTAAGGCTTCTCGATCAAGCCGATGAAACGCACATAACAACTGGGGTCAAGTTCCTGAACATTTGCCACTTTGAGGATGCTTATACGCAATCCGGCGGCCTCACACGCGCGTACAACACGATCGTAGAAGGCTTCAGGATTGTAGTGTCGGCCAAAGGCATTCAACCATCCGACATTACGAAATATGGCCGCACCGGGATCGGGCTGGATTCGTTTCGAAGCAAAGATGCTAGTGGTCTGTCACAGATGAAATTGAAATCACGCCACTTTGAAAACTACCCCATTAGTGGGAACCAAAAGCCTTTAAGAGCCTTTTTCACCCACATATGGGGGTATTTCGTGCAGTGCGATTACACACTTTTACGCATGACAGACCAGTAGTTGTGTCGATCACGACGAACTAATGCTTGCAGATAGAATTGCCGTATTTTCTCTACAAGCCGGATGGGAGACAGGTTATAACGTGATCTCATGCATTCCTCCTCATCTCTTTCAAGGTATGGCTATTGTTTTCTGAATAATCCGATTATGTTTGTTTTCCCGTCGTTCGAATCGTCCAGCGCATATCATCAGCACACCAAGTAGATAGGCCCCTGTAGGATCTTCCATAGAACCCAGTGCAGCCGCGCCGATCAATACCGCCAGACATACAGCCGCAAAACGTCGCCGATCGCTATCTTTTGAACCTAAAGAGAGCAAAACCGGCACAATGGCGCAGGCAAAGAGCAAAACACCAACCAATCCCGCCTTGAGTAAAAGCCATAGATAGTAATTATGCCCGAACATGGCAAGCCGCTCCAGGTCTCGGGGATTTTCTCGATAGAAAAACAGGCCAGTATTCCGATAAACATAGCCGAATCCACGCCCAAGCACGAGCGCCACTGGTTCATCCAATGGCGTCAGAAGCAAACGCGCTTCTTCCATCCGAACATCAATCACGCCGTAACCGATGTTTTGGTCCTGGAAGACAAGTGCAAACTTTTTATACACGAGCTCCAATGGTGACTGGATACGATCGCCTACCGGGGCCGGCAGAACAGCGAGCATTATCAAACACACTATACCCAACCCGAATAGACCAAGCTTTGAGGCTTGCGACAGGGAATGATCGGTCAGAATGCTGAGAATCGTGGCAAATGCACCCATCAGCCAGTACGTTTTCGACTGGGTAATAATCAGCGCGACCAATATGATCCACGTATCCAGCCTGAACCGGGAGCGCCCGGAACGTGTCACGGCCAGGATGAAACCTGCACCGATCAAGTGAAAAGCCTGCGGACGAACGATCGGTAGACCAAGCGTAAAGATGTTGCCCAAGTGAGCACCAGTCAGAAACAAAAGGCTGCTCCCTGCATTTAGAAGGACAAACTGCGCCAGGATCGCAACGCTCATCAAGGTCGCATAGAGACGTAACATTCTATCAATGATCGGGCGATATAGCATCATCGCCGTCAAAATTCCCGCGATAAGGTATAAGAAGGGACGTAATTCGAGAGCAATGTTGACTAACTTATTTCCATTGATCAAACCGATAAATGTAGCATGCACTGCAATGACAAAGACTATTGCGATCTGTGCCACCCAATGAGATGACCACCGATTCTTTGTCAAAAACAGGAAAACGAGGGCCGTGCCACTCAGTCCAGCCAAGATATCTTGGAATCGGAACAAGCCCCCGATTTCCGGTGCGTCTACCGCATCCAACCTGAACATTCCACCCCACATGACCAGAGCAGCCACCATGAGACCATGCCCAACCAGTTGCGCCAGGAAGCACCGATCCACACTCCAGCGCACCGCGCCGGCAGCATGCGACCCCTCGTGCTCAAATGTTGCAGACACCCTCTGATGATCTAGTGGTACGAACGCCATAGACACCTGCCTAATGGGCAACCTCAAACGACCATCTTTCCTCAAAAGTTAAATGCTAGGCTATTAATCCCCAGCCTCTGGCGCACTGCCCACCAGAGAAGAACATTCCACGTGATGAGCGAGACAGCGGTCGCCATGGCGGCGCCGATAACACCCAGCAGAGGGACCAGGAGCAGATTCAGCACTACGTTCAGAATCGCAGATACCGCCAGGCCTCTCGCCGTATCCCGCTCGTGTCGGGTCATGTTCAGTAGCATTCCCACCGATCCGGCAGCGGAATTCACCGCCTGTCCCGCCAGCAGGATGAGCAGAGGGATATATGCCCCCAGGTATGCCGGCCCGAAAGCCAGCCGCAGAAAGAGCCGCCCCAGAAGAATACAACCAAGGGTAATCCCTACATTCATGGCGAGAATGACCCGCGCGCTGGCGGTCACCAGGCGCTGCAATCTCACCATATCCCCCTTGGCATAGAGCGCAGCAAAGCGGGGTTCCATCACCATATTGACTGTCTCGAGGCCAAAGGAGGCCAGAACAGACATCTGGGCAGCGACGCGGTAAATGCCGATTGCGGCATCCGGCACAAAAAACCCCAGGATAATGGTGGAAGCCTGGTTGTTGATCAGGCTCATTCCGCCGAGGAAGGCCAGAGGCCATGCGCTCAGCCACCAGGCCCGGCTCTCATACTGGGGTCGGGCAATTCGCACCGAAGAGGGCGTTGCCCGCCGGAGCATCCATGCCCCGAATCCAAAGGCCAGAGCGGCTGCCGCCACGTTGAGCGCCATTGCCTCCGCTGCGGAGAGAGAACGGCCCAGCAGCCATGCAGCCCTGCCCAGGAAGAGCACCAGAAGTCCGGGTTGGATCAGAAACTCGGGCATCTGCCCGGCCACTACCCGCTGCAACCCCCGCAGCGCTGCCCCCCGGAGATTGCCCAGGGCAACCAGGGGTACCAGCAATACTGCCCAGGCAAACGTGCTCAACCGCTCGCCCCCGAAGGAACTGCGGAGAAGCCAAGCCAGGACGGCACCGATTCCCGCCAGAGCCAGAGAAAGCAGCCCCGTGATACGTCCCGCCCAGCGCCAGACGCCCTGAACCAGGTCCGGGCGCCCCTGTGCCATACCCCGCGCCGTCTCCCGGACCACCAGGGTGGGCAGGCCAAACTGCGTTAGCACGGAAAGTACGTTGATCCATGCATAGACGTAGGCATAGACCCCATACCCGGCCGGTTCCAGCAAGCGGGCCAGGAGCACCGTGCTCAGAAAGCCGAGCCCTGCCGATGCGATCTTCAGCCCCATGCTCCCGATGGTGTCACGTCCCAGTCGCGAGTTCACCGCGCGCAGGATCAACTGGCGCGCCCGCATCACCCCTCCGGTGAGTTGGGGGTGCGTCCTATTGGGAGCCATCACTTCGGTCTGAAGCCGCATATCCTCTATACCCAGTCAGGGAGGACGCCTATCCACTATTCGGAGTCGCTTCCCCCGTTTTCACAAATCCCCGCCGGATCAAGTACTCCAGGATGATACGAGCATTTTCCTCCGGGGTGTGGTTCACTGTGTCCAGGCGAATCTCCGGGTTCTCAGGCGGTTCGTACGGGTCGTCAATTCCCGTGAAGCCTTTGATCTCGCCGCGGCGGGCTTTCGCGTACAATCCCTTGACATCCCGTTGCTCGCAAATTTCCAGCGGCGTGTCCACGAACACCTCTACAAAATGGTTGGTCCCCACCATGTTGCGCACGTCGTTGCGGGTGGCCCGATAAGGGCTCACCGCCGCGCAGACCACCACGCCGCCATGGCGGACAATCTCTGAGGCCACAAACCCAATCCGACGGATATTGAGGTCTCGGTCCTCTTTGCTGAACCCCAGCCCTTTGGAAAGGTGGGTGCGCACCACATCCCCATCCAACAGCGTCACCTGCCGACCGTGTTCCATCAGCAACTGGGTCAGGATTTCCGCGGTCACGGACTTACCCGAGCAGGGGAGTCCGGTAAACCAGATACAGACCCCCTGCTTATAAATAGGAGGATAACTTTCTGCCAGGATTTCGGCAACCTCAGTTCTTGTGAACCACTCCGGTAGACGACGTCCGTTGTTCAGGAAGTTCTCCCGAACCTCGGTACCTGAGATCAGAACATACCGTTGCCCCGGCGCCAACCGGGATAGTTCTTCATACCGTCCCTCGTCCGGCAGATAGACCATCGTATCAAAGGGGATGACTGCCACACCGACCTCTTCGCTGTATCGGGAGGCCAGTTGCTGCGCGTCGTAGGGGCCGTAGAAAGGCCGCCCCCGCGAATCCACCCCTGGCCCTGCATGGTCACGCCCCACAATCATGTGGGTGGCCCCGTAATTGCGCCGGATGATCATATGCCAGACCGCCTCGCGAGGCCCTGCCAATCGCATGGCCAGAGGCATCAATGCCAGGAGCACTCGTCGCGGGTCATAATACCGCCCGGCCATAATCTTGTAAGTACGGACACGAGTGTAGTGGTCCACATCACCCGGCTTAGTCATCCCAACAACCGGATGAAGCAGCAATACCCCATTGACCGATTGGGCAGCGCGCTTGGTCATTTCCTCGTGGGCCCGGTGAAGCGGGTTACGGGTCTGGAAAGCAACGACATTCAGGTGGGGGTTACGGGCGATTTCGGGACTCTCTTCCCCGATTTCCTCCAGCCGCCCGCGCACCTGAGCCAGGGTCAGGCGCAGGTCCCGAAAGTCATAATGGGAAGGCAACTGAATGACCCGAAGCGGGCCGGAGATAAAGAGCGGCCCCCACGTGTAAAGTTCTGCCACCAGCGGATGGCGGGTATCCAGCGTACCGAAGACCTTCTGGGCCAGTTCTTCCCGGTCCCATTCATACACTTCTTCAATGGTCATGACAGCCAGCAGTTCGTTCTTGGCATTGCGCAGAGCGACGTCCTGCCCGATGCGGATGTGCGGCCCGGGTTCCACCGGCAATGTGACCGGAATGGGGAACAGATACCCATTTGCCAGACGCATCTCATCCAGCACCCGCTGATAATCCCGCTGGCCCATAAACCGGTCCAGCGGCGAGAAGGCACCAGTTGCTAACAGTTCCAGGTCACACACGGCTCGTTCAGAGAGCGACACCGAGGGCAGGCGGCTGGCATACGCCTTGACCTCGCCAACATCTTCCGGTGGTACCAACAGGTCCACCAGTTGACCTCCATAGGGAGGGATCAGAAGAGACGACATCGTGACTTCACCTCGCCAGATGATGTAGAAGATGTGTAGAAGTTGTGCTGGACTCCGGGACAATTACGCCAGAGAAAGGTAGATGGTCCGGATGCTCAGGATAACGATCACCATTCCCACCAGGACCATCAGCAGGCGGGTCGGTAGTTTCTTGCAGGCATAGGCCGCCAGTGGGGCCGCAATCACTCCCCCGATGAGTAACCCAACGATGATTTGCCAGTGCTGGGAAATCAGCGCCGGTATGGTCACAATAAACGCGACCGCTTCGGCAAAGGTGACGAAGAACTCGGTTGCATTGACCGATCCGATGCTGAGTTTGGGATTGTGTCCCTGGGCAATCACCGTTGTGGTGACAATAGGTCCCCAGCCTCCTCCGCCGATCGCATCAAAGAACCCACCGAGAGCGCCCAGCGGAATGAGGAAGCGTGGCTGTTTGTATACGTGCACTTTCCGGGCCGCTCTCCAGAGAATTAGGCACCCCATGACCAGCAGGTAGGCCGAGACAAACGGCTTGATAATACTACCCTCCTTATCCAGCGTGAGCACGTAGGCCCCTAAAATCCCGCCCAGGACACCGGGAATGACCAGTCTCAGGAACAGTTTCCGGTCCACATTTCCCAGTGAAAAGTGCGAGAGTCCAGATATGGCTGTCGTGAAGACTTCGGCGCTATGTACGCTGGCACTGGCAATCGCAGGCGGCACCCCAATGCTGAGCAGGAAGGTGTTAGAACTCACACCATATGCCATCCCCAGCGCACCGTCAATCATCTGGGCGACGAAGCCGACAAGAATGAAAGTAAAGAAATTTGTTTCCAAGGCCCCTCCTTATCAGAGAATTGTTTTTTTCAGCTTTGGTCAGGCAATTTCTCCAGTTGTCTCCGCGCTGCTTCAAAATTCGGGTCAATCTCCAACGCCTTCTCATACATCGCCCTTGCTTCATTCGTACGACCTTCCTGCCGATAGACTTCACCCAGGTGGTAATAGGCCCACTTATTGCGGGGAGAGAGCGCTATGGCCTGCCGAA
>Ga0209809_1001861_pt1 | contig 16093 bp, 13 predicted proteins | sample YNPMSTMetaG_FD_186172 | JGI IMG/M metagenome (GOLD analysis project Ga0209809, IMG submission 186172) | Anoxygenic and chlorotrophic microbial mat microbial communities from Yellowstone National Park, USA - YNP MS-T MetaG (SPAdes) (version 2) ... | reverse complement strand
GCCTGCCCTCGGGAAAGCTGAGCATTTGAATTCCCAGTCCGGCTTTGTGCCAGGAAAGTGCGGCCTCCAGCGGTCCACGAAAACTAAAACGCGTCACCGCGATGCCTTGCAGGAAATCGCCGACGCCGCGCGCCAGCTCGCGCAATTGGAACCGCCCCTGTCCCAGGTTGCGCGCCAGCATGAACACGGCATTGCTCTCGGATCCGCGGCCCTGGGTGCCCAGAACATCCAGACGCCCGTCGTCATCGAAGTCGTACAGCGCGGCCATGTTGCGCAGCGGATCGCCGATCTCCCGGCGCTCCCAGTTTCCTCCAGGGTGGCCCGGGTTGCGATACCACCAGGCGCCGGTAACGATGTCGGGCCGGGTGTCGCCGTCCAGATCCCCTGCGCCGATGAAAATTGCGCGCCACGGTTTTTCGGCGTCCACGATGTGCCGCATCCAGCGATCCAGCGCCAGCGGCTTTCTGCCCTGGTTGAGCCATACCTCGATCAAGGGGTAGTTGTGGCGGAAGGGCTTGCTGATAATGTCCAGGTCGCCGTCGCCATCCAGATCCGCTAGACGTGCCTCGTGCGTGCCCTGGCCGCGGTGCAGCTCCTGGATGCGGAATCGGCCCTTGCCGTCCCCGTAGAGGACCCACATCCGGGCGTCCGGGTGGTCCACGCCCTTGGCGCTCCACTTGGCCATCTCCGCCACGAACAGATCCAGGTTGCCGTCGCCGTCAATGTCGCCGGCGCGAAGGCTATGGCCGTGATTGACGTCGAAGCCCAGCAGATCGCGTGCCTCCCATCGGCCGCGGCGGAGTTCAAACAGTTTCAAGCGCAGGATGTTGTCGCCCGGGCCGAAGACGATCTCGGGACGACCGCCGCGGATGAAATCGCCCGCCACCACGCGCGAGAAACGGTAGCCGTCGTCAATCAGATGGGCGACGAAGGTCTCGCCGCCCTTGTGCTCGAACCAGCGGCCCCCGCCGATGATGTCCAGCTTGCCGTCGCCGTTGACATCGGCGGACGCAAGGCCCTCGTGCTCCTCGCCTTCCGCCCAGCGATAGACGACCACGCCGGGCCAAGGTTCGGTGGATTTGGGATCCGCCGGGACACGGAAAAGCAAGAGCACGCGATCCCCCTGGTTCCAACTGACCAGCTCGGCTTTGCCGTCGCCGTCGAAGTCCCCGAAGATCTGATCGTGATGCTTGTTCCCGCCGGAGTTCTTGATCAGGCGCCGCTTCCAAGGACGCTCGGGATGGAAGTCGGGATGGGGGTTCTCCCACCACCAGATTTTGTTGTCGCCAGCATCGGCGGCGAAGACCAGGTCGAGATCCCCGTCTCCGTCTATGTCGTGGAAGGCGCCTCCCGCCTCGATCCGGAGGAACTCCGGATCGATCACGTAGCGCGACCAGCCCGCCGTCCCGCGGCGGTACCAGACCACGGACGGACCGGCTCGTCGGCCCGCGATGACGATGTCCTCGATACCATCCTTGTCCACGTCCAGAGTGAGACAGGCCGTGGGCTCCATTTCGGCAGGAGGCACGGGGAGTTCGCCCCTGGCGCTGGATAGGTGAGTCCAATAGACCTGTGCGGCCCCGGGCAGGGACAACAGAGCAAGAACGATGATTCGCATGGTTTCCATGACGACTCCGGCATACAGGCTAGCACCGTCCTCGTCGGTCGGTGGGGGCCGCTTGGGAGCGTCCCCCCTTTAGATTCGCATGGGGGATCAACGAGCGAAAGTAGTTGCAGGTTAACCCGGTTGTAATTAACCGTAAATAACTTTCGGTCTGGGACAACAGAAGCTATCCTACCCGGAGGAAGGGTTCAAAAGCTATGACTCTGAGGCATGGCGCGAGACTGCTGTCTTTGACTGTGTTGGTCTGCATCGTGTCAGCCGCTCAGACGTTCCGGGGCCGCCTCACGGGCGTCATTACGGATCCTACGGGCGCCGTGATCGCCCAGGCGGAAGTGGTTCTGACGAACCTGGCCACCGGGGTGGCGCAGCGCGCCGTCAGCAATGAGCAGGGCGTGTACCTGCTGCCCACCGTGGAGCCCGGTCAGTACCGTCTCACGGTATCGCTGGCCGGCTTCAAGACCTTCGTGCAGGAGCCGATCACCATGCCGGTGGGCGGCAGCCTCACCCTGGACGTGAGGCTGGAAGTCGGCGAGATGGCCGAACGCATCACGGTCACCGCCGAGGCGCCGCTTTTGGAGAGCGAGACGGCCAGCTTCGGCCAGGTGGTGGGGGAGCGTTTCATCCGGGAGATGCCCCTGAACGCCCGCAATCCCATGATCCTGGTGACCCTCACGCCCGGCGTGATCACCCATACGGGCTGGTTCAGCCCCGCAGGCATCGGTACGGGCAACATCGAGCAGGGTCGTGACCAGTTCGCGGCCGCCTTCCAGATCGGCGGCGGGCGTCACCTGTCGAACGAGATTTATCTCGATGGAGCGCCTAACACCAGCGTGGATCGCGGCTACATGGCTTATATCCCGCCGGTGGACTCCACCCAGGAGTTCAAGATCGAGGCCAATCCTTTCTCGGCGGAATTCGACCGCACGACCGGCGGTGTAGTCAACCTGGTCACCAAAGGCGGAACCAACGAACTACGCGGGACGGCCTACGAATTCTACCGCACCAGCCGATTGGATGCCAACGATTTCTTTTTCAATCGCGCCGGGCGGACGGACAAGCCGGTGTGGCACCGCAACCAGTTCGGCTTCAACCTGGGCGGTCCCATCAAGCGCGATCAAACTTTCTTCTTCGGCAATTACGAAGGCTTGCGCCAGCTCGTTCCCTTCAGCTTCTTGACCACGGTGCCCGCTCCGGCGCAACGGCGCGGTGATTTCTCGGCGACGCGCGCCGCCGACGGCCGCCTCATCGTCATTTACGATCCTTTGACCCTGCAACGTGACCCCGCGACGGGCGCCTTGCAGCGCTCAGCCTTTCCGGGCAATGTCATTCCGTCGCAGCGCTTCGATCGCGTCGGCCACGCCTTGCTGAACTCCTACCCCGCGCCGAACCAGGCCGGTGATCCGCTGACGGGCGCACGCAACCATTTCATGAGCGACAACGGCCGCAGCGATCTGAACAGCTATGGCGTGCGGGTTGACCATGCTTTCGGGACGGCGAACCGACTTTTCGGGCGCCTGTCCTTCCGTAAGGACACGCGCACGGCCGCCAATCCCTACGGGCCCCGTCATCCGGCCACTTACGAAGGCGCCCCGACCGATCGGGCCTACAACGCCACCCTGTCCGACATTCACAGTTTCTCGCCCACGCTGACCGGCGAACTGCGGGCTTCCTTCGCCCGCCATCACACCGCCGAGATTTCGCCCTCGTACGGCTTCGATCTCACCAGGCTGGGTTTCCCCGCCTCCTTCGCCCAGGTCGCCCTGCCCTTCTTCCCCAAGATCAGCGTGGCGGATCTGTCCTCCATGGGTCGGGATCGTTACTACAATCAGGTGCGCGATACGCTGGCGGTGCAGGGAAGCATGACCAAACTGACCGGGCGGCATTCCATGAAAAGCGGCTTTGATTTCCGGATCCTGCGTTTCCATCTGAACCGCAACCTGAACTCGACGGGCACATTCAGCTTCAATCGCGCCATGACCCAAGGCCCCGACCCGCTGCGCGCCACCGCCATCGGCGGCTTCGGCGCTGCGTCGCTGTTGCTGGGCGCCGGGGCCGGCGGCAACGTCACGCACACCGACGTATTCACCCTAAACCGGCAGTATTACGGGCTTTACTTCCAGGAAAACTGGAAGCTGACCAATCGCTTTACGCTCAATCTCGGGATACGCTACAGCCTGGAAATCGGGCAAAACGAAAGTCACGATCGCATTGCCTATCTGGATCTGGACTCTCCCAATCCGCTCGGGCAAAAGGTGGGCTTGCCCTTGCGCGGGCTGCTCGGCTTTGTGGGCCGCGGCGGAGTCTCGCGCAACATGGTGGATACCGACAAGAACAACTTCGGTCCCAGGGTGGGCTTCGCCTGGCGTGTCGGGAAGAACACTGTCGTGCGCTCGGGTTACGGCGTCTTCTATGCCCCTCAGTGGATCGAGGCGTACGATGCTAACATGTACGCCAGTTTTAACTCCAACACCGACTGGGTGGCGACGCTTGACGGGCTGACGCCCGAAAACTACATCAGCAACCCGTTTCCGCAGGGCTTCAGTCTGCCCAAGCGCGATCGCGATCCTCTCACCAATCTCGGTGCAACCATTTCAGGCTGGATCCGCAAGGAGCCGGTGGGTTACGTACAGCAGTGGAACTTCACCATCCAGCGACAGGTTACCTCCTCCTTGCTGGTGGAAAGTGCTTATTGGGGCAACAAGGGGACCAAGTTGCAACGCTTCGGCGGGGTGCCCGAGAACTGGCTGCCCAACCGGTTCCTGGAGCTCAAGGCTGCGCTCAATGAGCTGGTGCCCAATCCCTTCTTCGGGTTCATCGAAAAAGGCGCTCTTTCCGGGCCGCGCGTGGCGCGCCGGCAGCTCCTGTTGCCGTTCCCGCAGTACACGGCCGTCAACCGCACAGGTCCGTCTCTGGGAAATTCGATCTACCATGCTTTTACGCTTCGCGTCGAGAAGCGGTTCACGCGCGATCTCACCATGCTCGGCTCCTATACGGTGGCCAAGCAAATTGACGATTTTGAGGATCCTTTCGGCGCCGCGGTTTTAGACCGTGAAAACCTGCGGATGGAGCGGTCCGTCTCCAGCTTCGATACGCCCCAGCGGCTGGTGCTCAGTTACGTTTACGAATTCCCCCTCGGCCGGAAAAAGAGTCTGGGACGCGGCTGGCATCCTGTCGTGGATGGCATCGCGGGCGGCTGGAGTCTGGCAGGCATTACCACGTTCCAGAGCGGACCGCCCGTGGCCATTTCCCGCCCCTCGGTGAACTTCGGGCGCAGCGCGCGCTTGGAGAAGCCTAACGTGGATCGGTGGTTCGACACTGGCGCGTTCGGTTTGGCCGAGCCTTTTACGTTCGGCAACGTGGGTCGCCGGTTGCCCGACGTGCGGGCGCACGGAGTCAAGAATTTTGACCTGGTCCTCTCCAAGAGTTTCCATTTCACCGAACGCGTCTACCTGAAGTTCCGGGCCGAGGCCTTCAATGCCTTCAACACGCCCCAATTCGCGGGGCCCTCCGGAAGCGTGGGCGCAGCCGCCTTCGGGCGCGTCTCCTCGCAATTGAACCGGCCTCGCTCGGTCCAGTTCGGCGCGCAGTTGTACTGGTGAGCGGGCCGACCCCTTGCGACGGGTGTGAGAAAATGTCTGTGCAGTGGTCGAACGGCGGGCGCCGCAGGAAGCTTGCGAACAACTGGTCAGCCGGATTCTTTCCAGCCGGCAGTTTGCCCACGCGCACATGCTCAAACGCGTGTTGCTCTTCCTGGTGGAGTGTTCGCGCCGAGGCGGGGCGCCGCCCAAGGAGTACGAAATTGCCGTGCGCGCCCTGGGCCGTCCGGAGAGTTTCGACCCTCGCACCGACCCGATCGTCAGGGTCTCCGTAGCGAGCATCCGCAATCGTTTGGCGGCTTACTTCGCCACCGAGGGAAGACATGATGCCTGGCGTTTGTGGATCCCCAAGGGCCAGTACCGCGTCGTTTTCGGGGAGGCGGAAGAAGCCGGAGCCTCGGAGGTATCGCCCGGGGCCCTGGCCCGTTTTTGGGCGCCCTACTTTTCCGGGCGTTCGGCCAACATTATCGTTTATACCGAGCCGCTGTTTTTCCGCGACAACCGCGGCCACTTCTTCCGTGACTGGTACGTAAACGATCCGGCCGCCGTCGAGCGGGTGGCGAAGAAGATCGCGCCGTGCGGTCTGGGACCGTTCGAACCCGCCTATCACTATCTTTCATCAGGAGAGGTTCACTGCCTGCTTTCCCTTTCGCGCCTGTTCCACGAAACCGGGGTGCCGGTGGAAACCAGGAGTTGCCGGGTCACTTCCTGGAATGAGCTGCGGCATGCCAACCTGATCCTGCTAGGCAGCCCGCGCACCAATCCATTCCTCAGCTCGCTTCAGGGTGAGGAGCCCTTGATTGCCGAGCCGGACTGCATCAAGAACCGCGACCCGTTGCCTGGCGAGCAGGGGACTTACACGGGCAGCCGCCGATTGGACGGCAAACTGGCGCGGCGCACCGAGTATGCCGTGGTCACACGCAGGCCTGGCTTGTCTCCCGGTTGCGCCATCACCTGGATCGCCGCCAATCATGGCAGGGCCATCGAAGGCGCCGGGCACTTGCTCACACTGGAGGACCAGGTGGAGCGCCTGCTGGCCGGCATGGGTGTGTGGGCAGACGCTCAGGTCCCCGAGCGCTTTCAGTTGCTGATGCAGGTGGAGATGATTGATTTGAGCGACGAGGTCGTTCAGACGAGCTGCGTCAGCGCACGTGTGCTGGCCCCCACTCCCGGCGCCCGCTCGTGATTAACCGTAAATTACTACCCTGAGCGCTCGCCCGACGGTAAAAGGAAAGGGGTGGAGACTTTTCTATGTCCGTGCAAACGCCCGCCCCGAGCGGAATCCTGAACGCTGTGGATCCAGCCTTGCTGGTGCGAATCCACCTGACCATGGTTCGCATCCGCCACTTTGAACAACGCGCAATCGAACTGTTCATGGCGGGCGAGCTGCCGGGCTTTCTGCATTCCTGCCTGGGACAGGAGGCGGTGCCGGCGGGGGTCTGTGCCGCGCTGCGCGAGGACGACTACATCACCAGCACGCACCGTGGCCACGGCCACGTGATCGCCAAGGGTCTGCGCTTTGACCGGATGATGGCCGAGCTTTACGGCAGGACCACGGGCTACTGCAAGGGCAAAGGAGGGTCCATGCACATTGCGGACTTCAGTCAGGGCGTGCTGGGTGCGAACGGCATTGTCGGTGCGGGCGTCCCGATCGCGACGGGCGCGGCCCTCTCCGCACAAATGCGGCGTACCGGCCAGGTCGTGGCAGCGTTCTTCGGTGACGGCGCCACCAGCCAAGGTGCTTTTCACGAGGCGGCAAATTTGGCCGCCGTGTGGAATCTGCCCATCGTATACGTTTGTGAGAATAACCATTACGCGGTCTCGACGCCGGTAAGTCGCCAGATGCGGATCAACTCCGTCGCCCAACGGGCGGCCGCCTACGGTTTCCCCGGCGTGACGGTGGACGGCAACGATCCTCTGGCGGTCTACGAGGCGGCGCGCGCTGCCGTTGAGCGGGCGCGATCAGGCGGTGGACCGACCCTGCTGGAGTGCCGCACATATCGCTGGATGGGCCACTACATCGGCGATCCTGCGACCTATCGCCCGGCCGAGGAAGTGGCTTGGTGGAAGGAGCGGGATCCGCTCGCCACCTTCGAGCGCAAGCTCAGCGAGCTGAGTATCTGCTCGCAGCAGGAGATTGAGCGGGTGCACGAACAGGTGCGGGCGGAGCTGGAAGCCGCCGTCGAATTCGCTCGCCAAAGTCCGGTCCCGGCGCCCGAGGACGCTCTCACGGATTTACCGCAATGAGTCAGCTATATTACCGCCAGGCGATCCGCGATGCCTTGCGTGAAGAGATGCATCGCGACGGACGTGTGTTTCTGCTCGGCCTCGACATAGGTCGCTTCGGGGGAACTTACAAAGCCACCCAGGGGTTGTGGGAGGAATTTGGCGACGAACGGGTGCGCGATACCCCGTTGTCGGAAGCCGCCATCGCCGGCGTCGCGGTGGGGGCGGCCATGACCGGCATGCGACCGGTGGCCGAAATCATGTACATGGATTTCATCACCATCGCACTCGACCAGATCGCCAATCAGGCCGCCAAACTGACTTATATGTGCGGCGGACAGGCGCGCATCCCGGTCGTCTTCCGCACGCAGGAGGGTGCAGGCCGGTCCTCGGCGGCGCAACACGCGCAGAGTCTGGAAGCCTGGGTGGCCCACATACCGGGGCTCAAGGTGGTCCTGCCGGCCACGCCTTACGACGCCAAGGGCTTGCTCAAGAGCGCAATTCGTGACGACAGCCCGGTGGTTTTCATTGAACACAAGCTGCTTTACGGCGTCAAGGGCGAAGTGCCCGACGAAGAGTACCTGATTCCGTTCGGCCAGGCCCGGATTGTCCGCCAAGGTACCGACGTCACCATCGTCGCCTTGTCCCGGATGGTAATGAAAGCGCTGGAGGCGGCCGAAGAGCTGGCCCGGGAAGGAATCAGCGTCGAGGTGGTGGACCCCCGTACGGTTGTGCCGCTGGACCTGGAAACCATCCTGGCTTCGGTAGAAAAGACCGGGCGGTTGATCGTTACCCATGAAGCTTACACGCGCTGCGGCGTGGGGGCGGAAATCGCCATCCAGGTGGTCGAGAACGGGCTGCATGCCCTCAAGCGACCGCCACGACGGGTCTGTGGTCGCAACGTGCCCATCCCTTTCGCGCCGGTGATGGAGAATTACGTCATTCCTCAGGTGGCGGATCTGGTGAAGTCGGTTCGGGAGCTGGTGTCATGAGGGAAGTGCGGATGCCGCAGCTCGGTCAGACGATGAGCGAAGGAACGATCCTGAAGTGGCTGAGGCGGGAGGGCGAAACGCTGCGCCGGGGCGAGCCGCTGGTCGAGGTCGAAACGGACAAAGTGGTCATGGTGGTGGAATCGCCCGAAGAGGGCAGATTGCTGAAGATTTTGCGGGCCGAAAACGAAACCGTCCCCGTAGGCGAGGCGATCGCCTGGATCGGCGAGAGCGAGCAGGTGCGGCAATGAAGCAACCTTTGCGCTTCGGCTTGATCGGACATAAGTTCATGGGCAAGGCTCACAGCCAGGCCTTGCACGACGTGCCGTTCTTCTTCGAAACCCGGTTCCAACCCGTGCGGGCGGTGCTTTGCGGGCTGGAAGACGACTTGCCCGAGGCGGCCGCGCGGTACGGATGGCAGCGCTGGACCCATTCCTGGCGTGAAGTGGTGGCGGATCCGGAGATTGACGTCGTTGTCATCGCCACCCCCGGCAACACGCACTGCGAGATCGCGATCGCGGCTGCCGAGGCCGGCCGCCACGTGATTTGTGAAAAACCCCTGGCGCTTGACGCGGAGCAAGCTGCACGCATGTGCCAGGCAGTCGAGCGTGCGGGCGTCAAACACCTGGTGAACTTCAACTATCGCCGGGTCCCCGCCGTGCAACTGGCGCGACAACTGATCGAGCAAGGACGACTCGGGGAGATTTACTATTTTCGCGGGACCTACTGGCAGGACTGGCCGTTGGATCCCGCGTTTCCTTTCGTATGGCGTTTCGACCGGGCGATCGCCGGCGCCGGCTCCATGGCTGACAAAGGCTCCCACCTGGTAGATCTGGCCCTGTTCCTGGTCGGTGACATCGTGGAGGTGGCAGCGACGACGGAGATCTTCGTGCGTGAGCGGCCGGCGCCGGACGGCATTGCGCGCACGGTCACCACAGACGACGCGGCGGCTTTCCTGGCTCGTTTCCGCAACGGCGCACTCGGCCTGTTCGGTACCTCCCGCATGAGCGCCGGACACAAGAACGCGCTCGGCTTCGAGGTCAACGGCAGCCGCGGAAGCCTGATCTTCGACCTGGAGCGCCTGAACGAATTGCAGGTTTACTTCGTGGATGACGACTGCGCGGCCCGGGGCTTTCGCACGATCATGGTGACCGAACCGGTCCATCGTTACCTGGAACGCTGGTGGCCGCCCGGCCACGTTCTGGGCTGGGAGCATGCCTTCATCCATCAGTACTACGAGTTCTTGCATGCGCTCGAAACGGAGGCGCTGCCGTCACCCAACTTCCACGACGGGTTGAAAGTGCAGCGCGTGCTCGACGCCGTCGAACAGGCGGCGGCCGAGAGACGCTGGATCGGAGTGCCAGAAGGGACATGAAGCTTATGGGAACGGAGACAGCGGCGCTCCCTGCCGAACCCTCAGCCCCCATCGCGACGATGGCGGCAGTGGTGAAGACGGCGCCGGGACCGGGTAACGTCGCCCTGATGCGAGTGCCCGAGCCTCAGTGCGGGCCGGGCAAGGTCAAGATCGAGGTGGCCTTCAGCGGGATCTGCGGCACCGATCTGCACGTTTACCATGATCGCTTCCGCAACTATCCACCCGTGATTCTGGGCCATGAGTTTTCCGGTGTGGTGACAGAGGTTGGGGCCGGCGTCCACAGCGTGCGCCCGGGCGACCGCGTGACCGTGCTGCCGGCCTCGGCCGTGATCTGCGGTTCGTGCGATTACTGCCGTCAGGGTTACTACATGTTCTGTCCGGTGCGGCGCGGGATGGGGCATGGGGTCAACGGCAGCTTCACCCGCTTCGTCGTGGTTCGGGAGGATCAGGTCTATCCGTTGCCGCCCCGCTTGTCCCTCGAGGACGGAGCGCTCGCGGAACCTTTCGCCAGCGCCGTGCAGGCTGTGGAGGAGCTAGGCGAATTTCGTTTCGGCGACGCGGTCTTGATCTCGGGGCCCGGGCCCATCGGACTACTTTGCCTGCTCCTGTTGCGTCACCGCACCCGGACCATCGTGGCGGGAACCGCATCGGACGGAAAGCGTCTCGAGCTGGCGGGCGAGCTGGGCGCCGACGTCCTGGTGGACGTCTCGCGCGAGGACTTGCTGGCCGTGGTGGATCGCAAAACCGGCGGCCGCGGCGTGGACGTGGCGCTGGAATGCGCCGGGGCGGCGGCCTCCGTGAGCAACTGCCTGCACGCGCTGGGCAAGTTGGGCCGGTACGTCCAACTGGGCATCGTGGGCGCCGAAATCACCGTCCCCTTCGACCTGCTTTTGTACAAGCAAATCCGCTTGTGGGGATCGGTGGGTTACTCCGCGCGGACCTGGGTCAGGGTCATGCAGATCCTCGGCCAGGACAAACTGGATCTTTCCCCGCTCATTACGCACAAGCTGCCGCTGTCGCGCTGGCGAGAGGGTTTCGATTTGTGCGAGAGCAAGCAAGCTGTGAAAGTGTTGCTTTACTACGATGAGACTTGAAGGCAAGGTTGTTCTGGTAACTGGCGCCAGCAAGGGCATCGGTCAGGCGATTGCTCTGGGGATGGCCCGGGAGGGCGCCGATGTCTTCGTGAACTACAATCGCGATGAAGCCGGCGCCGAGGAGGCCGTGCGTTCCATCCGCGCCCGAGGGCGGCGCGCCTGGACCGTGCAGGCGGACATACGTCGTCCCGAACAGATTCGGGCGATGTTCGATTTCTTGCGCAGCCAGGTCCCCGCCCTGCACGTGCTGGTCAACAATGCGGCCATCACGGGCTGGACGCCGCTGTTCGAAATCACGGTCGAAAAGTGGGACGCTGTCATCGAGACCAACCTGCGCGGGACTTTCCTCTATTCGCTGGAGGCGGCGCGCTGGATGAAGGACACGGGCGGCGGCAGTATCGTCAATGTTTCCACCAATTGCGCCCAGTTGGGAGTCAAAAATCTGGTGGCTTATGCCTCGAGCGAGGGCGGTATCCACGCCATGACCAGACAGTTGGCCGTCGAACTGGCGCCGTACAAGATCCGCGTGAATACCTTCGCGCCGGGGCCCACGCTGGTGGAGCGTAACCTCAGCGACGATCCGAATTATGATGCGACCTGGGGCCGCGTGGTGCCGCTGGGCCGTGCAGCCCACCCCGAAGAGATGATTGGCGCGGCCATTTTCCTGGCCTGCGATGAATCCAGTTACGTTACCGGCCAGCTCTTCTATGTGGACGGCGGCTGGACGGTCGCCGGTCGGCTGCCCGAGGAATACCTGGAAAAAGCGGCACGCAAGCATTCCGAATGAACGACGCATTCGATCCCAACGCGCTGGAAAGAATCGCTCGCGAACTGCGCGTGCAGATACTCCGCATCATCGCCAACGCCGGCTCGGGTCACCCCGGCGGCTCGCTTTCCGTCATAGACCTCGTCACTTACTTGTACTTTCACCGGCTGCGAATTGACCCGCGGCGACCGGATTGGGACGACCGCGATCGCTTCGTCCTCTCCAAAGGTCACTGCGCACCCGCGCTCTACGTTGCGCTCGCACGCCGCGGTTACTTCCCGCAAGAATGGCTCTGGACCTTGCGGGACGTCGGCAGCCCGCTTCAGGGTCATCCCGACATGCGCAAAACGCCGGGCGTGGATATGACTACCGGTTCGCTCGGCCAAGGTTTTGCTTGCGCCGCCGGAATCGCTCTGGGGGCAAAACTTCAGCGTAAGAGCTATCGGGTCTACGTGATCCTGGGCGACGGCGAGATCCAGGAGGGCGTGATCTGGGAGACAGCCATGGCCGCGCGCCAGCACCGGCTCGACAACCTGATCGCCTTTGTGGACAACAACCGCTGCCAGACCGACGGTTACACCGCGGAGATCATCAACGTCGAGCCCATGGAGGAAAAGTGGCGAGCCTTCGGCTGGCATGTGCAACGCATCAATGGTCATGACTTTCGGGCGATCCACCAGGCGACCGAAGCCGCGCAGGAGCAGGCCGGATGGCCCCACGTCATCATCGCCGATACGGTTAAGGGCAAGGGCGTGCCTTCCATGGAAAACAAGCCCGAATGGCACGGCCTTCCGCCTACTCCTCAGCAGGCGGAGGAATTTGTCGCCGAGTTACTCGGGGAGGTACGGCAGTGATCGGCCCGCAGCCCAACCGGGAGATGTACGGCAAGACGCTGGTCGAGCTGGGCGAGCGCAACCCCCGGGTGGTGGTGCTCGATGCCGACGTGGCAAAATCCACCAACACCTACCGATTCCGCGATCGCTTTCCGGAGCGTTTCTTCGACCTGGGTTCGGCGGAGCTGAACATGGTTTGCATGGCGGCCGGTCTGGCGACCACCGGACTCATCCCGTTCGCCAGTACGTTTGTGATCTTCGCCAGCCTGCGCGCCGTCGAGGGCATTCGCACCTCTATCGCGTATCCGCGTCTGAATGTCAAGATCGTGGCGACTAACGCGGGGGTCGAGATTTGCGGCGACGGGGTCACGCACCAGGGCGTGGAAGACCTGGCCGTGATGCGAGCCATCGCGAACCTGATCGTACTGGCGCCGTCCGATCCGGTGATGACGCGCAAGGCCACCCTGGCCATCGCAGACTACGACGGCCCGGTGTACATGCGCCTTGGCCGCCAGGTGGCGCAGGTGCTCTATGACGAGTCCGCCGAGTTTGTCATCGGAAAGATGATTCGCTTGCGTGAAGGCGAGGACGTCACTCTGATCGCTTGCGGCAACATGGTCGCGCAGGCGCTCATGGCGGCCGACGCACTCGCGCGCGAGGGCATCCAAGCTCGAGTCCTCGATTGTCACACCATCAAGCCGATAGACCGTGAGCAAATCCTGGAGGCCGCACAGCAAACGCGAGCCATTGTTACGGCTGAAGACCACTCCATCGTGGGCGGTCTCGGCGCGGCGGTATGCGAGGTCGTGGCTGAAAGCTGTCCCGCTATTGTGCGGCGTGTCGGCTTGCGCGATATGTTTGCCAGTTCCGGCCGGGAGGCGGCCCGGCTGCTGGCTCACTATCGCATGGACTGGCGCGAAATCGCGCGCCAGGCGCAGGAGGCCCTGCGCGCCGTGCGGCATGCACCTGTCGCAAGCTCCTCGCCCGTTCCGCGCCGTGCGTGAGCTTCCAGCGCCACTGCACGCGAGCCGTTCGTCAGCCACGATCGCTTCCCGCGCCGCCGTGGGAGACCGAAAGGCCAGGGCCGGCTGGTCGGGATGCAACTGCAAAACAGGTGGTTCGTCAGCGAATGGCAGCGTTCGCTAACGCCGCCCGAGGCCTTCTCAGCAGGTACGGAGGGATCCGGTTGCGGTGGAATCCGAGGGGTACCGTGAACCGGGTACGCACGGACGGTCTAACAGAGGGCTCAGCGCGGACCATCCCTGCTGTCGTGTACCTGACGCGCGAGCAAAGTCGAGGGCCTGCGAACAGGGCTTGACAACCCGTAGACAAAGTCCACTTCTGTGAGACCGTCCATTGACAACAAGCCACTTACCCGTTCGGTAGTCGGCTACAAGATGCTTTATCCGCGGTCTCCCGCAGCACGATTTCGTTGGACACTGATTTGCGATACAAGGAGTGACATATGTCCAACCTGAATGTTTCGGTTTCCGGCTCCGCGCAAGGAGCCCGCAGGGCGACTGAAGCGGGGCCGGAAACCGGCCGCGGAGGCAAGGGCCGGTGGTCGGCCAAGCGCAAGATGAGTGTGGTCCTTGAGCTGCTGCGTGGCGCCGATCTGGAATCCGCAAGCCGGAAGTATGGCGTCACGGCCGCCACTCTGTCGGAATGGCGTGACGCCTTTCTGGCCGCTGGCGAGGAAGGGCTCAAGATCCGGCAGGAAGACCTGGTCGATGAGCAGGGCCGGCGCATGAAGTCGGTGATCGCCGAACTGGCCATGGAGAATGAGCTCCTGCGCGAGCGCATCCGGCGCATGGAGGATGAGAAGCCTTTTCTGCGGTGGAGGTCGAGGAGATGAGCCGCGCCCGGTCGGCCTCCACAGGACGGACGTACGGGCGGGCTCGGGTGCTGAAGGCATGGGGCCTGCCGCGGTCGACATTCTACGAGCGGCGCCGGCGGCCCCTCTGCCTGCGGCCGCCTGCCCGCCGCGGCCCGAAGACGCGATACAGCGATGAAGACCTCTTGGTCGAGATCCGGCGCATCATCCAGGAATCGCCCTTCCATGGCGAAGGCCACCGCAAGGTGGGGGCCCGGTTGCGGGTGCGCGAGGTGCGCACCTCGATGCGGCGCGTGCTGCGGCTGATGCGTGAGAACGACCTGCTGGCGCCGCAACGGCAGCCGCAGCCGGTCGAGCCGAAGCGCCACGACGGCACGATCCTGGCCCAGCGGCCCAACCAGATGTGGGGCATCGACGCCACGGTTGGCTTCACCCTGGCCGCCGGCCGGGTGACGATTTTCGCCATGGTGGATCACGCCACGGCGGAATGCCTGGGCATTCACGTCGCCAAGCGCGGCACGCGGTTCGAGGCGCTGGAACCGGTCCGCCGCGCGGTGCACGAGCAGTTTGGCAGCTTCGCAGAAAACAGCGCCTGCGGCGTGAGGCTGCGCCATGATCACGCCTCCCAGTTCCTGAGCGATGACTTTCAAGCTGAGATTGCCTTTCTCGGCATCGCTTCGTCTCCTGCCTTTGTCCGGCAACCCGAAGGGAACGGCTGTGTGGAACGCTTCTTCCGCACCCTCAAGGAGCAGCTGCTCTGGGTGCCAGACTTCACGACGCTGGAGGATCTGGCCGAGGCGCTTGAGGAATTCCGCCAGCGGTACAACGACCACTGGCTCGTGGAGAGGCTCAGGTTTCAATCCCCGCGGCAGGCCCGTCAGAGGCTGCTTGCCCTTGAGGCTGCTGCATGATGATAATCAAAAAAACTGTCCAAGAGATCGGGTGCGGTACACCAAATCAACGCGTTGACGCCGACTGAGATGGATCGAGGCTGGGCCCGGGTGCAGGTTGAGACCTCGGAGGGATCCAGTGAGCCTGTGGTTGTTTATCAGGACCGGTACTCGCCCGCCCTGGCTTCCTATCCTGGCAGCAACGTGGCCGTCGCCGTGGCCGCCGATGGTTCTCTGCTCGGAGACAGGGGAACACTGAGTTACGTTGTGAGAGGCGCGCGGCCGGGCGAGGTCGTCCAATTATTCGGCACTGGGTTCGGCCCAGTCGGGCCGCCGTGGAATGGCTATGAGTTGTTAGTTGAGCCCCGGATTCTGGCTTCGCCCACGCTCGACGTGCGGGTTGGAGGATTGAGGGCTGCCGTCCGCTGGGCGGGGATGGTATTGCCGGGGCTTTACCAACTCAATGTCGAAGTGCCCGAAAAGCTTCCTCCCGGCCAGTGGCTGCTCGAAGCTGAGGCCGCCAGCCTTCGAAGTCAGTTCAACCTCAAGCTCCCGGTAACCCGATAGGCGATGTCGGGCGTGATGGGTGGGGTGATCTAGATTGTAGGTGTTCCGGACTCGAAGACGCAAATTGGAGTTGGGCTCATATGCAGCCACGTCTGACGGCGAGGACTCTTACTTTGCGGTGGGGTGAGCGGGTGTCTTGTCGCCCCGGCTGCGGGTCAGCAAGACCTTGTCATCCTGACGCTGGATCGCAACGGCTCCGGGCAGGCTGCGGCCTTGCCGGGGTACAACACCCTTAACAGCCCGTGGATAAAGGTAAGTCTTAACGGTATTGGGGCAGATTGCGGCGCCGCGGCGGATGG
>Ga0209809_1001860_pt1 | contig 16096 bp, 18 predicted proteins | sample YNPMSTMetaG_FD_186172 | JGI IMG/M metagenome (GOLD analysis project Ga0209809, IMG submission 186172) | Anoxygenic and chlorotrophic microbial mat microbial communities from Yellowstone National Park, USA - YNP MS-T MetaG (SPAdes) (version 2) ... | reverse complement strand
GTTTTCAAGATAAGCCCCAATATTTCCCTGTCGATTGGGGAAATAATATGCAAAGGGAATTGCTGCCATGATGAGAGCCATTGCCCATAATTGGGGATTTTTGATGATCTGTCTAAATTTGTAGCCTCCCAACACCACCGAGACTGCGCAAGCAGCAACGATATAGCCCGCAACCGGCTTGGTCAGCACAGCCATCCCCCCCGCTACGGCAGCGAGGATCGCCCATCGCCAGGTAGGGGTTTCCTGCCAGCGCACGAGAGCATAACCGGTTACAACGATCCACATCGTCATCGCCGGGTCGGGTTGAAACGCCCGACTTGCCTGGACGGCAAAAGGCAGGAGAAGCATATAGCCCAGAGAAAATAATGCTGCTAAAGGAGTGGTAAACCGCCTGGCAAGCAGAAAAAGAAAAAAAGCTCCAATTAACCAAAATAAAATGCTATAGGCCCGTCCTATCCAAAGCTGTTCCTCGCCGAGAAGGCGGTAGGTGTAAGCTGTGAGCGCCTCTAAGATCGGCGCTTCAAAACGCCCGGTAGAGCGGGCGAGGGAAATAGCCAGGTCTCGTTTGTCCGCCTCGGCGTTGGGGAGGATTTGATAATAGATGCTGCGCGCAATGATGGCACCGCGCAACTGGCGGGAGGGATGGTAATCCAAGGGTGGATCGGTAAGGTCGTAGAACCGCAGCACCGCTCCAAAGATAAGCAGCGATAGAACGAGCAATAATTCAATCGAGAAATTTCGCTTAATTTCGTTCATCGGGTGAGGCCGTTAGAGGCAATGATATAAATTGTCGCAATTTGGTCTTCCTTATAAACCCGAAATTGCTCCATCAATCTTTGCAACCGAGCATTGGATTTGAGATAATGAAAAACGACAAGATAAGCTGGATACTCGTTGATTACTTTGCTCTCATCAACTAGTTCCGTAAAATACCATCCGGATTCCCCAGTCCACAGGTACATTGTTGATAGAGAATTGCTATAGAGCTTATTCGTTTCAAGAGTCTGGAGGGTCTGGATCACCTGGGATTCGTGCCATCGCCGGTTAGCGACCCCAAGCCCTTGTTTGTGAAGGGTCCTGAGACGAGACACACTCTCGTTTGTGTAGTAGAAAAGCAACAGGAGAGCCATCCCGATACCGATCACTTTCCCCAACCATTTTCGACTTTTCCACAAGAAGCTCAGAAACGCAGAAACGAGGATAATTACCGATAATTGGGTCGGGATAAGCATTCGCTCGGTAAAACCGATCATCGGATCAAAAAACAACTTGCTCAAAATGACAAAGGGCATATAAAGCATGCCAAAAAGAAGATAGATTACAACCAAAGGTATGGGACGAAGTGCCTGAATGGGTGAAATCTTCCTTTTCTTTGCTTCATACAACCACCAAGCCAAGACAAAAAGGAAAAATAATCCTGCGCCGATCACCAGCCATTTTTCTTGCCCATAAATGACTCTACCGGGCAACAGCCATCCCATCAGAGTGTGAATGATCGAGAGCCAGTTTTTCATTCCGAGTGGCGTCAACGTCAACTGACGGTTTAGGAATTGATTCTCGATTTGAAAATTTCTGAACGTCCAGAGCAACATGGGCACACCGCAGATCAATATGGTCAGCCCAAGGTTGATCAGCAAAGATTTCCATCCCGGTTGTCTAAGTATGGTTAAGATCAGCACTAGCGTGATGATAGCCACAACGCCAATGTAGCGGGTCAGCCAGGCAATAGCTAAACAAAAAAGCGCAAGTATCAAGTAAAGCCGTCGGTCGGTTTTATAAAAGACGTCAACCAGCAAAAACCCACTTAGGATCAGAGTAAGAAAGAGGGGTTCGCTCATTGCCCAGGCATGGCGCTCCAACAAAGGCGCTGAGAAAAGAGTTAAAAGGCTGGCAAATAAACCGCTCCAGGGAGAATGAGTAATTCTTAAGGTCGTTATTCCCACCAGGATAATCGACAGGCTAAACAGAAAGGCATGAAAATAGCGCACCGTGATATAAGCATCCCATCCTACCGATTCGAAGGCGGCTAAAACGACCGAAAAGGCAGGTGGATAATGCGTAAGCGGAATCAGAGAATTCCCTGAACCGGGATAGGCCAGGATGCCTTTCTGAGCCAAATTGCGCGCTGCCCCGATATATTGAAAAGAATCGGCCACCCAACCAGCTCCCCACACCGTCGCATAGAGCACCATCCAAAAGCCAGCGGAGGCGAGAATGAAAAACCCGATTGCGAAGAAAATCAGCCTAAAGGAAGGTTTACGATGGGATTCCTGCATTGAACAGAGGCTCGATTTTAACCAAAAAGCCGATCATAGTCCACCTTTGGGAATACCTGTAATTTCCCGCCAATGGTAGCATCCAGCACTTCCCTTCCGGCCGCTTCAAAGGCTTGCTTTGCCAGGCGATAGGCACGCTCTGAAGTCTCCAGGTCTGGCAATTGCCAGCGAAAGCCTTTTCCGAAATAATTGGCGTGAAAGTGATCCCTGTCTTCCCCTTGGGAAATGACGGTCGTGTTTGGCTTCCCCTGGGTCGAAAAATTGTGATCAACGCCGACGAGAATCACTTGCTGAAAGCCCATATAGAAAGCAAGTTGTAAAGCCACATAGGTCACCGTTGCTCCTTCCCATAAGCGATGGCGCGCATCCACAGCAAATTTCGGTCCTGTGTAGGTCGTGTGGAGAAAGATTGTCCGCTCATCTGGAAAGCTGGTGAAAAAACGGCGCGAACGCCAGGCAAGAAACTTTGGCATAGGGAGCGCTAAAATATCCGCCAGACATTGTTCAATGACCAGATCATTGATCGCCACATAGTAGGTGGTAACAAAACCGATCTGATCAAAGGCGAGATAGATGCGATTCATGCCAAAGGTAATCTCATCTTTCAGCCTGGTCAGGTCGGTTTGCTTTAAGCTGGGTCCATTGCCGATAATAAAACAGCGCTGCCCCTGATGGCGTTGGGCATAACCTTCCAGGACACGCTTGCTTTGTCGACGCCAGGGATGAAAGGTAGCGGCAGGATACTGCGCGGCGCGTCCTAAAGCGTAACGCATCCGACTAAGAGGACGCCATATCGCAGGAGGAAACAAACGTTTGAAGGGAGGAATGTAGGTACCCATTTATTCTGTGCTGAGGCGAGCAGTTGCGCCGCCATCGACGATTAAAGCCTGCCCGGTCATAAAAGAAGATTGAGTCTCATCGGCAAGGAAGTAGATTGCGTGAGCAATCTCTTCTGGTTTACCAATGCGCCCGTTAACCGTCTTACGGGCTAAATTATCCAACCGTTCCAGGATATCTCCTCCTGATACATGCCCCCGTCCCAAGCCGGCGCGCAACATGGGGGTATCTACTGCACCAGGCAAGACTGCGTTGGCGCGAATGTTGTCCCTGGCGAACTCAATCGCGATTGCTCGCGTCAGAGCCAGGAGTCCTCCCTTACTGGCCGCATACGCAGCAATGTTGGCGGAAGTAGCTACAGCATGAACCGAAGATACATTGACAATCGCTCCTCCACCAGCAGCTTTCAACAAGGGATATGCTAGCTTGACTCCCAGAAACACCGAGGTCAGGTTAGAGGCAAGAACCATATTCCACTCATCGATGGTCGTTTCCAACAAAGGTTTGGCAACCTGAACAGCCGCATTGTTCACCAAAGCGTGTAAGTAGGGAGTGATCTCTCTGGTAGCGCTAAAGATCGCTTGCAGGTTTTCGCTAATTGAAATATCTGCCTGAATGAAGGCGCCATCTGATGGAAAAGCCTCTCCAAAAGAGGCGCGATCAACACCGATAACCTTCCAACCCATGTGGGCGAAATGATGAACGGTTGCCCGGCCTATGCCGCCGGCCGCGCCAGTGATCAACACAACTCGCTTGGATTCTTGGTCACTGTTGACCATACAGGTTACTCCTTAACCTCTGTCGCCGCTCATGCATGGTCACTTAATTCATTGATTGAAATTTTGCAAACCGCACATAGCGTTCTTCTAAATCCTCACAAGCAATTCCCAGGCCTTGCAACAGATTTCGCAGGGTGTTTCGATGCACCCGCTCCCACGCCGCAGGACTGGAATTGGCATTATGCGGAGCTAACATCACCTGATCCATCTTAAGCAAGGGCGAATCGAGAGGTAAAGGCTCCTGCTCAAAGACATCTAAAGCCGCCCCACCGATCTGGCCGTTTTGGAGGGCGTTGATCAGGGCTTGTTCATCTACCACTGCACCCCGCGCAGCGTTGATCAGCACCGCGCTGGGTTTCATCAACTTCAAGGTCCTCTCATTGATCAAATGATAACTTGTCGGGTTGAGATCACAATTCAAGCTTACAAAATCCGCCCGCTGTAATAAATCTTCCAGGCTGGTCATTTCGACCTGATTCTCAGCGATGAAATCGTGAGCAATTTCGACAATATCATTCCCCAGAATACGCATTCCAAAAGCGCGCGCTCGGCGAATGACCGCCTTGCCAATATTGCCCACTCCAATAACGCCTAGGGTACATTCACTCAGAGAGCGACCTGGCAGCTTCTCCCATTGGCCGGCTTTCATCGCTCGATCCATCCACGGTTGGCGGCGAGCAAAAGCCAACATGTATCCCAAGACCGTATCCGCCACCGGCAAAGTAAAGGCATTCGGGGTACGGCAGACCTGAATCCCTAACCGCGCGGCGGCATCGTGGTCAATGGAATCCACTCCCGACCCCCATTTGGAAATCACTTTCAAGCGCGGAGCGCAGGCTTCCAGAACACGGGCAGTGTAGCGGTCATCGCCACAAATGGTGCCATCATACTGACCGGCAACCGTGAGCAATTGTTCTTCAGACAGTCGCTCTTTGACTTCGACGGAAAGAACTTCAATGCCATAGCTTTCTAGCAACGGTTGAAAATGGTGACGGCGCGGTAAAATATATGGAGCGGAAAAAAGCACCACAAAGGTCATAAAGGATCCTCTTATTTCTGATGATTTCTTTGAGCAAGAAAATCCACAATCGCAAAGTCTAACTCGTCATCGATATCCCAGGCTTCAGCCGCATCGATTTCAAACATCAGCGGGCGTTCTCCAAGACGGTTACGTCTGCGCAGCAAGGTCTCGGCTGTAAAGATATAGATACACGAGTTCTCCTCATAGACCGGCGGTAAGTCTTGCGTTTGCAGCAAGATCGCTGGATTGTGATTGATGGCGCGTCCGACTTGATCATACAGGCGGGTTTGCCAGCGAGTAACCGAAAAGAGCGAGTCATAGGCAGGATAATTTTCCCGGAAGATATGAATAGCCCGAGAGATGGTCTCGGCTTTCAACAAGGGATTGGTACTGTGGGTTTGCAAATAAACGTCAGCTTTTACCTGTGATACGTCATAAGCTAATATTTCGTTCATTGGCACGCGATCGCCACGCAGGGTTTCCGGCCGAATCAGACCGTGAACCTGTGGGAAATGAATTTGCAAGTCTTTCAGGATTAGCGGACTGTCGGTGTCTACTACAATTGCGGTGATCTCCGCACAGCTTTGCAAAGTTTCTAAAATATGATGAAACAAAGGCTTGCCGGCGAGAGGGCGATAATTTTTGCCAGGTACTCGCTGAGAGTGATGGCGCATGGGAACAAGGGCGACAATTTTCGGCAAAGAGCTTGTCATCTTTTCGTCCACTCTGGATTCAGGTATCATTATACCGAATCGGTTCAATATTGCGAGTCGTGGAAAGGGTTTTCTCCTCCCGAAACTGGCGCGGATAGTAAAAAGTCTGGCGCAGTTGCCAGGTTAGAGGACCTGCCTGACGATAACCGCGATAGGTGCCCCAAAACTGCATCCAGCGAAACCAAAGAATATCCCACCAATGTCGGCTCAAAGCCCGCTCCCGACGCGCATGCCAGAGATCGGTGAAGATATTGCTCAGGGTCAAGCGAAGAAAATCTACCAAAGTGAATTTCTCTTGGGGGAAGAGGCGTTTAAACGCCATGGCTTCGCGGCGGTAGCGATTAAAAACGGCTTGTGGCGTCTCTTGATGCACATGCACGATCTCTGCTTCGGCAACATAGGCAATTCGATAGCCCTGTTCCAGCGCCCATTTTGCCCAGGCAATATCTTCTAATCCGCTCAAGGTTTCATCGTAGGGATGCTGTTGCCATAAAGGGCGACGGATGGCCGCGTTTGCATTATTACAGAAGGGATGGCTTTGAGAGAGATTAGTCTGTTCCCCATACCATTGGAAGAAAATTTGTTTTTCGGAGAAGAAACTTTGGTCATTACCACGTTGTTTTCCATAGGTCAGCGCAATCTTCTCGTATTCAAAAGGGGCTAACAAGCGCTCCAACCAGTCCGGATAGACCGGATAGACATGCGCGCTGGCGATGACAACGATATCGGTGCCAGCCTGCTGAACGCCCAGGTTGAGTGAACGACCAAAAGTAAACTCCTGCGGTTCGATTCGGACCACCTTGGCAGCGTAGCTTTTGGCAATTTCAACTGTCCGATCGGTAGAGCCAGAATCGACTAAAATGATCTCGGTTGGCTGAAGCGTTTGATGAGCGATTCCCTCTAATAATCGCCCGATATGCTTTTCCTCGTTGTAAGCCCGGATAACCACCGAGCAAGCATTGATGCTATGAAGAGACAAGGTTGCTAATCACACTCCAAAGCAGACCACACAGACTGCACAGGGCTATCAGCAGGGCAATGATCCCAAAGATCATCATAAAGTTCGTTCCCACTGCTCGTTGTTGTAAAACTGCCTCTTTGGGGTTTTTAGGATTGTAATACGCTCTCACCTGAGCGCCGACAGGATAGCGGGCAATTTATTCATTGGCTTTTTGGGGCGAGGAATAGCCTCTCCTTGCTCCCAAGTTAATTTTATCCCCTTGATAGGTCATCCCGGCAACCTGATAGCTATATTCCACATGCGGATAATAGGATCGTTGAATATCACCCTCACTATCTGCACTCCTACTCTCGCGCACTTCGGCAAGGGTGATCTGGGCGAGTACGGTCGGCCAGTTCTGACTTGCCGCTACTTTTTCCCGCTGCTTACGGCTGGCAATCATCAACCAGAAGCCCAGCCCACCAAAGACCAAAAAGAAAAAGCCCCCACACAACAGAGAAAACAAAACAGGAAAGCCATCGCCATTCATAAATTCCTCGCTCTCTTGGTTAAAGGGATATGAGTCTGGGAGTGTTTATCGCAGGTTTCCTTCGGGCAGTAAAGCAAGATGAGCGCTGAACCATTTGCGCTTATATGAAGCTTGTCGTGTATACTCGGAAGCAATCAAGCAGGGAACTTTTACAACCCAAACTCAGTTTACTGAAGATGATAATCTAAAAAACAATTCGGATTGAGTCATTCACCAGGTTTCGTCTTTCTCATACCCCAACAGCGTAACCATGCCGTGACAATACTCCTTAAACAATTGTTTCTGTTGGGGAGTGAATACCTCCCGCCAGCCACCCGCGCCGCCTTTGCGAAAGGTCGGTGAGCGTTGCGGTTGAATATGGCTATCCAAAACCCGCAGGGCTTCTTCAAGGCCATGAGACAGGGGGAAACCCCGGCTCATGGCATGTTCCAGAATTGCCCGCAGAGCCGATTGGCGATCTACAAAGAGGGCTTCATACTTTATCGTTAGCACATGGGGGTTATCTAACCATCCTAAATACGGCTTTAGACGATCGGCAAGGCCCGGTAAAGGAGGATCAGCTTGCGGCACGCCGGTTATCGTCGCCGCCAAACGCTCTTCAAAGGTAGAGAGTTCGTACGCAAAGAGACGGTGATGGGCATGGCGAGGTTCCATTTCGGTGACATAATGCACGTGCGAGATTGCCACATCACGCGGATCGCGGAGGATAAAGTATGTCGCAAACGGAGGTGCGGCCAGGATTTCTACCGCTTGCGAGAAGGCATGAAGATGCCCATAACCAATATCGCCTGGTAGAAACCGCTTCAGGTCAGCGATGATCTCAACCTCGGAGCGCAATCGGCCGCCATCCCCTTCATACATCACCACCGCAGGCAGACCGCTGTCCACGGCTGGACCGATCTCCGTAAAAGCTCGCAGAACTTGGGTCAGCAGATGGGTGCCGCTTTTGGGAAAGGAGTTTGCAAACAAGATGGGCAAACCCCGCAGAGAAAAGCGAGCATAGCGAATCTGCTGACGCAAGCGCCGCAAGAGGCGCCGTACCAGGCGCGCTTTCAACATCCAGGTAGGTTGACGCAGGGGGCGCGAAGGTCTATGTCTCACTATTCAATTCCTAAAGATGGCTCGCACAGGATGGATACCCTTGAGAAATCCCTCACCCAGGAGGTTAATCCCTAAATAAATATAGCCGATACAGGACAAATAGCAGAAAAGCAAGCCCTAAAAGCCAGAGGGTAATCACCAGAGCAGCACCTGCTCGGACAGTTAGCTTCCCTTCGCGCTCGAGCGTTTCGGCTTGCTGGCGCGCCTCCGTCATGATTTGGGGAGGAATCATCTTCAAGGCGAGAAAAATGCCTATCGGAGTAATCAAGAGATCATCTAAATAACCCAGGAGGGGGATAAAATCCGGGATCAAGTCAATGGGGCTAAAGGTATGAGCTACTACCAGGGCAGTAAAAACTCTGGCATACCATGGACACCGGGGATCGCGGTAGACAAGGTAAAGTGCATAGGATTCGCGTTTAAGGAACTGGATTTTTTGCTTTAAGGCAGTGAACAATTCAACGCAACCCTGAAAGAGGCATTATGCAAGTTCAACCTGTAAGAGAGAGAAAGCCAACCCTGATGGATACCTGAAACAGTATCATCCACCAAAATCGGGCTTCCTTATAGCATCAAGCATTGAGTAACCGATTAGCCACAACTACAGCTTGTTCTGCATTCGAGGCGAAACCATCTGCCCCAATCTTCTGCCAGAGTTCGGGATACAAATTGAAAGGAGATCCGCCGACCAGGATTTTGGGGCTATCCTTGCCTTTGGTTTTCCGCACATTTCGGATTAATTCTTCCACATCCCAAAGATGGGTTGGGATCGTGGTCGAGATGGCGACCAAGTCCGCTTCAATGATATCAAGGTACTCCAAAATCGCCTGGTTGGGTGTGTTATGCCCAAGGTAATGAACTTGCCATCCCTGCATCTGAAGAAAATCCGAGACCATCCGCAGTCCAATGTTATGAAGTTCCCTGCCGACGCAAACAGCTACCAGATGTCGCCCATTACAGGAAGATGGAGCAACGAGGGGATAAAGCTGCGCCATGAGCGATTGGATCGAAGCAGTGCAAAAATGTTCCTGCGCAATGCCGATCTGCTGCGTGTGCCATAAACGTCCAACCTCGCGTTGACAGGGTTCAAAGATGCGCAAGTAAAGGTCTTGAACACTCCTGCCGGCTGCAATGGCATCTTGAATTAATCGAAAAGCCTTCAAACGATCACCCTCTAGAAGGGAGTCAAGGAATTGAGTCGCTATGCCGTTGAGAGGATTCGCCGGGTCAAGATAACTGGATTGCTCTTGAAGTGGTTTTTCTAATTGTTCAATCGCTAGCGTAAGCCAGTGATCAAGATAGGGTGCGCCTTCGGGTAGAAAATAAGTGCACAAATAATCTCTGATGAGCATCAAGTTTTCCTTCAAGCCATCTGTTGAAAGCCCCATACTGTAGAAGAGAATCTTCACCCATTCGAGATAGTCAAAGAACATTTGCGGGTGATCCAACGCCAGGGCTTGAGCCAGATAAGCAAGATGAGACTCAGCATCCTGTTCGCTTTTTTTAAATCCTTCTTCCCCGTAGAGCGCTGCCAGGCGGGGTTGGGCGCGCCATTGTTCATGGATGATCAGGCGCGCATAATAAGACTTTTGTTTTTCGAGCGATAAAGCGAGGCTAACTTGATCCATCTTCCCACACCTTATCTTTTCACAAAAACAACCCTGCGTTCCTAAAGGGGACCTGGCGATGTGATCAAGGAGGTATTGTCCACCCTAGGTGTTACTTGAAGGCATAAAATTTATTTTACTGGTTTGTTTCCTTATACCCTTTATCTGTTGCATAATCATTATAGCACATGTCCCCCAAAAAAGTCGCGCGTTCTATCAAATAAAATGTTACCGAGTTGCAAGGGAGAAAGCTGCTATCTGCAATCCAGGGCTGCCGAATTTCTCAAACCAACACCCCTTGCCGCACCTGTTCATTCGCAAACGCAAATCAGGTTTCATTCCTAAGCATTTTGATAATGTGTCTTGCCAAATTCTCCTTAATCTCGTTGTGCCGAGGCACAGGCTGAGATACTTTCGTGCGTGGATTCTGATACCAGTCATGCTTTGCTCCATGACGAATGAGCACACATCCCATCTTCTCCAGCTCACGGATCAACGCCTTGCGTTTCATGCCAAATTCAGTTCAGCAACCCTGCGAACACAAGGGATATTTCCACTGGTAAGCTCAATGTAAAGGTCTTTCAGGCTTTCTTGCAATTCTTCTATCGTTTCGCCTTGAGTCCAATAGTCAGGATATTCCTCCAGATATCCAAGCCACATGTCTTCCTCTTGCCAGTAAACGTACTTAATCGTTTTCATTTATATCTCTCTCGTTCCTTTCTACCAATTGTCTTTTCTCAAATTTAATATACCACGAGGATTCCCCGATTCATAGCTGTCTAAGGACAAACCTTGCCCATAAACCCTCTCTGTATCCATTTATCCATTTTTACCACAAAATTAGTAACAACCTACCATCACAAGTCGTGTAGATAATTTGCTGAGAAAACCGTCCACGAATTGATCACGAATAAACGAATGACAGCACTATTCGTGCATTCGTGAATTATTCGTGGACGGTCTGCCCTGCAAATTAGAGCCTTTGGTAGGTAATTATCAAGCCTCAAAGCGGATCAGGTCAGCGGTGGAAAAACGATGTCAAGAATAGCCAGTAAAGCTGCGGCTAGAGCACACCCCAGAACGAACCAAGCCGCAAACAAGTGCCAGCGTTGAATCGGTTTACCATTGCGGCGCAAGATCACCACAAATGCAAACCCGAGAACCGTCGCTAATCCCATCATCCGATCAGGCAAGGTAACCACCAAGGCTAAATAGAACAAGCACAATAGAAAACCTGACAATAGTCCTATGATGGAAGAGGTTATTCTCCTTCGTATTGTTTATCTCCTTCCAAAATCGACTCGGTTTTTCAGATGTCTCTCAATATTGTGAGCCTGTAAACAAGTGTCTTTCATTCAGTTTTGGCTAATATCGACTGCAATCCTTGGGGCGCGCGACGTCTCGTACGCCTGCGCTTGCGTCAGAAGCAGCCAGCAGTGGGATCAGCATCTAAGACAGATCTCAGCGGTGGTAGCGAAGTCAGCATCCGAAATCGCATCTGAGGCGGATGCGTTCTCAACAGCAATAGAATCAGCATCTGAGATGGATGTTTACCCAGCTTCGGCGGAATAAACGTTCTAAGCAATGAAGCCAGACCAGGACCAATTCTCTGCAGTGTCTACTAACCCTGCTTTGACCGGATTTTGCAAAATATACTCAACCGTTGCGATAAAATGCTCCTTATCACGAATGTAGCGGTCAAAGTAATCTGGCATCCAAAACGCACCTTTACGGCCCAAAAGTTTGTTCGCTTCGTGCGCCGTGTATGATTTCAAAATATGGATAATATTTGCCAGCGGCTCATCCATCATCTGGATGAGCACGTGGACGTGATTGGGCATGATGCACCAGGCAATGAGGCGATATCGTTGTCTGTCGAAGTGTCTCAAAGCACCTTGAACGAGGCGCGCAATCCGTTCATCGCGAAGATAGCAGGCGCCCCGGCCATTATCAGCGTATTTTTCAATCCTTTTGCGCAATTCGATGGCTTCCTTTGAATCAGCAGAAATGCCTTCGTACCAGTTAAGTTCCTGTTTCTACTTCTCAATGACCGCAGCGGGGACAGAATCATGGAGGCGAAAGGTGATAAATTGATAAACATCTGCAGCATCAAAATGAGGTAGGCGGCCACGAAAATACCACCCTTTGTGCCTAGCTGCGAGGGATTGGTCGCTTGAAGTTGAGACGGACGTGAGGCTTGTTGTTAAAGTTAATGCAGACGAGACATCTGCTGGCCCAGAAATGTCTGTTGTCCCAGGGATGTCCGCGACCTCAGGGACGGCTGCTAACCCAGGTGAGGCGGAAGTGTCACTTGTGTCCCCGGTTAATGCAGACGAGACGTCTGCTGGCCCGGGTGAGGTGGGCGTGTCACCTGTTCCTCCAGTTGATGCAGACGAGACATCTGCTGGCCCGGGGAGGGTTGCTGGACCAGGGACGGCTGATTTTGCAATACTTTTTCGCCGCTTCGCTATTTGCATCCAGAGACTCATCATAGCCGCAATTCGTTGTTTGTAATATAACCCCAATATCCCCGCCAGTAAAGGCGAACGTCGATCCCTTTCACCAAATTAAGGCTTGACTTCATCATTCGTCCCGGCAAAATTCGACCAAAACCACCGACAACAAACGCTTGGCAGAGAAGAAGAATAGTCGAGCCGTACGCTAGTCAGGACGATGGATTGGAGTCCGTTTTTGCATCCGTTAGCTCTTCAACCTGCCAGTTTTCGTTCACCCACAAACCGATAATTTCCATCTGGGGATAAAGCTGGCGCAAGAATTCCATTGCCTGAAGGATATGTGCAATTTGAATTTCACGCGGGTTCGGATTGCCGGCACAATCATGATGCCCAACAATCGCAATGCCACACGAACGATGGGCATTGACCGAGATCGATAGCTTCTTTAAGACCGACTCGACAATGGTTTGGGGGCTTTGTTCGGCAATGACTTTGTTAACCCCGGCTTCAGTAATCGTATCCACATATGCCACCCCAAATCTTTCCTGAGCATAACGATTGACTGGCAGTTGGATACGTCCATCCATACAGCTTACTACCGTACAAAATCCTAATCTTGATTGCATTGCTATTCCCTTCAGCATAAATTTCTAAATTAGAGAGTGCCGGTCTAAGTTTACCAGTTATGATCTTTCTCGTATCCCAATTGAATCAAAATGTCACCGGCAACGGTCTTAAAGGCAGCCTTGTTTGCCTCGCTAAAATACTCGCGCCAGTTGCCTGGTTGAGCTTTGCGAAACGTCCCTGACCGTCTGGGGACAATCGCCTGTTCCAACGCTGTTAAAGCTTGCACCTGGGAAACACGCCGTTCAAATCCTCGCTCTTGCAAGTAGTCTAAAATCCGCAGAAGCGCCTGACGACGATTGAGAATCAAATCCTCAAAGCGCAAACACAACACGCCTGGCGTCTCCAGCCAGCCGAGATAAGCGAGAACTTTTTGGCGCACGCCCGCAAGGCGCGCCTCGGGTTCATCCACGCCATAGATGGCGGCGTTTAAGCGTTGCTCCATACCTTGCAAACGTCGGGTATAGTATTCGTGCATTCCATGGCCACGGTGAATCTGCGTGGCGTAAAAGACATGCGAGACCAGCATATCGCGTGGATCGCGATAGACAAAAATCATCGCCCGGCCAGGTTGAGCGCAGAAAGAAAGGAAAGGCTCATGCGCTTGAAGATAGCCATAAGCGATATCCCCCGCCCGCAAGCGGTGCAAATTACGCAAGATTTGCGCCTCATTCAGCTTGCGGTTGTCCTCGGCGCGGTTGACTGGAGGAAAACCAGGGTTGACAAACGGGCCAATGCGCGTCAAACCCTGCAACACTTGAATAATCAGGTGTGAACCCGATTTGGGCATGGCGTTGCCTAAGACAGCCGGCAGGCTTGCCTGATAAGCAAATCCCCACCGCAGGCCAGCCAGCCAGCGTCGCATTTGCCAGCGCAAATGTTTGAGAGGCACTTTGATCTGCAGAGGGATGAATGAGATCATCAATAAAATTTCGCTGAAAAACACCGGAATAAAGATGAATTAGCGGATTGCCAGAGGAGGTCGCCTAAAGGACACCAACCCTTTTTGCTCAAAAAGCGAGACAACTTCCCAAACCACTTGAAAAGGGAGCTCGAGTTCCTGAGCAATGTCCGAAACGGTATGTTCTCCATCGCAGCGTTCCATGATCTCGAATAAGCGCAAATTGCCTTGCGGGTTGGTGCGGTAATCGATCCAGATTCCATAGCCGGAGAGAAAGATTTCGCCCTTGAAATGATTCACCACAATCTGGTCGCGTTCCCAGGCTTGTAATAAGCCCAAGACAAGATCGCGCGAGGCGTTCAGGCGTTGCTCGCTGACAATGGCGGGGGTATCCAGGCTTGAATGATATTCGCGATAAGGACGTGGAGGATAAGAGGGTTGCTCGACCCGGGAAAGGGAAAGCATCGGCACGCGTACCCCCGGCGCGTTGAATTGGCGCTCGTCGTTGGGCACAATTTTGCGATAGGGAGCGGTGTACCCCGCCGGATCAAGCCCCCGAAAGGCAGCCGCCAGACAGCGATCGACTCGACTCTGGGGTTGAAAGGAAAATTGCAAGGCATGCGGGCTGTCATTGCCCAACATTTCCAGGAACAAACCGCCGATCATTTGGGGGATCAAGTCTTCATGATGGCTCAAATAAGCTACCGAGCCGATGGTTTCGGGCACAATCAAAAAGCGGTAGGTGTAGTACGGTTTGGGTTGAGCAAGCAAGTGGCGCATCACATCCACCCCAACCACAACCCCGGTTAAGTCATCATTGACCATTGCCGGATGGCAAAGGTGAGCGGCCAGCATAAAGGTCTGCTCGCTTTCACCAGGCACGATCACCTCCCCCACCTTCAAAGTGCCGGCTTCAAAAGTGGTGCGAATTACCACCCGATAGCGCTCTTCGGTCAAAGACTCCTTCAGAGTCTGAGATGCACACAAGCCCCAATCGCGCTGATAATACTTGAAGACAAAGGGAATCGCCTCGGGTAAGGTGGGATGGGTATGCAAGTGGGCAAATAATTCCTCGCGGCTGACGATTCCTTCAAAGGGCAGCGAATACGAAACAACATGTAAGGGATGATCGGCAACATCAATCAAGCGCTTGCCGCTCAACGTTTCCAGATAGGCTTCATGACAGGTCCATTTTTCGGGAATGCGCCAGGTCCAGCACTGTTCCCCCGTAGGATACTCGTGAATGGTCAGCGGCACTTCCTCAGCCAGACGGTAGAGAGCCTGATCGTAGCCATCCGAGACCAGGTCACGGCGCAGGAACCATAGTTCGTTAATGAGAGTCATCATCGAGGACATCGTTGATAAGGTGAGAATTCGCTGAGGTAATTTTTCCGGTTAGAAAGGATTATACCCGCGCTCCCGGTCAAGCGGCATTAGGTCAAAGATCAAGGCTTGATCGCTCCCATGCGGAGATTCGGCCAGAATTTCGCCATCCTCCCGGACGATTAGCGCACCCCCAAAGGCTGCTTCTGGTACCTTGGCATCCTCCAATAAATTGACCATCAAGGTCAGGAGGCCCGTTTTTTTGACTTCCTCCAGGTAAGCCTGGCGCTCTTCCTTTAGCCACCGATCCAAATGCGGTGACTTGCCCTCAAAGCTACGCGCCATAGGCACCAGCAAGCATTGCGTCCGTGGATCAATCCTTGACTTTACCGTATCGTCAAACAGGTCACCACAAATGAGGATGGACACCCAGCCAAATTCGGTGTGAGCTACATGCACCTCGTTGCCGGTTGCGAAAGGCGGTTGCTCGCTAATTTTGCGCTGAACCAGTACCACCTGACCCATCTTATCCACTAAAACCGCCGAACTGTAAAACCCTTGCAGCGCTCTTTCTAACATCCCAAAGCAGAGGTAACTGCGATAGCTGCGCGCCAGGTTTGAAATCGCCTCGGTCATCTCGCCTGGAATCGGTTCAGCAAACCTTGCCAGGTGCGCTTCTTCGTAGAGATAGCCTGTAAAAGCGCACTCTGGCAAACAGACCAGGTCTGGCTGATGAGGAGCAATCTCCTGCAACCTCTGCTCAAAGTGGCGCAAATTCTCTGCCGGGTTTCGCGGTTCGATTTTTAGGGGGAGAAGACAGACACGCATTTTTCTCTTTTTTATAGGATAAGGAGCGGGTTTGGGTGCGCTGTAAGAATAGACCTGCCCAGTCCCCAAAAACGTGTGCAAAAATAGAACCAATTAAGTTCTGGGTGAGGACCGAAACAAATGTCAACACAACTGCAAAC
>Ga0209809_1001858_pt1 | contig 16099 bp, 18 predicted proteins | sample YNPMSTMetaG_FD_186172 | JGI IMG/M metagenome (GOLD analysis project Ga0209809, IMG submission 186172) | Anoxygenic and chlorotrophic microbial mat microbial communities from Yellowstone National Park, USA - YNP MS-T MetaG (SPAdes) (version 2) ... | reverse complement strand
GCACCGGCTACCGACCGTCGTGGCCCCGGCGGATCGGCGTCCGGCCCGCGACCGCGAGGCCGATCCGGCCCGCCCGGTCGGCGAAGGCGACGTTCTGCACCGGGCTTCCGAAGTCGGCGAGCGCGGCGAGCAGCGCCTCGACACGGCCGGCTCGGGCCATGGCGAAGCCGGCGGCCAATGTGCGGTCGGTCGGCTCGAGCCCGGTCCACTTCAGGGCCAAGAACTCACCCGGCTCGCCCGGGCCGCCGCCCACGAGATCGGAGATCACCGGGCCGAAGCGCGTGGTGCGCACGACGAGCCGCTCCGGCTCGCCGAAGCGGACCCGGATGGTCTCTTCCCGCGACACGAAAGGCTCGCTGCCACCCGGGACGAGATAGCGAGCGGGATCGGCCGGATCGAGCCGGATCCGGACGAGGTCCTCGGTGTCGGCGCCGGTCGTGGTGAGGCCCCAGGCGACCCCCGCCGTGCGGCCGATCACCACCGCCGGCAGACCCGGGATCGTGCCGCCCATCACCTCGAGCCCCGGGGCTCGCAAAGCCGCCAGGTACCAAGTGCCGGGTGCGCGCAGCGGCAAGTGCGGATCGCTCGCGAGGATCGGTGCGCCCGAGGCGGTGCGCGTGCCGGCGAGGACGAACACGTTCGAGCCGAACCCGCCCGGGAGTGCCGGCAGGACCGTCTCGAGGTCGGCCAGGAGCCGCTCGTCGGGAAGCTCGGCCTCCGAAAGACTCGGCCGATCGCCCGGTCCCTCGCTCGGGAGGAGCAGATCGAGATCGGCCGGGCTCAGCCTGCGGGCGAGCCGGGCGCGCAGCAGCTCGCGCCGCCAAGCACCGGCCACCTCGAGGGCCATCAAACGGTGGACCAGGAGGCTGTCCTGCGGGCGCCAGGGCTCCGGCGTGTGCCAGAGGAGCTGGAACTCCGGCGGCAGCGGCCGGGCCGTGGCGATCGCCGCGTTCACACCAGAAGCATAGGCCTCGAGCAGGGCCCGCTCATCCGGCCGATAGGCGGCGAGGCCCTCCTCCGCCACCCGGGCGAGGCCGAGGGTGCGCATGAAGCGGTCGAGCGGTAGGGCCCGGGCACCCACGAGCTCGGCGAGCCGCCCCTGGCCGACCCGCCGGGTCACCTCGAGCTGCCAAAGCCGGTCGCGGCCGTGCACGAAGCCCAGCGCGAGCCAAGCGTCGCGCTCGCTGACCGCACGGATCACCGGGATCGCGTGCTCGTCGCGCAGGATCTCGACCGGACCGTCGAGGCCGGCCACCTCGACCGTGCCTTCCTCTTCGCGCAGCGAGGCCAGGAGCAGCCAACCGAGCCCGAGAAAGGCCGTGCCGAGCAGCGCTGCGAGCGCGAGGAGGAGGCGGAGGGCGATCTTGAGCATCGGCCGGCTCAGGCGAGCAGCCCGCGCGCGGCGAGATCCCGGGCGAGCTGTTCGGGGGCGCGGAACCGGCGGGTGGCGAAGCCCGGCCGCCCGGCGGCGAGCGCGGTCACCGCCGCGGCGAAAGGCCAGCCGTGGTCGCGTTCGGCGTTCCGGGCGGGCGTGCGGATCTCGGCCGGGAACCGCTCCACGATCGCCTCCGAGGCGAAGATCCGTCCATCAAGCGGGCACGGCTCCCGATCCATCGGCACCCCGCCCGGATCGAACACCACGAGCATCTCGACCATCGGCCCTCCGCCGGCGCGCCCGGCTCGTCGGCGCGCCCCTTTACCCCCTGCCGCGGCCGCTCCGGGATGCCGACCCTGCTGCCGGCCGGGGCGCCCGCCGATCTGGTCGAGCGGCTCGCCCGCGAGGGCCTGTACGTCCCGCGCCGGGGCGGTCATCTGCGGGTCACCCCGCATGTCTTCAACGACCTCGAGGATGTCGAGCGGCCGGTGGCAACACTCGACCGCCACCTCGCGGCGCGGGTCGACTGAGCCCGATCGGCTCAGAACAGGATGGTGCGGTCGAGCTCGCGCAGAACGGCGTCGAGGCTCACGCCCAAGAGGAGCACCTCTTGGATCGCCGCCTCGGTGCCGTCGAGATCCACCAACACGGCACCCTCCAAGTCGCGGAAACGGACCTCCGCCCGATCGCCCCCGAACCCGCGGAAATCGAGGATGTCCTTGCCGGGCTCGAAATCGAAGACGGTGTCCCGGCCACTGTTCGGGCCGAAACGGAAAAGGTCGCGCCCGCGCACGAGCACAGGATCGACGCCCGGATCGATCGCATCGCCGTAGAGCTGGTCGTCGCCGGGGCCGCCGTCCAAGATGTCGTCGCCACAGCGCGCTCCGCCCGCGATCGAGGCGAAGTCGCCGATGAGGAGGTCGTCGCCGGCGCCGCCCCGCAAGCGATCGTTGCCGCCCGAGACCTCGCCGCTCGCCAGGAGCGCATCGCCCACGAGGAAGTCGGCCCCGGTCCCGCCGAACAACCGATCGTTGCCGCCACGTGCCGAGCCTTCCATGCTCTGCGCGTCGCCGTAGAGCTCGTCGCCGGCCCCGAGACCGGCCAAGCGATCGTGGCCGCCGCGCGCCGAGCCCTCGATGGTTTCGCCGTCCCCGACCAGCAGGTCGAAGAACGCCCCGCCGGTGAGCCGATCGTTGCCGCCACGACTCGCCTCGCGCAGGAACCGGGCGTCGCCGTAGAGGAAGTCGAAGCCCGAGCCCCCGTCCAGCCGGTCGTCGCCGCCGCGGGCGGTGCCCTCGAGTGTCTGCGCGTCACCCGAAGCGAGGTCGTCGCCCTCGCCGAGCCGGATTCGATCGTTGCCGCCGCGTCCCGCGCCGCGGACCCGATGGGCATCGCCGAAGACCACATCGGCCCCGGGACCGGCCAGGATCCGGTCGGCGCCGCCGCGGCCCGTACCCTCGATGATCCAGGCGTCACCCAGGACCAGATCGGAGCCTTCGAGGGCCAGGATCGTGTCCCGCCCGCCGCGCCCGGTGGCGAGCGTTCGACCATTGTCCGGAAAGGCGGCGCGGTTCCCGCCGCTGAACGGGTCGCCCAGGATCTCGTCGTCGTCGGCCGTCCCGACGAGCCGCTCGGAAGCACTGCCCTGCGGCGGGCGCCCGCGTCCGCTCCCGATGATCACTGCCATGGCGCGTCTATCGATCCGCTGGCAATCGCCCCGACGATGGACCAAGGCCGCGTACCGCGAAAGCACCCTCGGCCTGCGGTAAGGCGACGCACTCGATTTTGGATTTACAGTTGAGTCGGTCGCCTTCCCGGCGAACGGCCCCGGCCGCGCTCGGCGGCGGTTGCGGTCGGATCGGCTTCAGCGGACCTCGAGGTCCGCGCGGCGGCCCTCGTAGCGGCAATAGCCTTCGTAAGAGCGGCCCCGCCGTCGCAGCTCCAGGTTCATCCGCACCGAATCGCCGACCCGCCGCACGTCGCTCGTGCCGCGGACTTCGTAGCCGCGGTCGATCGCCTCCTCGCGGCAGGCCTCCCGGGCACGCTCGACGAGCCGGCCATCGTCGCCCTCGGCGCGCTCCATGTCGAGTCGGACCCGGCGGCTCGAGCGGTCGAAGGTGCAGGTGCCGCGATAGCTCCGCCCGTCGCGCACCGCCTGCATCCGCACGAGGACCTTGTCGCCGATCCCGGTCGAAGAGGCGTCCGCCTCGATCTGCCGGAAGCCCTCGGCTCGCGCCTCGGCGCGGCACTCCTCCTCGGCCCGGTCGGCGGCCCCGGGCGGCACCGTCGTGCAGCCCGCGAGCAGGAGGCAGACCAGGGCCCCCAGAAAAAAGCCGGTCGAGCGCATCGCCTCGCCTCCGGGCTGGTTCGTCCCCCTGTCGATCCTCCTAGACGGGTCCCCCCGCCACCTCAATCGTCGGCCCCGGCGCGGACCACGTGGAGCCGACCGGGACGGCCGGGCCGATCCTGCCGGAAAGGGATGACGGGCCCACCCTTTCTCTTTATAGTTGAATTGTGCCTCCAACGTTCTTCACCCGAGGCTCCCGCGTCCCCATCTCACGAGCCGGAGGGAGGGACCGATGGCCGCATCGCGACACGTCGTTTGCCCGGCCTGCGCGACGGTCAACCGGGTTCCGGTCGACCGGCCGGCGACCGCGGCCAAGTGCGGCCGGTGCGGTGCCCGGCTGTTCGAAGGGCGGCCGCTATCGCTCACGAGCGAGACCTTGGCGCTGCACCGCGACCGCTCCGACCTGCCGCTCCTCGTGGATTTCTGGGCGCCCTGGTGCGGCCCTTGCCGGACGATGGCCCCGGTGCTCGAGCAGGCGGCGGCGCGACTCGAGCCGCGGCTGCGGGTGGCCAAGCTCGACATCGAGGCCGAGCCCGAGACCGCCCGGACCCTCGCCATCCGGTCGGTCCCGACGCTCGTGCTGTTCGAAGGCGGCCGCGAGCGGGCTCGGACCAGCGGCGCCATGTCGCTGCCGGCGCTGCTCGCCTGGCTCGAGCGGGCGCTCGCGTGAGCCCGCCGCCGGGGGCCCGGCTCGCCGAGGCGATGCCGCTCGCCCAGCGGCTCGCGCGGGTCGACATCCTGGCCGGGCTCGACGAGCGCGGGCTCGCGGCCGTGCTGCCGACGGTCCGGGTCCGCCATTACGATGCGGGCCAGACCATCGTCGGCCGTCTCGACCCCGGCCGCGAGGTCTATTTCGTGCTCTCCGGCACCGTGCGTGTGACGATGTTCGCCGAGACCGGCCGCGAGGTGGCGTTCCGCGACCTCGGCGCCGGCTCGAGCTTCGGCGAGATCGCGGCGATCGACGGCGAGCCACGATCGGCCGACGTGGTCGCCCTCGAGGATGCGCTCGTGGGCACGATGAGCACGGCCGACTTCCTCGCCCTCTTGCGCCGCGAGCCGGCGGTGACCGAGGCGACCTTGAAAAAGCTCGCCCGGCTCGTCCGCGCCTTGAGCCAGCGGGTCTACGAGTTCGCGAGCCCGGTGCCGGCCAGGATCTGCGCCGAGCTTCTGCGGCTTTGCAGCGCCGAGGGCAGGGGACCCGGGCGGATCGCACCACCACCCAAGCACGCCGACGTGGCCGCCAAGGTCAGCACCCATCGCGAGGCGGTGAGCCGGGTGATGAGCGAGCTCGCCCGGCGCGGCGTGATCGCCAAGGGCCGCGGCGAGATCCTCGTCAAGGACCGGCACGCCCTCGAGCGTTACGCCCAGGGCGTCGAGCGGTTGCTCGATTGAGCCCTCAGCGAGCGGCCGGGTAGCAGCCGGCGGCGCGCGCCTCGAGCGTGACGAGCGCGTGGACCGTGGCGATCGTCGGGGTGGGCACCTCGACCAGGCGGGCGAGCTCGAGCACGGCCGTGACCAAGGCGTCGATCTCCATCGGCCGGCCGCGCTCCAGGTCCTGGAGCATCGAGGTCTTGTGCGCGCCGACCGCGGCAGCACCCTCGATCCGCTTGTCGACGTCGATCGCGAAGCGGACCCCGAGCTTTTCGGCCACCGCCTGCGCCTCGACCATCATGGCGCGTGCCACCGCCCGCGTCGGCGGATCGGCGCAGATCACGTCGAGCGTCGCCCGAGTGAGCGCGCTGATCGGGTTGAAGGCGAGGTTACCCCAGAGCTTGACCCAGATCTCGTCGCGGATCCTGGGCCGCACGGGCGCCTTGAGGCCGGCCGAGACGAGCGCTTTGGCGAGCCGCTCGACCCGCTCGCTGCGCGTGCCGTCGGGCTCGCCGAGCGAGAACCGGTCGCCCTCGACGAGGGTGACCACCCCGGGTTCGTGGACCTCGGCGGCCGGGTAGACGACGCAGCCGATCGCCCGCCGCGGGTCGAGCCGGTCCCAGACGACCCCGCCCGGATCGACGCTCTCGAGCCGGCGATCCCGCCAGGGGCCGTCGAGCCCGTGGAAATACCACCAGGGCACGCCGTTGACGGCCCAGACGATCGCCGTCTCGGGGCCCAAGAGCGCCTCGATCGCCGGAACCGCGGCCGGGATCTGGTGCGCCTTCAGGGTGACGACGACGTAATCCTGCGGCCCGAGCTCGCGCGAATCGGCACTCGCCCGCGGACGGGTGACCGTCCGCCGCTCGCCCTCGACGAGCACGAGACCGTTTTTGCGGATCGCCTCGAGGTGCGGCCCGCGGGCCACGAGCGAGACCTCGCTCTCCTCCCGTGCCGCGAGCTTGGCCGCGAGGTAGCCGCCGATCGCCCCGGCGCCGAACACACAGATGCGCATCAGGCCAACCCCAAACGCTGCGCGAGGCCGATCCGCTGCAGCTTGCCGGTCGCCCCCTTCGGGATCTCGGGAAGGATCACGACCTTGCGCGGCACCTTGAAGTCAGCGAGCCGGGTGGCCGCGAAGGCGCGGATCTCCTGCTCGGTCGCGCTCGCTCCCTCGCGCAGGACGACGGCCGCGCCGACCTCCTCGCCGAGCTTCTCGTGCGGGATCGCGAAGGTGACGCACTGGGCGACCGCCGGGTGGTCCATCAAGACGTCGTCGACCTCGAGCGGGCTCACCTTCTCCCCGCCGCGGTTGATGATCTCCTTGAGCCGCCCGGTCAGCCGCAGATAGCCGTCCTCGTCGAAGAAGCCCTCGTCGCCGGTCCGGAACCAGCGCCGTCCCTCGGCCTCGAAGAAGGCCTTGGCGTTGGCGTCGGGGTTCGCCTCGTAGCCGCGCGTCACGTTCGGGCCCGAGATCACGACTTCACCGGTCTCGCCCGGGCCGCGCAAGACGGGCGCCGAGGGGTCGGCGATCCGCACGAGTGGACCCGCGGGCAAGCCCACCGAACCCGGCTTGCGCACCGCGGGCGGCAGTGGGTTGCTGGTCATCTGATGCGCCGCCTCGGTCATCCCGTAGCTTTCGATCACCGGGCAGCGGAACGTCGTCTCAAGCGCCCGCATGACCTGGGGCGGCAGCGAGGCCGAGCTCGAGCGGATCAGCCGCAGCGCGGCGCGCGCCACGGCCTTGAGGTTGCGCTCGGCCCGGGCGAGGATCGCTTGGTGCATGGTCGGCACCGCGGTGTACCAACTCGGTCGCGCCTCCTCGAGCCAGGCGAAGAAGCGGAGCGCGTTGAAGCCGGGTGTGCAGAACACCGAGCCCCCGGCGGCGAGCGAGGAGAGAACCGCGGCGACGAGCCCGTGGATGTGGAACAGCGGCATGATGTTGAGGCAGCGATCGGCGGGCCCGAGCGCGAGGGTCGTGGCGATGTTGCGGGCCGAGGCCACGAGGTTGGCGTGGCTCAAGGGCACGAGCTTTGGCCGGCTCGTCGTCCCCGAAGTGTGCAACAGCAACGCCGTCGCCTCGGGCGAAGGTGTGGGCTCGGCCGCGGCCGCGGTACCGAGCGTGAACCGTCCGGCCTCGGCCCCGCCCGGGACCTCGAGCCGCAAGAGCTGCATCCCGCGCTTCGCCGCGACGGCCACCGCCGGGCCTTTCTCGTCGGAGCTCACCAGGACCGCCTTGGCCCCGAGATCGTCGAGATAGAAGTCGAGCTCCTCTTCCCGGTAGGCCGGATTCAAGGGGGCGGTCGCCGCGGCACAGGCGATCGTGAGGAAGGCGCTCGCCGCTTCCGGGCCGTTCGGCAGGACGATCGCCACCCGGTCCTCGGGCCCGATCCCCCGCGCCCGCAGCGCCCCGGCGACCTCGCGGACGAGCGTGCGCAGGCCGGCGAAAGAGAGGGGCGGGCGGTCGGGCGCCAGGACGGCCGGGTCGCCGTCCCGGCCCGCAGCCAAGAGATCGAGCAGGGTCGAGGGTGCCGTCGTCGCCATGGAGCCTCCGATTGCGCGTGCGCGCCCAGAAGCAGGTTCCCCGCGGGCTCGACAAGCCTATTTTGCCTGGCAGCGCCCGGGCAGCCGCCCGGTCTCTGTCGCGCCTTTCCGAGGAGAACGCTCATGCGCCGTCGCACCCTGCTCGGCACGCTGCCCACGCTCGCGGTGTTCGGTAGCTTCGCCACCTCCTGTGGCGGGATGCAGGTGGGTGTGGGCGCGCGTGCGCTCGCGGCCGAGGGCGGCGAGCGGCTGCGGATCGACGGGTCGGCACTGGAGCTCGTCCGCCTTGCAGGCCCGCTCGAGCATCCTTGGGGCATGGCCTTCTTGCCGGGAGGTGGGATGCTGGTGACCGAACGGCCCGGCCGCCTGCGGCTGATCGACGAGGCCGGCCGGCTCGACCCCCGGCCGATCGACGGCGTTCCACGGGTCTGGGCGCGCGGCCAGGGTGGGCTCCTCGACGTGGCCCTCCCTCCCGATTTCGCCACGAGCCGGCTCGTCTACCTCGCCTACGCCGCGCCCCTGGGGAACGGTGCCGCGACGCGCGTGGCGCGTGGCCGGCTCGACGGCCATCGCCTGGCCGACCTCGAGGTCGTCTTGACCGCCGACCCGCCCGGCAGCGGCGGCCGGCACTTCGGCTCGCGCCTGGTCTTCGGCCGCGACGGCAAGCTCTACGTGTCGACCGGCGATCGCGGCGAGATGGACCGCGCCCAGAAGCTCGACGATCTCGCCGGCACCATCCTCCGCATCGAACCCGACGGCAGGATCCCGGACGACAACCCGTTCGTCGGTCGGGCCGGGGTGCGGCCCGAGATCTGGGCCTACGGGATCCGCAACGCCCAGGGTCTGGCCACGAACCCCTGGACCGGCGAGCTCTGGGAGCACGAGCACGGCGCCCGTGGCGGCGACGAAGTGAACATCATCGAGAAAGGGGCCAATTACGGCTGGCCGCTCGTGACCCACGGCGTCGACTATTCCGGCCTGCCGATCGGCCGCGGCAAGACCATGCCCGGTGTGGTCGACCCGATTTGGGTGTGGACCCCCTCGATCGCGCCTTCCGGCATGGCGTTCTACGATTCGGATCGGATCCCCGGCTGGAAGGGCAGCCTGCTCGTGGGCGCGCTCGCCGCCCAGATGCTGGTCCGGCTCGAGCTCGACGGCCGCAAGGTGGTCAAAGAGCACCGTCTCTTGCAGTACGAGATCGGCCGCATCCGCGACGTGCGGATGGGCCCCGACGGGCTCGTCTACCTCCTGACCGACGCCGTCGACGGCGCGCTTTGGCGGCTCGGCCCCGCCCTGGGATGAGAGATCTGCATGCGAGCCGCTTGCCCGGCCGCCTCGCGCCGTCATGGTCGAGCGGGAGACGTTGGGGGAGGCTCGTATGCAGCGTCGACACCTGCTCGCCGTCCTGGCCGCGGCAACCGCGCTCGCCGCGCTGCCGGCTTCGGCCGCCTATCCGGAGCGCCCGATCCAGATCATCGTCCCCTGGGACGCCGGCGGTGGGACCGACATCTCGGCGCGGATCTTCGCCGCCGGCCTCGAGAAGAAGCTCGGCGTGCCGGTCAACGTCGTCAACCGCTCGGGCGGCAGCGGGGTGGTCGGGCACGCGGCGATCGCCAACGCCGAGCCGGACGGGTACACGCTCGGGGTCGCCTCGCCCGAACTCGCCTTCCTGAAGACGGTGGGGCTCGCCGACATCACGCCCGACAGCTTCACGCTGATCTCGCGGATCACCGTCATCCCGGCCGGGGTGACGGTCAAGGCCGACGCGCCCTGGAAGACCTTGGCCGAGCTCTTGGACGCGGTGCGCAAGGCGCCGCCGGGCACCTACACCGCCTCCGGCTCCGGCCAGGGCGGCTCCTGGCACATGGCGATCGCCGGCCTGTTGGCGAGCCAGGGTATGGAGACCGACCGGATCAAGTGGATCCCCTCGCGGGGCGGCGCGCCCGCGCTCAAGGACCTCACGGCCGGCGGCATCACCATGTTCACGGGCTCGCCCATCGAGGGCAAGGCGCTGATCGAGGCGGGCCAGGTGCGCGCACTCGCGGTGATGGGCCCGGCCCGCTCCCCGGTCTTCCCGGACGTGCCGACGGTGAAGGAGGCGGTTGGCTCGGATTGGACCTACGAGAACTGGTTCGCCTTCGTGGGCCCCAAGGGCCTGCCGCCCGCGATCGTCCAGCGGCTCGCCGAGGCGGGGGCCGAGGCGCACGCCTCGGCCGAGGTCCAAGAGGCCATGAAGGCCCGCGGTGTACAGCCGCTCTGGGACGGCCCCGCCGCCTTCGCCACATTCGCGAAGGAGTTCGAAGGGAAGGCAGCGGAGGTCCTCCGCCGGCTCGGCCTCGCCAAGACCTGAGCCCCGGGCCCGGCCGCGCTCGGTTCGTCCGGCCCGTTCCGGATCAGACCGCCCGGTGCTCGGCCCAGCGCTCGATCAGCTCCAGGAGCTCGCGCTCCTTGGGCAGTTCGATGAGCACGCGGACGAGCTGGTCGCCCTGCCGGCCGGTCCGCGCATCCTTGATGCCCTTGCCCTTGAGCCGGAGCATGGTGCCCGAGCTCGTGCGCGGCGGTACGCTGAGCGCCACCTCGCCGTCGAGGGTCGGGACCCGGACCTTGCCGCCCTTGACGGCGGTCGCGAGCGGCACCGGCTGGTCGACCACGACGTCGAGGCCCTTGCGCTCGAACTGCGGATGCGGTGCGACCTTGACCTCGACGAGCGCGTCGCCGGGGCCGGCCGGACCGGGCTGGCCCTTGCCCTTGAGCCGCAGCACGGTCCCGTCGTTCGTGCCGGCCGGGATCGTGACGTCGACGGCGCTGCCGTCCGGCAAGAGGACGCGGCGGGTGCCGCCGCGGGCGGCGGTCAGGAAGTCGACCTCGATCGTGACCTTGACGTCCTCCCCCGTGCCGCCGCCGAACCCGCCCGCAAAACCACCGGCGAACGGGCCACCGGCGAACGGACCGCCGGCTCGGCCGGAACGACGCCGAGTGCCGAACAGGTCGCCCAGGATCTCCTCGAAATTGAACCCGCCGGTCCCACCGAACTCGAACCGGGTCCCGCCCGCGCCGGCCCCGGGGTGGAAGCCGCCGCCGGCGAAGACCCGCTCGCGGCCCTGCTCGTCGATCTCGCCGCGGTCGTAACGCGCCCGCTTGGTCTTGTCGGAGAGGATCTCGTAGGCGGCCGAGATCCGCTTGAACTTCTCTTCGGCCTTCTTGTCGCCCGGGTGCAGGTCCGGATGGCAGGTCTTGGCGAGTTTGCGGAAGGCGCGGGTGATCTCCTCCTCGCTTGCACCCTTGGCGACGCCGAGCTCGTCGTAGAGCGAGCGGCTCATCGATGGGTCTCCCGACAGCCGAAGGGGCGGCGACCGAGGCCGCCGCCCCTCTGCCTCTCACGAGCCTCGGTTGCGATCAAGCGGCCTTGGCGAGCTCGCCCGCCTCGTCGCCCTTGGTCCGGATGGCGATGGTCCGCGGCTTCAAGGCCTCGGGGACCTCGCGGACCAGCTCGATCTCGAGCAGCCCGTTGTCGAGCCGGGCGCCCTTGACCTCGACATGCTCGGCGAGCGCGAACCGACGCTCGAAAGCCTGGCGGACGATGCCGCGCTGGATCACCCGCACCTCGCCCTTGGGCTCGGCCGGCTGACCCTTGACGGAAAGCACACCATTCTCGACCGAAATCGACAGCTCCTCGGGCTTCCAGCCGGGCAATGCGAGAACGATCGCGAAGCGATCCTCGCCGGTTGCCAAGATGTCGTAGCTCGGCCCGGTGTCGACCGCCGCCACGCTCGAGACGAGCCGGCTCGCCAAACGGTCGAAGTCACGGACGGTGCGATAGAAGGGGCGAAGATCGATCGTCGTCATCTGATCCTCCATCGAGCGATCGCGACGCTTTGGCGCTCCACCATGGACACGCCGATTTACCAGAGGCCGGACCCGACTGCGGCATCCGGCCGAGCTTCGAGATGGGTAGGGCAGCGAACGGTTCAAGGGCCCTCCCGAGGGGCGCGGCCTTCGTCTAACGTCCTCGCGAGCCGGCAAGGGAGGGGACGATGTCGCTCTTGTTGGGCGCGATCGCCGACGATTTCACGGGTGCGACCGATCTCTGCAACATGCTCGTTCGCCACGGCATGCGCACGGTCCAGCTGATCGGCGTGCCGCGCACCACGCTCGAGGTCGGCGAGGTCGATGCCGTGACGATCGCGCTCAAATCGCGGACCGCGCCGGTCAAGGAGGCGGTCGCCGACAGCCTCGAGGCGCTCGACTGGCTGCGTCGCGCCGGCGCTCGGCAGATCTTTTTCAAATATTGCTCGACCTTCGACAGCACGAGCGAGGGCAACATCGGCCCGGTCGGTGACGCGCTCGCCGACCGGCTGGACGCGTCGATCGCGATCGCCTGCCCGGCTTTTCCGGAGACCGGCCGGACGATCTACATGGGCCATTTGTTCGTGGGCGACCGGCTGTTGTCCGAGACCCACATGGCGCACCACCCCTTGACGCCGATGACCGACCCCGACCTCGTCCGGGTGCTCGGCCGGCAGACCCCGCGCAAGGTCGGGCTCGTCGCCTGGCCGACGGTCCGCCGCGGCGCCGCCTTCATCCGCGACCGGCTCACCGAGCTGCGGCACGAGGGCTGCCGCTGGGCGATTGTCGACTGCCTCGAGGACGAAGACCTCGTTTCGATCGGCGAGGCGGTGGCCGACCATCCGCTGGTCACCGGCGGCTCCGGCGTGGCGATGGGCTTGCCCGCGAACTTCCGTCGGACGGGCCTCTTGCCCGAACGGGGTGCCGATGCCGCGGCCCTGCCGCCGGTTCCGGGGCCGGCGGTCGTGCTGGCCGGGTCCTGCTCGGCCGCCACGCTCGCCCAGATCGAGGCGTTCCGCGAGCATCGGCCGGCACGGCGCCTCGATCCGCTCGCCTTGGCGCGCGGCGAGGAGCTCCACGAGGTGGTCGCCTGGGCGCGCGAGCATCTCCCGAGCGGACCGGTGCTCGTCTACGCGAGTGCCCCGCCCGAGGAGGTTCGCCGCGTCCAGGCGGAGCTCGGCCGGGACCGGGCGGGCGCGGTCGTGGAGGAGGCGATGGCGGTGATCGCCCGCGAGCTCGTGGCAGGAGGCGTACGCCGGCTCGTGGTGGCGGGCGGCGAGACGAGCGGAGCGGTCGTCAAGGCGCTCGGTATCGAGGGGCTCGCGATCGGCCCGCAGATCGACCCGGGCGTGCCCGCGACCGTCACGATCGGTCGGGGGCCACGCCTCGCTCTGGCGTTGAAGAGCGGCAATTTCGGTCGGCGCGATTTCTTCCTGCGCGCCTTCGAGGTGATGCCGTGAGCGAGGAGGCCCGGCTCGCCGAGCGGCTCTGCGCGCTCGGCCGCTCGCTGTTCGCCCGCGGCCTCACCTTCGGCAGTTCCGGCAATCTGTCGGTACGTCTGCCCGACGGCGGCTTCCTCGCCTCGCCCACCAACGTCGCGCTGGGCGAGCTGGATCCCGCCCGCCTGGCCCGGCTCGACGCGGCCGGCCGGCCGGTGGCCGGTGACCCCCCGACCAAAGAGGTGCCGATGCATCTGGGCATGTACCGGGCGCGACCCGCGGCCGGTGCGGTCGTCCATCTCCATTCGACCTGGTCGGTCGCGGTGAGCCTCTTGGACGGGCTCGACCCCGAAGAGCCGATCCCGCCCCTGACCGCCTACTACGTGATGCGGGTCGGCCGGCTGAAACTCCTTCCCTACATCCCACCGGGCGATCCGGCGCTCGGCGCCGCGGTCGAGGCGGTGGCCGACCGGCACCACGCCGTGCTCCTCGCCAATCACGGGCCGGTCGTCGCGGGCTCTTCGCTGGATGCCGCCGTGCACGCGATCGAGGAACTCGAGGAGACCGCCAAGCTCTTCGTCCATCTCCAGGGCCGGCCGATCCGGCCCTTGACGGCCGAACAGGTCGCGGAGCTGCGCCGCCGGTTCCCCGGCTGAGCCGGTCATGCTAGGCTCGAGGCCATGGCCACGAACCCCGACGCGATCACCATGACCGTTGCGGAGTTCCTCCGCTTCGAGGGGGAACCCGACCGACGCTACGAGCTGGTCGACGGCCGGCTCAGGATGATGGCCGCCCCCTCGGGCGAGCACGGCACGATCGTCGGTAATTGCTGGGGAGAGATCGACCGCCGACTGGAGCGGAGGCCGCCCTGTCGCGCGCAGATCGAGGCCGGTATCCGGATCGACGATGCGACCTTCTACGTCGCCGACGTCGCGCTCACCTGCAATCCCGAACCGCGCAGCCAGATCACCCGAGATCCGGTTCTGATCGTCGAGGTGCTCTCGCCGTCCACCCGCACCGACGACAAGGGCCGCAAGCTCGACGATTACAAGAGTTTGGACAGCGTCGCCGAGATCTGGCTCGTCGATTCCGAGCGCCGCTGCGTGCAGGTCTGGTGGCGCGAGCCGGACGGTTGGTCGGGCCGCGACTTCGTGGCTGCTGCGAGGTTCGAGAGCCGCGTCCTCGAGGACCGGATCGCCCTCGACCGGCTCTACCGCAACACCGAGCTCTGAGCCGAGCGGTCCCGCTCAGCGCCGCCGCCAGGGGGCGAACCAGCCGAGCCCGTCCTCGGTCCGGCCCTTCGGGCGGTATTCGCAGCCCACCCAGCCGCCGTAGCCGAGCTCATCGAGAACCGCGAAGAGGTAGGGGTAGTTGACCTCGCCCAGGTCGGGCTCGTGGCGCTCGGGCACGCCCGCGATCTGCACGTGCGCCGTGATGTCGGCGAATTCGCGGATGTGCCGGGCGAGATCGCCCTCCATGATCTGGCAGTGGTAGAGGTCGAGCTGGAGCTTGAGGTTCGGCTCGCCCACCCGCTCCAGGATCCGGCGGGCCTGGTGCTGGTAGTTGAGGAAATAGCCCGGGATGTCGCGCGTGTTGATCGGCTCGATCACGAGCGTGATGCCGGCCTCGGCGCAGCGCCGGGCGGCATGGCGCAAGTTCTCGACGTAGATCTCTTCGTGGCGGGCGCGATCGGCGCCTTCGGGCAACAGCCCCGCCATGCAGTGGAGCGCCCGGCAGCGGGTCGCCGCGGCGTAGCGCAGCGCGGTTTCGACGCCCTCGCGGAACTCCGCCTCGCGGCCGGGCAGGCAGGCGATCCCGCGCTCGCCCTTGGCGAAATCGCCCGGCGGCAGGTTGAAGAGCGCCTGGGTGAGCCCGTGCCGGTCGAGCTCGGCGGCGATCGCCTCGGCCGGGTGCTCGTACGGGAAGAGGAACTCGACGCCCTCGAAGCCCGCCGCCGCGGCGCGGCCGAACCGCTCGAGGAACGGCACGTCGGTGAACATCATCGAGAGATTGGCGGCGAAGCGCGGCATCTTCCGTCCCTCCCGGAGCGAGCGCGCCCCCGCATACGACCTCGCCCGCCGGCCCGCAACCGTCGCCGTCCCGGCTCAGCCGCGCTCGGGCAGCCCGCCCGCGCGGATCAAGAACGCCACCACCTCCGCGACACCCTCGCCGGTCTTGAGGTTGGTCATGACGAACGGCCGCTCGCCGCGCATCCGCCGCGCGTCCGCCGTCATCACCTCGAGCCGAGCGCCCACGTAGGGGGCGAGGTCGATCTTGTTGATCACGAGGAGGTCGGAGCGGGTGATGCCCGGCCCGCCCTTCCTCGGGATCTTCTCGCCCTCGGCCACGTCGATCACGTAGATCGTGAGGTCGGCGAGCTCGGGGCTGAAGGTCGCCGCCAGATTGTCGCCGCCCGATTCGATCAGCAGGAGCTCGAGGCCCGGGAAGCGGCGGCGCATCTCGGCCACCGCCGCGAGGTTGATCGAGGCGTCCTCGCGGATGGCGGTGTGCGGGCAGCCGCCCGTCTCGACGCCCAAGATCCGCTCCGCCGGCAGCGCCCCCGCCTCGGTCAGGATCCGCTGATCCTCCTTGGTGTAGATGTCGTTGGTGACGACCGCCATGTCGTAGCGGTCGCGCAGAGCCTTGCAGAGCGCCTCGCAGAGCGCGGTCTTGCCCGAGCCGACCGGGCCGCCGATGCCGACGCGCAAGGGTCCGTGCGGGCTCACGAGCGGAACAACCTCGTGTATTGGGTTTCGTGCGACAGAGAGCACCAGTCGAGCACGAGACTCGCGGTGCCGAGCTCGTCGAGGTCGGCACGCTCGGCCCGCCGGGCCGCGGCGCGGACCGCGGGTTCGAGCGCGGCTAGCGCGCGCTGGCCCGCGGTCTGACCGAGCGGGATCAGCCGCACGGCGGCCGAGACGAGGTTGGCCACGACCGACAGGAGGAAGGCCCAGAGGGTCGCGGCGCGCGGGATACCGTGCGCGGCCGCGGCGGCACCGACGGCGAGCGGATAGGCGAGCGGCGGCGCTGCGTCCGGCTCGCCCAGGAGCTGCTCGAGGCGACCCTCTGGATCGGGCCAAGCGGCGAGGCAGGTCCGGGCGAAGGCGGTCCCTTGCGCCGTCGTCTCGAGCAACAGCTCGCCGGTCGCGGGAAGGGCCGCGGCGAGGGCACGCAGTT
>Ga0209809_1001857_pt1 | contig 16136 bp, 13 predicted proteins | sample YNPMSTMetaG_FD_186172 | JGI IMG/M metagenome (GOLD analysis project Ga0209809, IMG submission 186172) | Anoxygenic and chlorotrophic microbial mat microbial communities from Yellowstone National Park, USA - YNP MS-T MetaG (SPAdes) (version 2) ... | reverse complement strand
ATCGTGTTGGAGCCTGGGGTGGTGTGAACCCGGGAGGCCACGTGTGCAGGCGGGGGCGTGGGCGTAGCTTACAACGTCAGAGCGCCTGCGTGGGCCTGCCCGGGGCCGCCCTTTTCTTCAGGGCAAGGGATGGATCTCGATGTTCCGGTAGGCGACCGGTCCGTGGTTTCCTTGGAACATCAGGGGTCCCTTGGGTTTTTCCCGGCCGTCCACACCGCCCGGGGTGGGCCCCTTCATTTCCACGTTCTCGTGGATGACGACGCCGTTGAGGATGACCTTTTCGAACCTTGCGTTGGCGATCTTTTTCCCGGCGGCATCGAACCGGGGCGCGCGCCAGTGAATTTCGTAGGTGTTCCATTCGCCGGGGGCCTTGTATTTGGGGCGTCGCGGAGGTTGGGCACCGTAGATGGCGCCCATGTCACCCGGCCCGGGCTTGTCCTCGCGACCGTAGCTGTCGAGGACCTGCACCTCGTATTCGCCCATGACGTAGATGCCGCTGTTGGATTCTCGCGGGACCATGACCTCCAGCTTGATGATGGCATCGCCGTGGAGCGTTTCACTGTAGAGATCCAGGCCCTGCCCGTGCCCCGGAGCGGCGTTGATCAGTTCCTGGCCCCCGGGTTCGACCACCAGCCGTTTCGGGTCTTTCGGATCCAGCCGGGCGGTGCCCACGGTCCAGTAGTTGCGGTTGTTGCCTTCGGGCCGGGTTTTCCAGCCTTCCAGGTTACGGCCGTTGAAGGGCCGGAGGATAGAGTTGGCTTGTGCCAGGGCGACCACGGCCAGCGCGGCCGCCAGGCCCAGTGTCCAGCGAGGTAGTGCTTTCATGGTTGAGGTTTTTCGGTCTCTGTGCTCCGTGCTGTTGTGGGCGGTAGAATCGCCTTCGGACCGTCCCACGGCAAGTTCGACGCGGAGCGGGTGCGGATTGTTCAAGCCGGGGCGTGGGACAGGCGCGGTTCGGGCGGGGATGCCGTGCGCGGAGGTCCGGCGGTTCAACGGTTCCCGGACACTTCCCGGCAATACTCGTCGTAGGCACGGCGCAGACGATCTGCGCTGGCCGGGCCCCGGTGAATCCAGACCCGGTACCGGGCCTGGATGGTTTGGCCCTCGTCAAACGTGGCGGCTTTGACTCCGGGCCAGCCCAGACAGAGGACCCCGTAGTGGCGGAGGAGCCATTGAGGCGGATAGTCCGGATGATCCGGCGCTACGAAGATGGCGGCCCCGCTGGTCCGGCCGCCGGCTTCCCAGAGCCGGGTCAGATCGGCCCAAGGCAGATTGGTCATGGGCAGGTCTTCGGCAATTCGGCCGGAGGGAATGGTGATGGTTGTGTTAGTCCCCGGGGCAAACCGGAGGGTCAGTCCGCCGTAGCTTTTTCCTTGGGCTCCTTGCAGGCTCAGAGGGCCCTTGAGGATGGTCCACGCAAAGGCCACGTCCACGGCACGGGCGTCATCGCGAGCCGGGTGTACTCGGAAGCGAACCTCCTCGGCCACGATTTTTTGGTCGCCCACGTACCATCCGTTTGCGACGTGGAGACGCGCTTCTGTGGCGGTGGCTTCGCGCTCCAACCAGCGTTCGAACTGGTGCCGGATCCCGCGCAGCAGCCACAGGTCATAGTGCGAATCTGCCACCCGTATGTGAGGCCAGGCCCAGAAGAGCCCTCGATGGTGAAGATGATCCGGCGGGAAATCGTCAGTCAGGATTTCTCCGTCCAGCCCGTAGAGGGGATGAACGTAGCTGCTGCGGGCCAGGTGTTCGGCCACTCCCGGGCGTCGAATGATGCCATGGTTGTAGACCAGCACGGGCTGTTCCCCTTCCCACAGTCCCAAGGAGGTCTCGCTGACCGGGGCGAAACGGAACCCGCCCTGGACCTCTGCCCGGGGCGCCAGGGCCGGCCACAGTGACAGCCCCAGTGCAGCGGCCCATGCCAGGAGTGCGGGTCGACCTGCCGGCCGTCCGCCTTGCAGTAGGTGTCCGGTTCGACGATCTGCCACAGTTTTCATGGCCAAAACGATTCCTCTGGTTAGTTCGGGGCCCGGGTTTCAGGCCGGGCGCCTTTCAGGCAAAATCGTACACCAAGACCTTGGTGCAGACACGTTTGAACACCTTTTCGACGAATTCCACGTGCCTCGGATCCACCTGGTAGGCGTCGTGGGCCGCCTTGTCAGCAAAGACGACATTCAGGCCCACCTGATAGCTTTGCTCCACGACGGGGCGGGGGCTGGGGACCATGCGGCCGACGTGAAAATGGAGGATACCGGGGATCGGGCGAAGATACTTTTCGGCTCCTTCCAACAATTCGTCCACGGCGCGGGGCTGCCGCGGATCGGTCCAGAAGATGACGACATGGGAAAACATGGGTCCGGTCCGTATCGATTCCTGGTCGCTTCGTTAGCGGTCGGAAGCCTATCCGACCCGGGGATGATGGGGCAAACCCAAAGCTGCGCCCGACCTTTGGGGTCACTGGGGGAACAAACCGATGCGGCGCGAGGGCGATGGGGTTAGCTTCCTGCCTGCTGGGTTGGCGCGGGGCTGGTCCCGTAGCAGAAGTTCCCGACCTACCGGGGCGCCGGGCGGCGTTGCGCGGGAGGACGCGGAACTTATCGGCGTGTCCGGGCGTCTGGTGTGTCTGCGGCTGAGACGGCCGCGGTGCTGCAACAATCTCTTTGCCTCGGCAACTGCCGGTCCTGGTAGGCCGGGCGCATTTCACTTTTTGAGCGCCCACGAGAGGATGCCCCACAAAAACGCGCGATCCCTCAACGTTCCCGCGCTTCTGCCCGGCACAAAGCGCGGGAATGTGGAGGGTTTCAGAACGTGAATTGCAGCCTTTTGAGGGAAGCCTACCCAGCCGGGGGGCAGGTTTGGGTTTTCTGCCTGACACTGGCCACCCCGGTGGCTGCGGGCGGCGAAAGGAGCTCTACAGGCGCAGCTTGGCTGTCTTCAGGCCGAGGTCGCCTGTGCGGGTTCACCCCCGCGCCGGCGTGGAAGGGGGGCCATCTGCAGGTGAACATGTTGTCGGGTGCGCAACGCACAGGGTCGGGCGTGGAACGGGCCTTGAAGATAAGGGGGAAGCAGTAGGTCTGCGGGCTCGGTGTCGCTCTTCGACGGTGCCAGCACGCAGGCGCACTGCAAACGCAGCACGAGTTCGAAGGCGCCTTGCGGAGTCGCGGCATCGCATGGAGTGCGGCGGCTTGCCGCCGCTGTGTGAGGCGGGCCGGGGTGAAACACGGCCTTCCCACGGGATGCCTTCACCACGGGTTGAAACAGGGGCGGTCGGCGCTCGAGCTGCAGGAGGGCCGTTACGCGCGGGGAAACAGTGGCCCAGCAGGGTGGTCTAGCTCTGGGAGTACCGGCAGCGGAGGAAGGATCGGAGTGGGCAAAAGTGGAAGCATGGTCTGGGCCGTGGGGCTGTGGATTCGAGCTGCGGGGAGGGGCTGTGTCCGTGGCAGCGGACCGGCCAGTTTGCGGCTCCGACCAGCGAGGAAGCTCTCTTGGGTTTGGAGTCCTTCTGGCTTAACGAGCGCCAGCCCGTGCTGTTCCGGCGCCGCCGCCCTGCCAAGGGGTCCAAAAACTGCAATGCGCCGTGGCAGGCCGGGTGGGTGGCTTTTTTGTTCCCAAAACCTGCGGTCTTGGCATATGCTGGGCGGGAGTCGGTTCCGGAGCGGCTGTGTTTGGGGCCGGGCCGACGGACCAGAAGAGAAGGGAAATTATGCCACTGACGACTACACGAGAACTGTTTGCCAAGGCTTTGAAGGGCAAGTACGCCATTGGCGCGTTCAATGTGAACAACATGGAGTTGATCCAGGCCATTGTGGAGGCCTGCGAGGAGGAGAAGGCGCCGCTGATCTTGCAGATTTCGAAGGGGGCGCGCCAGTATGCCAATCCGGTGTACCTGAAGAAATTGATCGAGGCGGCGGTGAGTCTGTCGAACATTCCCATCGCGGTGCATCTGGACCATGGCGACTCGTTCGAGCTGTGCAAGCAGTGCATTGACGAGGGGTTTACCAGTGTGATGATCGACGCCTCGTACGAGCCGTTTGACAAGAACGTGGAGATTACCCGGCGCGTGGTGGAGTATGCGCACAAGCACAATTGCGTGGTGGAGGCGGAGCTGGGGCATCTGGTGGGCGTCCAATTCGACGAAGGCGAGGAGGGCGGCGGCTTTTCCAAGAGCGGCCATTATACGGATCCGGACGAGGCGGTGAAGTTTGTCAAGCTGACCGGGTGCGATTCCTTGGCTGTGGCCATCGGCAACAGCCATGGGGCCTACAAATTCAAGGGGGACCAGCGGCTGGATCTGGAGCGGCTCAAGGCCATCAAGAAGGCTCTCATGGACGCCGGGCTGGGCGATTATCCTCTGGTTCTGCACGGGGCGTCCAGTGTGCCGCAGTATTTGGTGGACGAGATCAACAAGTACGGAGGCAAGATGGGTGAGGCTCGGGGTGTGCCCGAGGCGGATATCGAGGTGGCCCGCCGGCTGGGCTGCACCAAGGTCAACATCGATACTGACCTGCGCCTGGCGCTGACGGCCGGGATTCGGAAGGTGCTCTGGGAAAAGCCGTCGGAGATCGACCCGCGCAAGTATCTGGGGCCGGCCCGGGCCATGGTCAAGGAGCTGGTGCGGCACAAGGTCCGCAACGTGCTTTGCTGCGCCGGGCACGCGTTCGACTGAGCCTGGTCGAGGGGCGGACCAACCCTGGGCGCATGGAAAATCGTCGCCGGGCGAGACCACCTCGCCCGGCTTTTGTTGCAGGGGGCCGGGTCCGAATTTGCGGCGCCAGTTGGTGTTTCTAAACGCCTTGGGCCACTGGGAAAAAGGGGCCAGCGGCCCCGGCAGTGCGCTCACGGGCAGAGCACAGGCTTTCGAAGGTGCCCGCTTGTGGGGAGCTGCGGGCCGGGGGCGGCGGGTCTGGGGCTTTGTTGCTGCAAACTGCAGCCACGGCCTCAAGTCGGAAAATTCCACAGGACTTTGACCCGGGAGGGCATGGCCGGGGTGCGCCCCGGGGGCTTGAGAGTCCCCTGGCAGGTTGGGGGTGGAAAGGCCCTGAGAAGATGGACCGGCAAGGCGTACTGGCCCAACCGGTGGCAAGCCTCAACCGAGGATCCGCCGCCCCTCGTCCAGGAAAATGCCCTTGAAATTCATTTCCAACGCTTGCGGGTTGCTGGCCTTGGAGAGGGCCTCCTTCTCGGTGATGATGCCGTTGCGAACTAGTTGGAAGAGCGACTGGTTGAAAGTAAGCATGCCATCGTCCGTGCCGGTTTCGATGGCGGCGGGCAGCTTATCCAGTCGGTTTTCTTCGATGAGTTTTCGGACGGTAGGTGTGTTGATGAGAATTTCGAAGGCCGGCACCAGCCCGCCGTTGATGGTGTTGCACATGCGCTGGCAGATGACGGCCTGGAGGGTACCGGCCAACTGGCGCCGGATCTGTTCGCGTTCGTCCGCCTTGAAAAAGTCGAGAATCCGGTTGATGGACTGCGCGGCGTTGGTGGTATGGAGTGTGGACAACACCAGGTGACCCGTGTCGGCCGCGTTCATGGCCGCGTTGAAGCTGATGGCATCCCGCATTTCGCCGATCATGATGATGTCAGGGTCCTGCCGGAGCACGTGCTTCAGGGCGTGATGGAATGACAGGGTGTCCAGACCTACTTCGCGCTGTTCAATCACGCACTGGTTGTCCTCGAAAACGTACTCGATGGGGTCTTCCAGGGTGATGATGTGCTTGCGGAAGTTGGCGTTGATGTGTTCGATCATGGCCGCCAGGGTGGTGGACTTGCCGCAGCCGGTGGACCCGGCCACCAGCACGATGCCGCGCGGCGATTCAGCGATGCGCTTGATTTGGGGCAACAGTCCGAGTTCCTCGAAACTGGGGACCTGGGTTTTGACGTAGCGCATGGCCAGACACCATTGGCCCCGTTGCTGGAACAAGTTGGTGCGGAACCGGCCGATGCCCGGCACGAAATAGGAAAAATCGATCTCGCGTTCGTGTTCGAGCCGCTGTTTGAGGTGCGCCGGGGTGATGTTGCGCACCAACTCTTCCATCCAGGACTGGTTCGGGACCGGGGCGTCCACAGTAATGAGCTGCCGGTTGATGCGGAACACGATGGGTGCGTCGATCTTGATGTGGACGTCGGAGGCACCCGCGTCCACGGCGGCCTTCAAAATTTTGTAAAACAGTTCCATGGAATCACCATAGCTCGGAGAGAGGCCAGTGGGCGAGTGCGGAAAATGGCGGGCGGTATTTTCAGTGGTTAGGGCTGCGGACTGAACCACGCGACCGGTGCCGCAGACGCCATGTCACCGGCCGAGCCGGTGGGGAGCTTGCGAGGTGCTGCCCCGGCCGGGGGGTCTGCCCGCCGGTGTTGCGGAGGTGCAGGTGCGGGGATGCCCGCGTCTGGTGGAGGCTGGCACAAAGGGTCTTTGGGGGCCGTGCGATGCGATCGCGGGCTTTGCCCGGGGCTGGCCGGCCGGCTAGGCTGGCGGCGTGAGAGTGCTTTTCATTGGAGACGTTGTGGGTCGGCCAGGCCGGCAAGTGGTGCAAGCGGTGTTGCCTCGGCTGCGCACGGAACTGGCGCTGGACTACGTGGTGGCCAACGGCGAGAACAGCGCCGGTGGTGCTGGAATCACGGCCAAGACTGCCGCGGAACTTTTTGCAGCGGGGGTGGATGTCATTACCACCGGGGACCATGTGTGGGACCAGAGGGAGACCGACAAGTTACTGGCAGAGAATCCCCGGGTGTTGCGGCCCCTCAATTATCCGCCGGGGGTGCCGGGGCAGGGCAGCTGCCTTGTGCGCAGGGAGGGTTGTGTCCCACTGGCTGTGCTCAATGCCCAGGGTCGGACCTTCATGCCTGGGCTGGAAAATCCCTTTCTTGTGGTGCCGCCGGAGGTGGATCGGCTCCGACAGGAAACGCCGGTGATCCTGGTCGACTTCCACGCCGAAGCCACCTCGGAGAAGATCGCGTTTGGGCGGCTGTTGGATGGCCGGGTCAGTGCCGTAATCGGCACGCATACCCACGTGCCCACCGCTGACGAACAGATCTTTCCCGGAGGCACTGCTTACCTCACCGACGCCGGCTTTACAGGTCCTCAAGAGAGCGTTCTGGGTCGTGAAATTGCCCCGGTCATTCGGCGGTTCCTCACGCAGTGTCCCCAACGGTTCGAGGTGGCGCGCGATCGCGTCATGTTGCTGGGTGTCCTCATCGAGGTGGATCCGACCACGGGCCGTGCCCTGGCCATTCGGCGCATTGCCGAGCCTTTGCCCGAGGGCGGGTCGGTTCCTGCCGAGTCGTCCGAGGGCACCTGAAATTGCGCTGGTCCCGAGACGGCGAGTGGACGTTTTCCGCGAGGACCGGTCCTTGGCGGCTGGGGAGGGCCTGGTATCCGGCTTCAGCCGAAAGGTTCGGCGATCTGGGCAGAGGGCTCAAAACAGACGGGGCTGGTGCTGGAGGCTCGCCTGGGGTGTGACGACGGTTGTGCGGAGATCGTTCCGGCTTCCACCAAGGGGGCCCCGGGGCACGGTCACTGGGACGGGGCCGGCCTCAGCGGGCCGCGCGGTGGGGCTGGGCTGAATGACGCGTGGGCCGGGTCTGGCGGGCGCGGCTGGTTGGTCGGGAGGCGCCTTCCAACGAGTGGAGGGCCGCTCACCCTGCAGCCACGGCGTATTCCTCGTCGGTGACCAGTTGAATTCCCAGCAGCACGTAGTCGTGCGGCTGGAACCGCATGTCTCGCAGGTAACCGGGGATGCGCGCCAGCTCCTCGAATCCCAGTTGCATGAGGGCGCGGATGGCCACCTTTCGTTCTCCGTTCAGCTCGGCCTCCAGCCGTTCCAGGCCGCAGTGCGGAGCCACTTCGAGCAGCTCCTTCACCAAGAGTTTGGCGACGTCGAGGCCGCGATACTGCGGATGGGTCAAAACTGTCAGTTTCCCGATGTGTCGCTTCCAACCGCCGGGCCGTTGGTGCAGGGTGGCCTCCCCGATGACGCGGTCCTCGTGCAACATGACCAGCGTGAGGTTTTCCTCGGGTTTGATCTGGCGGCACCACTGGCGCACCAAGCGCAGGGTCAGACGCGGCTTAATGAAGAGGCGTTCCTCCTCGGGCACGGCCTGCAAAAACTCGTGAAACCGGGAGGCGTCGTCCGGTTGGAGTAAACGCACCGTGCACACCTTGCCGTCGCGCAGGCGCACGGTGATGGGATATTTGGCCATGGCGAATTCCAAGCACATACCTGCCATTCGGATAGCTCAAGTCTTGACAGTTGTCAAACAGACGAATTGATGGTGGTCTGAAGCCGGCGCATTACGTTTTTTCGACCGCTTCGCCGAGTGGGTGTGCGGGAACAGCAGGGGCCAGCGTTCGTTGTGCCAGGAGGTGTCCGGGCACAACGCAGCTTTCGCCCCGGCCGGACTCCCAAACTGGCCGGTGCGCTTGAACTGACACGGATCCTGCGCGCAGGTCGCTCCAGCGCCCTACGGCCCAGAGCCCCATCGGCCTGCCCCGGCCCTCGCCGCAGCGCCTCGGCGTGGAGTTGTTCCCGAAAAGCCTCCCAATCTTGCCGGGTGGCCACAAAACCCTGCTGGTGGATCGCTGGCCGCCTCTCCGCCGTCTGGCCCTGCCGATCCAGCCACAACACCGTTCGCCTCCACACCCCAGTGCCAGCGTTGGGGTTTCCCCCCGATTCGCCACCGCACCGTCTGACCTCACTCCTCGGGCCCGCGAATGTTGCAAGCGTCCGGTTCCAATCCTCGGGTAAGGTTCCCAAGGAGTTCCCGTTGCGTTGCGGATGCTCTGGCCGCTTTGTGCGTTGAGCTTTGGGCGCGCTGATGGGGCTCGTTGGCCTTGGGAGCGAGAGTTTTTGGGCAGAGGCGTCCAAGGGCACGGCCCGTTCCGTTGCCACCAAGGGCAGTGGAGCCCGACTCTGTGGACAGGAGCCCACGAACCGACGAGGCAGGCAGGCCGGTTGTGTGCGGGCCGGTTTGGGACGAACGAGCTCCGGATTTCATCCTCTCAAAAGGTGGAAGGCGCCATAGGGGGGCTTGGCCTGAGCGGTTGTTTGCGGCGTGGGCCTTGGGTCCAAGCGGACGAACGGGTCGGAGGCCGGCTCTGGGCAGTGAGGCGCGCTGGGTTGGGTGGGAATCGCCGGCGAAAGTGGCCGGCCGAAGTTTGAACCGGAAGGGCGGAGGCGGCTCAGCCGGTCGGAGCGGTGGGGCTGGGGCTGAGAGGTGCGGGTGGAGTGGTGTACGGGGCCTTCGCTGGCATGTTTCCCTGCCTGGGCGATCGCGGGAATGGGGCTGCTATGCGGGCTGCATGGGCTCTGGGTCGATGGTGGGTCGGCCTTTAGAACCAGCGAAGGCGGAGACCGATGTAGGCGCTGCGACCGGGCATGGGTTCGATGCCATCGGGACGGACGCGCGAGAAGTATTCACGATTGAAGAGGTTTTGGATGCCGGCCAGAAGGTGGAGGTTTTGCCGGTAGAGGGTCAATGCGGCGCTGAGGTCCCAGACCGTGAAGTCGGGGATACGAGCCAGCCCGACAGTGCCCGGCTGGTTGTTGTCCTGCCAGTACATGGTGTCGACGTAGGTACCGGTGAGGGCGAGCTTGAATCGGTCTTGCCACTGCCCGATGAGGCCGGTTTTGAGGATGAGGTCTGGGGCGTAAGCAGGGGTGCGGTTCTTGTTGAGGCCGCCGACGAACTCCGCGTGTAACAGGGCCAGGCTGCCGAACCATGTCCAGCGGCCCCAGGCGGGGTGGAGGGTGCGACCGGTGGAAGCTTCCAGGCCGGCCAAGGGTTGCAGTTCCAAGCTGGTTTCCCAGCCGTAGTGACGGGCGTGCCCGGAGTTGGAGCGTTCGAAGTTACCGCCACCGAGGTCACGATTTTCGATGACGCCGTCGTAGTCGGTCCAGAAGACGCTGGTGTCGTAGGTGAGCCAAGGGGTTAGGCTGCCGCGGAGGCCGGACTCGAGGGTGAGCGTGCGGCCTTCGTCAAGGTCGGTAGGGGGGCGCTGTGTATTGCTGGTAGGGTTGACGAGGTCGTCGTAGCGGGGCGGTCGATAGCCCTGTGAAACATTGGCGTACCAGCGGTGGGACGGCTGCCAGTCCCAGGTCAGCCCGAGGCCAAGCAGGGGCACGGCGCGGCTGAAGGTGGTGTCTTGGAGGGGGCGTGTGACTTCGGCGTTGAAATTTTCGCGGACGGAGGTTTCCAGCAGCTCCAGTCGAAGGGCGGGGATGAGTCCCCAAGAACCCCATTGGAAGCGGTTTTCGGCGAAGGCGGCACCGTAGAGCGAGTGACGGTCCAGGTTGAATCGGGGCTGGCCGCGGAGGCTGGTACTGAGACCAGGGACGCGTTCGCGACTGCGGGGGCTGTCAGCGCCGTAGAGGACGAAGCCGGTGGTCAGTTGATGTCCCGGCTCACTGTGGCCCCAACCATGACGCAAGCGGGCGTCCAAGCCGACGAAGTCGAAGATTTGCTGGTCTACGTTCATGAAGGTTCCAGCGGCGTTTTGCCGGCGGCTGAGGCGATCCTGATGGCCGGCCCAGGTTTTGAGGGTTATCTGGGTTTGTTCCGAGAGAAAGCCCTCCAAGATCATGGCGGGCACATAGCGTTCCACGTAGAGTCGGTCGAGCGGGCGTGTGGCCTGTTCGCGGTCGGCGAGGTACTGGGTGAGGGTGAGGCGCCCGGGTTCACCAGAGGCGGCCGCGTAACCGTAGAAGTCGAGCGTGAGGTGCCAGCGCTGGTTCAGGGGCAGGGTGAGCTTGGCTTGTCCCTGGTAGAGGGAATAATCCGAGTTAGCGGTACGGAAGCCGTCGGCTTGGCGATGATGGAACCCGGCCAGGTAGCCGACGCCGGAGAGGGTGCCGGAAAGGCGGGTATAGGTGGAGTAGAGTCCCCAGGAGCCGGCCAGGTGTCGGGTATCGATTTCCCACGGGGTTTGGGTTGGAGGTGAATAGGTGACGAAATTGAGGACGGGGCCCGGCTGCGGTCCGTAGAGCAGAGCCGAGCCGCCGCGGATCATTTCGATGCGTTGGACGCTTTCCATGGGCGGTGTGTAGTAGGCCGTGGAGTAGCCGAGCCAGTCGGATGCAATGGGGATGCCGTCCTGCAGGGTTAGCAGGTATTCTGATTCGTGCGGGTCGCCGATGCCGCGATAGTTGACGTTGAGGTGACCGGGCGTGGCCATCTCCGAGATGAAAAGTCCGGGCAGAAGGTTGAAGGCTTCTCGGTAGTTGTTATTGGCGACGGGCGGCAGGGTGTCGAGAACTGCCACCGAGGTTTTCTTGCCCTGATAAATATGGGCGCCATGGACATCGGGTAGGGCTTCACCGGCCGGGAGGATGCCGCGGACAATGACTGGTGGGAGGACGCCGGGTTCGGCCCCTTCCTGGGCAAGGCCGGTCACGGTTCCGAAGGCACTCAAGAGAGTGGCGGCACTTCGGAGGAGCATGGAAGGTGCGCAACGCCGTGTGTTTTTCGCCAAGATGTTCTCTCGCATGTCGGGGAGAGTAGGATGGTCGCTCGAATTTTACTGCTGGTGGGTTGCGATTTTTTGTCGGCCCATTGCGGTCCGTTGCGGACGATGGGTCCGGTGGATTGAGCCGGTTTTTCAGGACGCGCGTTCAAGGAGTTGAGTGCCAGGCCGGGCCGGTGCCGGGCTTTGGCTGCGGGCTTTCGGGTGGGACTGAGCGCGGTGTTCTTGGAGCTGGTCTTTGGAGCGACGGTCGGAATGCCGCTGGGTCGCCGAGGGCTGTTGCGGATGGATTCCCGGTGGAATGGACGGTTTTGATGCGCTGCGGAGATCGAATGGTGCTGGGTGCGCACGGTGTTGGCGATGCGGGGCCAGGCCAGGAGGTTGCACTTTGGGCTGATTTTGTCCTGGGCGTTGTGGATTCGGTTTTCCGGTGCCCGGTCTGGGCCGGCGATTTGCACTTTTCCGGCGGAGCGCTTTGGCGTTGGTTGTAGGAGGTGCAACGCATTCGATGTGTGTTCATGGGTACGGCGGCCATTGCCTGTCCGAGCTTGAAGGCTCTGGTGGGATGGGCCGGGGCGGAGGTGGTGGGTGTGGTGACACAGCCGGATCGGCCGGCGGGTCGTCATTTGCGTCCGCAGCCTTCGCCGGTCAAACAGCTTGCGGGGGTATGTGGACTGCCCGTCTTGCAGCCTGAGAAAGTGCGGGAAGCCGGCTTTTTGGAGGCGCTCCGGGCTTGGGGGCCGGAGTTGATCGTGGTGATGGCCTATGGCCAAATTTTGCCTGCGTCGGTGTTGGACCTGCCCCGGTACGGTTGCGTGAACGTGCATGCCTCGTTGTTGCCGAAGTATCGGGGGGCGGCCCCGATCCAATGGGCGCTGGTCCGTGGCGAGACGGAGACCGGGGTGACGATCATGCTGATGGATGAGGGGATGGATACTGGGCCGATCTTGAGCCAGCGCAGGATCCGGATCGATCCTGACGACACGGCAGGCACGTTGCACGATCGACTGGCCGTGTTGGGTGCTGAGTTGCTGTTGGAGACGTTGCCGGGTTATGTGGCGGGGCGAATTGTGCCCCGGCCCCAACCGCTCGAGGGCATTTCCTATGCACCGCGGCTGCGCAAGGCCGATGGGTTGCTGGACTGGACGCTTTCGGCTCGCGAACTGTGGTTACGGATTCGGGCGTTTGACCCTTGGCCGGGCGCGTTTACCTGGTGGTGGCGTCAGGATCCGCTTGCAGGGGGTCAGGCGTCGGTTGCGACCCTGGGGGGAGGCGTGGCTGCACGGCAGGCTCGACCGGTGTTGTTGAAGGTTTGGCGTGCGGCGGTGGAGCCGCGCACTGGTCCGGCCGGGGAAATTTTGGAGGTGGATGCACGGGGAGTGGTGGTGGGATGCGGTCAGGAAGCGTTGCGATTGCTGGAGGTGCAAGCGGAGGGTGGGCGCCGGATGGGGATTGCGGAGTTTCTGTCCGGGCACCCGATGCGGCGCGGGGATCGGCTGGGTGGGCCGGCCGAGGGCGCCTCGGTGACGATTTGAACAGCTGGGATATGTTTCTTTCCCGCCACGGGCGTGCTAGGTTGCCGATGATGAAGGCCTTGAGGTGGAAGCGCGGCTTTGGGGTACTGGAGGCTGTGGGACTTAGCCTATGGCTGGGTTGGGCCGCAGAAGCGGCCGCGGCTGCTCCTGCCACAGGTACGACCAATCGATTGGTCTGGGACACCCAGCGCAATCGCGTGGAGGCCGACATTCAGGGTTGGTCTCTGGAGGCGGTTTTGCGGCAAATTGCCGCGCAGACGGGCTGGAAGGTCTGGGTGGAGCCTGGTACCACGGGCCGGGTTTCGACGCGCTTTCAAGACCTGCCTGCGGGGGAGGCCTTGCGCCGGTTACTGGATCGGCTGAATTTTGCGCTTTTGCCTCAAAGGGATGGCCCGCCGCATCTGTACGTATTTCGCACGTCTTTGCAGGACGCCACCCAACCGGTGTGGGGGGCGAGTGAGGCTCGGGGGGAGGGGGGCGGGGCCGAGCGGATCCGGAACGAATGGATCGTGCGGGTCCAACCGGGCCTGGACATCGAGGCACTGGCGCGGGCGCTGGGTGCAGAAATTGTGGGGCGTGCGGACGGGCTGCACGCATATCGTTTGCGGTTTGCGAGCGACGCGGCGGCCGAGGCGGCGCGCGCGCGACTTTTGGAGGAGGCCGGTGTACGGGCGGTGGATCCAAACTACTGGCTGCCGGAGCCGCCGGAGCCTCAGGGGGTGTGGAGCACCTCCGTAGTGCCTCCGCAGGTTCGGCCTGGTCCGGTGGATTCGAGCGGTCGGGTGGTGGTGGCGCTTTTGGATACGCCCGTGCAACAGCTGTCGGGGCCGTTGAGCGGGTTCTTGCTGGATCCGATCCGCGTGGCAGGCTCGGTGGAGCCACCCGCGGACAGGCCGACGCACGGGACGGCCATGGCTGAGACGATACTGCGCGGTGTGGAGATGGTGGCGGGGGCCGATTCCAAAGTGCGGGTGTTACCGGTGGACATTTACGGGGGGCAGCCTGTGACGTCGACGTTCGAGCTGGCGGTGGGGGTGTACCGAGCGGTCCGGGAAGGGGGCGCGCAGATTTTGAATCTGAGTCTGGGCAGTGAGGGCGACAGCCCGTTTCTGCGGGAACTGCTGCAGCAGGTGAGTCGATCGGGTGTTTTGGTGGTGGCGGCGGCGGGCAACCGGCCGGTTACGGACCCAGTTTATCCGGCAGCGTATCCGGAGGTCTTGGCAGTCACTGCAGGCGACCGATCGGGTCGGATTGCGCCGTATGCGAATCGCGGGGAGTTTGTGGATCTGGTGGCGCCCGGGGCTAGCCTGGTGTATTTCCAGGGGCAACCGTATTGGGTTAGCGGCACTTCTGTGGCCACTGCGTTTGTGAGTGGTTTGGCGGCCGGGTTGGCGGAAATGCGCAGCCGGGATCCGCGGGAGATTCAAGCCGCGTTGCGTGTGATCCTGTCAGCCCCGCCGCGTCCGTAAGCGTGGCTCAGTTGCTTGAAAGATCTTCGGCGAGGGATCCGCGGGCGAAAGCACGCCGGCTTGCGCTGAGGCTGGCCCAGGGAGCAAACGGGCTTTGCCTGAGGCGCCGTTGGCGGATACAGAAGCGGGGGTTCGGCAAGGCTCGGTAAAGAAAGACGGCGGAAGTGTAGCCTTCCGCCGTGGCGTGGTTCGGGTTTCAAACCTGGGTTTTCAGGGGCGTGCGGAGGTGCGTTCAGCGATCCAGATCCAGTCAGGGCTGCCGGGCACGGCACGACGGGCGACGTTACCGCCGATCACCTTGGTGCGCGAATCGCGCCATTTCTTGATCTCGGAATGGCCATCGGCGAAGGCGAAGCCGGCGCCGAAATTGTGATAGGTGCCCGGCCAATCGATCCACTCGGCCGTGATCATGCCCACAGCAAATCCTGCATCGTTCAAACTGTAGGCGTCTTCGTCCAAGATCACCCAAGTCATGGCCGGACCCGGTTTTAGGAAGTCGGTGGTTTTGCCGTAGGTGAAGAAGGGTGAATTACGACGGTGGGAGTGTTGGTTGTTGAGCCACGGGCCATTGGTGGGGCGATCCGGCGGGCCTGCGTGCCCGCTGTTGCTATCGAACCCGCGGCAGATAGTGCCCACGGCCTGGCTCATGGCGATGGTCCGGGCCGCTCGGACGGTTTGGCCGCGCTTGGCTGGGTCGGTGCCTTGGTAAAATCCGGAGCGTTGGTCGGCCGGGCAACGGAAGATGTCGACGTTGCGGCCAATGTACGGAGCCACCAATGTCCGATCCGGATCCGACAAGACATCGGGATTGAACTCTTGACCTCCCCCCGCGGCCGGCCTGACCTGCGCACCAGTTGTGGCCCGGGATGGTGTTGCCGTCGTCGGGGTTGGGCGGCAGTAATTCACGGTGATCGCTGGCGTAGAGCGTGATGGCTTTGATGAGTTGGTTGCCGTTGTTCATGCAGTAGATGCCCTGGGTCTTGGCCTTGGCCTTGCTCAAGGCCGGCAGCAGCATGCCTGCCAAGATGGCGATGATCGCGATCACGACCAGCAGTTCGATTAACGTAAACGCCTTGGCGGGGGCGTTCCGCCGGATTCGGTTCCAAGGTTGCATGGTTAACGATGGTTGCTGCCTTCTCTTTGGGCTGTCGGACCCTGGTTCTGGTTCACGACCTACGCTTTCGGTACGACTTTAGGCTTGGTGATCGACTTCGTCCACGGTCGGATTTTCAGGGGAGGTTCGGAAAGCCCGCATTGCTTACTTGTAAGCTGGAGCAGAGGCTGCGCCGTTTGTTTCGATTGGGGGGAGCCGGGAATAGGGCTTTTAGGGACTGGAGATGAAAAGGAGGGGCACAGGGGGCTGTGTTGGCCGGTGGGCGGAACCGGGCCCGGGCGCAGACCGCGAGCGTTTTGAACACCAGCGGGTAGCGCATTGGGCCGTTCCGCTGGCCGTTGGAGGGCGCCTTGGGGGCGGGCGCTGCATTGGCCTGCACCGCGGTGGGAGTGGGTAGGAGTGTTTCGGGGGACCCGAATCTGATCGGGACTAGCGGCGCATTTCAGTTTTTGAGCGGACGAAAGTGGGGGTGGGTGGTAGAACGACGACATGAAAACAACCTGCTTGTCTGCTCCCGTTTGTTCGTGTGGTCGTCCGCATGGTCCGGCTTCGTTGCCGGT
>Ga0209809_1001854_pt1 | contig 16156 bp, 9 predicted proteins | sample YNPMSTMetaG_FD_186172 | JGI IMG/M metagenome (GOLD analysis project Ga0209809, IMG submission 186172) | Anoxygenic and chlorotrophic microbial mat microbial communities from Yellowstone National Park, USA - YNP MS-T MetaG (SPAdes) (version 2) ... | reverse complement strand
TGATGTCCCGGTGGACCACTCCCTGGGCGTGGCAGTAGGCCAGCGCGTCCAACAATTGGCGGGCCCAGTCCAGTACCTGGGCCTCCGGCAGCGGCCCCCGGGCGGCGATCCGGTCCGCCAGGCTCTGCCCCTCCACGAAGTTCATCACCAGGTAGGCGTTGCCCCATTCCTCAAAGTAGTCGGTCACCCGGACCAGATTGGGGTGGTCCAGGCGGGCCAGGACCTGGGCCTCCTGGTAGAACTGCTGGCGGAGTTGGGCCAGGGTCTGGGGGTCCAGGCCGGGCTGGGGGACCATCTCTTTGACGGCGACGGGGATGTTGAGGCGCATATCCCAGGCGCGGTAGACGGCGCCCATCCCGCCCTGGCCCAGGAGGGAGACGATGCGGTAGCGGTTCTGCAGAAGGGTACCGGGGGTAAGCATGGTTACCTCTCCGTGATTCTGGACATCAGGGTCAATGCCCAATCCTGGAACCTCTGCTTCAGATCGGGCGCATCAAAAGGAACCAGCATCTTAACCGGCCAGCGCTCTTCCTCATCGGGAAATGTCACTGCCCGGTTCAGGGCCACAGCAAACCAGTACAGGTCAAATCCGGGATCTTTGCGGGCCGCCAGGAGCAATAACGGATCCGGTCGCTCCCGCTGTAAGATAAAGTATAGGTCTACTGCATCACGCGGTTCCGCGCGCCCATAGTATGCCAGCAATTTATCCACCACAAGATCACGATAACTGTTGACCATCACGCCGATTTCCGTCGGCGAGGGCGGCTCAAGGCGGAAAGGCGAATCCAGCGCCAGGTCCACTCTGACCTGGTCCTGTTCACCGCTGATCACCAGTTCCACAAAGGTTGCAAAGCGGCGGACCACCGAGACCTGCAGTCCATAACGAGGAGCAACGGTTTCTATCTGATACGAGGTTGGGAGGATCAATGCCTCCTCTGACGTGAACAGATCCAGGTCAAACGACAGGCGGTGCCCCAGGTAGAACTCAGCCAGGGCGGTGCCGCCACTCAAGTAAAAGTGTGCCTGGTCAGGGAGGGTGGCGAAAACAGTCAGACACGCTCTCTGCAGGGGAGTCAGCAGACCTTTACCGCGCAGCATGGCGCGTCTCCAGAAAGCGCCGCCACAAATGGTAGATGGCCGGGGGCAAGTTCAGGTCGTCCAGCAGGCGTGCCACCTCGTCCAGGTCCAGAGCGCGAATATCTTCTGCCCGTCCATGCAGGAGCACCTGGCGCAGATACCATGTGCGCTGAAATGGGTCGCTCAGGTCTATCGTATCTGTGCTCCATACGATATGCCGGGGAAAGGCGGTTGGACCCATCATTGACCTCCCTCCTGCCTTCTTGCCCTCTTGCCCCTTGCCTTTTTGCAATCTTGCAATCTCGCTCCTTGCAATCTTGCTCCTTATTTTATCACCGTCCGCTCCGCCAGAAAAGCGGCCCCCTCCATCAGCAGGCCTCCGGCCAGCGCGGCCAGGAAGAGTTCGCCTATGCCGACGTCGGTGAAGACCCGCGTGGCGGCAACGGCAGAGCCCAGGGTGACCGCCAGGACGTGGGCCAGTCCGGCCCGTCCGGGGCGCCGCCCCACTGCCGCGTAGACCAGGGGCGCGATGGGGGCGTAGAAGGAGACGTAGTTGACCACGAAGGGCATCCGGGCCACGGCCGGGGCCAGGAGCCAGGCCAGCAGAACGACGATGACCAGAAGGGCCGCCAGCAGGGCGATCTGCTGCCCGGTCGTCAGGCGGCGGGTCAGGCTTCGGGTGAAGGCGACCAGCCGCTGAGTGGGGCGCCGGGAGGGGGCCTGAGCCGCGGTGGCCTCCGGCCGCGCCAGGGCCTGGAAAATGAGGTCCCCGATGAACCACCCCAGCGCGCCCAGCACCAGCGCGGAGAGGGAACGGCCGAAGTAGAGCGCGGGGGTCATCCAGGGGGCAAAGAGGAGGACCTGGATGACCAGGACGCCGATGAGGGCCATCACCGTCCCCGTGGCCATCTCCAGCGGCCAGCGGGCATCGCGGGGGAGGGGGACGGGATGGGGACGGGCCCCGGGGCCGCTACCCGGGACGGGCGGAGGAGCAACCGGCTGCTGGATGTGCACCGGGCCGGACCCAACGGCCTGCTGAAGCGCGGCCTGCATCTGGCGGGCGTCGGCGAAACGACGGTTCGGGTCCAGTTCCATCGCCCGCAGGATGACGGCCGTCAGTTGCGGAGGGATTGAGGAGCCACGGGGTGGGATGAGGGGGACCTGGTGGGCCCACCGGTCCATCGCGGAGGGGGGCTCTTGCCCGGTCAGGGCGTAGTAGAGGGTGGCGCCCAGGCTGTAGAGGTCGGAGCGGGGGCTGGTGTGCTGTCCCCCCAGATGGAAGTGCTCCGGGGAGGCGAACTCGTAGGTCCCCATTCCCCGCACGATGTGCTGGGTCTCCGGCCGTCGGGGGTCCCAGAGTTTCACCAGTCCGAAGTCCACCAGCACGGCCCCGCCGTCGGGCCGGATGATGATGTTCTGAGGCTTGATGTCCCGGTGGAGGACATTGCGGGCGTGGCAATGGGCCAGCGCGTCCAGCAACTGGAGGCCCCAGCGGGCCACCTGGGCCGGGGGCAGGGGGCCCTGCCGACGGACAATCCCGTCCAGGCTCTCCCCCTCCACGAAGTCCATCACCAGGAAGGAGCACCCGCCCCATTCAAAGAAGTCGGTGACCCGGGGGAGGTGGGGATGGGAGAGGGCGGCCAGCGTCCGGGCTTCCTGATGGAACTGGGCGCGCAGTTGGGCCAGGGTGTGGGGGTCCAGGCCGGGCTGGGGGACCATCTCTTTGATGGCGACGGGAACGTTCAGGTTGAGGTCCCACGCCCGGTAGACGGCGCCCATTCCGCCCTTTCCCAGCAGGCGGGCGATGCGATAGCGGTTGTGGACGATTTGACCGGGATTGAGGGGCATCCTGACCTCCTGGGAGAATGACTGATGACAAAATGAGCAATGACCAATGACAAATGACCAATGACAAATGACCAATGACCAATGACAAATGACCAATGACCAATGACCAATGACAAATGACCAATGACCAATGACCTGTCAAGTCTCTTATTGAGATTCGCCTTGCTATAGTAACAAATTTGAGGGGCGGTTTCCCTCGGTGCTTATGCAGGGCTTTGGGCCCCTCCCCCCTTCACCCCCCTCCCCATCGCTTCACTCTGGGGAGGGGGGATTAAGAGGGGGTTTTGCGGCGGGCGGCGAAGCCGCCCGCCGCAAAACTCCCTCCCTCATTCCCCTCCCCTCTCCCGCTGTGCGGGAGAGGGGAGGGGCCAGGAGAGGGGTGAGGGCCCCCGCCGCCGAAGGCCTCGGCCCGAAGGGCCTTCGGCCCGAGGGCGGCGGGGGTGGGGTGAGGAAGTCTGAATAGTTACTCGCCCTTTACCGTCGGGCTGAATCTCAGGGATTCGGGCAGGGAGCGGACCCTTCCAGGCACGCCCACACGTCGTTCAGGCGGCCCTCCAGCAGGGCAATGCGGGCCGCGTCCACCCGCCGGTAGCGGGAAACTTCTTCCTCCGTGCCGCTGAAATGGGCAAACAGGCGCTCATAGGCCTGGCCGACGGCGTCCGTGGCCCGGACCAGGTCGGCCGGCGGAAACGGGAGAGGGGACGGATGGGTCCGCAGATGGGCGGTCCAGTCCGCCTCCAGTTCGCTCAGAGAATGCCCATAGAGTCCGACGTAGTCCCCGGTGGGGTACAATGGCCCAAATTTCGCCATTCCGTAGGTATCCACCAGGTAGCGAACGAAACAGCCAGCGGCGTAGTAATTGGGAAGGTCGTAGATATGTCCCTCAAAGCGGAGGGCGGCGGAGAGACGGGGAAGTTGCCCTGCCTGCTCGTACGCGGTGCAGAAGACCTCCGGCGGCAGATGGGCCGAGCCCGCGATGTGGCTCATCCCGACATAGACCGCCAGCCCCTCACTCAGGAGGGCGGAGGACGGCCGTCCCAGGGTGTTCCAGGCCACCAGATGGGTCAGTTCGTGGGTGACGATGTACTGCTGGTCGGCGGGGTTGCCGGTACCGTCGTAGAGAACGAACAACTGGCGACGGGCGGAGAAACTCCGTCCCCGCAGTGCCTGGTCCGGCGGCGCGAAGAGCGTACCGGCCACGTACACGTCCAGTCCCCCTTCCAGGTGGACTCCCAGGGACTGTTCAATGTGATCCAGGGCACGGGCCACCATTCCGGCCACTTCCTGGACGTGACGGGCGGCCTCCGTCTCCGGCGCGTAGTGCAGGGTGAACCGTCCGCCTGACCATATGGACGGGTAGGCGGAGGCCAGGTCTCCCTCCAGGATGGACGGGCGCCACGGGGAGGCCGCTGCCGGGGTGGAGGGGACGGGGACCGCCGGGGACGACGAGGGGATGATCAGGACCTGGCCGGGGTAGATGGTGTCGCCCGTCAGTCCGTTGGCGGCCTGGATGGCCTGGACGGTGGTATCCATCCGGGCGGCGATGTCCCACAGGGTGTCCCCTTCCTGGACGGTGTAGGTCTGGACGGGCGGCGTCGGAGAGGCCGTAGGGGGCGGAACAGGCGACGGGGAGGGAGAAGGCCCTGCTCCGACGACCGTCGCTGGGGGGGACGTCGGCGGCGGGGGCGGCGGAGGCGCCACAGCCCAGGGGCGGGCGACCAGCAGGATGGCTGCCAGCAGCAGGAGGCCCAGAACAATGCCGGCGGCGAAGCCCAGGAGAATGTCTCGGGTGGAGGAATGCTTTCTCATCTTGACCATACGGCGGCCCATCCGTCGTCGGGGATGAGCAGAAACCGCCCGCTGCCGTCTTCCCGCATCACCTCAATCCCGGCGTTGGAGTGAAAGACAATCCATCCGCAGGACGACCAGGAGGGGCGTCCGGCCCGCCGTTCCGCCAGGAGCCGGACGGGGGTTCCGCCGCTGACCGGGATGTACCAGATAGCCTCGGCATCCATAGAGGCGGTGTCCACGATAGAGTGGTAGGCAATAAACCGACCGTCCGGTGACCAGGCGGGCCAGCGGCATCCCACCGCGCAGTCGGTCAGGGGGAACGAGAACCCGCGCTCGTCGTAGATGTAGATTTGCCACTTCCCGGTGCGGTTGGACATAAAGGCCAGGGTGGAGCCGTCGGGGGACCAGGCCGGGCTCCGTCCGGTTTCTCCCAACGGATGGGCGTTATTTCCGCTGGCGTCCATCACCCACAGTTCGCCGTCGGCGTTCCGGTCGGCCCCTTTCGGATTGACCCGGTAGGCGATCTGTCGCCCGTCAGGAGACCAGGTTGGCTCCCGTTCGTCCAGGTCCGGGCTGGCCGTCAGGGGCCGGGCCGTTCCCCCGTCCACCGGGATGGTCCAGATGTCGTAGGAGCCTGCGGAGTCGGACTGGTAGACGACGGCCGTTCCGTCGGGCGACCATTCGGGCTCCGCCTCGTCCACGTCCGGGTTACAGACCAGGCATCGGGCGTTGCTGCCATCCCCCCGGGCAACGTAGATGTCGCTTTTGCCCACCGTCCCCACCATATAGACCAGATGGTGGGAGGCACAGGGAAAGACCGTGGGGGATGGGGTCGGGGTGGGAGGGATGGTCGGCCCGCCGTGGGCGGCTTCCGTGACGGCTGGCGGGGCCGCAAGGGTAGGGGTTGCCCTTTCGGCGAACTGCTGGCCGGATGTCCCCTCTCTCAGCAGGGCGACGGTTCCGAAGACCAGGGCGGTGCAGAGCCCCAAGGCCAGCAGGCCCGCCGCCAGCCCGATCCAGACGCCTCTGGGGATGGCGCGGGCTTCGGTGGCGACTCCCGGCGAGACGACCATCGGTGTACCGGGCTGAGGCTGGAAGGGGAGCGCGCGGGTCGGCGGGAAGAGGTCATCCCGCAGGGCCTGGATGGTGGGGTAGCGGGCGTCGGGCTGAATCTGGGTGGCCCGCAGGATGACCCGCTCCACCTCCGGCGGGATGCCGGGCATTAACTGGCGCGGCGGCGGCAGCGGGAAGGGGACGGCGGCCGCCGCCGGATCGTAGCCGGTCACCATCTGGTGGAGCAGAACACCCAGACTGTAGATGTCCGTCCGGGGGTCGCTCTGGCCCAGTCCGCCGTACTGCTCCGGCGCGGCATACCCCGGCGTTCCCAGGTTCACCGTGTCCTGTCGTTGCCCCGGCTTGAAGAAGCGGGCGATGCCGAAGTCTATCAGTTTCACCCGCCCCTCCGGCGTCAGCATGATGTTGGAGGGCTTCAGGTCCCGGAAGATGACGGGGGGCTGGCGGGTGTGGAGGTACTCCAGGACGTCGCACAACTGGCGGATGATGGGGAGGGCTTCCGGGAGGGGAAGCCGGTGGCCGGGACTTCGCTCCAGACGCCGGGCCAGGGTCTCTCCCTCCACAAACTCCATCACCAGGTACCAGTTCTCCCCCTCCGGGAAGAAGTCGGTGACAGCGGCCAGGTTGGGGTGGCTGAGAGAGGCCAGCAGGTGGGCCTCTCGCTGGAAGGCGGGGACGGCCCAGGCCTGGTCGTGGGGAGAGAGGAAGGCCGGGGACATTTCCTTGACGGCGCAGCGGCGGCCGGGCAGGCGGAGGTCTTCGGCCAGATAGACCGTCCCCATCCCTCCGCCGCCGACCTGCCGGACGATGCGGTAGCGGTTCTGCAGAACGGTGCCATTGGTCAGCATGGGACGTACTCCGTCTTGTTCTTTTTGCCACGAATTGCACGAATTTCACGAAGGGCCTTTTTGCTCTCTTGCCTCTTACTTCCTGCCTGCCTCCTGCTTACCTCACCCCCCATAGGCGCACAGTGCCGTCATCCGATCCGGAGGCCAGGAGGCGGCCATCGGGGGAGAAGGCCACGCTCCGCACCATATCCGTATGCCCCTCCAGGGTGTGCAGGAGCGCGCCGTCCGCCACCCGCCACAGCCGCACGGTGTGGTCCGCCGCCCCCGAGGCCAGGGTCTGCCCATCGGGGGAGAAGGCCACGCTCCGCACCGAATCCGTGTGCCCCTCCAGTGTGCGCAGGAGGGCGCCATCCGAAACCCGCCACAGCCGCACGGTGGCGTCCCCTGACCCCGAGGCCAGGGTCTGCCCGTCGGGGGAGAAGGCCACGCTCCACACCGAATCCGTATGCCCCTCCAGGGTGCGCAGGGAGGCGCCATCCGAAACCCGCCACAGCCGCACGGTGCGGTCATACGACCCCGAGGCCAGGGTCTGCCCATCGGGGGAGAAGGCCACGCTCAACACCCAACCCGTATGCCCCTCCAGGGTGCGCAGGGAGGCGCCATCCGAAACCCGCCACAGCCGCACGTTGCGGTCTACCGACCCGGAGGCCAGGGTCTGCCCATCGGGGGAGAAGGCCACGCTCAGCACCCCAGCGTTATGCCCCTCCAACGTGCGCAGGAGCGCGCCGTCGGCAACCCGCCATAACTGCACGCTTGAGTTGTCTAATCCAGAGACCAAGATATCGCCGTTTGGGGAAAGGGCCATGCATCGTACATAACTGTTATTCAGCTTTATTGTACGTAAAGGCTTTCCTTGAGCAACTTGCCAGAGATGTATGGTGTTCTCTCCACCTGAGGCCAACAGTGCATTGTCTCTGGAAAATGTCACGCAGAAAACCGGGTAGTCCAAGCCGAAGATCGCGATTTGGATTACCCCAGTAGCATTTTCAGGCAAGATAACATCACCCGGGAGCAAACCGAAATCTTGAATTGATCGCGAGGGCGTAGCATTGGGGCCTGCGCTGGATTCATGACCTGACCTGGATAGCGATGGTTGAGTGGACGCATACTGGAGAACAGTGACGATCAAAAATACAATAAGCAACAATGGCAGCAACACAGAAAAGACCAGTAACCAGGTCGGAATACCGGCAAATGGCTGGGGGGCAGTTGCGGGTGTAGTCTGCCCGACGGATAGATCATAGGCAGATGCTTGCTGCGGCGGAGAAGCAACTGGTTGTCGGACTGATGGAAAAGCAGGGGCTGGACCGGGCTGTTGCGGTCCAGGGGCAGGGCGCTGAGCAGGAGAAGCAGGCGGAGTTGCTGGCTGGGATTGATGGGGGGCAGAGGTAGAATACCGGCCAGGTGGAGCTCCAGGCCCGGGTTGGGGTGGTGCAGAAGCAGGGCGTGGAGCGGGCGGGGCTCCGGGGTGGGGTTGAGGCGATGCAGGAGCAGGACGATGATCGGAGGAACGTGGCACAGACTGGGATGATGCCGTGGGAGCAGGTTGGCGAATCGTTGAAGTGCCTGTTGAGGTTGGCGAAATATCTGACATAGCTCTTACCACCTCCTTCCGCATTTCCTCTGCAGATTGCCAGCGGTCACGTTTCTCAAGATTCATTGCCTTTAAGACCACGTGATATGTTCTATTACCAAGATGGGGTGCCAGCCGTGGAAGCGGTAAAGGGGTTTTGGGATTAGCAGCCCGCTCGCCTGCTGGAGGTGGCTCTTTCCCTGTCAGTGCGTGATAGAGAGTTGCTCCCAGGCTATAGATGTCAGAGCGATGATCGGTGAGACTGGTGCCATATTGCTCCGGCGGCGCATACTCCGGCGTCCCCATTGCCCGCACCGCCGTCCGAGTGCGTGGATCCCGCGGGTCCCAGAGCTTCGCCAGCCCGAAGTCCACCAGGATGGGGCGCCCGTCGGCACGGATGATGATGTTCTGGGGCTTGATGTCCCGGTGGACCACTCCCTGGGCGTGGCAGTAGGCCAGGGCGTCCAGCAGTTGGCGGGCCCACTCCAGCACCCGGGCCTCCGGCAGCGGCCCCCGGGCGGCAATCAGGTCCGCCAGACTCTGCCCCTCCACGAAGTTCATCACCAGATAGGCATTGCCCCATTCCTCAAAGTAGTCGGTCACCCGGACCAGGTTGGGGTGGTCCAGGCGGGCCAGGACCTGGGCTTCCTGGTAGAATTGCTGGCGGAGTTGGGCCAGGGTCGGGGGGTCAATGCCGGGCTGGGGGACCATTTCCTTGACGGCGACGGAGATGTTGAGGCGCATATCCCAGGCCCGGTAGACCGCTCCCATCCCGCCCTGGCCCAGGAGGGAGACAATGCGGTAGCGGTTCTGCAGAACAATGCCGGGAGTTAGCATAGGGCGTACTCCGTGTTGTCCTTTTTGCCACGAATTGCACGAATTTCACGAAGGGCCTTTTTCTCTCTTGCCTCTTACTTCCTGCCTCCTGCTTCACCTCACTTCCCAAAGCAGCACTGTGCCATCCCTGGATGCGGATGCAAGGAAGCGGCCATCGGGCGAGAAGGTCACGCTCAATACTGCGGCGGCGTGCTCGGTCAGAGTATGCAGCTCCTGGCCAGTCGCCACATCCCAAATCTTCACCGTACCGTCCCAAGATGCAGAGGCCAAGAGGTGGCCATCGGGCGAGAAAGCCACGCTATTCAACTCGTGGGTATGCCCGCTCAAAGTGTGCTGTTCCTGGCCTCTCTCAACGTCCCAAATCTTCACTGTATTATCCCAAGAGCCAGAGGCGATTAGGCAACTATCGGGCGAGAAAGCCACACTTCGCACAGAGGCGGTGTGCCCGCACAGGGCGCGCAGTTCCTGGCTGGTTACCACATTCCAAATCTTCACCGTGCCATCAGCGGATGCGGAGGCCAAGAGGCGGCCATCTGGCGAGAAGGCCACGCTACTCATCCCAAAGGTATGCCCTCTTATCGTGCGCCGTTCCTTGCCAGTGGCCATATCCCAAATCTTCACCATACAATCATCGGATGCCGAGGCGATGAGGCAGCTATCAGGCGAGAAGGCCACACTCAACACCCTGGCGGTATGCCCGCTCAAGGTGCGCCGTTCCTGACCGGTCGTTACATCCCAAATCTTCACCATGCAATCATCAGATGCGAATGCCAGCAGGCGGCCATCGGGCGAGAAGGCCACGCTATTCAACCAGGCGACGGTCGAGATGAAGCGCACTTTCGCCAATTTCTCCGCGTTGTATAGGTGGAGTCCGAGGGAAGATGCCACGGCCAACAAATGACCATCGGGCGAAAAGGCTACTTGGTTGACCACCGCGCCCAAATATACCAGTTGCAGTTGCTTTAGGCGGGCAATGTTCTGGACCGAGATGGGCTGGTTTAGTGCCGGAGTCGGTCCTGCCGCAGGTGCTCCCAGCGCTGCCACCATCTCCGCTGCCGAACTCCAGCGGGCATCCTTCGCCAACTCCATTGCCTGCAGAATGGCTCTCTCCGTCTCCGGCCGGAGATAGGGATTGATGCTGCGCGGAGGAGCAAAAACTCTCGGCTCGGCAATGCGGTCCGTCGCTATGGGCGGCACCTTCCCGGTCAGCGCGTGGTAGAGGGTGGCCCCCAGGCTGTAGAGGTCGCTGCGGGGGTCGGTGTGGCCCATCCCCCATTGCTCCGGCGGCGCATACTCCGGCGTCCCCATCGCCCGCACCACCGTCCGGGTGCGCGGGTCCCGGGGGTCCCAGAGTTTCACCAGCCCGAAGTCCACCAGAATCGGGCGTCCATCGGCACGGATGATGATGTTCTGGGGCTTGATGTCCCGGTGGACCACCCCCTGGGCGTGGCAGTAGGCCAGGGCGTCCAGCAGTTGACGGGCCCACTCCAACACCCGGGCCTCCGGCAGCGGCCCCCGGGCGGCAATCAGGTCCGCCAGACTCTGCCCCTCCACGAAGTTCATCACCAGATAGGCATTGCCCCATTCCTCAAAGTAGTCGGTCACCCGGACCAGGTTGGGGTGGTCCAGGCGGGCCAGGACCTGGGCTTCCTGGTAGAACTGCTGGCGGAGTTGGGCCAGAGTCTGGGGGTCAATGCCGGGCTGGGGGACCATTTCCTTGACGGCGACGGAGATGTTGAGGCGCATATCCCAGGCGCGGTAGACCGCTCCCATCCCGCCCTGGCCCAGGAGGGAGACGATGCGGTAGCGGTTCTGCAGAACGGTGCCGGTAGTCAGCATCATTCACTCCTCAGGTCGCAAGTCGCAGGTCGCAAGTCGCAGGGAGCAGATCGCAGGTCCCCCTCCTGCTTCCTGCTTCCTGCTTCCTGCACTCTTGCATCTTGCATTCTTGCATCTTGCATTCTTGCATCTTGCATTCTTGCACTCTTGCACTCTTGCACTCTTGCATCTTCACTCCATCTCCACCACAATCACCGCGATATTATCCTCCCCGCCGGCCCGGTTGGCGGCCTCCACCAGCGCGTCGCAGGCCTGCTGGGGGGTGCGGGCCTTCTCCACAATCCGCCGGATTTCGCTATCGGGCACCATCTCCCAGAGGCCGTCCGAACAGAGGATCAGCCGGTCCCCCTTCTGCAGGGGACGGGTGAACAGGTCCACCTCCACCTGCGGCTGATGGCCCAGGGAGCGGTAAATCTCGTTGCGGCGGGGGTGGGTGCGAATCTCCTCCGGCCGGATGATGCCCACCTCCGCCAGCCGGGCCACCACCGAGTGGTCCCGGGTGATCTGCTCCAGACGGCCCCCGCGCAGCAGATAGGCGCGGCTATCCCCCACGTTGGCGACGAAGGCCGTCTCCCCGGCGATGAGGGCCGCCGTGAGGGTGGAGCCCAGGTCGCTGCCCGTGTTCTGCGCGTGGTGGATGAGGGCCCCGTTGGCCTCCCGGATGGCCTGGACCAGCAGGTTGGCCAGGGCGGTCGGACCGGCCGTCCGCCAGCCACGAATTTCGGGGACCACGCCTCCCTGGATCAGACGCTCCGTCACCGTCTGGGCGACCATCCGGCTGGCCAGGTCCCCGGCATCGTGGCCGCCCATCCCGTCGGCGACCATGTAGAGGCCGATGGGGAGGGTGAGCCCTTCCTGGTCCAGGTTAAAAGTGACCGACGCGACGGCGTCCTCATTGCTGGCGCGCTGCCGTCCCGGATGGGTCGCCTGGCCGTGAGTGGGTTTCAGGGGACGGAAGGCCTCCAGGGGGATGTTCGCCAGGTCGGTCAGCAGGTCCCCCACCGAGGCGTACTTCCCCAGGGCCGCCCGCTCCACGGGTGTCTGAAGGGGCGTCGGGAGGCGGTCTTTCCCGCCCCGGGTCAGTTCCTGCCCGGTGGCCAGAAACGTCAGCAGGTTGGCCAGGAACAGCAGGTCCCGTTCCACCTGACGGCGCACCCCTGTTGGGTCGGAGGCGAAAGGGAGACAGGTGCTCAGGTCGGCCAGCCGGACGTTGTTCCCCCCGCCCACGGTGATCAGCCCTTCCAGGCTGGCCCCGCCGACCTCGGTGTGGGAGAAGTGGTGGGTATGAAGGTAGAGGATGGCCTGAGCGACCGGCAGGAAACTGCTCAGCGCCTCCCGGGGGGGCCGTTGCTGCCGGCCCCGCACCAGCACGCCCCACGGGCCCGGATGAGCAATCACGGCGCAGAGCAGGGGAACCGCGGACTCCACCCGATTCCCCGCCGGGCCTGTGAAGTCAGTCGTGACGAAGATCGCATGGTGGGGGATAATGGCCAAATGCCCCGCGCTGAGCGCGATTAACTGGCTGATGGTCGCCTCGGGGAGGGTCCCCCTCCCGGTGGAACGGGCGTGGATCAGCACCGGGATCAGGGGACGGCGGCAGGCCACGCACAGCCCGTCCGGGGGAATCCCGTCCTGGGTCTGTCCGCAGGCGGCGCAGTGGAGGTCCAGGGCATCGTAGTAAGTGGAGCGAGAGAGCCGCCGCTGCTTGACGACACCGTATCGGCGGGTCGGGGAGGCGATCAGAGAGCCGGTCCGGGGCATAGAAAACGGATTTCCGGTCATATTCACGAACTCCCACTGCAGAGGATGCCCAACAGGTAGAGACATGCAAACAATTCCAGAAGCAGGAGCCCCACCACCAATACCCAGCCCCACGCCACGCGCTCCCGGGAGGGGGCCGCGATCAGAGTGACCGATACTTCCTCGCTTTGTCCATCCTCCAGGGCGATCTCTATCTGGCCCCGGAGGGCTCGGGCGGTGGGGACGAAGAGGCGCGCGTGCCAGTTTACCCAGGATTCTATCCCGCTTCCCGAGATTTGCAACTTGCCCAGGGGAAGGGAATGCGTGTTCAGGAAGACCTGGACCTCCGTTGTCTCATCGTCCACCTCCGTCATGCGGACCTGCAGCCAGGGGACATCGGGCTTCACGGTGACCTGGGCGCCGGCCGGATGGGTGACGGTCAGCGTCGTGGGAGGGACATCCTGGCCGCGCACCACCTGCCCCCAGTCCAGGAAGGACGGGGAGACCTGCAGGGGCCGGGGGGCCTTCGGGGGGGCCTTCTTGGGGGCGGGGGCTTTCTTGGGTGGCCGTTTGGCTTCCTTCCCCAGCAGGGCCTCCTTCATCTCCTGCGCCGAAGCGAAACGTTTGTCCCGCTCCTTCTCCACCGCGCGGGCGATGGCCTTCTCCACGTGCGGGCTCACCTTCGGGTTCAACGTGCGCAGGGGAGGGAAATCAAACAGGTGCTGGGCTGGATCGCGCAGGCTCAGCAGTTGATGGAGCATGGCCCCCAGCGCGTAGATGTCGGACCGCTCGTCGGTCTGGCCCTTCCCGTACTGTTCAGGGGGTGCGTAACCGGCCGTCCCCAGTTCTATCGTGTCCTTCTGTTTTCCGGGCTTGTAGAAGCGGGCGATGCCGAAATCTATCAGTTTGACGGTGTCGGTGCCCTCCACCACCATCACATTGCCCGGCTTCAGGTCCCGGTAGATGATTTTCGGGTTCTGGCTGTGGAGATAGGTCAGGACGTCGCACAGTTGTTCCGCCCAGACGAGGACCTGGTCCTCGGGGAACGGTTCGGTCTGCTCTTCCAGCATGTCCTCCAGCGTGCGGCCCTGGATGAATTCCATCACCATATAGTGCCGCTCCCCCTCCTGGAAGTAGTCGCTGACCCGGACGATGCTGGGGTGGGAGAGTTGGGCCAGGAGGCGGGCTTCCCGCTGGAAGGCCTTGAGGATTTCCTGCCGGTCCCCGGCCTGGATGGCGGACTCGGACATTTCTTTGACGGCAACGATTTTGCCCTGGAGCCGCTTGTCCTGGGCCCGGTAGACGGCGCCCATCCCGCCCTGCGCGATTTTCTCCAGAATCACGTACCGTCCAGCCAGGGTGGAGAGGGGGAGGAGTTCCCCGGTCCCGAAGATGCCACTCATCACGGCCGGGGGGACGGACGGGGGAGGCGGGGATGGCGGAGAGGGCGCGGTCAGGGGCTGGCTGCAACGGCTGCAGAAGCGGGCGCCGGGCCGGACCGGTGCCCCACAGTGGGGGCAGCGGGGGGGAGCAGCAGCGGATGGAACGGCCAGCGGGGCGCCGCAGGATGAGCAGAAGCGGGCGCCGGGGCGCACCGGTTTCCCGCAGCGGGGACAGGAGATGGCGACGGTCCCGGCAAGGGGGGTGCCGCAGGACGGGCAGAACCGGGCGCCGGGGCGCACGGGCTTCCCACAGCGGGGACAGGTGGAAGGCGGGGCGGAATCTGCAGAGGCGCCGGTGACGGGCTGGCCGCACCGGCGGCAGAAGCGGGCACCGGGCCGCAGGGGCTCGCCGCAGTTGGGACATGCGGCCGCAGGCAGGGGGGCCCGACAGGCCTTGCAGAAGCGGGCCCCTGGACGATTGACGGTTCCGCACTGAGGACAAATGCTCATGGCATATCGCTTATCGCGAATCGCATATCGCGTATCGCATATCGCGTATCGCTCATCGCGTATCGCTTATCGCATATCACGTATCACTTATCACGTGTCACTATCGCTTCGGGGTCAGCGGACCGGTTTCAGCCACTCCTCTGCCGCCCATCCGATGGTGCCGTCGGGCAGGCGAACCTGCCACCAGGTGTGATCGTCGGCCTGGCGCGGGCCGCCTACGACAACCAGTCGGGTCCCTGATTCCACTCTGGCGATGACGGTCGCGTCGGTTCCGGGGGACTCCCGGATATTCAGGCGGGCGCCGGTGGTGACCACCTCCACTTCCATCCCCACGGCGATGGCTCCCCGGGGGACCGCCGTAGGAGCCCGGGTTCGGGTCGGTGTTGAGGCCTGCTGGGGCAGGGGGGAGTGAGTGGCGGGACCGGTCAGGCCGCCCAGGCCCCGATAGGCCTGCCCGCCCAGGTAGAGGGCGGAAACCAGGAGGACCAGCGCGCTCAGCAGCCGGGGGACGGCCCGATGGCCGGGGCGTCCCAGCGCGCGGGGGATGCCCAGGGCCAGCCCGATGAGGGCGCCGATTCCCACCGGCAGCGTGCGGGCCGCGATGGGGTCGGCCTCCCGAACCACTCCCCACGCGGCGTATCCCAGGTAGTTGGCGCCGACCAGGAGTCCTCCATAGACCAGCGCGCGGAAGAGCAGGCGGAGCCCCTTTTGAAACCAGGAGGGGCCCGATGGCCGCCGCAGGACTGCCAGCAGCAGGGCCAGAACCGCGATGCCGGGGAGCGTGCGCGGCCCGCCCGGAGGCGCCGTCCCCAAAAACGAAAGCGCCGCGCCGGCCAGCGCGCCGGTCCCGGTCGCCAGCGCCAGCCGCGCCAGAGCCCGCATCCAGGGGAATGCCACCCGTCCCCGCACCGGGATGCTCACTTCTTCGTAGGCCGTCTTCAGGCGAATCCGGGTCTCCAGAGGCGTCCCTTCCGGGTGGTTCCCGGTCTCCACCGTCACGGGGATGTCCCCTTCCCCCTGAAATCGGGCCGGGACGGATAGCCAGGAGGCCGGCGGGCTGGTGGTGGCCGTTCCCTTGAGGACTCCCCGGCCGGTCCGGTTGCGGACGTGAATGGTTTTCTGAGCGCGACCACCCGGTGGAATGCGTCCGAAGCGCAGCGTGCGGGGGCGGACCTGCAGAGCGGGGTAGGGGAGACGGGGGTTCAGGACGTGCAGGAAGGCCTCCAGCCCCTCATCCGGGTCAGGCTGGCTGCGCACGATGTCCGCCGCCCGGTCCGCCAGGTCGTTCCGGAAGAGGGAACGGCGCAGCCAGTTCTCTATATCGCCCTTGTAGAGCAGGTCCTTCGCCACCGTCCAGTGCTGGTCGCAGAGGCGGGCCAGTTCCGCCGGGGTGCGGGCCATCTTCCCGTCCGGGAAGAAGAAGGGGGCCTGTACCTTGCCGGAGAGGGCGTCCAGGACGCCCTTCAGGGCCTCTTTGAACCCTTTCGCGTCGGGGCGGGCCTGGGGGTCCGTCTGGAGCGCGCCCCGCAGGACGGCCCGCAGCGCCGGGTCCAGCGTGTCCAGTTTCGGGAAGGCGAAGGGATGGCCGGCCGGGTTGTCGTCGGTGAGCAGGTGGTAGAGGGTGGCGGCCAGGGAGT
>Ga0209809_1001853_pt1 | contig 16161 bp, 17 predicted proteins | sample YNPMSTMetaG_FD_186172 | JGI IMG/M metagenome (GOLD analysis project Ga0209809, IMG submission 186172) | Anoxygenic and chlorotrophic microbial mat microbial communities from Yellowstone National Park, USA - YNP MS-T MetaG (SPAdes) (version 2) ... | reverse complement strand
CGACTCGGGTGCGGCGATCGCCGCCAAGCGGTCGGGCGTGGTCGACCAGGTCGACGGCTCACGCATCGTCGTCCGGGTGACCGACGACACGGCGCGCGCCGACCGGGTGGTCGACATCTACCGGCTCAAGAAGTTCCAGCGGTCCAACCAGAACACCTGCATCAACCAGCGCCCGCTCGTCAAGGTGGGCGACGTGGTCCGCGCCGGCGACATCATCGCCGACGGGCCGTCGACCCAGCTCGGCGAGCTCGCGCTCGGGCGCAACGTGCTGTGCGCCTTCATGCCCTGGAACGGCTACAATTTCGAGGATTCGATCCTGATCTCCGAGCGGATTGTGCGCGACGACGTCTTCACCTCGATCCACATCGAGGAGTTCGAGGTGATGGCGCGCGACACCAAGCTCGGGCCCGAGAGCATCACCCGCGACATCCCGAACGTCTCGGAGGAAGCGCTCCGCAACCTCGACGAGGCGGGCATCGTCTACATCGGCGCGGAGGTGAAGGCGGGCGACATCCTGGTCGGCAAGGTCACGCCCAAGGGCGAGACCCCGATGACGCCCGAGGAGAAGCTGTTGCGCGCGATCTTCGGCGAGAAGGCGGCCGACGTCCGCGACACTTCGTTGAAGGTGCCGCCCGGGGTCCAGGGGACGGTCGTCGAAGTCCGCGTGTTCAACCGGCGCGGGGTCGACAAGGACGAGCGGGCGATCGCGATCGAACGGGCGGAGATCGAGCGGCTGGCCAAGGACCGCGACGACGAGCGCGCGATCCTCGAGCGCAACGTCTACGGCCGACTCAAGGAGATCCTCCTCGGCAAGAAGGCCACCGCCGGGACCCGCGGGATCCGCGCCGGCACGGTGATCACCGCGGAGCTCCTCGACGCCCAGCCGAAGCGGAGCTGGTGGGAGATCGGCATCGAAGATGCCGATCTCATGACCGAGATCCAGGGTCTCAAGCGGCAGCTCGACGACGGACTCAAGGCGCTCGAGGACCGCTTCCAGAACAAGGTCGAGAAGCTGCAGCGCGGCGACGAACTGCCGCCCGGCGTCTTGAAGATGGTCAAGGTGTTCGTCGCGGTGAAGCGCAAGCTGCAGCCGGGCGACAAGATGGCGGGCCGGCACGGCAACAAAGGGGTGATCTCGCGGATCGCGGCGATCGAGGACATGCCGTACCTCGAGGACGGTACGCCGGTCGACCTCGTCCTCAATCCCTTGGGCGTGCCTTCGCGGATGAACGTCGGGCAGATCCTCGAAACCCATCTGGGCTGGGCCTGCGCCAATCTCGGCAAGCAGATCGGCCAGTTGGTCGACCGGCTCGCCGATCTGCGGGCCAAGGCCGAGGAGGTCGGGGACGGCGCGCTCGCGAGCGCGCGCCGAGAGCTCGAGGCCAAGCTCGGGCGAATCTTCGGCCCCGAGGTCGAGCAGGAGGTCCGCGGCTACACGGTCGACGAGCTCGTAGAGCTCGGTGAGAACTTGCGCGGCGGCGTGCCGGTCGCGACCCCGGTCTTCGACGGCGCGCACGAGGCCGACATCGTGCGGATGCTGGAGGAGGCGGGCTGCGACCCCTCGGGCCAAGTGACGCTCTACGACGGGCGGACCGGCGAACCGTTCGAGCGGCCGGTGACGGTCGGCTACATCTACATGCTGAAGCTCGGCCATCTCGTGGACGACAAGATCCACGCGCGTTCGGTCGGGCCCTACAGCCTCGTCACCCAGCAGCCGCTCGGCGGCAAGGCGCAGTTCGGCGGCCAGCGGTTCGGCGAGATGGAGTGCTGGGCGCTCCAGGCCTACGGGGCCGCCTACACCCTGCAGGAGATGCTCACGGTGAAATCCGACGACGTGTCCGGCCGTACCAAGATTTACGAGGCGATCGTGCGCGGCGAGGACACGTTCGAGGCCGGGATCCCGGAGAGCTTCAACGTGCTGGTCAAGGAGCTGCAGGCGCTCGCGTTGAACGTCGAGCTCCAGCAAGAAATGGCGGGCGAGTGAGCACGCGGGGTCGCGGACGACGGGCGGATCACGAGCGAGCGGGCGGACAGCGATGAACGATCTCATGTACCTCTTCGGGCAGCCGGTCGGCACCCAGAGGTTCGACCAGATCCGGATCAGCATCGCCAGCCCGGAGCAGATCCGGGAATGGTCCTACGGCGAGGTCAAGAAGCCGGAGACGATCAACTATCGGACCTTCAAGCCGGAACGGGACGGCCTGTTCTGCGCCAAGATCTTCGGCCCGATCAAGGATTACGAGTGCTTGTGCGGTAAGTACAAGCGCATGAAGTACAAGGGCATCGTTTGCGAGAAGTGCGGCGTCGAGGTCATCCAATCCAAGGTCCGTCGCGAGCGGATGGGCCACATCGAGCTGGCCGCCCCGGTCGCGCACATTTGGTTCTTGAAGTCGGTGCCGTCGCGGATCGGCGTCCTGCTCGACATGACGCTCCGCGATCTCGAGCGCATCCTCTACTTCGAGAACTGGGTCGTCATCGAGCCCGGCCTGACGCCCTTGAAGCAGCACGAGCTCTTGACCGAGGAGCAGGTCCAGCGCTACCGCGACGAGTTCGGCGAGGACGCCTTCACCGTCGGCATCGGCGCGGAAGCGGTCCGCGACATGCTCAAGCGGCTCGACCTCGCCCGCGAGCGCGAGCAGATGCGCGCCGATCTCCTCGAGACCAGCTCGGAAGCGAAGCGCAAGAAGCTCGTCAAGCGCTTGAAGATGGTCGAGACCTTCCTCGAGTCGGGCAACCGGCCCGAGTGGATGGTCCTCGAGGTGATCCCGGTCATCCCGCCCGAGCTGCGGCCCTTGGTGCCGCTCGACGGCGGTCGCTTCGCCACCTCGGATCTGAACGATCTCTATCGCCGCGTGATCAACCGCAACAATCGGCTCAAGCGGCTGATCGAGCTGCGCGCCCCCGACATCATCGTGCGCAACGAAAAGCGCATGCTCCAAGAGGCGGTCGACGCGCTGTTCGACAACGGCCGGCGCGGCCGGGTGATCACCGGCGCCAACAAGCGGCCTTTGAAGTCCTTGTCGGACATGCTCAAGGGCAAGCAGGGCCGCTTCCGGCAGAACTTGCTGGGCAAGCGGGTCGACTATTCCGGGCGATCGGTCATCGTGGTGGGCCCGGAGCTCAAGCTGCACCAATGCGGCCTGCCCAAGAAGATGGCGCTCGAGCTCTTCAAGCCGTTCGTCTACGCCAAGCTCGAGCTCTACGGGAAGGCGCAGACCATCAAGGCCGCCAAGCGGATGGTCGAGAAGGAGCGGCCCGAGGTCTGGGACATCCTCGAGCAGGTGATCCGCGAGCATCCGGTGCTGTTGAACCGGGCGCCGACCCTGCACCGCCTCGGGATCCAGGCCTTCGAGCCGGTGCTGATCGAGGGTAAGGCGATCCAGCTCCATCCCTTGGTCTGCACCGCCTTCAACGCCGACTTCGACGGCGACCAGATGGCGGTCCACGTGCCGCTGTCGCTCGAGGCGCAGCTCGAGGCCCGCGTCTTGATGATGTCGACCAACAACATCCTCTCGCCGGCCAACGGCAAGCCGATCATCGTGCCCACCCAGGACATCGTTCTGGGTCTCTATTATCTGTCGCTCGAGCAGGAGGGTGAGCCGGGCGAGGGCTCGATCTTCTGCGGCCTCGACGAGGTGCAGCACGCGCTGGCGGCCGGGGTGGTTTCGCTGCACTGCAAGATCAAGGCGCGGATCCAGGAGGTCGGGGCCGACGGCGAGCTCGTGAGCCGCACGGTCGACACCACGCCCGGCCGCATGCTGATCTACGAGATCCTGCCGCAGCACCCCTCGATCAATTTCGACCGGCTGATCAACCGCGTTTTGACCAAGAAGGAGATCGGCCAAGTCATCGACGAGGTGTACCGCCACTGCGGCCAGAAGGAGACGGTGATCTTCGCCGACCGGCTCATGAACCTCGGCTTCGCGTATGCCTGCCGGGCCGGCATCTCCTTCGGCAAGGACGACATGATCATCCCCAAGAGCAAGTGGGAGTACGTCCGTCGCACCCAGGAGATGGTCCGTCAGTACGAGCAGCAATATGCCGACGGGCTGATCACCCGGGGTGAGAAGTACAACAAAGTGGTCGACGCCTGGAACAAGTGCTCCGAACTGGTCGGCGCCGAGATGATGGCGGAGATCCAGAGCGTCCGCCTCGCGGTCGGCAAGAACGGGGAGCGGCGTCAGCCCAATTCGATCTGGATGATGGCCCATTCGGGTGCGCGCGGCTCGGCGGCGCAGATCAAGCAGCTCGCGGGCATGCGTGGCCTGATGGCCAAGCCTTCGGGCGAGATCATCGAGAACCCGATCGTCTCCAACTTCAAGGAAGGTCTCACCGTGCTCGAGTACTTCAACTCGACGCACGGCGCTCGCAAGGGGCTGGCCGACACCGCGCTCAAGACGGCGAATTCGGGCTACCTCACCCGCCGGCTGGTCGACGTGGCGCAGGACTGCATCGTCGTCGAGGAGGATTGCGGAACGAAGCGCCATCTGACGATCACCGCCGCGGCGGCCGGGGACGAGCTCGCGGAGCGGATCCTCGGGCGGACCGCGGCGGCCGACATCCTCGACCCCAAGACCGGCGAGGTGCTGGCCGAGGCGGGCACCCTCCTGACCGAGGAGACGGTGCGGCGGATCGACAAGGCCGGGGTCGACCGGATCCCGGTCCGCTCGGTGCTGACCTGCGACAGCGTGGGCGGCGTGTGCGCCAAATGTTACGGCCGCGACCTGGCGCGCGGCACGCCGGTCAATCTCGGCGAGGCGGTGGGCGTGATCGCCGCCCAGTCGATCGGCGAGCCGGGCACCCAGCTCACCATGCGGACCTTCCACATCGGCGGGGCGGCGCAGAGCGCGGTCGAGCAATCGCAGATCGAGAGCCCCTGCGCCGGCCAGGTCCGGCTCGTCAACCCGCGGCTGCTCAGGGACAGCAGCGAGCGGCTGATCGTGCTCGGCCGCAACACCGAACTCGTGGTCTACGACGAGGTCGGCCGCGAGAAGCTGCGGCAGAAGCTGAGCTCCGGCACGCGCCTTTTGGTCGAGCCCGATTCCATGGTCGAGGCCGGGCAGCTCCTGGCCGAGTGGGATCCGCACACCGTGCCGGTGATCAGCGAGGTGTCGGGACGGGTCGTCTTCGTCGACATGATCGAGGGCGTCTCCTACCGCGAGGTCGTCGAGGAGAGCACCGGCAAGGCCTTCAAGGAGGTGATCGACTGGCGGCAGAGCGCGCGGGCCGCGAACCTGCGGCCGGCGATCTTGATCCAGGACGAGAAGGGCGACCCGATCATCCTGCCCTCCGGCTCGGAGGCCCGCTATCTCTTGCCGGTGAGCGCGATCTTGAGCGTCGAGAACGGCAGTGCCGTGGGCGCGGGCGACGTGCTCGCCCGGCTGCCCAAGGAGGCGTCCAAGACCCGCGACATCACGGGCGGTCTGCCGCGAGTGGCCGAGCTGTTCGAGGCCCGCAGGCCCAAGGACCCGGCGATCATCGCCGAGGTCGAGGGCAAGGTCGAGTTCGGCAAGGACTACAAGAACAAGCGGCGGCTGCGGATCGTCCCGTCGAACAGCGACCTCGACCCGGTCGAGTACCTGATCCCCAAGGGCCGCCACGTGGTGGTGCAAGACGGCGATCTCGTGAAACCGGGCGACCTGATCGTCGAGGGCAACCCGGTCCCGCACGACATCCTCCGGGTGCTCGGGGTGGAGGCACTCGCCCAGTTCCTGGTCAACGAGATCCAGGACGTGTACCGGTTGCAGGGCGTGAAGATCAACGACAAGCATGTCGAGGTGATCGTCCGCCAGATGCTGCAGAAGGTGGAAATCACCGATCCCGGCGACACGACCTATCTCGTGGGCGAGCAGGTCGACGCCATCGAGTTCGAGAAGGTCAACGAGCGGATGTTGGCGGAGGGCCGGCGGCCGGCGCAGTGCCATCCCGTGCTGCAAGGCATCACCAAGGCGAGCCTGCAGACCCAGTCCTTCATCTCGGCGGCGTCCTTCCAAGAGACCACCCGGGTGCTGACCGAGGCGGCGTTCGCCGGCAAGGTCGACAAGCTCACCGGGCTCAAGGAGAACGTGATCGTCGGCCGGCTGATCCCGGCCGGCACGGGTGGCGTCCTGCAGCGGCTCAAGAAGGCGAGCAGCGAGGGGGCGCTCGGCCGCCGCCGCCAGGAGGGCGGGGTGCGGATCCCCGAGTTCGAGCTGCCGGCGGGCGAGTGAGCCGGGGGGTCGGCGGCCACGGCCGCCGACCCTGCGCTCGGCGCGCGCGGGGCTTGACGGGCCCGTCCCGTCAGCCTAGAAGGCGGGCCGCCATTGTCTTGGGTGCAGGCGGTGACCCTCGCGGCTCAGACGCTGCACCGAACACAGGCGGCAAGGTTCGTGGTGATCGACGACCGGGGCCGGGTGGCCGGCTGACGGTCGTTTGTTGTCGAAAGGCGCACCCGCGGGGGCGCCGTTGGGCGACGGTCGAGGACGGTCAGCTATGCCGACGATCAACCAGCTCGTGCGCAAGGGGCGGCAGCCCAAGCCGGTGCGCAACAAGGTGCCGGCGATGCAGGCCTGTCCGCAAAAGCGCGGGGTGTGCACGCGCGTCTACACGACCACGCCCAAGAAGCCGAATTCGGCCCTGCGCAAGGTCGCCCGGGTGCGGCTCACCAACGGCTACGAGGTGACCTCCTACATTCCGGGCGAAGGCCACAATCTGCAGGAACACTCGGTCGTCCTGATCCGCGGCGGTCGGGTGAAGGACCTGCCGGGTGTGCGTTACCACATCATCCGCGGCACCCTCGACACGCAGGGCGTGCAGGGACGCAAGCAGGGCCGCTCGAAGTACGGCGTCAAGCGGCCGAAGTGAGGAGAGCGCGAGATGCGTCGCCGTGCCGCCGAGAAGCGTGAGGTCCTTCCCGACCCGAAGTTCGGGGACCAGGTCGTCGCCAAGTTCATCAATTGCGTGATGCGCGAGGGTAAGAAGTCGGTCGCCGAAAAGATCGTCTACGGCGCCTTCGACCGGATCTCGAAACGGACCGGCAAGGATCCGCTCGAGCTGTTCCACCACGCGCTCGAAAACGTGAAGCCGGCGCTCGAGGTCCGCTCGCGCCGGGTCGGCGGGGCGACCTACCAGGTTCCGGTCGAGGTCCGGCCCGAGCGGCGCCAGGCGCTCGCGATCCGCTGGATCATCCAGACCGCGCAGGCGCGCTCCGAGAAGACCATGATCGAGCGGCTCGCCGGCGAGCTCTTGGATGCCGCGAACGGCCGCGGCGCCGCCTTCAAGAAGCGCGAGGACACGCTTCGGATGGCCGAGGCCAATCGCGCCTTCTCGCATTATCGTTGGTGATCCTGGCCCGGCCCGAGGCGACGAGCATGGCGCGCACCGTACCCATCGAGCGGTACCGCAACATCGGCATCATGGCGCACATCGATGCCGGCAAGACCACCACGACCGAGCGGATCCTCTACTACACCGGTCGCTCCTACAAGATCGGCGAGGTGCACGAGGGCACCGCGACGATGGACTGGATGGAGCAGGAACAGGAGCGCGGGATCACGATCACCTCGGCCGCGACGACGACCTTCTGGCGGGACCACCGGATCAACATCATCGACACCCCCGGGCACGTCGACTTCACGATCGAGGTCGAGCGTTCCTTGCGCGTGCTGGACGGGGCGGTCGCGGTGTTCGACGGGGTGGCCGGTGTCGAGCCGCAGACCGAGACGGTCTGGCGTCAGGCCGACAAGTACCGGGTGCCGCGGATCTGCTTCGTCAACAAGATGGACCGCACCGGTGCCTCGTTTTGGCGCTGCCTCGACATGATCGAGGAAAGGCTCGGCGCCAATCCCGTGGTGATCAACTTCCCGATCGCCCACGAGGCCGGCTTCACGGGCGTGGTCGACGTCTTGCGCAACAAGTGCATCGTCTGGCTCGAGGAGACGCTCGGCGCGAAGTTCGAGGACCGGCCGATCCCGGAGGAGCTCGCGGAGAAGGCCGCCGAGTACCGGACCAAGCTGATCGAGGCGGCGGCGGAGATGGACGATTCGGTCCTCGAGGCCTATCTCGGCGGCCAGGAGCCGGACGAGGCGACCTTGATCCGCTGCCTGCGCAAGGGCACGGTCGGGTTCAAGATCGTGCCGGTGCTGTGCGGGGCCGCCTTCAAGAACAAGGGCGTGCAGCCGCTGCTCGATGCGGTCGTCGACTTCTTGCCGTCGCCCGCGGACCTGCCGCCGGTCGAGGGGATCCACCCCAAGACCGAGGAGAAGCTGGTCCGGCGGCCGCTCGACGAGGAGCCGATGGCGGGCCTCGCCTTCAAGATCATGTCCGACCCGTTCGTCGGCACGCTGACCTTCGTGCGGCTCTATTCCGGGCGGCTCGAGAGCGGCTCCTATCTCCTCAACACGGTCAAGGACCAGCGCGAGCGGATCGGCCGGATCCTGCTCATGCACGCCAACCAGCGGGAGGAGATCAAGGAGGCGCACGCGGGCGACATCGTGGCGCTCGTGGGCCTCAAGAACACCACGACCGGCGACACGCTGTGCGACCCGCAAAAGCCGATCGTGCTCGAGCGGATGGAGTTCCCGGAGCCGGTCATCGAGGTGGCGGTCGAGCCCAAGTCGAAGGCCGATCAGGAGAAGCTCGGCGTGGCATTGGCTCGCCTCGCGGCCGAGGATCCCTCCTTCCGGGTGGCGACCGATCCCGAATCCGGCCAGACGGTGATCAAGGGGATGGGTGAGCTCCATCTCGAGATCATCGTCGACCGGATGAAGCGGGAGTACAAGGTCGAGGCCAATGTCGGCCAGCCCCAGGTAGCTTATCGGGAGACGATCACCCGCCGGGCCGAGGTCGACTACACGCACAAGAAGCAGACCGGCGGGTCGGGCCAGTTCGCCCGGGTGAAGCTCGTGCTGGAGCCGGGCGAGAAGGGTTCGGGGTTCGTCTTCGAGAACAAGGTCGTGGGCGGTGCCGTACCCAAGGAGTACATCCCCGGCGTCCAGAAGGGCCTCGAATCGGCGATGACGAGCGGCGTGCTGGCCGGCTTCCCGATGATCGACGTCAAGGTGTCCCTGGTCGACGGGTCGTACCACGAGGTGGACAGCTCGACCCTCGCCTTCGAGATCGCGGCCCGCGCCGCCTTCAAGGAAGGTGCGGCCAAGGCCGGCCCGCAGCTTTTGGAGCCGGTGATGCGGGTCGAGGTCGTGACACCCGAGGAGTACATGGGCGACATCATCGGCGACTTGAACAGCCGGCGCGGCCAGATCACCGGCATGGAGCCGCGCGGCAACGGCCAGGTGGTGAGCGCCATGGTGCCGCTCGCCACCATGTTCGGCTACGTCAACACGCTGCGCTCACTCAGCCAGGGTCGGGCGCAGTTCACCATGCATTTCGACCACTACGAGCCCGTGCCGCAGATGGTGGCCGAGGAGATTCGGGCGAAATACGCCTGAGGGACGCGTCACGGGAGCGAGTTCGAGCGGAGGACCGGAGATGGCCAAAGCAAAGTTCGAGCGGACCAAGCCGCACTGCAACATCGGGACCATCGGCCACGTCGATCACGGCAAGACGACGTTGACGGCCGCCATCACCAAGGTCCTCGCGGAGCAGGGCAAGGCCCAGTTCACGGCGTACGACCAGATCGACAAGGCGCCGGAGGAGAAGGCGCGCGGCATCACGATCAATACCGCGCACGTCGAGTACGAGACCGACAAGCGGCATTACGCGCACGTCGACTGCCCGGGCCACGCCGACTACGTGAAGAACATGATCACCGGCGCGGCGCAGATGGACGGCGCGATCCTCGTCGTGTCGGCCGCGGACGGCCCGATGCCGCAGACCCGCGAGCACATTCTCTTGGCGCGCCAGGTCGGTGTTCCGGCGATCGTCGTCTACATGAACAAGGTCGACATGGTCGACGATCCGGAGCTCTTGGAGCTGGTCGAGCTCGAGGTGCGCGAGCTCCTCTCCAAGTACGGCTTCCCGGGTGACGAGATCCCGATCGTCAAGGGGTCGGCCTTGGCCGCGCTCGAGGGTCGCGACGATGCGATCGGCAAGAACAGCATCCTCGAGCTCATGAAGGCGGTCGACGAGTACATCCCGCAGCCGGTGCGCGAGAAGGACAAGCCTTTCCTCATGCCGGTCGAGGACGTGTTCTCGATCTCCGGGCGTGGCACGGTGGTGACCGGGCGGATCGAGCGCGGCGTGATCAAGGTCGGCGACGAGGTCGAGATCGTCGGGCTCCGGCCGACGATCAAGACGGTCTGCACCGGCGTCGAGATGTTCCGCAAGCTCTTGGACCAGGGCGAGCCGGGCGACAACGTGGGTATCTTGTTGCGCGGCACGAAGCGCGACGAGGTCGAGCGCGGTCAAGTTGTCTGCAAGCCCGGCTCGATCACCCCGCACCGGCGGTTCACTGCCGAGACCTACGTCTTGACCAAGGAGGAGGGCGGCCGGCACACGCCGTTCTTCTCGAACTACCGGCCGCAATTCTACTTCCGCACGACCGACGTCACGGGCTCGATCAAACTGCCCCAGGGCGTCGAGATGGTGATGCCCGGTGACAACGTGACGATGGAGGTCGAGTTGATCTCGCCGATCGCGATGGAGCAGGGCCTGCGCTTCGCGATCCGCGAGGGCGGCCGCACCGTGGGTGCGGGTGTTGTGAGCTCGATCATCGAGTGAGCGGCGTCGAGGGAACGGATCGCGCGCCATGGAAACGCAGAACATCCGCATCCGCCTCAAGGCCTTCGATCACCGCGTGCTGGACCAGTCGGTGCGCGAGATCGTCGGCACGGCGAAGCGGACCGGCGCCCGGGTGCGCGGTCCGATCCCGTTGCCCAACGAGATCGAGCGGTTCACCGTGAACCGCTCGCCGCACATCGACAAGAAGAGCCGCGAGCAGTTCGAGATCCGGACGCACAAGCGGCTCCTCGACATCGTCGACCCGACGCCGCAGACCGTGGACGCGCTCATGAAGCTCGACCTCGCGGCCGGCGTCGACGTCGAGATCAAGCTCTGAGGGGACGGCGATGCGAACGGGCCTGCTCGCCCGCAAGGTCGGCATGACGCGGCTGTTCGGCGTCGACGGCAGCCACGTGCCGGTTACCGTGCTCAAGGTCGACAAATGCGAAGTCGTGGCGGTGCGCACGCCCGAGAAGGACGGCTACTGCGCCGTCCAACTCGGCGCCGGCAAGGCCAAGACCAAGAACGTCACCAAGCCGATGCGCGGCCATTTCGCCAAGGCCAAAGTGGAGCCCAAGGCGAAGCTCGTCGAGTTCCGGGTCTCGCCCGATGCGCTGCTCGAGGTCGGCAGCGAGATCCACGTGGGCCATTTCGTCGCCGGGCAGCATGTCGACGTGTCGGCGATCTCGATCGGCAAGGGCTTCGCCGGGGCGATGAAGCGGCACAATTTCGGCGGGCTCAGGGCGAGCCACGGCGTGTCGATCTCGCACCGCTCGCACGGCGCGACCGGGAACCGCCAGGACCCGGGCAAGGTCTTCAAGGGTAAGAGGATGGCCGGCCACATGGGGGCCCGGCGGGTGACGGTGCAGAACCTCGAGGTGTTCGGTGTCGATCCGGCGACCGGGATCATTCTCGTCAAGGGCGGGGTCCCCGGCGCCAAGGGGGCCTGGGTCGAGGTGCGCGACGCGGTCAAACGGGCGCTGCCCAAGGAAGCGCCGTTCCCAGCCGCGATCGTCAAGCCCGGCGAGGAGGCCCAAGCGATCGTCCACGAGGAGCCGGAGGCGTGAGCATGCAGCTCCCCGTGAAGAACCTGGAGGCGCAGGAGGTCGGGACGATCGAGCTCGACGACGCGATCTTCGGCGTCGAGGTCCGGCCCGACATCCTCCAGCGGGTGGTGGTCTGGCAGCTCGCCAAACGCCGGGCCGGGACCCACAAGGTCAAGACCCGGGGCGAGGTCAACCGCACCGGGGCCAAGATGTACAAGCAGAAGGGCACCGGGCGGGCGCGGCACGGCTCGCGACGGGTCAACATCTTCCGCGGCGGCGGGGTCGCCTTCGGCCCGGTGGTCCGCAGCCACGCGATCGACTTGCCGAAGAAGGTCCGCGCCCTCGGCCTCAAATGCGCCCTCTCGGCCAAGGCCAAGGAGGGCAAGCTCGTGGTGGTCGACGCGCTGCGCATCGACGAGCCCAAGACCAAGCGGGTGCAGGCGGCGCTCGAGCGGCTCGGCATCGGCTCGGCCCTGATGATCGCCGGCAAGGAGGTCGACCGGAATTTCGCGCTCGGAGCGCGCAACCTGCCGGGGATCGACGTGCTGCCGGTGCAGGGCGCCAACGTCTACGACATCCTGCGGCGCGACACGCTCGTGCTCACCACCGAGGCGGTCCACGGCCTCGCGGAGCGGCTCGCATGATCCGGCCCAGCACCTACGATCTGATCGTCGCGCCGGTGATCACCGAGAAGGCGACGCTGCTCTCGGAGAAGAACCAGGTCGTCTTCAAGGTCCGGCCGGATGCGACCAAGCCGCAGATCAAGGCCGCGGTCGAGGCGCTCTTCAACGTCAAGGTCACGGCCGTCAACACGATGAACGTCAAGGGCAAGGTCAAGCGGTTCCGCGGGCGGCCGGGCAAGCGGCCGGACGTCAAGAAGGCGATCGTGACGCTCGCCGAGGGATCGCGGATCGACGTGACGACGGGGATCTGAGGCGATGGCACTCAAGACCTACAAGCCCACGAGCCCCGGCCGCCGGCAGCTCGTCCTCGTGGACCGCTCCGAGCTTTGGAAGGGGAAGCCGGTCAAGGCCTTGACGCGCGGCAAGCCGTCCACCGGTGGGCGCAACAACCACGGTCACATCACGGTCCGGTTCCGGGGCGGCGGGCACAAGCGGGCGTACCGGTTGATCGATTTCAAGCGGCGGAAGTGGGACGTGCCGGCGACCGTGGAGCGGCTCGAATACGATCCGAACCGCACCGGCTTCATCGCGCTCCTGCGCTACGCCGACGGCGAGCAGTCCTACATCTTGGCGCCGCAGCGGTTGGCCCCGGGCGACACGGTGATCGCCGGGGAGAAGGTCGACATCAAGCCGGGCAACGCCGCACCGTTGAAGAACATTCCGGTCGGCACGATCATCCACAATGTCGAGCTCAAGATCGGCAAGGGTGGTCAGCTCGCCCGCGCGGCCGGGACGTTCGCCCAGCTCATCGGCCGTGACGGCGACTACGCGCAGGTCCGGCTCATGTCGGGCGAGATCCGACTCGTCCACCAGAATTGCATGGCGACGGTGGGCGCCGTTTCCAACCCCGACCATCAAAACGTCAATTGGGGAAAGGCCGGGCGGATGCGCTGGAAGGGCCGCCGGCCGCACAATCGTGGCGTCAGCATGAACCCGATCGACCATCCGCACGGCGGCGGCGAGGGGAAGACCTCGGGCGGCCGGCACCCGGTGAGCCCGTGGGGCCAGCCCACCAAGGGCCACAAGACGCGGCGCAACAAGCGGACCACGGCGATGATCGTGAGGAGCCGCCATCTCGCCAAGAAGAGGGGTGGCTGAGCGATGCCGCGTTCGGTCTGGAAGGGCCCGTTCGTCGACGGCTATCTGCTCGACAAGGCCGAGAAGGTGCGGGCCTCGGGGCGCAACGACATCATCAAGACCTGGTCGCGGCGGTCGACGATCGTACCGGACTTCGTCGGCCTGACGTTCGCCGTGCACAACGGCAAGAAGTTCGTGCCGGTCTACGTCACCGAGAACATGGTCGGCCACAAGCTCGGCGAGTTCGCGCCGACCCGGACGTTCCACGGTCACGGCGCCGACAAGAAGGTCAAGAGGAAGTAGGATGGGCAAGCCCAAGCAGGAGCGGCGGCTGGCCGAGAACGAGGCGATGGCGCAAGGGCTCATGTTGCGCGTGAGCCCGCGCAAACTCGACCTCGTGGCCGGGCTGATCCGCGGGTTGCCGGCCGGGCGGGCCGTGACCGCGCTCACCTTCACGCGGAAGCGGGCGGCGGCGACGGTCAAGAAGGTGCTCGAGAGCGCCATCGCCAACGCCGAGAACAATCACGGGCTCGACGTCGATCGGCTGGTGGTGGCGGAGGCGAGCGTCGGCAAGCAGCTCGTCATGAAGCGACTGCACGCGCGGGCGCGGGGGCGGGCCGCCCGGATCCACAAATATTGGAGCCGGCTCAGGATCGTCGTGCGGCAAGTCGAGGAGGCAGCCTGATGGGCCAGAAGGTCAATCCGATCGGGCTGCGGCTCGGCATCCACCGCACCTGGGATTCGCGTTGGTACGCCGATTCCGACTACGCCAAGCTCTTGGCCGAGGATCTGCAGATCCGCTCGTTCCTCGAGAAGCGGCTGGCGCAGGCCGGGGTGAGCCGGGTGATCGTCGAGCGGCCGGCCAAGAAGGCGCGCGTCACGATCCACACCGCCCGGCCGGGCGTGGTGATCGGCAAGAAGGGCGCGGAGATCGAGACGCTGCGCAAGGAGCTCGCCCAGCGCTGCTCGGGTGAGGTGACGCTCAACATCGTCGAGGTGCGCAAGCCCGAACTCGACGCCAAGCTCGTGGCCGAGAACATCGCCCAGCAGCTCGAGAAGCGGGTGACCTTCCGCCGCGCCATGAAGCGGGCGGTGCAGTCGGCGATGCGGCTCGGCGCGCAGGGCATCAAGGTGACCTGCGGCGGCCGGCTGGGCGGGGCGGAGATCGCGCGGACCGAGTGGTACCGCGAGGGCCGGGTGCCGTTGCACACGCTGCGCGCGAACATCGACTTCGGCCGGGCGACTGCCAAGACCCCGTACGGGACTTGCGGCGTCAAGGTGTGGGTCTATCGGGGTGAGATCCTCGAGCACGATCCGATGGCCTACGACCGCCGGCTCGCCGAGGCCGGGCCCGGGCCGCGGTCGGAAGCGCGGCGGGGGAGCGAGACCTGATGCTGCAGCCGAGCCGGACCAAGTTCAGGAAGGCCCAAAAGGGCCGGATCCACGGGCTCGCCAAGGGTGGCTACACGCTGACCTTCGGCGCGTTCGGGATGAAGGCGCTCGAGCCCGAGCGGGTGACGGCGCGGCAGATCGAGGCCGCCCGCCGGGCGATCACGCGGCATTTGAAGCGCGCCGGGCGGGTCTGGATCCGGGTGTTCCCGGACGTGCCGGTTACCAAGAAGCCCGCCGAGGTGCGGATGGGCAAGGGCAAGGGCTCGGTCGAGTACTGGGTCTGCCGGGTCAAGCCCGGGCGGATCCTGTTCGAGATCGACGGGGTGCCGGCCGAGCTCGCGGCCGAGGCGATCGCGCGCGGTGCGGCCAAGCTGCCGATCCGGACCAAGTTCGTGGCGCGCGTGCAGGAAGGGGCGTGAGGCGATGACCGCGGCGGAGCTGCGCACGCAGACCGACGACCAACTGAGGAGCAGGCTGCTCGACCTCAAGAAGGAGCAGTTCAACCTGCGCTTCCAGAAGGCGACGGGGCAGCTCGAGAGCACGCGGCGCGTCCGCGAGGTGCGGCGCGAGATCGCCCGGGTGTTGACGGTGATGAACGAGCGGCGTCGGGCGGCCGCGGCCAAGGCTCGAGGGGTGTGAGGCGATGCCGAGGCGAGTGCTGCAAGGCGTGGTGGTGAGCGACAAGGCCGACAAGACGATCGTCGTGCGCGTCGATCGGCGGGTCATGCATCCGATCTACGGCAAGACGGTCAAACGGTCGAAGAAGTATATGGCGCACGACCCGGAAAACCGGTTCAAGGTCGGCGACGTGGTGAAGATCCGCGAGTGCCGGCCCCTCTCGGCGCGCAAGCGCTGGGAGGTACTGGTCGAAGGTGGCGAAGCCACGGGCCAGGGGTGAGGATCCAGCCATGATCATGCCGGAGACCGATCTCGAGGTGGCCGACAATTCGGGCGCGCGGCGGGTCGAGTGCATCCGCGTGCTGGGCGGCTCGCACCGCAAATGGGGCACGGTGGGCGACGTCATCGTCGTGGCCATCAAGGAGGCGATCCCGCGCGGCAAGGTCAAGAAGGGTGAGGTGGCCAAGGCGGTGATCGTGCGGACCGCCAAGGAGATCCATCGCCCCGACGGCAGCTCGATCCGCTTCGACAAGAACGCCGCAGTGCTCATCAACAATCAAGGCGAGCCGATCGGGACCCGGATCTTCGGGCCGGTCACCCGTGAGCTCCGGGCGAAGAAGTTCATGAAGATCATCTCGCTGGCGCCCGAGGTGCTCTGATGGCCGCCAAAATCAAGAAGGGCGACAGGG
>Ga0209809_1001851_pt1 | contig 16178 bp, 5 predicted proteins | sample YNPMSTMetaG_FD_186172 | JGI IMG/M metagenome (GOLD analysis project Ga0209809, IMG submission 186172) | Anoxygenic and chlorotrophic microbial mat microbial communities from Yellowstone National Park, USA - YNP MS-T MetaG (SPAdes) (version 2) ... | reverse complement strand
TTGCCATGCTCTGTCCAACGTCGCTGTGGGCAACGCTTGGGTTGTTTCTTCCCGGATCTCTGCGTTCAAAATCTTTTTGGCCTCCTCGGGATGATCATGGATCCACTGCGTCAACTCCACGTGAGCCGCGATCCACTTCTTCAGCAGCTCTGGTCGTTCTCGCAGAAATCTTGTGCTGCTGACCAGGTGCGTCGTCACGTACCTGCCGGCGGTTTCCTGCCAAAGCGAGCTTTCCTCCAGGTAAACTCGTCCTCCGGCTTCCAGCACCAGCCGGCTGACCCAGGGCTCCACCGTCCAGACCGCGTCCAGCTTCTTTCTTGCGAACAGGGTGAGTTGGTCGGGGTTGGGCGTGGGGATCACCTGCGCATCGCCGCCGGTCAGGGTAATTTTCAGGCCCTTGGCCATCAGCCAGGCCCGGCAGGCGACGTCCTGAGTGTTGCCCAGTTGCGGCGTGGCGATCTTTTTCCCTTTGAAATCAGCGTCCGTCTGAATGCGGCCGTCCGGCTGGATGACCAGCGCCGCACCCCCGCTGCAGGCCCCGGCTACGATGCGGATCTCTTCGCCGCGGGATTTGAGGTGCGCGTTGATGGCCGGGTTCGGGCCCACGTACGCCAGGTCAAGCGAGCGCGTGAAGATCCCTTCCATGGCACTCGGCCCTGCGTTGTAAACAAACCACCGAACCTCCACGTCCGGTCCGAGCCGCTGCTCGAACCAGCCCCGTCCCTGCCGGCTCATTCCGTGGGCGATGACCGCCTGCGCGTGGGTCACATTCGGAAAATGGCCGACTCGGAGCACGATCTTCTCGGCCAGGGCGCCCGAGCCGGTCCACAGAAGGAGAATGGCCGAAAGTAGTCTCATGGGCTTGTTGGTCCAAAGGGCAGAGAAACCGTGTGGCGCTTGATTCTGCACAGCATCACGGCAAAGGCGTCAACAAGAATCCAAGGGTGGAGAATCTCCGCACTCGTGTCGTGTGGCTCCTTCATCATCTGCTTGCGCCGATAACGTTGCTCGTCCGGGTAGGGATATTGCGTGTAGGCTCTCCCGCCCGTAACCCCGACAGGTGCCTGTGGGGTGCCGAATCGGCAAACCAGGTTGCCAACATTGATCCGCTTCATCGCTTTGTTGAGGAAATGTCCACCAGCCCTGGCGCACTCGTTGCCGGGACTATTGGCCTTGCTCAACTGGGGAGAAAATGACCCCTAAAAACTTGAGGGGGATGGTTGGGGTGGAGGCCAAGTCCCGGGGGTACACCTGGGGCCGGCGCACTTCTTGGCTTATGCCCTCAGCAACCGAGGGTTTTGGAGCACATCGACTGTATTTGCCGTGTCGCATTGCGCAATTGCTACTAAATCGATCGATAAAAGCAAGAAGTTTTTGCGCCCTCCTCCATTGGTCGGGTTTTGGGCTTTGCATGTCCAAAGGCACCGCGGGTCCCGGGCCGCCCTCGGCAGTCGCAGGTACCCAAAGGCGTCGGCCGGGACCGGCGTTCCGACACTTGCGAGCTACGGAAGGGCTCTGCTGGACAGGACCGTCATGCGGCCTGCTTGGGCTGCGGCTATTTCGGTAAGACCACCGGGCCGAGAGGCAGGTCGGTTCGAGGATTCTCCGGTAAGGGCGAATCCGTTTTGCTGTGGGAGGGACCTTTGCGATTGCTGTGTCCGAAGCTGATGGTGCTCAACGTTCGAAAACCATCCAATGGGAGTGGGGCGGTCGTTGGGGGCCACCGGGCGGAGGAAAGCGGTATGGGTAGAGGAGGGGATGGGCCTCAGGGATTGAAGGCTACCGCGCCCAATCAGCTGCACTGAAGCGTGGTGGCTTCCTTAGGCTACGATGCATTTGGTCTACGCCCGGTTTTTTCAAGGGGAAGGGGATTGATGGCTCAGGAGCCGGTTTCGTTCCGTCGAGCGATTTGAACGCTCCGGAGACTGCAGGAAACGGGCCCTGACGGCCTTGCGGCGAGTCGAAGATCGACGAAAACGTCCGCCCGCGCGACCCTTTTGCGAGGCTTGGGTCACGTTTTCATCCCGGCCTTTGGCCTCGGACTCGCTGGCATGGATCAGGTCCGGCTCCCCGGCCGCCCGATGGGGTCGAAGGCTGCGATGATTCCGCCCGGGCAGGGCGCCGATGGTGTTGGGACAGTTGAGGCGGCGGTGGGGAGAACGGGGAGGTGCTTCCTGTTTTCGACTCTCGTTCCCGCTGGGCTTGCTAATCGCGAAAGTCCGTTCCAAGGGCAAGGGGTTTGCTCGCTGCGTCCTCGGGCGGGAGTAGAAGGCGAGCGAGTGCGGATGTTGGGCGTTTTGGCGGGGTTCTTCGGGCCCGTACGGACCCTGCGGACCTGGGCAGCGTTATTGGGGGACGAGGAGTTGGACAGGGCCGAACAACCCGGACCGCATCAAGGGCGTTTGGGGGGTGAACTTCCGGATGTTGGTGCGGGTTCGGCGCTGCTCCGGGGGCAACGCGGCATCGCCGATGAGGCGGTTTGGCCAGAAATTGACGACTTCGATCCGCAACTGGTTTTCTCCGGATCGAAGTGCCGATGTCACCCGAAGGCGAAACGGCGGTGTCCAGACGATGCCGCACGACTGGCCATTGACGTAGACTTCGGCCAGTTCGCGCAGGTCGCCCAGATCCAGCCAGACCTCGAGTGGCTGCTGGTCGGCGTGCGGGTGCCATTGAAATGTGGATTCATAGGTGGCCGTGCCCGAGTAATGGCGGATATCCGGATGTGGATGCTCGGTCCAACTGATCAGTTCTTGCCATTGGACTTCGGTCAGTTCCGACCAGGCGGGATCGAACCGGACTGTCCAAGGGCCGCCCAGGGTGGCCACGCTTCGCAGGCGGGGGAAATGGGACTGGCCGGTCGGTGGGTGCCGTTCGGCGGGCTGGCGGAAGATGACGAACCAGGAACCGCAAGGGGCGAATTCGAGGGGCAGGGTGGTACGGCCGTCATGGATTTGGTAATCGGTGGCCAGTCGGCGCTCGCCGGTGACGGCATCCCACAATTCGGGCACTTTGCCGGCCACTCGGAACGTGGCTCGGACACGGGTGGCGTTGGTGCCCCGATGGGCTACGAAGTAGATGTCCGCGGCATCGGTGCGGCGATGAATGTAATCGAGGTCAGCCGGGGCCGGCCCGTTCAAGGGCTGCCATTCGAAATCGGGGGGGATTCCGAGCATGTGCAGCACTTGACGCGCACTGGGCCCGGTCAGAATTCGGCGCGGGACGGCTCCGGTGGGGGTAAGTTGCGGGGGCGGTGCGTCGGCCGGGCCCCACAGTTCTTCGACGAGGCGCTGGAACTCTCTATCCGTGTGCGGGTAGCCGGTCAGGGTGCCCGGGTTACGGGGGCGCTGGCCGAGGATGATGCCGCCGGCGTGGAGGAACGTTTGGAGGCGGCGCAGCACCGGCGGGGAGACGACGCCCAGGTCGCGCAAGACCAGCAGCCGGTAGCTCATGCCGTCGGGTAGCACGAACCGTCCCTCCCGCACTTGCATGCGTTCCAGGAGCACCTCGGCGGTGACGACGTCGTAGTCGTAGCCCGGCAGAATGCCGGCGGGATCGCTGCTTTTGAGCTGAGCGAAGTTGGGAACATGATCCCCGTAGTAAAAGGCCACGTCGGCCACGAACAACCCCTGCTGAAGCAGGAACTGGCAACGGTTGAGATAGGCGAAGAAGGGCTGGGACTTTTCCCACCAGGTGACCAGCGGATTCAGATGGGTCCCGGCGAAGTATTGCTGGCCGGGAATCCCCTCGCTTTCGGGTGAAGACACAAACGCATGCCAGACGAGCAGGTTGAGACCCTCGGTGCAGGCCTTGTCGAAGGTCGGTTTTAAGTTGTCCCAGAGGGTTTCCTGCCAATGCGGACCGATGGTGGTGAATCCCTCGGCCATGACCAGGCGCCGGCCGTAGGTGTGGGCGGCCGAGGCGGGTTGTTTGACGAAGAAGCGGTTGGCGTCTTCGACGCGATGGCGCCAGGACCAGGCCCAGAACTCGCTCATGGGCACGTCGTTGAAGCCGAGGCATTGCTGGGCATCGATGGGAACGGCATGTGGACCGCCGCTTTCCGGATGGATCAAGAGCCCGCGGCGGTGCGCTTTTTCGCGAAACGGCCGATAGTGATGGTCGATGGCCAGGTCTCCGAACGTGCGGCGGAAATCGTGGAGGAACCGGTTGCTTTCGTCGCGGCTGTTGACGATCCGGCCCGCCAGCACGGGCAACCAGGGTTTCAGGTCGTAACCGCGGCGGCGCTGGAACTCCTGCGGCAGGGTCGGGGTCCAGTTGGCCACCTCGATTTCCCAACTGTCGGTGTGAAGGTATTTCAGCGTGCGACCGACGTGGGGGCCAGCGTAATCGAGGAGTTTTTCCACCACGGCGTCCCAGTACCGGTGGAAGGCTCCGGCGTCGAAGGGATCGATGGCGTAGCCTTCCCAGCCCTCGCTGCAGGTCGACACGTAGCAATGGTCATTAAGGGTACAACCGAGGCGCAGGATTTCCCAATGGCCTGCGGGCACCTCCCAGTGCAGCCGCCCTTCGGGGTCGAGCCGGGAGGTCAGGTCCACCAGCTGCTCGGTGTGCAGGTCCGCTTCCTCCGGCATTTCGGGCCATTCCTCGAACAGCGGCCGTGAGTCCGGGGCCGAGAAGGGTTCCAACGTCCGGTGTAGGGCCTTTTCCGCCCAATGGCGCAGGGGACGCGAGGTGCGGCCCAGGGCGGGCCATTCGCCGCGGGCGCCAGCCAGTTTCACTTCTGCGATCTGCACATTGCGTGCTGCTTCAGGGAACCGGGGATCGTGGGATCGGGGAAAGGTGATCCGATAAACCCGGGCCGTGACGGGGGTAAAGCTGAGGACAGTTTCCCGACCAGGGGAGACGCGGCTGCGGTGTACGGGGCGGAACTGCCCTTTGTGATCGGCAGCCAGCAATTCCAGCTCTGTCGGACCGTAGCGAGGCCGGGGCTGGAGGATCAGGCGCTGCACTTCCACGGGACGATCGAACTCCAGTTCGAGCCATTCGGGCCGGTCGGGGCGCGGTCTGTCTCCGAGCGCTTCGCCACCGGAGACCCAGAAGGTGGTGGGGTCGTCGTCTGCGGCGAGTGTTGGAGGGTGACTTGGCTGCGCGGAGCTGCTGCGTACGGTCCGGAGCACGGGCATTTGCGGGGGCGGGGGCCGGAGAGGATATGCCAAGACGTAGAGATCGCGGTAGTAACCGTCCCGGGCTTCGGGTCGGGGTAACGGGAACACTCCGTTGGTTGGCCCGGTGATCCGGGTGAAGGTCCAGACAACTTTTTTGGGTGCATCGTCGGGTGGGACCATGGGCCCGCCGAGGTTCCAGCCGCTCTGGATGTTGAGACTGATTTCGAGGCCCAGGCGGGCGGCTTCGTCCAGAGCGTGCCGGTAGAGCTGCAGCCACTCGGGCGAAAGGAAGGTGGGCCCCCGCGGGACGCGCGCGTTGCCGTCCTGGCTGGAACCGTCTGCGTCGCACAGGATAGCGCCGGCGAATCCCTTGGCCTTCATTTCTTCCAGGTCGCGTGTGATGGCTTCCCGGGTGACGTTGCTGTTGAGCCACCACCAGTAGGCGCGCAGCCGGGCCTCGGGGGGCGGGGTGTCGAAGCCTGTTTCCAGGCAGACACTGCTTTCGGCCCGGAGCGTCCAGAGGCCCAACAAGGCGAGCAACGGCAGCAGGGCCCCAATCAGGCTCATTCGAATCCCGGAACCGGTGGGAGCCACGGTACGGCGGAACGACAAGGCGCCGCGGAAGGGGCCGCTGGCTTCCTGCTGGGGGCGAAGGGATCCGGGGGTCAGGGCAGCCGGGTTGGATATGGCGCACGATTCAACGTTCCTCCACAAGTTCATACTGGATTCGGAAAAACCGTGGTTCGTGTTCGAGCGGGAAGGCCACCTGCCAAACTTCCAGCTCATGAGTTCGGTGTTCCAGACGAATCCACAGGGGCTCTATGGTTTGCCAAGATCTCAAATCGGAGGAGGCCTGAAAGTGTCGTCCAATTCCGGTCAAGGCCGACCGCTGGCGGAACTGCCAGATCACCTGGTTGGCCCACTGTTGTCCGGCCATGTAGCCGAGGCCGGACCGATCCGGCACGTTCGGATCCGTACCGGCGACAAATTCCAGCAGGTTCACCCACCCGTCGCCATCGGGATCGGCTCCTGGTGTGCGCGGGTCGGATGGTCTCCATGGGTCGTTGGGGGGGAAAGACCTCAGCGCCCAGTCTGCGTAGGTGCCCGGGCGCGCCCGTTCTCGGAAAACCAGCTCGGTGACCTGCACGTTGCGCGGGTTGTTGGTGTTACCCCGGTCGTAGGCTCCGAGAAAGAGCCAAAGCGCGTTGGTTGTTGTTTGCGGCAGGGGCCACCGGATTTCCAAGGGACTGGTGGGCGGGACCGCGCCTTCGAGGAGGAGGTCCCCAAAGGCAGGCACGGCACCCGGGGTGGGGATCTCCGGGACGTTGATTAAAAGCCGTGCGTAACTGGGGCCATAACCACCATTGTCCGGCCGCGGAACCAACACCGCCTCGGCCAGCGCGACGGGCCGCGGCCAGGCCAACCAGATCCATTCTGCCCGGTTCGTGGGGCCGTACAGCGATACCCAAAAGGTGGCGGTGTTGCCGTCCAACGCCCGCTCGACGCTGTAAACTCCTTGGGTGGAAGAGGCTCGGAGCAGCGCAGGCGGCACGGGATAGGGCGGGTAGAACGGGGGCGGCGGCAAGGGCAGTTCCATCTGCTGAAGTCCGCCGTCGGAGGCTGGCCACCTGAGCACGGCCAGGCCGTTGGTTTGTGCCCATTCGATGGCCTCGGCCAGTGCGGGCAAAGCCGCAGCGGGTCGGGCGGGAAACCAGACAGCATAACGGGGTTGCAGAGGCTCCGAAGGGACGAACGCCAGCAGGTCTTCGGCGGCGCCGAGGATGTTGTAGTTGGTGGCGGCCTGGTATTCGAACCAGCCGCGTGGTCCGGCGACCAAGCCATACCAGTCGGCCACGCTGATCCACGCATTCGTACAGCGGAGCAGGACCCCGGATCGATTGGTAATCTGGGCCGAGCCGCTGCCCCAGTCCAGTCGGCGCCGCCCGCCGGTCAATGGATCGTTTTCAATGCCGCAGACGAAGCTGCGTGCGGGCTGAGCAAGGACGGTCCCGCTTGGGTACGGGATTTCGATCACAGCAAAACTTTCTCCGTCGCAGCGGGTGCGCACATGGGTCCAACCATTGACCCCGTTGGTCAGGGCCAGCTCGAGGTCAAATCCGCGTTCGAGGGACCGCAGGGCCAGGAGTTGGGCGGCGGTGGGCGGGCCGAGGGTGCCCAGGCCCAGAATCCCGGGAAGCCGGGGTGTGGCAACAAAGGCATTGGTGGGGACATCCCGCGCGGCTGGTTCGATCACGGCCATAATGCGGCCTGCCTTGTAACTCAGGGAAAAGGACCCACGGCCGGAACGCAGGTGGATCACCTGCACATCCGGGTTGTAGAGAAACGCATCGCCAGGGGGGACCTCGACTCCGTGCGGATGATCGTTGAGTTGGGTGTGGAGCCAGGCGATCGCGGTACGCCGGGCTTCGACGGCTTCTCGGTAAAACCCGCCTCCGCTGGGGCCGACGAACTGGCCATCGCCGTTGACCATTTGTCGGTATCGGACCAGCAGGGCCACGCGTTCATGGGCCCAGCGGGCCAGGGGATCGTTGAAATGCGTCGCCAGCCAGGCCAGATAACTGTTGTGCTCGAAGTCGTGCAGTTCCCAGTCCAGGCCCGCCGGGTAGGCAAAGTCCCCCGAGTCCAAGAGCAGCGGCGCCAGAACGTGGGTCCAGACGGCCAGAACGTTGTGCTCGGCAAACGGTTGTAACTCGGCGGCGACCGCGGGGTTGGCCAGCTTGGCCATCAGGAGCGAGTCGCCTAAAGACATACCCCCGACCATTTGATAGGTCGGATGAAAAAATCCGTGGTTTTCGAGTGCGTAACTCGGATACAGTGTTACGGTGGTAATCCAGGCGGCCAGTGGATTTCCATTGGTGTGGGCGACGGTGTAAGTGTTGACGAGATAGCGCCGCGCGGCTTCGAGCCAATGCGAAGCGTTGGTGTGTCGGTTCATCCAAGCGGCCCCGAGCGACAGAATATTGCTATTCCAGCCATTCTCTTCGGATTTGGTGTCGTTCGCGTAACCACTGGCCGGGGGGATGTTGGCGCGGTAGGTCGCCTCATCGGCCACCACGCGTTGGACAGCCGCTACGGTCTGGGGCGGGAGTCGATCTTGGACCAAAAGGCAGGCCAGGCCCATCGAAGCAGCCCATTCTGCCGTTTGCCAGCCGCGGCCCCATTGGCGCCCGTCTCGGGCCACGTAACTGGCGGTCAGGTGGGTATGCGCGGCGTAGCGAAGCGCAAGGTTCAGTTTGGTGAGCCGGTTGGTGTTTCGGGGATCTTGGGGCTGGGCATACACCAGGGTCGCATACGCTACCGCCACTCCGCACGAGCCGCGGATACCGCCGTTACCGCTGCTGTTGCCATCGCCCCAGTAGCCCGAGCTGGGGGGACGCCCGCTGTGGGTGGCTTCTCGCCAGATGGTTTCCGCATAGCGTTCGAAATCCTCCAGTGCCTCCAGGTAGAGCGGATGGCCACCCAGGGGAGCGGCAAAAGCGAGGAAAAGCAGGCAGGCCCAAAGGCACCGCCCCCGGCGGGAGGTCGAGCCGGAGTGGGCCGGGGGCGGTGGATGCAACGGCATGGGAGCGACAGGCCGTTACAAATGACCGTGGACAACCTTAGCCAACCGACCCTCACACCAAGCAGTGGTGGGGGTCGGCTGCGATAAGGTCGAGATCCGATGGGGAAGTGCGTGCGTCAGGCTTAGGGTGCCGAAAGGCGGTTCGTGCGGTCCGCGTCTTGGCTGCGGGTGGGTGAGTGCGCCGGGCGGAAAAACAGCGTTCCCCAGCAAGAAAGAGCGAAGGGGTAGGGGAGACGATTGGAATTGCTGACATGCCTTGGCTGCAAGGGCCGCCAAGGAATCAGCCAAAGCCCGTCCGTCCCGAGGGCGTTGGCCGCTTGGGGGAAAGCGGGGGTGGGACGGACTCGGACCCGGCTGGGTTCCCTAGGCGGCTGCGATCATCGGGTCAGTGGAAGACTGCGGCAAAGCGTCAAGCTCTCCGCTGACGCACGAACCAAAGGGCCATCAGGCCGGTCAACAGCAAGGCTCCGGTGGCCGGCTCGGGAATGACCGTGAGGCTGAACGACTGGATGGCTCCACCTGGATTGTCGGTAGCATTGCGGTCCCGGCTGAAACCGATGCCACCGATGGCGGTCTTGGCGGCATCCGGCACGTTGATGGTCTGCCGGGACACACCGTTGAGGAAGAATTCGGCCGTCCAGGTGGAGGCCGTCGTGTCCAGGACGATTTTGATCTCCACCGGCTGGGCGGGATCGACCAGATCGCCATTGAAGTTGCTGAGTACCCCGGTGGTGTTTGGTCCTGTGAACGCTTGTTGATCGTTGGCTGTCGGATTGTTTCGTGTAAGTGCCCAGAGATAGGCACCGTTGTTGGAATGCCGGACCTGGAAGTTGGTATCGGTCCAACTCAATCCTGCGGGTGGATTGGCCGGCATGAAGCCGAAGGCGATCCAGTTGGGCTGGTTGTTGAGGATGGTGGCGGTGGCCGTGTAGATCAGGCCGTCGAGCGGGGTGAAGGGGAGCCAGGCGGCCTGACCGTTGGGGGAGCCTGCGACCAAGGTTTGCACCACGCCGTTGTCGAGGAACACGCTCCCCGCCTGCCAGAGTGTACCGCTGGCGGTTTCGGGGGTCCCATGGAGGGGCCCGCCGGCACCGCTGAAGGCGTGATTGTAGATCACGAGCTGAGCCGGGGCCGTGACCAGCCCCGAGCCCAGGATTACGGTGAGGAGGATTCGTTTCATTTTCATGGTTCAGTGTTGGGTTGCCATCGTTAGGTTTTGGGAGTTGCCGACTGCATCAAGGCACATGCAATCGGAAATATTGCTGGGGCAGATTCGGCTGCATGGGCAGGGTGATGGTAAAGGAGCCGTCGGGGCCAAAGCGCCCGCTGGCTACCGGTGTCCACTGAGGCAGCGGCAGGACCACGTTGGTGGTGGCCAGCACGGTGAAGGCTAAGTCCGGTGGCCCCTGAGAGCCGCTCAGAATCAGCTCCTGGCCGACGAGTCGGGCCGTGGCGATGGTGGGCCGGCGGATCTCCGTGGCCACCACACGCAAGGTCCCGTCCACGGCGAGGCGGGTCGTGTCCCAGGCAAGGCCGGGGCCGGGTGCGGCAGGTTCGATGGCTGCAGGGGTGCCGGCCAGGGTTTGGGCCTCGAGCAATTGGAGGGCATCGCCCGGGGCCAGTGGATCGCCCGAGAGGATGAGCCGCAGTGTGCCGCCAAGTTGACAGTGGTGCAGGCCGGCCAGTCGGTCATGGAAGAGCGCATCTCCGAGTTTGCGGACCCGGAACTCGAGGGTACCGAGATTGGTGAGCGAGCCCAGGAGCAGGAACCGCCCGTCGCCATGGAGCAGCCGGCCGGGCCGGAGCAGGAAGGCGCCGCCAGCACGGGTTCGGACGTCCAGCGCGGCGTTCGAACCGATCCAGAGAGAAGCTGTGTTGGGCAGATCGGCGTTGCCGATGAGGATCAGATGGCCGGCCTCGATGCGTGTGGGGCCGCTGTAGGGATTGGTGGCCGTGAGGGTCAGAGAGCCGCTGTCGGTGGCCCGGAGGGTCAACCCCACGGTTCGGGTGCCACCGGCCGTGCTGTCGGCAATCTGGCCGTCAAAGATCCAGGGCTGCAACGCTGCGACGGTCAGGATGGAATCCCGGTTGGTACTGCTGTTGGCGATGAGGCGCACTCCGGAGGTTTCGTTGCTCAGGCCGGAGACGGTTTGATCGAACCCGGCTAGATCGAAGATGCCGTTGCCCAGGCGCAAAAAGGCCGAGGGATTCAACGCGTCGTCATTACCCAGAGCCAAACGCCCGCCCACGATCAAGGTGTAAAGGTAGGTGCTGGACCGACCGTCACCGGCCACAGTCCACACGCCTCCGTCGGTTTTGGCCAGAGCGCCCTGGGGCAGGGTCACCACACTGCGCAGCAGCCCCTGGCCGTTACCGCGCATGGCAAACTGGTAGGTGAAATCGGGCCCGGTGACGGGTCCGGCCACTTCCAGCCAGGCGCCTGCTTCGGCGGCGACAAAAATGGCGCTATTGCCGGCCAGGCGCAGGTGGGCATGGACGGCATTGGAGCCGGCCTCGGCAAAGATGCTGGAGCGCCAGTCGAAAGTGCTGATCCCGTCGGTCCAGTTGGTGGAGGAGAGATGGACGGTGACGTTGGAGCCGACGACGGCCCCTCCGGTCAAGGCAAATTGCGTGCCCAAGAGGGGGCCGAAGGGGCGCACGATCACATTGGTGACCTGACCTAGAGCGGCAGGGCCAAACACCAACACACCGCGGTCAATGATGACGTCGGCGCCGGGGGCCAGACCGTTTGTGCCCAAGAGACGGATGGTACCGGTGTTGCTGTTGACGAGGTCTCCCGGGCCCCATACGGAATTGGTAAGGGTCAGTGTGCCCGTGCGGTTGAACACCAAGGTGCCCCGATTGGTCACGGGTCCTTCGCCGAGTTGACCTCGGCCAAGGCCGGCGCCGAGTTGCAGGGTACCTTCCTCGATCACAGTGGGACCTCTCCAGTTTCCGTCAAGGTCCAAGGTCAATGTGCCGCTGCCGGCCTTGGTCAGAGTGAGTTTGTTAACCAAGGTACCGCTGCCGACGGTGGTGAGCTGGTACTCTGCATCTGTGTGGACGGTGATACGGCTCGGGTTGAGCATCCCCTCCAGATACACCACCGGGGTGTGTGCGCCCCTGGAATCGAACATCACCTGGTCGCCACCAGTAAAGGCCGTGTCGGCCACGCCATCGCCGTCGCCATCCCAGTTGAGGTCCGACGTGTTCCAGGTCCAGCTCACCATGGGTGCCCAGGCAAGGTCCGAGGGCGTGCGGACGCGGACGCGCACCGCGTCGCTGTAAGCGGTCCCGGCAGCGTTGCTAACGCGTAGCCGGTAGGTGCCGTCGTCGCTCAAGGTCGCCGTGTCCACTTCGAACACGTCCCGAGTGGCGCCTGGGATGGGCTGGCCGTCCCGTTCCCACTGGTAGCTCAAGGGCACCTGTCCCGTGGCGGCAGCCGAAAGACGAAACGACTGACCCACGGCCAGCGTTTGTGGCTCGGGCTGGCTCACGACCAGAGGCGGTGCGGTCGCAAACATCATTCCGCGGGAAGGTCGTGCGATGCTGCTGATGCGGACCTCGTCGATCAGTCCCACGAAATTGTTTTGGGACGGGTTGCGTCCGATGTTACCCACGGCAAAGTCGGTGGCGGCCACCCGCAGGTCATTTTGCATGGTCCAGGTGCCGATGAGATTGGCCTCGGTGCGGTCCGGGTCCATGCGGGTCCAGTAAAACTTGAGGTTTTCGGGCGTGTTTTCGTTGCCGTCGTAGGTCACGGCCACGTGGTACCACTCTCCTTGGCGGATGGCGTCGGGCCCCTCGGTGGGGATGGGCACCGTGATGTTTTCGATGGGGGCCACGGCCTGATTGACGTTGATGAACTCGAGATACACGTAGCTGTTGTTATTGATGACGCCGATGGGCACGATGCGGAACTGGAAGATCCGGCCCGAGTTGGCCTCGTCCTCGGCCGAAACGATCTGCATGGGTGCGGCTCGGCCGTTACCGCCGCTGGCCGTGGGCCCGTAGTTTGCGGTGGGATCAAAGTCGATCCGCACCAGGGCCTCGATGGTGAAAGCGCCGCTGACAGGGTCGGCGTAGAGTAGGCTTACATTGTCGCCGGTTCCGTTGACCAAAGTTCGGGGCGCGGCGTAGGCATCTCGATCCACGCCGGCCGTGGCGTTGGGACCGCCGTCGATGGTGTTCAGAGAACCTCCGAAGCCGGGGTAGGAAACGTTGGTCAATATAGCTCCGCCTCCTAGGACGCTCAGCTCCAGCACGCCGGGGACTGCATTGCTCACAGGCGGAGCCGGCTCATCAAAGTGCCACAAATGCAAGGTATGTGCGTCCGGTTGATAAGGGCCTACGATGACCGCCCGGGCCAGCATGCTCGCCACGGCCCAAATCCCAATGATCATCGTATGCCGCGGACAAAATCCTGCGTGCATCTTGGGTCTGTTTTGTAATGGCTGCGGGCCTGTGCCCGAATCCCTGCCCGGCGCCTTCTGCGTTTGCAATAGCCGCCGGCTTCGCGGCATGGGCGAGTGCAGGCTCACCATATCCGCCCTATTCTAGCTGTGGGTTCCTTGCCCACCATCCCCCAATTGGGGGAGCCTTTTCTACTCACGTAGAAAAGTCGGGACACGATCCGGCCCGGGCCTTGTGCGCGTACTGTCGATTCCAGTAACGCCCGGCTGCTGGGTAACGAACCCGGACTTGCAAGGGAAGCCCGGTGGATCATGACCCGGGGATGGCGGGAAAGCAGCCGGCCAGGGTCGGATGTGCAAACGCCGAGATTACGAGGATGCAGGCGAGCACAGGCCAGGGCGGGGAGCCGTAGCTGGTGGCGCGTGGTTTGACCCGATGGGGGCGATTGTCAGGCATGATCGATGGGCCGGGAAGGACCGAGGCGACGGACGGATGTTCGCGGCCTGCCGGGCCTCCGGAATTGGGAGCAAGCCGCAGCCCATGCAAGGAGATGCAGAACAGGAGGCAGGTCCGCGGGTGGGTCCGCATCTGGCCTAAGCGATCAACCTGGCGGGGCTGGTTGCACCCGGCTGCCCTGTCCGGTGTTTTAACCACAGATCCGCCGGAGACACTGCATGACGCTTGGTGGCTCTGCAGATCCAGAGGCTGTCACGAGCCTGTCGGTCTGCCGGCGTGGCTTCTTGTAGCGCGGGCTTTCCAGCCTGCCGCAGGCTGACTTCCGGTCGGCAGGGTTTCCGTCGAGTCGGCCTATGGCGGTTTTTCATCAGCTTTGCGAGTGAAAAACCGAGGTGCGGGGAAGAAAGGTTGCGTCAGGCTAGCTGCGGCGGGCAAGCCTTAGGGGTGCTGGTTTGCCGGGTTCGTGGAGCTGTTGACGATCGGGTTGGAGCAGGTGGAGGACTGGAACCGATGGCTTGAATTACGAGGTCGTGATGGATAGCGACCCGAGAGGGGCCAAGGCTGTCTCGGTGCGAGGGTCGGAAGTTCAGTTTCTAGGGCGAACCAGATACTCTAGGAGGTCTGCCATTTGGGAGAAGGTCAGGCCGGTTTGCAACCCTTCGGGCATGGCGGAACGTTGCAGGGAGCTTAGGGACCGCACCGTGGCGCGCGGCAAGGCCATGGTTTGTCCATCGGAGGTAAAGATCCACAGCCCGGCCGGATTCTCCTCGAGCACAAGGCCTAACAGGAAGCCTTGGTCGCGCGTTTCGATCCAACGGAGTTCGGCGCGACTGGAGAGGGTCCGGTTCGGGTCCAGGATCTGGGTCAGCAAAGTCTTTCGGCCTTTCGTGACCACGGCTTCGAGGTCAGGCCCCAAGGACGATCCCATTCGCTGGAACCGGTGACATTGGGCGCAACGTTGCTGAAAGATGAGGCGACCGCGTTCCGGAAGGCCTGTGGGAGGCAGGTTGGTCATCCATTCGGAGGTCCGGTCTGCGGCGTTGGCGGAAACGGGCGGACCGAGCAACTTTTGTGCGGCCGCTGCGACGGTGGCCGCGGGGTAACGTCGGAGACCTTCGATTTCCCAGGGACCGAGGGCGCTGCGAGGCAGCCGCCCCTGTTCCAAGGCCGTCAGTAGCGCCAGGGCATTCTCGGGCCGGGCCATCAGAACCCGGAGTGCTGTGGACTGCGCCGGGGATGCCAGGTTGGGCCATCGTTCCACGATGGCACCCACGGCGTCGGTTCCCTGGTAGGACGCCAGCGTAAGTAGGGAGGCGCGTTGTAGCTCAGCAGGCTCACCCGCGAAGAGCCGGGATAACAAAACGTCGCGGGTGGTCGCGTAGGGCAGGGCCGATAGCAGCCGGGTGGCTTCCACCCGAGTGGCTGGGGGCAAGCCGCGATCGTCCGCTGCCAAGAGGGCCCGTTGCCAGGCCGCATCGAACACACTCCAGTCGGTGTAACGGGCCAAGGTGTCGCCATGGACGCGCAGCCCTTCCTGCAGGCCGGCCAGAAGCATCAGTCCCAGTTCGGCATCCTGAAGCCGCTGGACCGAGGCCAGGATCTGCTGGATTCCTGGGCGGTGGTGGAGGAGGCCGATCAGGCCGGCCAGCTCCTGAAGAAAGAGGCGGCCACCGGCCGTTTGGGTCAACACCGGGTCTAAGGTCGCCAAAGCCGCGCTGTCCCCCGGATCCCTGGCTAGGCCCAGCAACACGGCGGCTCGGGTGTAAGGGCTGTCCGGTTGACGCCGAACGATCTCAAGGAGCGCAATCTCGCGTTGGGAGGCCTGGTAGCGGCCCAGCGTCAAAGCCAGTTCGTACCGGAGCAGCGGCGAAGGATCGGCACTGAGTCGACGCAGCACCACCCACAGACCGTCGGGAATCCGTGCCCCTGTCTCGGCCATGATCCCCATCCACCGGACTGCCTGTAAACGGACCGCTGGGTTGGTGTCCTGCAGCGCTCTGGACAGGATGGCCGGGTGCAGCGCATTCAAACCGCCCAGAGCGTCCAGGGCGTGTTGACGGGCCCGAGGGCTCCGCGCGGTAGCCACCATGTTGCTGAGCAGGGGGATGGCCGATCGATCCCTGCGCTGGCAGATCAAGCGCAACGCAGTTTCCCGACGCCACGGGTTTGGGTCTGCCAAGTTCCGCAGCACTTCCAGTGATGGTGCATTCTCAAGCTGGGGGGCGGCTGGTTGCCGGAACTGCAGCGGCACCACCCGATAGATCCTTCCCCGATCGGCCCCGTGACGGTGCCGGGCCTTTTCCTGTTGATCGAAGGGCAGCGCTTCCAGCGGCTCCAGAAATTCCCGATGCAGATCCACCACGTACAGGGCGCCCTCCGGGCCCACCGACAGATGGACGGGCCGAAACCAGGGATTGGTGCTGGACAAAAAAGAACCCATCGAATCCTGCGGCCCCAAGACGCTCCGCTCCGGCGTGGCCGATTCGGCCAATTTAAACCGACGAACGACTCCCGCCCGGGCATCAGCCACGAACATGTCGTTGCTAAAGGCCGGGGGAAACAGCGAAGCATTGTATACGGTTATAGCGGTCACTTCCGAA
>Ga0209809_1001843_pt1 | contig 16214 bp, 17 predicted proteins | sample YNPMSTMetaG_FD_186172 | JGI IMG/M metagenome (GOLD analysis project Ga0209809, IMG submission 186172) | Anoxygenic and chlorotrophic microbial mat microbial communities from Yellowstone National Park, USA - YNP MS-T MetaG (SPAdes) (version 2) ... | reverse complement strand
AGGGAAGAGGCCGCAGCGCCGTCCTTCGTCAGCCCATCAGCAAGGCGCTCGCCACCCAGGTCGCGGGACGCTGCGGAAAGGCCGGTCGTCCGGCCGCACTCACAGCCACTTGCGCCCGAGGGGTCTGCCCATGCTAAAATTCCCATGGACGGCGCTATCGTCTAAGGGTTAGGACGGAGCCCTCTCAAGGCTCAAATACGGGTTCGAATCCCGTTAGCGCTACCAGGCGGCCCTGCTTCCACGCAGTCACTTCACCAAGCGGCGCAGTTGGAGGAACGTTACCTTCTGCCGGCGCTCATCCTGAGCCATCGGGGAGTAGTAGTACACGAGGGAAGCCTTCACCGTGGCTTGCACGCCCGAGGCCAGCGGAAAGCGGAATTGCTCCTGCCGGGTTTCGCCAGCCACGAGCCGCGTGTCCGAAAGGTCTCGAGCGCCCCTGAGAAAGACTTCGTGCTCCAGCCCGAGGGCTCTGCCACGGGCGTCCACCGTCAGGCGACCGTAAGTGCGCTGTTCCGTGAAGCGCCGCCCGTCGTAAGCTTCCACTTCGAGTTGCAGGCGGAGTTGCCTCAGCGGGGAGCCCGTCGGGACCTTGTGACCCGCAGCCCGGTTCATTACCTCAACCGTCACCCGCAATTGCCCGCTCTCTCTCGCCGTCATCAATCGCACTCCGACGGCCCGTGTCAACTGCTCCAGCGAATGGCTCCCGGGCATGGAATGCAAATTTACGCCGGCCTGACTCGCCCGCTTGACCTTCGGGTCCACCACGTCACCAGCCACCCGGGCCATATGGCAGGCCTGGCACGCCGAACCGGAAGTTGCCGCCGGACTTCCTTCCCATTCGCTGAACGTCGTCAGCACGGCGAAACCCAGACTGTTCCGGTATTCATGACAGGGTGCGCAAATCAAGGCCGTGCGATGCACCTCGGAGTATTCGGTACCATGGGCCACGGGCGAGGCCTCTTTGAGAGTGCCGCTCTTGACTGGCCCGAACTCGACCCGCACCCTGGGGTTGCCGTCTGCAAGGTTCACCTCCCGCACCGAATGGCAATAATCGCAAGTTATTCCTTCCCAGCTCACTTTCAGGCGCAAACCCAGATCACCGACACGTACTCCCACCGGAGAATGGCAACCAAGACATAACCTTCGGGCTGGCGCGCCGCCCGCTTGCTCGGCCAGCTCCAGCGCATCCTGGAACAGCCGGCTCTCCATGGCGCGAGCGTGGGCGCTTTCCTTCCACGCTTCATGAATGGCACGGTGGCAGCGCCCGCAGACCTCAGCCGAAGCCGGCCACTCCCAGTCCGTCGCCCCAGCGCTCAGCGCGAGCAACATCAGGTTCAGGTACCCGGGCATAGCCACCTCACTGACCCGCCCTGTTGCTTTCCAAGCTTCGCAATTTAAGCCATAAGCCGGCGATGGCGAGCCCGATCGCGCACAGCGAAACCGCCAGACCCATCCGTCGCCGGTCTCTTTCACGGAGTGCTTCCTCGCCCGCTTGCCGAGTGGCCTGTGCCACCGCCATGCCGTGCTTGGTCCACGCCAGGACCTCTTGCAGGTTCGTCGTGTGCACTGCGACCCGCGCTCTTACCAGCGCCTCCCGCGCCTCCTGCCGGCCAAGCACCGCTTCGGAAACTTCCATGCCATCGCGAGCAGCGCGGGCCAGGATTTGATCCGAGCGGTCCAGCGCCACCCTAAGCTCCCGGATCCGTCGCCCCATTTCGGCCGCCAGCCTGGCCCCCGCGGAGCCGGGTTCATGACATTGCGCGCAAACCGACCTCTCCCCGTCCAGCATGTCCACGGAAGTTCGCTCGATCTTGTGATGCCCGTGGCAGACCGAACAGCCGCCACGTTCCATCGTTGCGAAGAGTGGCTGATGCACGCTCTTGCGGAACAATTCTTCCAGCAAGGCGTGGCAAGTTTCGCACACAGCCGCTACCGAGCTGACCTCTGGCGGCGTGGCGCCATGATTGCCATGACAGGACGCACAACTGGGAGCGGACAGATCCCTCCGCTGCGATAGTGCTTCCCAATGGACACTCGCCCGGTACTCGGCTAACTGGGTTGTGGGCAAGCCGTACCGCGCCATGTAGCGACTGTCGGCGTGGCACTGACCGCAGGTTGCCGGCAGCTTCAGCGGATGCGTCGGCGCCTGAGGATTTCTGACTTCGAGAATCCCGTGCGTGCCGTGGCAGTCCGTGCAAGTAGCCACGGCAGGGTCGCCTCGGGCGAGCCGCTTGCCATGAACGCTCGTCAAATATTGCGCCAATTGATCCACCCGTTGCTGGGGCTTGAACCTATGCATCAAACCGGCGTCGCTATGGCAGCGGGCACACGTGCGCGGAATGGCCGTGCGGGCGATTTTGCCGACAAAACCCCGCGCCCGGCTCATGGACAGGGCGGGATCCTCCTCTGTGGGATCGCCACCATGACAAGAAGCGCAACCGAAGCCGCTGCGGGCATGCACGTCGCGCGCGAATTCCACCGCCGGCTTCGCCAGCGGGCCTTCCAGGGCCGCATGACAATCCCGGCAGGTATCCCGACTCGGCTCGGCCCGCGCCAGCATGAGCAGGACTGCCAGGGTCAGGTTCATTCGATATACCCGAGTACGGAAAATGTGGAAAGCCACGCGATCAGCAGGACCCCCGTGCCCGTAACCAGCCTGGTGCGTTCCCGCCCGTCAGGCCTGACGCCCCAAAACGGAAGTGTTGCCCACCACAAAGCCAGCAAGCCAAGCCCGATCAAACCGGCTTGCTCGCTCTCCAGCACCCAGAGGCGACTCGGCAGCAGCTTCAGGGTGTAAAAGGCAGCCAGGAAGTACCATTCCGGCCGGATCCCGGCCGGCGCCGGAGCGAAGGGATCTGCCTTATCGCCCAGCGGCCATGGAAACAGCGCCGCCAGCATCCCCAGCGCGCCGAGCGCAAGATACCAGGCCATCAACTCCCGCAGAACGAAATTCGGGACGAAAGGCATTTGCGGAACATCGCCCCGCGATTCCAGCAATGGCGGTGTGCTAATGCCGAAACGTTGCACAAGCGCCAGATGCAGTCCGAGCAGTGCCGTCATCAAGGCGGGCAGCAGGGCGACGTGGAAACCGAAAAAGCGGGTCAAAGTGGCCCCCGTCACCTCGTCCCCGCCGCGGAGGAAGCGCGCCAGAGCCGGACCCACCAACGGCACGCTGCCCGCCAGATCGGTGCCCACCTTTGTGGCAAAGTAAGCGGTGGTGTTCCACGGCAAAAGATACCCCGTGAATCCCAAGGCCAGCGTCAGGCCCAACAGCAGGACCCCACTCAACCACGTCAGCTCCCGCGGCCGCCGCCACCCTCTCAGGAACGCCACGCTGAACATGTGGATCAGAGCCGTGAGAACCATAAGATTGGCAGACCAGCTATGAATGGAGCGGATCAGCCAGCCGAACTCGACTCGCGTGACGATGAACTGGACGCTCTCGTAAGCCTCCGCGGCGGTGGGTCGGTAATACAACAGCAGTAAAATCCCCGTGGCCACCTGAATGCCAAAAAGAAAGAGTGTGATGCCGCCGAAGTAATACCAGAGGGTACCCGAGTGCACGGGCACCTTTTTGTGGGCAAGGAATTCGCTCAGCCGGTCCCAGCCCAACCGCTCCTCGAGCCAGCCCTGCCATCGCCCTCCTTTCTTTACCGGCTCCGCCTGTTCCATAGCCGATTCCCTAGTTGCGGCGTGCAATCACCACCTCTTCGCCCCGCACACGGACCACATACTCCTCCAGGGGCCGCGGCGGCGGACCTGCCACCACTCGTCCGTTCAGATCGTAGAAACCGTTGTGGCAGGCGCACCAGATTTGCTGGCTCTCGCTCCGGTACTGCACAGTGCAGTCCAGGTGGGTGCAGGTGGCTCCGAACGCGCGCCACTCGGATTCACTCACGCGAATCAGCAACACCGGCCTGGCGCCGAACTTGACGATCCGTGCGCTGTTGGGAGCGATCGCGGAGGCGCCTGCTACAGTGATTTCATTGACCGGCGCTTCGGGAATCCGTGGGGGGCCGCAGGAACCTGACTACGGGATACAGGAACGAAGCCAGCGACGCGATGATTCCGCTACCCAGCAGGACGTTGACTGCGCGACGGTCCGTATCAGGCATGCCGACATAATACTCCGGTATGTGACGCCGCGCAAGTGAAGTTAATAAGGTCTTAAGACCAGCTAGCCCTATTTATCCGGCATTTCCCGCAGGCGGCAACGCACCTTACCTATCGCGCCGAAAACTCATAAATCGTCGTGGAACGATAGGTTTGACCCGGTCGGAGGACCGTGGAGGGGAAATGAGGCTTGTTGGGTGAGTCGGGGAAGTGCTGCGTTTCCAGACAGAAGCCGGTCCGGCGATAATAGACCCGCCCGTACTTGCCTTGCAGCGTGCCGTCCAGGAAATTACCGGTGTAAAATTGCACGCCCGGCTCGGTTGTAAGGACACGCAGGACGCGCCCCGTTTTGGGCTCGTAAACCTCGGCTGCCTCCGACAGGGCGCCGCCGCCTGCGCGCAGCACGAAGTTGTGATCATAGCCGCGGCCGAATCGCAACTGTTCGTCATCCTGCTCGATGCGTGCGCCGATGGGCGTCGGCTCCGTGAAGTCGAAGGGGGTGCCCTTGACCGGGCGCAACTCTCCGGTCGGAATGAGGCCCGCATCCACGGGCGTAAAGTGATCGGCGTTCAGACGCAGTACGTGGCGGAGGATATCTCCCTCGCCCGCCAGGTTGAAGTAACTGTGATTGGTGAGGTTGACGATGGTCGGTTTGTCTGTCGTGGCAAGATAGTCTATGCGAAGCTGGTTCCGATCGTCAAGGGTATATGTTACAGTAACATCCAGGGCGCCGGGATATCCCTCTTCGCCGTCGGGGCTGGTGTAGCGCAGTTCGAGATGCTGGCCCTCGGCGTCCGTATAGTCGCGCGCCTTCCAGACTTTTTTGTCGAATCCGACGAGGCCGCCGTGCAGATGGTTCTCCCCGTTGTTCTGGGCCAGCCTGTATTCGACGCCATCCAGCGCAAAGCGCCCTTTGGCAATGCGGTTCCCGTAGCGGCCGATGATGCAGCCGAAGTAAGGGTGCCTCTGGAGGTAATCCTCCAGCCGCTCGAAACCGAGCACAATGTCGCCGGCATTTCCGTTGCGATCCGGGGTGAAGAGAGAAACGACGATGCCGCCGTAATTGGTGATAGACAGGCGGACGCCCTTGCTGTTGGTGAGCGTGTAGAGGTCCACAGGCGTGCCGTCCGCCGTTTTTCCGAAAGGCTGTCTTTCCACCTTGCGCTCCTCCTTTGGGGTTTTGGAACATCCTGCGACGCCCAGCAGCAACGCCAGCACTGCCGCGCAGCTTCGCCTCATGGTTCCTCCTCGCCCGGCTGGCCGTAATAGGCTTCGGGCCCGTGCTTGCGGAAGAAGTGCTTGTCCAGCAAGTACGGCGGCAACGGGCCGGCCGCCGGATTCAGAGCCAGGGTCCTCCAGGCGAGTTCGGCCAGCTCCTCCAGGATGGCGGCATGATGCGCCGCCTCGCTCGCGCTGCGGCCCCAAGTGAAGGGCCCGTGCCCAGCCACCAAAACGCCGGGCCTTTCCAGCGGATCTTCTCCTGCGAATCGCGCTACGATGAGCCGGCCGGTCATCGCCTCGTAGTCCCCCGCCACTTCTTCCGGCGACAGGAGCTGTGTCACCGGCACCGGCCCGTGAAAGTAGTCGGCGTGCGTCGTGCCCAGGCACGGAATCTCGCGCCGCGCCTGCGCGAAAGCCGTCGCTGCCCGGGAATGGGTGTGCGCCACGCCGCCGATTTGCGGAAACGCGCGGTACAGCTCCAGGTGCGTGGGCAGATCCGAGGACGGTCGCAGCGTTCCCTCGACCACACGACCCTCCGGATCCACAACCACCAGATCATCTGCCCGCAGGCGCTCGTACGGCACGCCGCTGGGTTTGATCACCACCAGCCCGCTGGCCGCATCACGCCCGCTCACGTTGCCAAACGTGTACAGGACCAGGCCGCGTCGGACCAGTTCGAGATTGGCCTCCAGGACTTCCGCCCGCAGAACCTCCAGGCTCATGCGTTGCCCCGTTGCCGCGCCGCGATTCGCCGCAGCGCCGGCAATATGTCGCCCGCCGCCACGGCCCCTGCGTCCGCCCGTCCCATCGCGAAATACATCTTGCGGAACAGCGGGTAAAGCTCCTCGTACACCGCGGCCGCAGCCGGATCGGGCTCCACCGTGCGGTAGCTCGGGCAGAGGGCCGCCTGCGCCTCCTCGATCGTCTTGAACCTGCCCGCCGCCAGAAAGGCGAAAATCGCGGACCCCAGGCTGGTGACCTCGCTCTCGGGCACCAGCACGGGCTTGTTGAACACGTTCGCGTACACCCGGTTCAGCACTTCGTTGCGCTGCGGTACGCCGCCGCCATTGATCACCCGCTGGATGGGCACGCCGTACTCCTGCATCCGCTCCAGAATTACGCGCGTGTGAAACGCCGTGCCTTCGATCGCGGCGAACAGCTCATCCTGCGGGCTGTGCGTGAGGTTCCAGCCGAAGGTCACCCCGCCCAACTCGGGATTCACCAGCACCGTGCGGTCGCCGTTGTCCCACGTCAGCCGCAGCAGGCCCGTCTGTCCCGCCCGGTACGGTTCCAGACCGCGGGAAAGCTCCGCCACCGTGGTTCCTGCGCGCCGCGCGATGGCGTCGAAGATATCCCCGCTGGCCGACAGGCCCGCTTCCACGCCGGTCATTTTCGGATGGATGGAGCCCGGCACCACGCCGCACACGCCGGGGATCAGCCGCACGTCGCGCATGATCGCCATGATGCAGGTCGAGGTGCCGACCACGTTCACGACGTCCCCTTCACGAACGCCCGCGCCGATGGCGTCCCAGTGCGCATCGAACGCTCCGATCGGAATCGGTATCCCGGGACGCAGCCCGAGCTTGTGCGCCCACTCCTCGCACAGATAGCCCGCAATCCGGTCGGAAGCCCCGAAGCGCCCGCGGATCTTGTCGCGCACGCCGGCCAGCAGCGGATCCACTGCTACCAGAAACTCCTCTGGCGGCAGGCCGCCCAGCGCCGCGTTCCACATCCACTTGTGCCCCATGGCGCAGACCGAACGCGGCACCTGGTCGGGATCGCGGATCCCGCAGAGCACGGCCACCACCATGTCGCAGTGCTCCATCACCGTCACCATGCGGTCGCGCTTGTCGGGATTGTGACGCAGCCAGTGGAGCAGCTTCGAGAAACCCCATTCCGAGGAATAGACCCCGCCGCACCACTGGATTGCCTCCAGCTTCATCTCGTGCGCCTTCGCCGTGATCTCGCCTGCTTCGCGCCAGGCGCGGTGATCGCACCAGAGGTAGTAGTCGTCCAGCGGCTCCAACCCTTCGCCCACCGGCACCACGCTGGAACCGGTCGTATCGAGCGCGATCGCTTCGATACGCTCGCCCGGCACGCCCGCGTTCTCCAGCGCCCGCGCCATCGCCTCCACCAGCGCGCGCATATGATCGGCGTGACTCTGTGTGGCGTAATCGGGATCCTCTTTCTTGCGATGGAGAGGATATTCGGCCACACCCGAGCCCAAACGCCCTCTTTCGCTGTCCACAATGGAGACGCGCACGCTCAGCGTTCCGAAGTCCACGCCCGCCACGACAGCCATGCCGACCCCCTTAGCGGTGCCAGTACATCTCCCAGCCCAGATACTTCGTGGTCGCCTCGTAGATGGCCGCCGCGCACTCGGAGAGGTTGGCCGCCACGTGATGTTCGAAGCCGTTCTCGCACACGTAACGCAGCAGCTCTTGCAGGCGCGGCACTTCGATCACGCCGGCGCCGCCGAAGGTCTCCAGCGGATCGTCCGTGAAGCGGCCCTGCCCGACGTAGCCGCGAATGCGCCCTGCGCGATCGTCCGTGGAGAAGCGGGCAAAGGTCACCGGCCCGGTTTTCACGCGTCCCACCACCGTGCCGAAGGTGTTTTCCTTGCCCACCGATCCGGCGATGATTTCCTGGAAATCCATGCGTACGTCGGCAAAGAAATGTTTCGGCAGATTCGAGCAGTGGAAGCACACCGCCTTGTCGGGCTCGTCGCCGTAATTGTTGTTCCAGTCCAGCAACGCGCTCGGCGTTCCCGAAGCCAGCCGCAGCGCGTGCATGGCGATGGCGCCCGGGATGTCCACCTCGCAGGCGCTCGACATCAGACGGTCGCTCATCATGCTCATCAGCGTGCACGGCACCACGCCGTAGTACTGCTCGAGCGAAGTCCAGCATTGGATCGCGCTGATCGTGACTTCGGCCGCCGCCATCCACTCGTCAATTGCCACCCCGAGCTTGGCCATCCGCAGCAGCGCTTCCTCCGGCGTGCCGCCCGTGGTTACGTAGTTGCGGATCTCCTCGAGCTTGTTGCGGACCGGCTCGGCCTCATCCGCCAGGCGCCAGGCGCGCCCGAAGATTTCCGACAAGTCCACCGGCTCCACGGTGATCCCGTAACTCTCCAGGATCTTCTCGCTGAAACGCACCGTGTTGAAGGCGGCCGGGCGGGCGCCGATTGCTCCCACGCGCAACCCGCGCAGGCCGCGGACCACCCGGCATACCGCAGCGAACCGCTCGATATCGCGGCGAAACACGTCCGAGTCGGGCGATTCCGTGTGCAGCGTGGTCAGCGAGTACGGAATCCCGTACTGCCGCAGGTTGTTGCACACGCTCATCTTCCCGCAGAAACTGTCCCGACGGTCCGCCACCGTCATCCGGCCCGCCTCGTCCGGGAACGCGTGCACCAGCACCGGCACCTGCAACCCCGAGAGCCGGATCGTTTCCGCCACCGTCTTCTCGTCCCCGAAATTGGGTAGCGTGACGATGATCCCGTCAATCTCGGCGGCGTGTGCGCGGAAAATCTCCGCACACTTTTTGGCCTCCGATCGCGTCTCCACTGCCCCGTACTTGGTGTCTTCCGGACCGGGCACGACGACCCGGTGACCGGCAGCCTCCAGTGCCGCGATCATCTGCTCGCGCCCGCTGCGAGCCAGATGGTCGGGAAAGAATCCCCGATTGCCAACGATCAATCCGAACGTCATGGTCCGCTGGACTCCTTTCTTCCTCGCGCGCGAGGAACCCAAGTCAGTATAGAACGGGAGCGACCCGTTTCAGAGATGCCCCTGGCCTCCGGCAGGGGTCGTTCCGGGCAGAGCGACGCCGTAACGGGTCGCCAGCCGCACGACCGATTCCCAATGGCCCGGCATGATGGGAATGCCCTCTCGCCGGCGCCGCTCTTCCATCCGCCACTCCGGGTCACCCGCCACGAGCACCTCGTCATATCCCTTGGCGGGGCGGGCGGACTTGACCTCTCGGATCCAGCTCTCCATGCGCGCGTAGAATTGTTCCAGTGGAAGGAAACGCCGGACGTCAATCGCGATGAAGGTGTGATTGCACCGCATGGGACGACCGCGATGGCGCACTCCCGTGACCTGCGTGCCGTAAACCGGCCCACCCGCGATGACGCCCGTCAAGATCTCCACCATCATGGCCAGGCCCGTGCCTTTGTATCCTCCCAGCGGCATGAGCAGGCCCTTCAGCGCCTCTTGCAGATCCGTGGTCGGCACGCCCTCGCGATCCACCGCCCACCCGTAGGGGATCGTCTTCTCCCCGCGGAGCAGCGCCTGCTCGAGTTTTCCGTAAGCGGCGGTGGTCGTCGCCATATCCAGCAGCCAGCCTTTTCCCTCGGGATGCGGCACCGACATGCAGATCGGGTTCGTTCCCAGTCGCGCCTCGCGACCCTGCCAGGGCGGCACTTGCATCGAAGCGTCGCACATGACGATGCCGATCAGGCCCTCCCGCGAGATCAACTCGCCCCAGTACGCGGCGGCGCCGAAATGGTTGGCCTCGCGCGCCACCACCATCGAGAGACCGTAGCGCTCCACCAGCCGCACGGCGTGCCGGCAACAGATGCGAGCCGTGACCTGCGCCAGACCGTGCTCGGCGTCGTAAAGCATGCACGCGCCGTTCTGCGACACTACATGCCCGTCGGCGTGAGGGTTGACCTCGCCCCGTTCGATCTGGCCCACGTAATGCGGCAGGAGCTGCACCCCATGCGAATCCACGCCGCGGAGGCTCGACGCCACCAGCGGGTCCGCCACCAGTTCCGCCCTCTCCGGCGGTACGCCCGCCGCCACCAGGATCCGCTCGATGAACGCCTTCAGATCTTCAGCCTGCACCACGACCGCAGTCGGCGGTCCCCCGACTTTCATCGTTGCTCCATCGCCTCCAACTGCGGCACGAGCAGCCGCTGAATCTCGGGGCGTTCCCAGTCCGCCCGCGTCACCACCTGCGCGTGCAGGTCCACGCGATGCGGTACGCTCCTGCCCTCGAGTTTTTCCGCCAACAGGCGCACCACTTCGTAGCCCATGCGGTACGGGTCTTGCACGACCATGGCGTCCAGCACGCCCTCCTTGAGGTCTTCCACCATGCCTGCCGAAAAATCGAAGCCCACGAAGCGCACTTTGCCCGCCAGCTTGCGGCCCTTCAAAGCCAGCGCGGCTCCGGACGATGAGGGTTCCGTGGAGGCAAACAGCCCGTGCAGATCCGGGTGCGCGGCCAGCATGTTTTCCGTCGCGGCCCGCGCTTTGGCCCGATCCGCCATGCCGAACTGCCGGGCAACGATGCGTATGCCCGGAAATTCACTGCGCATGACGTCCTCGAAGCCGCGCTCGCGCTCCATGGTCGAATAGCTGCCGGGCGCATGCAACACGATGGCGACCTTGCCTCGCCCGCCCAACAACTTTCCCAGGGTGCGCGCGCCCATCTGTCCGGCTTCGTAGTTGTTCGTGGCGACGAAGCTGGTGTAGTTGCTCGAATCCACGCCCGAATCCAACACCACTACCGGAATGCCTGCCCCCATCGCGCGCTCGATGGGCGCCACCAGCGCCTTGCGCTCGGCCGCCGCCACCGCCAGCCCGTCCACACGGCGCGCGATCAGCGAGTCCACGATCTGGATCTGGCGATCGTAGTCGGTCTCCGCGGGCGGACCGTTCCAGATCACTTCCACGCCGGAATCGCGCGCCGCCGCGCGCACGCCGCTTTCTACCGCCACCCAAAAGATGTGTGCGGTGGACTTGGGGACTACGCCGATCACCCTGCGCTGCTCTCGCTGACAGCCGGCGCCGACCAGCGCCACCGCGACGAACCATCCCGCCGCTTTCATTGCGCGCACCAGCCGCCGTCTATGAGAATGTCGCTGCCCGTGATGAAGGCCGCCTCTTCCGAGCACAGGTAGACGGCCAGCCGGCCCACTTCCTCCAGCCGTCCCCAGCGCCCCAACGGGACGCGGGCGATGAACTCGCGGCTCACCGCGGGATCCTCCAGCAGCGGACGGTTGATCTCTGTGGCGAATGGGCCGGGGCTGATTCCCACCACCGTGATGCCTTCCGGCGCCAGCTCCAGCGCCAGCGCGCGTGTGAAGCCGAGAAGCCCGGCTTTGCTCGAGGCGTACGCGGTGCGCAGCGGCAAACCCACGTGACTCAAGGTGGACGTCACGTTGATGATGCGACCGTAGCCGTGCCCGCGCATGTGCGGCAGAAAGGCGCGCACCATGAGGAAAGCGCCGGTCAGGTTGGTGTCCAGCACGCGTCGCCACTCCTCCAGGGTGAACTCGGTGACCGGCTTGCGTATGTTGACGCCTGCGTTGTTGATGAGAATGTGCAGCTTGCCGAAACGTGCGATGACGCCCTCGCGCAGCGCCGCGACTTGTTCTTCCCGACTCACGTCCGCGGGGAACCCTTCGGCTTGCGCTCCCCGCGCTCGCACCTCGGCCACAGCTTGCTCTAACGCCACGGCGTCGCGGGACACCATCGCCAGGCTGGCGCCCGCTTCCCCCAGCGCCAGAGCCATCGCCTTTCCCAGCCCCCGACTGGCGCCCGTGACCAGCGCGATTTTGCCTTCCAGACGCGCGCTCAATTCTTCTGCTCCTTCCGTCTGGTTTGCGGCGGCTGCTGTTCGCGCGCCAGATCCATGATCTGGTCCGCCAGCGCCTGAGGATAATCCAGATTGCGGATCACCAAGGGACCCGACTCGCCCGCCGTCTCCAGCGCCAGATCACCCAGCTTGAGCATCCGCTGAATCAACGTCTGTTTCACGGTGAGGTCCTGGATCTTGGATAGCTGTAACGTCCGTGTGGTCTTGGAGAACAAGCCGACTTCCAGTCGCAGCTTGTCGCCTTCGATCACCAGCTTGGTCATCCGGCGGCGGATTTGCAGCCGCAACGGCCACGCGATCCACAGCAGGCCCACCCCCGCCGCCACCCACTCCAGGTAGTCGCCCTTCCAATAGTTGTTGCACAACAACACGGCGACGAACGCGATCAAAAACCACACCGTGTAAGCGAATCGCACCCACTTCAGTGTCAGGCGAATGACCTGTTCGCTCATGAAAACCTCCTTGCGACGCCGCGGATCGCCGCGGCGCCCGAAGGTTCATTGTAGCGAAGCCCTCCCTGCCCGCCTGCCCGGAATGCGCTATCGTGGTGAGAACAGGAGGCGATATGACCATCAGGGCTTATGCGGGGATGGTACTGCTCACCAGCGGCGTCCTGCTCGCAGATTTCAGCTACCAGGAGACTTCCAAGGTCACCGGCGGCATGATGGCCGGCGCCCTGAAAGTGGCGGGCGTCTTTTCCAAAGAGGCGCGCGAACCCATCCGCACCACCCACTTGGTCAAGGGCAACCGCATGGCGTCCATCCGACAGAACGACGCCGACATCATCGATCTGGACCGCGAGACCATCACCCAAGTGGATTTCCGCAGGAAGACATATTCGGTGATCACCTTCGCGGAAATGGCGCAAGTGCTCAAGGAGACGGAGGCACGAATGGCGTCCGAACAAGGCAAGGACGCGGAGGTCTCCATCCGTGTCTCGGTGGAACCGACCGACCAAACCAAACCGATCGCCGGGGTCGAGGCGCGCCTGGTCCGCATCCGCGTGGAAATGGAGAGCACGGACAAGAAGACGGGCCAGCGAAGCGGGGTCATGACCGTCACTTCCGAGCACTGGGTCGGGAACGTGCCCGGCTACGAGGAGGTCAACAACTTTTACCGCCGCATGGCGCAAAAGCTCGCATGGATGCCCGGATCCAGCCCTCTGGCGGCGGGCCGCAGCGAGGTTCTCAAGGGCATGTCGGAGCTGCAAAAGCAGGCCGCTGCTCTGGACGGCCTCACGCTGTATCAGGTCGCGCGCATGCAGATGCCCGGCGAGGCTGGCGCGGGCGGCGAAACCAGGGCGCAGCCCAGAGAACCGCAACCGCCTGCCGAGCAACCTTCTGTGGGCGGAGCTTTGGGACGGCTGGGCGGGCTGGGGCGGCTCGGTCGCCTGGGACGAAAAAAGGAATCGCCTGAACCGCCGCCCGCGGCTGAAACCGGAGCGACCGCGCAGGAGGGCAGTGCGGGACTTCTGATGGAGCTGACCACGGAAGCCGGCAACTTTTCCACTGCGCCGGTAGACCCTTCGCGCCTCGAAGTCCCTGCGGGATTCAAACAGGTGGAAAGCGAACTGAAGCGGATGGGGCGGTAGCCGGCGCTTTCCCGGCCGGCTACCCTCGCCTCACTCCGCCATGAGCTTGGCCAACTTCTTGCGCGCACGCTTGCGGGCGAGCGCTTCCTTGGCGCGCCGCTTTTCACCAGGCTTCATATAGAAAGAGTGCTTCTTGATTTCCTTGATGATGTCTTCCTGTTGCACCTTTCGCTTGAAGCGCCGCAGCGCGCTCTCGACCGTTTCGCCTTCTTGTACGATAACTTCAGCCAAGCCGCTATCACCTCCTCCCCTGTGCCGAGGATGAAGGGCACAAAGCCCGAACCATTTTCATCATAACCTATGCAGGACGCCTCCTGCCTGGCGTTACCCGAGAAACTCCACCCGGTAATCCTCGATCACCGGATTGGCCAGCACGTCCTGCGCGATCTGCTCGATCTCGCGCTCGGCTTGCTCGCGCGAGACGCCCTCGGCGACGGTGATGTCGAAATACTTGCCCTGCCGCACGTCGGCGATCGAGCCGTGCCCCATTCCATTCAGCGCCCGGCAGATGGTCTGTCCTTGCGGATCCAGTACGGTCGGTTTGAGCGAAACGAAAACGCGAAATTTCATGCCTAACCTATGATGACGCACCGGGATCAGGCCACGCGGAACCGGCGGATGGCCTCCTCATCCAGCTCCACGCCGAGGCCCGGCTCGCAGGGCACATCCAGATAGCCGTCGCGGGCCCGCAGCTTTTGCCGCGTCACGAACTCGCGCAGATTCGTTTTCTCCTCCGCCACGAACTCACAGATCAGAGCGTTGGGGATCGAAGCCAGCCAGTGCAGCGCCGCCGCGACGTTGATGTACGTCGTGAAGCCGTGGTTGGCCACGAGGAGGCCGCGGTCCCAGGCCAGCGAGGCGATCTTCATGGCTTCGGTGAAGCCGCCACAACGCGTCAGATCCACTTGCACCACGTCAATCCGTCCCTTGTCCATCAGATCCAGGAACGACAACCGGTTACTTTCTTCCTCGCCGGCCGCGATCCGTATGTCGGTGGCTTCCGAGAGCCTGCGGTACCCCTCGTAATCATCAGGCCGCAGCGGCTCCTCGAGCCAGAAAATGTGGTACTCGGCGAAAGCGCGCGCCCGCCGTATTGCCGTGGCCGCGTCCCAGACCAGGCCGGCGTCAATCATCAGATCGGCATCGTCTCCCAGACCACGGCGCGCCTCGCGCACCAGCGCGATGTCGGTCTTTTCGTCGCGGCCCATCGGATCCCAGCCGAACTTCACCGCCGTGAAACCCTGGTCGCGATAGCGGCGCGCCAGTTCGCCGGTCTCGCGGGGCGTAGGCCCGAACAGCGAACTGGCGTAGCAGCGGATCCTTGGCTGGAATCCGCCGCCGAGCAGCTTCCACACCGGCAGCCCCAGCGCCTTGCCTTTGATATCCCACAGCGCCATGTCAATACCGCTCATGGCGTGGATGCCCACGCCCCGCCGGCCGCCGTAGATGTTGGCGCGGTACATCTTGTACCAGATCTTCTCGGTTTCGAACGGGTCTTCGCCGAGCACGACCTGCGCCAGCCCGCAGGCGGTGGTGTGCGAGAACGGACCGTCAATGGCGCCCTTGGCCGCCATGGGATTGGAGTCCACCTCGCCGATGCCCGTGATGCCCGCGTCCGTTTCCACCCGCACGATCAGGGCGTCCTGCCCGCTGTCGCATTGCTCGCGAACCTGCTCCTGTCGCAGATAGATGGTTTCGACCCGTGTGATCTTCATCGCCGTCAGATCTTAGCAGAGTCGTCTCCTCCCCGGCGCCGTCCTGACGCGCGCTAGAATGGCCGGTCATGGACGCACTGCTGCACTCGATCAGTTATGCCGGCGCGTGGGGCCAGGCTTTCCTGACGGTCGAACAGTTCATCGCCAAGGCGGCCGAGCTGGGTTACGACGGCGTGCTGCTGGCTGCAAAACGTCCGCACGTCTCCCTGCTCGATTACGACCGCCGAGCCCGCACCCGCCTGCGACGGCTCATCGAAAAGCACGGCCTTCGCCGCGTGGCCATCGCCGGCTACAACAACTTCACCGCTGACCTCGAGCACCCCGATATCCCCACCCAGGAGATCCAGATCCAGTACGTGGTGGAGCTGGCGCGGCTGGCCGCCGATCTGGGCGGCGATCTGGTGCGCATCTTCACCGGCTACGAGCACCCGGCGGCCGGATACTCCGCGCAGTGGAACATGGTGGTGGCGGCGATCAAGCAGTGCGCCCGCCGCGCCGGTCGCTTCGGCGTCACCCTCGGCGTGCAGAATCACCATGATCTGGCTTGCGGCTGGGAGAGCCTGCGCGATCTGATCCGGGCGGTGGACGAGCCCAACTGCAAAGCCCTGTTCGACGCCTGGGCTCCGGCGCTTCAGGGCGCCGATATTGTGGCGGCGGCGCGCCAGATGGGCGCCATCACCGCGCACACGACCATCGCCAATTACCAGCGCCGCCCGCGCTACCGGCTGGACGCAGGCATGGTGAACTACGTTCCCCTCACGCCTTACGTGCTCGCGGTCCCCGTGGACGAGGGTTTCATTGACTACCGGGCGTTCCTGAACGCCCTGCGCGAAGGCGGCTTCCAGGGCACCGTGGCCTACGAGATGTGCTCGCCGCTGGCCGGCGGCGGCAGCATGGAAAACCTGGACCGCTGCGCCCGCCGCTTCCTCGAGTTCATCCGCTCGTTGTGAACGCACGCGGCGCGAAGGTGA